>ERZ1673699.1481-NODE-1481-length-18574-cov-6.242940_pt1 | contig 18574 bp, 12 predicted proteins | sample MGYA00580229_ERZ1673699 | MGnify/ENA primary metagenome ERZ1673699 (study PRJEB41218, sample SAMN15661785) | gut metagenome | host: Homo sapiens | place: Canada: London | collected 2015-08-20/2019-03-30 | study: EMG produced TPA metagenomics assembly of... | reverse complement strand
GCCGTGACGCTTGGCGGCCTCGCAGGCCAGCTTCGTCAGTTCGGCAGCCTTGTCCGAGATCGCAGGGGTGATACCCGACCAGTGGAACCATTGGGCGCCCTCCATGATGGCGTCGAAGTCGAAATCCTGCGGATCGGCCTCGGCGATCGACGAGTGCGCACGGTCGTAGATCACCTTCGAGGGACGCATCGAAGCGCCCGTTTCGAGGTAATAGATGCCCACGCGGTCGCCGCCGCGGGCTATGAAATCGGTCCTGACGCCGTACTTGCGCAGCGCGTTCACCGCCGACTGGCCGATCTCGTGCTTCGGGAGCTTCGAGACGAAATACGCCTCGTGGCCGTAGTTGGCGCACGAAACGGCTACGTTGGCCTCGCCGCCGCCGTAAACGACGTCGAACGAATCGGACTGAACGAAACGCGTATTGCCGGGCGTCGAAAGACGCAGCATGATTTCACCTAATGTTACGATTTTCATGGTTCTATTGCGTGTTAAAATTTGAAGAAATTCTTAGCGTTCTTGTAGCAGATGCCCTCGATGATCTCCTTCCCGATGAAATCGATCTCCGAAGCGGGCAGCAGGCCGTTCTCGATGTCGTTGCCCACGAGGTTGCACAGCGTGCGGCGGAAATACTCGTGACGCGGGTACGAGAGGAACGACCGCGAGTCGGTCAGCATGCCAACGAAACGGCTCAGCAGGCCCAGCGTCGAGAGTGCGTTCATCTGCTTCTCCATGCCGTCCTTCTGGTCGAGGAACCACCATCCCGAGCCGAACTGGATCTTCCCGGCGCCGTAACGGCCGTCCTGGAAGTTGCCGATCATCGTGGCTACCAACTCGTTGTCGCGGGGATTGAGGTTGTAGATGATGGTCTTGGTGAGTTTGTCGTCGCGGTCGAGCAGGTCGAAGAATTTCGCCATCGACTTGCCGACCGTGAAGTCGCCGATCGAGTCGAAGCCCGTGTCGGCGCCCAACTGTCGGAACATGCGGCTGTTGTTGTTGCGAATGGTGCCGTAGTGGAACTGCTGCGTCCAGCCCGTCTCCCAGTCCATGACGGCGAATTCGACCATCATGGCGGTCTTGTATTTGAGCACCTCGGCATGGGTCAGCGCCTGCCCGCCGTATACCTTATTAAAGATGGCGTCGATCTCGCGCTGGGTGTAATCCTCGGCGTAGAACTCCTCGATGCCGTGGTCCGAGAGGCGGCAGCCCACCGACTCGAAGAACTTGTGACGCACGCGCAGGGCCTCGATCACATCGGCGAATTTCGAGATCGCGACGCCCGAAACCTCCGAAAGACGGTCGATGTAGGCCCGGAAATCGGCCGGAGACTCCACGGCCATCGCCTTGTCGGGACGCCACGTGGGGAGCATTTTGGTTGCAAAACCGTCCTCACGGACTTTGATGTGGTGCTCGAGCGAGTCCACGGGGTCGTCCGTCGTGCAGACCGCTTCGACGTTATAGTGCTGCATCAGGCCGCGGGCGTGGAACTCGGGCTTCTGGAGCAAGGCGGTGCAATGGTCGTAAATCTCGCGGGCCGTCGAGGGGTTCAGCAGTTTCGTCACGCCGAAAGCGGTCTTCAGCTCGAGGTGCGTCCAATGATAGAGCGGGTTGCGCATCGTATAGGGCACCGTCTCGGCCCATTTCTCGAACTTCTCCCAGTCGGAAGTATCCTTGCCCGTGCAGTACTTCTCATCGATGCCGTTGGTACGCATGGCGCGCCACTTGTAGTGGTCGCCCTCGAGCCAGATCTTCGACAGGTTGTCGAAGCGGTGGTTCTCGGCGACATATCCGGGGATCAGGTGGCAATGGTAGTCGATGATCGGCATCTTGGCCGCATGGTCATGGTACAGGCGCTCGGCCGTGGGGGTCTGCAACAGGAAGTTGTCGTCGTTAAACTGTTTCATGTTCTATCTGTTCCGTTTTAAAATTATTCGTTTCGGGCGGGGCTCCGCAAAGCGCTCTTTTTCACAACGTAAAATTACGAACTTTCCGTCACTCCCGATACGAAAAATTGCCAAATAAAGTAGATTATTTGCCAATTTGGTTGACCAATGTACGGAAAAATCGTAAATTTGCCTAAAATACAACGAAAAATCTTTAAACATACCGATGATGAAAAACATGATTCTTGGGATTGCAGCCGCCCTGACGGCCGCCTGCACCCCTGCCCTGAAGGTCGATGTCGCCAACACGACCCAGATCGAACGCGACGACGAGACCGTCGAAATCGCCTGGTCCGAGGTGGCTGCGCTCGAGGGCGTGACCCCGGAAAACATCGTCGTCCTGAACGACGACAACGAGCAAATCCCGTCGCAGGTGCTTTTCCGCGGCACGGCGGAGCCCCAGGCGCTGATCTTCCAGACCGACGCCGACCCGATGGAGACCAAACGCTTCAAAATCGTCACGGGCGTGCGCCGGAACTACCCTGCCGAGGCGTTCGGCCGCGCGGTTCCCGAACGTTACGACGACTATGCGTGGGAGAACAACAAGGTGGCCTACCGCCTCTACGGCCCGGCGTTGGAGACCTCGCCCGAGAAGCTCATCACCCCGGGTATCGACGTGTGGGTGAAGTGCACCGAAAAGCTGGTGATCGACGAGTGGTATGCCAAAGGCGACTACCACCACAACTACGGCGACGGCATGGACTGCTACAAAGTGGGCGTGACGCTCGGCTCGGGGGCTTCGCTGCCGTTCGTGGGCGGCAAGTTCTGGATGATGGGCCACAACTACGCCACGGCCCGGACGCTGGACAACGGCCCGATCCGCACCACCGTCGAACTGACTTACGCGCCGTTCGACGTCGACGGCACTCCCGTGTCGCTCACCAAGACCATCTCGCTCGACGCCAACCAGCGTTTCAACCGCATGGACAACGTCTACGAGGGCGCTTTCGCCGAGATGCCGATCGCAGCGGGCTTCGTGCGCCACGATGTGAAGCGCGTGATGACGGGCGACGGCTGGATGGCGATGGTCGAGGCCGCTTCGGACTCGAAAGACCCCGTGCGCGACGGCGACATCTATCAGGGCGTGATCCTGCCCGGCGCCGAGATGCTGGCCGACACGCTGGGCCACGCCGTGGCCGTGAAGAGCGTGAAGCCGGGCCAGACGCTGACCTATTACGCCGGTTCGGGCTGGAGCCAGGGCGGCGTGGAGGACATGGGCGAATGGGTCGAGGAGATCGGCATGGCACAGGCCGCCGCCGTGAATCCCCTCCGAGTGACCGTCCGCAAATAAGTTGAAAATTATCCGAAAAGCCCGGTCATTGAACCGGGCTTTTTTGGGGTCGTAACGACCCTTTTATAAGCCGGAAAGTTTTACCGAAGCACACGCATGATTCGGGGTTGAACTTATCCGACTTTTTCGTACCTTTGGTGTCGTAACGACACTTTTATGAGCCGGAAAGTTTTTACCGATCCACACCGCAATTCGGCTTGGACCCTTTCGACTTTTTCGTACCTTTGAAATCGTAACGACCCTTTTTCTCTAAAAACCATGCACAACCAAAAAATCGTCACTTTCGGAGAGATCATGCTGCGGCTCACGCCGCCCGACTACCTGCGCTTCAACCAGACCGACCTGTTCCGCGCCAGCTACGGCGGCAGCGAGGCCAACGTAGCCGTCTCACTGGCCAATTTCGGGCTTCGCAGCGAGTTCATAACCCGTCTGCCCGAGAACCGCGTGGCCGAAGCCTGCCTCGACGACCTGCGCCGCTACGGCGTCGGAACCGGGGGCATCCTCCGCGGCGGCAAGCGGCTGGGGCTTTATTATATGGAGGAAGCCGCAGCCATGCGCACCTCCCACGTGGTCTACGACCGCGCCGACTCGGCCTTCGACACCCTCCAACCGGGGATGGTCGACTGGCGTACGCTGTTCAGCGGCGCCGCGTGGTTCCACTGGTCGGGCATCTCGGCCGCGGTGAGCGCCGATACGGCCGCCGTATGCGCCGAAGCGATCGCCGTCGCCCGGGAGATGGGGCTCACGGTCTCGTGCGACATCAACTACCGCAAAAACCTCTGGAAATACGGCAAGGAGCCGCAGGAGGTACTGCCCCCGCTGATGGCCGAGTGCGACGTCTTCTTCGGCACGGACGACGAATACGAAAAGGTCCTCGGCATGCGCCTGCCGAAGTTCGAGGCCCGCGACGCCTCCTACCGGCCCGACACGGCCGGTTACGAACGTGCTTCGGCCGAGGTTGCGGCGCGTTTCCCCCGCTGCCGGGGCATCGTCTTCGGACTCCGCAGCGTCCTAAGCGCCAACCATCACCTGATCTCCGGAACGCTCTACACCGGGGGCCGGCTGCTTTCCACGCGGGTTTACGACATCGACAACGTGGTGGACTGCGTCGGCGTCGGCGACGCTTTCGTGGGCGGCCTGATCTACGGCATGGCCGAGCACACCGGGGACATGCAGTTCGCGCTCGACTTCGGCACCGCAGCCTGCGCCCTAAAGAATACCGTGCCGGGCGATTACAACCAGTTCACGGCCGAGGAGGTCGCCCAGCTCGCCCGCGGCTCCGTCTCGGGCCGCATCGCCAGATAGCCGGCGTAAGACGCCGGTTTTAGGAGGCGAAAGACCCGCTTTCTTGCTCTCTTTCCGGTTCTGCGCCCGCCAGCATAAAACAAAACAGCCCGACTTGCGAAAGTCGGGCTGTTTCATTGTATATATTAAGCGAACAGGGCGCAGCATGGATCAAAAGCATCATGTCTTGCCGTTGCCCCCTAAAGCCGGCCTCTTACACCGGCGGGCGCAGAACCGGATAATTAGCATTATGACCTACCCTACGCCCCCTAAATCCGGCCTCTTAGGCCGGTTATTCGCCTTTGGCCTTCTTGTAGAGGTCGTTGTAGGTGTTGTACTTCTCCATGATGCCGGGTTCGTCGCGAAGACGGAAACACAGCGATTTGAGGAACTCCAGCGTGTCGATGTCGTCGGTCTTCAACTTGTGAGCCTTCTCGAACCAGGGCACGGCGGCCATGTAGATGTCGTTGACACCCTTCAGGTCGGCATCGTAGGCGGCCTGGCTGCTGTACTGCTTCTCGTTCATCTCCTTGTTCAGCGCATCGCCTTTGATCGTGTAGAACACACCCAGGTAGTAGTTGCCTTCGAACATGTCGGGCTTCAGCTCCACGACCTTTTTGAACGAGTCGATGCTCTGGTCGTAGTCCTTCAGCGCGTAGAAGATACGTCCGCGTCCGAACCACAGGTCGACGTTCTCGGGATTGTCCTGAATGGCCTTGTCGATCAGCGCCACGAGGTCGGCGGGATTGCCCACGCCCTCCTCCGAGGTATAGAGCTGCATCAGGCCGTCGAGGATACGCTCGTTCTTCGGGAACTTCTCGATACCCGTCAGCAGGGCGTCCTTGGCTTTCAGCACGTTGGCCTTGTCAGCCTCCTTCTGGCCGTAGAGGCAGTGGAAGAGGTAGTAGTAAACATTGCCATCCTCGTCGGCATAGCCCTTGTCGATGGCCTGGGTCAGCAGCTGGGCGCCCTGGACGAACGATTTGGGATTGTTGGCACCGTCGACCGTCAGCAGGTAGCCTGCATAGTAGAGCAGCGCGGGATCGGCCTCGCCGTAAGCCGGGCTCGACTGGGCCCCGTAAGCCGTCACGTAAGCCTTGGCAGCCTCGGCGTAGTTGCCCGAGTCGATGCCGGTGTTACCGGCCTGCGAGCAGAAATCGCTGATCTGTTTCAGACCCTCCTTGACCTTTTCGCCCACCTTGGGGTCCAGTTCGTAAGCCTTGTTGTAAGCCTCGATGGCCTTCTCGGGAGCGTCCTTCATCACCCACCGGGTCTGCTGCCACGTAGCGACCTTGTTGTCCTTGACGTAGGCCGTGAAATAGGGATAGACCCACGCATCGTACTCCACGCCGTTGAGCGTCTCCTTGGCCGTCGACTTGGGCTCGCCGACAGCCAGTTTCAGCATCGCGGCGTCCATGTTGACGAAGAGGCTCTTCGTAGGCTCGATGGCCACTTCGTAGAAGGCCTTGCCGCGGTTGAGCCACGTGGCGGCTTTGGTCGCTTTCTTCTCGTTGGCGATGTCGGCATCGCTCTTTTCGATCTTGGCGAGAAGCGCTTCCTTGTTCACTTTCTGGGCCTGCACGGCGGGAACTGCTACGAGCAGCGCCGCGAGAGCCGTCAAAATCGTTTTCTTCATAGTAAACTGAAATTTTAAAGTTTTTTGATGTTTTTCAATTATTCTTCCGCAGAGGGAGCATCGGTCGCGGGCGTCTCGGCCCCGTTCTCAGCGCCTTCCGCAGACTGCACTTCCTCCTCGTCCCCGGCTGCCGGCACGGCCATCACCGAAGCAATGGCATCGCCTTCGCGGAGGTTGATGATACGCACGCCCTGCGTAGCGCGGCCCGCGAGGCGGATCTGGTCGACAGCGGTGCGTATGGTGAGTCCCGAACGGTTGATAATCATCAGGTCGTTCTCGTCGGTAACGGCCTGTATCGAAATTAGTTTGCCTGTCTTTTCCGTAATGTTGATGGTCTTCACGCCCTTTCCGCCGCGGTTGGTGATGCGGTATTCGTCCAGATCGGTACGCTTTCCGTAACCGTTCTCGCTCAGCACCAGCACGTCCTGCTTCGAATCGGGTTCCACACAGATCATGCCGATCACCTCGTCCGACTCCTCGATCGAGATGCCGCGCACACCGGCGCCGACACGTCCGATGGGACGCACCGTCGATTCGTTGAAGCGGATGGCCTTGCCCTGCGTGGCCGCGATCATCACCTCGGCGTTGCCGCTGGTGAGTTTGGCCTCGATCAGCTGGTCGCCCTCGCGGATGACGATGGCGTTGACACCGTTCTGGCGCGGACGCGAATAAGCCTCGAGCTTGGTCTTCTTAATCGTGCCGTCCTTCGTACACATGATGATGAAGTTGTTGTTCACATACTCCGCATCGGCCAGGCTTTTGACGTTGATATAGGCGCGGACCTTGTCGTCCGGCTCGATCTGGATGACGTTCTGGATGGCGCGGCCCTTCGACGAGCGCGTTCCTTCGGGAATCTCGTAGACCTTGAGCCAGAAGCAGCGGCCCTTCTCCGTGAAGAACAGCATCGTATTGTGCATCGAGGCCACGTAAATGTGCTCGATGAAGTCCTCATCGCGCGTGGCGCTGCCCTTGGCCCCTACGCCGCCGCGGTTCTGCGTGCGGTATTCGGCCAGCGGCGTGCGCTTGATGTAGCCCATGTGCGAGATGGTGATGACCATGTCGTCGTCGGCGTAGAAATCCTCGGGGTTGAACTCCTCGGAAGCGTAGACGATCTGCGAACGGCGCTCGTCGCCGTACTTCGCTTTCATGTCCAGCAGCTCGTCCTTAATGATCTGCATCTGCAGCGACTCGTTCTCGAGCACTTCCGTCAGGTGCGCGATCAGCTTCATCAACTCGTCGCGCTCGGCGGTCAGCTTCCCGTGCTCCAGGCCGGTCAGCGCGCGCAGGCGCATCTCGATGATGGCCGAAGCCTGGATGTCGCTCAGCTCGAAACGCTCGATCAGGGTCTGCTTCGCGGCGTCGGGCGTCTGCGAAGCGCGGATGATGTGCACGATCTCGTCGATGTTGTCCTGCGCGATCAGCAGTCCCAGCACGATGTGCAGGCGCTCCTCGGCCTTGCGCTTGTCGTAGCGCGTGCGCCGTACCACCACTTCGTGGCGGTGCTCGATGAAATACTTAATCAGGTCGCGCATCGGGAGCATCTCGGGACGCCCCTTCACCAGCGCGATGTTGTTCACGGCGAACGACGTCTGCAACGGGGTGGTTTTGAACAGCGTGTTCAGCACCACGCTCGCCACGGCGTCGTGTTTCAGGATAATGATGATACGCAGGCCGTTACGGTCCGATTCGTCGTTGATGTAGGAGATGCCTTCGATCTTCTTGTCGTTGATCATGTCGGCGATCTTCTTGATCATCTCGGCCTTGTTGATCATGTAGGGAATCTCGGTGATGACGATGCACTCGCGGCCGCTGGGGGTATGTTCGATATCGGTCTTGGCGCGCATCATAACGCGGCCGCGGCCCGTAAGCATCGCCTCGCGGACACCCTCGTAGCCGTAGATGATACCTCCCGTCGGGAAGTCGGGGCCCTTGATATACTGCAGCATCTCCTCGCCCGTGATTTCGGGATTGTCGATATAGGCGCAACAGGCGTCTACGACCTCGCTCAGGTTGTGCGGGGCCATGTTGGTGGCCATGCCGACGGCGATACCGCTCGCGCCGTTGACGATCAGCAGCGGAATCTTGGTGGGAAGCACCGTGGGTTCGGGAATCGTATCGTCGAAGTTGAGCGTCCAGTCCACGGTCTCCTTGTCGATGTCGGCCATCACCTCGTCGGTGATCTTCTTCATGCGGGCCTCGGTGTAACGCATGGCCGCAGGCGAGTCGCCGTCCATAGAACCGAAGTTACCCTGACCGTCGACCAGCGGATAACGCATCGACCAGTCCTGAGCCAGACGCACCATGGCGTCGTAGACCGACGTATCGCCGTGGGGGTGGAACTTACCGAGCACGTCGCCGACGATACGGGCCGACTTACGGGTGGGTTTGTCGGAGTAGAGGTTGAGCTCCGCGCTCATATCGTAGAGGATGCGTCGGTGTACGGGCTTCATACCGTCCCTGACGTCGGGCAGCGCACGCGACACGATAACCGACATCGAGTAGTCGATGTACGCCGACTTCATCTGCTCTTCGATATTGATGGGGATGATACGCCCCGTCAAACCGGCATTCTTTTCTTCTTCTGTTAGCATTATTTACCGTTTAAACCTTTTTATATCGATATCACGCATCCGCCGGCCGCAGTCGCCGGCTTTGGCGGCGTTTACAAATCTGCCCCTCCCCTAAATCCCCTCCTCGGAGGGGACTTAAGTACCGCTTCGCGGTAAAATCAGCGTTTCCGAAACAGTGAATCGGACATTACCATCCGAATTGTTCCCATACGACGGCTCCGGTTGCGTCAATACCTATCAAAAATTTACCAATCTTTAACATACAAAAATACGATTTATTTCCGATCTGAGCAACTTTGCAGGCAAAAATCGCTTCGCGCGCGCGATATTTTTCAGGGGACATGCCGTTTTTGGCCCTTTTCCGGCGATCTGGCGGCTTAAAAAAAATCTCCCGGCGGACTGCCGGGAGAAAAGCGGATTGCAGAACGATCCGGGACAAGGCGACGCGGTCACTCCGCGCCTTTCGCCGGGCACGTCTCCGCAAGCGCATTGAGCTGCGCGTTGATCCAGAGCATGAAGAGCTCGCAGAGAAGCCCGCACACAAGACAGCAGCAGAGCGCCAGTTCTCCGGAAAAGTCACGATCCGCCACCCGGTTGCAGAAAAATTCGCAAAGCCGGCTGCCAACGCCTATAAAGATCGGCACGGACCACGCCATAGCCAACTTCAGCCGTATGATACGCCGATCGACGCCACGGGCCCGCAATCCGGGCCGGACGGCATGCGCCACCATCGGAAATATAAAGGGAGCGACGACGGGCATGAGGACCGCGAGGGAAACGACCCAGCCGGCAGGCTGCCATCTCCGGCATTCGCAAACGGCATAGATAACCCCGACCGCATAGGTCAGTAAATAGCAGACAATGAAACCTGTCAATGTAAAACCCAATCCATCCATAACAAACAGAAGTTAAAAGGTTCAATACATATATTAAGGCGTCCGATACAAAGATAACACAATATTCGACAAACGACGGATTTGCAGCCGGAAATTTCTCCGGGCGTGCGACAATTTGTCATTTCCGCAGGATTTTCTACCTTTGCGCCCACTATCGATTTTATATGACCCCGATCAACACCCCCAAAGAGGTCCTCGCGCTGGCCGGCCGGTCCGCGGCGGACAAACTGCAAAACCCGGCCTCCAAGACCCTCATCCTCGCATTCCTCGCCGGAGCCTACATCGCCGTCGGCGGGCTGTTCTCGCTGATAGCCGGATTCGGATTTCCCGGAGCCGCCGAAGCGCCCGGATTCCAGCGCCTGCTGTCGGGTGCGGTCTTCCCGCTGGGGCTTATCCTGGTGGTTTTCACCGGCGCCGAGCTCTTCACGGGCAACAACGCCGTGCTCGTCCCGGGAGCGCTCGGACGGCAGTACGGATGGAGCCGGGTGCTGCGCAACTGGGGACTCGTCTACATCGGGAATTTCGCCGGGGCGCTGTTCTTCACCTGGTTTCTGGTCATAGCGCCCAATGTACTTTCATCGGAGTTGTGGCAGAAAGCGGCCTGCGGCATTGCGCAGGCCAAGGTCTCGATGCCGTGGATGACGGTGTTCCTGCGCGGCGTGGGCGCCAACTGGCTGGTCTGCCTGGCCGTATGGCTCGGGCTGAGCGCCAACGACGTGCCGGGCCGGATGATGGGGCTGTTCTTTCCGATCATGTGTTTCGTGGCGATCGGCTACGAGCACTGCATCGCCAACATGTTTTTCATTCCGCTGGGCATGATGCTCGGTGCGCCGGTCACATGCGGGGAGTTCTTCATCGACAACCTGATCCCCTCCACCCTCGGCAATATCGTGGGCGGAGGCCTCTTCGTAGGGGGCCTCTATTGGCATCTCAACCGGAAATAATCGAATAGAAAGGTCATTCGGCCTCCGGAGCCGCGATCCGGAGCCGTGAATGGCGGAAATCGAAGATCACACGGAAGCGTTCGAAAAAACGGATGCCCAGAAATCCGTGGCCCGGAAGTCGCATCTGATTCCCAAGCAGCAGAACAGGCTCATTGCGAAAAGTATAAGCATCCAGAAAGACCACCTCGGCAGGCCGGACTACCGGCAGGCTCCTGCCGGCGGCGGTCCGTCCTTCCAATTCCGGGACCCGCGAACGGGAAACGAACTTTTTCACCTCGGTCTTGTAGGTAAAAAGCGCCAGCAGCATGGCATTGCCCAGGTCCACGACCAGTTCCGCCGGTTCCGCGGCACGACGTCCGCGGTCGTTGACAAACGCCAACGAGCCTTGCAGGCAATACATCCCCGACTGCTCATCGCGCGTCATTCCGCAGACCATCCAACCGCTGCCCTCGCCGGGCAGGTCTTCTTCCGTAAGCAGTTCCAGAGAGCCCCGGGCGATGTCGAGGCCGAAGATGCCGGGCATCGCGGCGCTGTCCGACGTAAAGCGATTCAGGGGATAGAGCAAGTCGCCCCGATGGCGGCTCATGTCCACGATGTAAGTATCGCACAGACTCCGGGACCCGCCCACCGAAAGTCCGGGAGGCAATTTATACCGCGCGACATAATTCATACCGACCGCCATGCGGAAACGAAGCGGCTTATCGAGTTTTTCGGGTTGGAAAAGGCCGGGATTCGACCATACGAGCGCACTGTCGATCAGCGGAAAAGGAATCCCCGATTCGAGCATGATCCGCGCCGGCAGCGAATCCTGCAACAGGGCTTCGGCGTAGAGATGTCCGTTGTCACGGGTCAGCGGCAGGCTCCGCTGCGCCCGAGCGGGAAACACCGCAGCAAGCAGCAGGCAGGCTGCGGCGCAGAACCGACAGCAGCGGCCCCGGTCAGCGGAAGTCGATGAACTCGTAACCCGCATAAGCCTGCCTGTCGAATACGCGGACATGCCCCGCGAGCGGCGCAATGCCGAGGACGCTGACCAGCACCTGCTCGCCGTCGTAGTCGTAGGAGAGCGACAGGGGGCGCATCGTGGCGGTATCGACCGTCACGCTAACGTTCCCCGCCGGAGAGTCGTTCCCGGCGGCGGGCGTCAGCCGCACGACAGCGCGGCCCCCGGCTTCGGAGACCAGCGTCGGGACATACTCGCTGCCGAGGAAATCGAAAGCCCGGACGGGATTGTTCAGGATATTGCGGCTCGCCGTGTCGACCTCCGTCACGGTCACTTCGCGGCGGCGGTTGTCGATCTCGTAGCGGATCACACTGTCGGCAAAGACCTCGGCGTCGGCCAGCGCGAGGTGATAGTTCCGCCCCTCGACGGCATAGCTGCCGCGGTTTTTGTAATCGCCCGCGGCGACCTCGAAATCGACGCTGTAACCGGGCATCGCGCGGAATCCCGCAGCGAGTTTTTCGAGTATCTCCGTGGCGCGCCCTGCCGCCCTGCTCTGCGGCATGCCACAGAATAGGGCGGCCATGAAAAATGAAAAATGAAAAATAAAAAATAATCTTCTTCGCATATCGTTCAATGCCACCGCGCAACCGGTTTTAATTTTTAATTCTTAATTTTTAATTAGTTTGTTTTAAGGCTTTCGCCCTTAAAACAAACCCAGTTCCTGCAGTTTGGCCTCCAGCGAGGGCAGGTCGTGATAGAGGATGTCGCGCGGCTTGGCGCCCTGCTGGCGGCCGACGATGCCGGCCCGTTCGAGCTGCATCATGATACGGCCGGCGCGGTTGAAGCCCACCTCGTAGTTGCGCTGGATCATCGAGGTCGAGATCGACCCGTCCTGAACGGCGCTGCGGGCGATCTCGGCGAAGAGCGAATCGTATTTCAGGGGCGCCGAGGAAGCCTCCTCGCTGCCCATCTGCTGCCCCTCGCCGTTGTCGGGCGTGTAGTCGGGCAGCGCATAGGCCGCCGTGTAACCCTGCTGTTTGGAGATGTAATCCACAATGCGCTCGACCTCCTTGGTCTCGACAAGCGCGCATTGGATACGCGTCAGTTCGCCGTCCTTCGAGATGAGCATGTCGCCGCGTCCGATCAGCTGGTCGGCGCCGGGACGGTCGAGGATCGTCCGCGAGTCGATCATCTGCATCACGCGGAAAGCGACGCGGGCCGGGAAGTTGGCCTTAATCTTACCCGTGATGACGTCGACCGACGGACGCTGCGTGGCGATGATGAGGTGGATGCCGATGGCGCGGGCCTTCTGGGCCAGGCGCGTCACGGGGGTTTCGACCTCCTTGGCCGTCATGATGAGGTCGGCGAACTCGTCGATCACCACGACGATATAGGGCATGAAGCGGTGGCCGTTCAGCGGATTCAGTCGCCGGGAGGTGAATTTCTCGTTGTACTCGGAGATGTTCCGCGCGCCGGCTTTCTTGCAGAGTTCCAGCCGGCTGTCCATCTCCGTACAGAGCGAATTGAGCGTATAGACCGCCTTGCGGGGATCGGTGACGATGGCTTCGTCCTCCGACTCCATCTTGGCCAGGAAATGGCGTTCGATCTTGGCGTAGAGCGAGAACTCGACCATCTTGGGGTCGATCATCACGAATTTCAGCTGCGCGGGGTGCTTGCGGTAGAGCAGCGAGGTGATGACGGCGTTCAGCCCGACGGACTTGCCCTGTCCCGTGGCGCCGGCCACCAGCAGGTGGGGCATCTTGGCCAGGTCGAAGACGTAGTTCTCGTTCTGGATCGTGCGGCCGATCACCACCGGCAGCTCGGCTTTCGACTCCTGGAAACGCAGCGACCGCACCGCCGAATACATCGACACGATCTGCTTGTTGCGGTTCGGGACCTCGATGCCGATGGTTCCCTTGCCCGGAATCGGGGCGATGATGCGGATGCCCGATTCGGCTTTGAGGCTCTGGGCGATATCGTTCTGGAGACCCTGGATTTTTGCGATTTTGACCCCCTGCGCCTGCACGATCTCGTAGAGCGTGACCGTGGGGCCCACGGTGGCTTTGATGCGCTGGATCGGAATGCCGAAGTTTTTGAGCGTATCCTCGATCTTGGTCTTGTTCTCGAAAATCTCCTCGTCCGACACCTCCGAATCGGAAATATAGTCCTCCAGCAGCGTCACGGGCGGCTTGCGGTAATTCACGAGGTCTTTCAGCGGGTCGTAACTCTCCGTCGGGATCGCCTTTTCGTCGACCAGCTTCGCCTCGTTGGACTCGACCGTCACCACGACGCCTTCGCCCTGGGGCTCGGGTGCCGGAAGCGTTTCGGCAGGCGCCTCCGCCGATTCTTCGGGCTCATCGCCGACGATGATCTCGGTAAAAGGTCCGTCGGACACGGGAGCTGCCGGCGCGGCAGGACGGAATGCCGGGCGGGCCAGTTCGATCAGCCCCCCGCGGCCCATCACCACGCGCCCTTCGGGGTGCGAGAGGTCGACCTCGGTGAACTCCCCGTCCCCGGCAGGTTCCTGCGGCTCCTCCTCCGGAACGACCCCGCCGACGGGCTTTCCGTCGGGCGTCAGCTCCACAAAAGGATCGTCGTCTTCGTCCTTGGCCGCGGCTTTCGCGACCGAAACGACCTCCGCCGGACGCTCGACGTGCATCGGCGCGGCTTTCCGCACCGGGGGTTCCGGGACAGCGGCGGGAGCGGCAGGCCCGGCGGCTTTCGGAGCCGGTTTCGGAGCCGGTTCGGGAGCCTCCTCCGTGATCTCCCCGTCTTCCCCGGGAACGCGGCCGAGGGGCACGACCACCTTGTGTTTGACGATCTCGACGATCTTCTCGCCCTTGTCGGCCATGACGTTGCCGACCTCGTTGACCTTGTTGATGAAATTGCGGTTGATGAATACGCCCGTCAGAATCCACCCGCCCAACAGCAGGATGAGCGTTCCGACGGCGCCGATATGCGTGCGCAGCAGGGTCGAAACCTCGATGCCGAACGCACCGCCCCACCCCGTCGAGCAGCAGATGCTCCAGCGGTCGGCGAAAGCGAACCCGAGGGTCAGCGACCCGAGGATCATGATGAAGAACAGCGAGAGGATCGAATGGTTCACCAGCAGCGGCCGCTGGCGGATGATCCTCACCCCGATCAGCACCAGCATCACGGGAATCAGGATGCCGAACAGCCCGAACGAGCGGTCGACCAGCAACATCCCCAACCGCGCCCCGGCGACGCCGCACAGGTTCTCGATCTCGGCGCCGATCAGTTCGCGGTCCTCGACCGACTTTTGCAGCACGCTCTGGTCGGGAGCCCAGCTGAAGAACGAAAAGAATACCGCGGCGGCGGAGAACAAGCCCACGAACAACAGCAGCAGGCCCGCGATCCAGCGCGCGCTGTCGCGGTTGGAACGCTGCACGTTCTGTCGTCCGTTGGGGGATGTCGTATTTTTGGATGCCATTTTTGTTACGCTTGATTTATCAAGCGAAGGTACGCATTTTTTCCGACATTCCGGATTCCGGAAGCCGAAAATAGCGCGAAAGCAAAAATCAGAGGGATTCCAGCGCTTTCTTTTCGAGGCGGCGGCGGTATGCCTCGTCGGCGAAGGAGCGGAACGTGAAGCGGGGCGCATGGTCCGCCGAAGCATGCAGGCCGCAGTCGTCGAGCAGCTGCGCCACCCGGCGGGCGACGGCAGGCGACGGGTCGACGATCGTGACGCCGCGCCCGGCGACGACGCGCTCGAGCACGGGCGTCAGGAAAGGATAGTGCGTGCATCCCAGCACGATCTGGTCCGCACCCCGGGTCAGCATCGGCTCCACGGCGGCGCGCACCGTGGCTTCCGCCTCGGGCGTATCCTCCCGGTCCCCCTCGACCAGCTCCACGAATCCCGTGCCCGGGTAGGTCAGGACCTCGATCCCGCTGCCGTACTTGGCGGCGGTGCGGCGGAACAGCTCGCCGTCGAGGCTCCGCTCGGTGGCCAGCACTCCCACCACCCCGCTGCGGGTCGCCAGGCAGGCGGGTTTCACGGCGGGCTCCATGCCCACGATCGGCAGGTCGGCATACTTTTCACGCAGGAAGTCGATGGCCGCGGCCGTGGCGGTGTTGCAGGCCACGACGACCATCTTGCAGCCCAGCCCGACCAAGTGCGCGACGGCGGCGTCGGCCAGCGCCTGCACCTCCCCGCGGGGCCGCGAACCGTAGGGGCAGTTGGCACCGTCACCGAGGTAGACGAGCGATTCGCCGGGCAGCATGCGCCTGATCTCGCGCCAGACGGTCAGCCCGCCCATCCCCGAGTCATAAACGCCTATCGGCGCGTTATTCGAATTTGCAGTCACGTTTTTCGTACTTTCTTCTGTACTTTTGATGCCACCGGCGTAAGACGCCGGGTTTAGGGGCTGCGGCAGCATTTTGCATATCAGAGCCCCATTTCCGCTACGATTCTATTTAAGACCCGCTTCTTAAGCGGGCGGGAGCGCAGAGTCGGATAATGAGCGTTCCGAGCATCCACCGCCCCTAAAACCCGGCTCTTAGCCGGGCGGCTTTTAGGCGGGCAAGGATATACTCCACCACTTCCTCGTCGGAAAGCCAGTCGCAGTCGACGATCAGCGACGCCTGTTCATAGAAAGGCTCCCGGGCGGCCATGTCGCGCTCCATGAATGCCACCAGTTCCTCGTCGTTCAATCCTTGCAGGCGGGGCCGCTTGCGGCGTCCGTAAGGGCTCAGGCGGCGGGCGATCTGCTCCGCCGAGCGACGCAGGTAGACCGTGTATCCCACGTCGTTCATCCGCGCCATGTTGTCGCTCCACGTGGGCAGTCCCCCGCCCGTGGAGACCACCGGAACGGCGCCCTCGCCGATCACGCGGTCCAGCACCTCGCGTTCGACCTCCCGGAACCGCTGCTCGCCCTCGTAGCGGAAGACGTCGGAGACCGACGCCCCCTCGCGCTCCTCGACCAGCGCATCGGTGTCGGCATACGAAAGGCCGAGGCGCCGCGCCAGCTTGCGCCCGAGGGTGCTCTTGCCACAGCCCATGTAACCGACCAGAAAGAGGGGTTTCATCGCCGCAGTCCGTTAAAACAGGTTCAGTTGCTCGGGATCGATCATTTCGTCGGCGTCGCCCTTGGCGCGCTCGATCTCGAACTCCACGCCTCCGACGATCGTTCCTGCCGAGGGCTGGTCCGCCGGAGCCTTCTCCGGGGCGGGTTTGGCCGCCGGCTTCGCTTTCTGCGCAGCCGCTTCGGCCGTTTCATCCCCGCCTACAGCATCTTGCACCAGATCATCTAAAGCGCCCGTCAGCTGATCGTCGTCAAAATCCCCGTCATCAGACGGTTCCGGCTCGGGAGGCAGTTCGGGTTCGATCATCCGCAGCGCGGCCACGTCGTAGGTCGTCAGGCGCTTGCCCTTGGCGCGGTGGCTCTTAACGCCCACGAATTCGTCGACATCGATCTGGTCCGCGGGCCGCGAAGCGTGCGCTCCCTTGTAGGTGATCTCCAGTTTGGCGCCGGCGCGGTCCGTCACGCAGACGAAATCGGCATCGGCATCGAGAAAATCCTGCGTCTTGTCCGACATCTCGGCCGTGAAACGCTTCATGTAGTAGTACCGCTGGTCGCGGTCGTAATAGCACAGGCTGTAAATCCGGTCGGATTCGTAGCGCGCCACGCGCACGGTGTCGTCGGGGAAGTGCTGCATCAGGTCGTAGCCCGTGATGTAGTACTGGTTCTTCGAGGTCCACACGATCAGCTTATCGTCGCCTTTGAACTCGCCCAGCGGTTTCCCGCGGCCGTCGGCGTTCAGGCGGCGGACATCTTCGTCGAACCAGATGTCCTGGCCCCCGAGCGTCGAGGTCCCGCGCTCCTTCAACACGATCTTGTGGATGCCGTAGCGCGAGAAAAGATTGCCCTGGCTCTGGCGGCCTTTGATGGCGAGGGTCGAGAAATCGAGATCGACGATCACCTTTTTCAGGCGCGGGCGGGGCTTAAAGTAAACTTTTAACACCTCGGCCTCACCGTTCGGATTCACAGACATATACAGAATCTCACTCTTGGGCGTTCCCTTGGTGATGTCGTACTCCTTGTCGCGCGTGATGCCCTTAATGGCGCAGCGCTTCATCATGATCGCGCCGTTCTTGCCGTCACGGTAGAGGACGTTATAAATCGTACGGTCGTCGTTGCGTTTGAAGACCCCGATATAGTAGATATTCTTGTCGAAGAAGGCCTTGTCCGAGACCTTGGTGATGACATAGCGTCCGTCCTTCGTGAAGACGATCACGTCGTCGATGTCCGAGCAGTCGCAGACCAGTTCGGCATCCTTCATCGACTTCCCGATGCCGAAGAAACCCTCGGCACGGTCGACGTAGAGTTTGGCATTGGTCACGGCGACTTTCGTGGCTTCGATGTTGTCGAACTCGCGCAGCTCCGTGCGGCGCTCCTTGCCCTTGCCGTACTTGTCGCGGATGCGCTCGTAGTAGGCGACGGCGTATTCGGTGAGGTGGTCGAGGTCGTGCTGCGTCGATTTGATGTCCTCCTCGATCTGTCTGATCTCGTTGTCGGCCTTGTCCGAATCGTAGCGCGAAATACGGATAAACTTCAGCTCCGTGAGGCGCTGCACGTCTTCAATCGTCACTTCACGGCGCAGCCGTTTCTTAAAGGGTTCCAGGCCCTTATCGACGGCGGCATAGGCCTCCTCGCGGCTCTTGCTGCCCTCGATCAGCTGGTAGAGCTTGTTCTCGATGAAGATGCGTTCCAGCGACGCGGCATGCCATGCCTCATTCAGCTCCCCGAGCCGGATTTTCAGTTCGAGTCCCAGCAGCGACTTGGTGTGCTCGGCCGAACGGCGCAGAATCTCCGAAACACCCAAAAAGTGGGGTTTCTCGTCCCAGATCACGCACGAGTTCGGGGAGATCGACACCTCGCAGTCGGTGAAAGCGTACAAGGCGTCGATGGTCTTGTCCGACGACTCGTCGGGGGCGACCTGAATGACGATCTCGACCTTGTCGGCCGTATTGTCGTCGACCTTGCGGATTTTGATCTTGCCTTTGTCGTTGGCTTTGATGATCGAATCCTTAATCGACTCGGTGGTCGTGGTAT
>ERZ1673699.1476-NODE-1476-length-18633-cov-4.191248_pt1 | contig 18633 bp, 15 predicted proteins | sample MGYA00580229_ERZ1673699 | MGnify/ENA primary metagenome ERZ1673699 (study PRJEB41218, sample SAMN15661785) | gut metagenome | host: Homo sapiens | place: Canada: London | collected 2015-08-20/2019-03-30 | study: EMG produced TPA metagenomics assembly of... | reverse complement strand
GAAGTGTGCCTCTTGGTCTTGGAAGGCTTGGGGGAGTTTATTGTTGTGGTGCGCTGCTTGCCGGACTTCTCGGAAGCATTTCTTCTTATTGGACTGCTTGATGTTTTCTTGCTGGATTTCTTCCCTGGTGAGCTCTTCTTTCTTTCCGAGGACTTTCCCTTTCCAGAAGAGCTTCCCCTTCCTTTCCCCTTACTAGATGGTTTGCTCTTCGTCGTCTTGGTTTTCTTCGGCGTTTTCTTCTTGGAGGTAGACGTTGGAGAAGAGCTGGAGGTTTCTGGATTCTGCTGAATGAATACATCTCTAGCAGGAATGGGGTTGATTGGAGGTGGAATGACCTCAACATCAGCCTGTGAATCGGAGGAGACGTTGAATACGCTGGGGAGAGGGTTAACTGGTGGTGGGATGAACCCGTCATCAGCAGCATGCGCTGGTATGGACGCTCCAGAGATAATGACAGAAGCAGACACAGCTGCTGCAATCCCTCTGTTGCGCCATGACATGATGCATTCACCCTTTTGTTTCTCCAGATTACATTTCACTATGGAAACAATTCTATCATTAAATTAGCGGGCTTTGCATTCTACGGCTGCGTTTTCCCCAGATGCAGTGTCCTCGGCAACAATTTCCCCATCTTTGTATACCTTGCAGGTCAATGTTCCCCTCTGTCCAGGGTTGGCTGCGATATGAGGGATAATGGCATCAGCTTTATCAATGGTTTTTGACCATGGGAGCGTTACTCCAGTGACAGACTCGCTGGAACCGGTTCCATTAATAAATGAGATGGAAGCGGTGGAAATTCCACCCTCGGAGATAATCTCATACTTAACTTCCCCCTTACTGGAACCACTGCTCTTCTTATCGCCTTTGTCTCTACTGGAATCAGAGGAAGATGAATCAGAATTTCCTTCATCACCAGAGTCCCCGGAGGAGTCAGAGTTATCACCAGAAGGCTCACTGGTGGTGGGCGAAGCATCTACGCCATCGATTGCTTGTCCAATAACGTCGCCGGAACCCAAAATTGTTTCTGGGCGCTGCGCTACTGGGTCTGGGACAGCTGTTGCCGTTGTATAGATGAGAGTGGCGATAATTCCTACGGCGACTGAACCAAGTACCACAGAAGCCACCTTGAGCCTCTCCCAAATTTTCTCATCGCCAGCACCAAGGTCAGCATCCGCGTCAAGGCTGATGGACTCGTCTGGTTCATCAATGAGGTGGATATCATCGGGAAGGAGCTCTTGTTGAGATAGCGTCTGCCTATTGGCGAATCCCTGCCTACGGAAGGCTTCTTCTGTGTCATCGTCTCCGTTGCCCTGCATTTTGGCTGCAGCCATTAGGGATTGGATGTCTCCATGGTCTTTCTCAGAGGTTTTTTCTACCTCAGGTGCAAATTCATCACGACTCCCGCCTGTGGAAGAGAGGAGAATTCTCTCCCGCTTTGCAGCCTCTTCTTCAGAGAATTGAGAAGCATATCCATCTTTGGAGTTACTTCTTTCTTTATGCTCTTCGCCATCATTGACATAAGAAAATGGAGACACGCCAACATCATCATTGTTATTGGCGCTGAGCAGTCCGTCGAAAAGCTCATCGTCATCATATGTGTCAAAGTTATCGTGTGACATAAGTCCAATTTCTCCTAAGTATAGTGATGGGCTGATGTTGCTATAGCCTCAAAAACACACATCAACTGAGTGATTCCAGATGCAGACGATGAAGATGAAGAGATAGCGTGAAGCACCGGAACCCATTCTACCACAGGCGAATATGAATCATCATATCGCCATGTGAGGAGCAATGACATCGCCAGTTTTCTTGCTGCATGCTCATAGACTCCTTCTTCGTCTTCGGGATAGAGTGAGTAGGCTTCCGACAATGAATCATGTGACGCTTGAGACCTGTCCCCAGAAATGACGGCTGAGAGCGCCTGCCTATCCCTCTCAGTTGAACACCCACAGACAGATAAAGCGAGCTTTTTCGTTGATTTAACCATAAGCGGGTAGCATATGGTCTTCCTAGCTTCGCTATCAAGCATGAGGAAGGCGGGCATCAATTCTCTAAGGTTTGCTGATAGCAGCTCCTTTTTGTCACCATGATTCCTGTTGCTCTCGCTCCTGTGCGAGCTGCTACTTTTGTTTCCGGAGGAGAGAAAGTCCCTTCTAGTTAGCCCAGTGATTTCCGTGATGTCATGGACGAAAAGCTCCTTATCATCCGAGAAGTTAAAATCATCATAAGTGCTGGAGCACCAGGAAAGGAAATCATCTCTACCGAGAGTTGCATATTTGTGTTTAACCGCAAGTGACATTAGTGGCTGCGCTGTCTTAAGCATTGATGAGAAAGAGTTTCCGCTCTGAAAGCTATCCCATGGGTCTTTTCCATCTGGGACGGCAAGGTGATGCACACTATCCCAGTGATTATGCAGCCATAGTGATTTAGATGCAGAATCCATACCAGCGTCGTCACCATCGAAGCATAAGTAAATTCTTTTTACCGATTTCTTTTTGGATAGTTCAGACACATGCCCCACTGTTAAGGCTGTTCCACAGGTGGCAACTGCAACAACTCCTTCCGGAGCTATTTCATTCAATGCAATGACGTCGAAGTTTCCCTCGCAAATAACCACACTTTCTGTTTCTCGGGTGATAAGGTGCTGCCCATATAGGGTTGACGATTTATCATAGGCAGAAGTAGTTGAAGTGTTGATGTATTTACTATCCAGCCTGGTTGACACCCCATCAACCATTCGTGATGAAAACGAAATGGTTTTTCCAACCGAAGACATAATGGGGAACACCAACCGTCCCTGCATAGGGAAAAATGAGTGATTCTTTTTGGATGTGAGTCCAGATTCAACTAGAGTTTTTTCTGGAATGTCCTTGACGATTCTCCTGAATTCCCGATTTGACTCTGGAAATAGACCCAACCTCCACGATTCCGCCAAGGAGTCACTCATACCCCTGCTATGGATGTATCTACGTGCCTCTTCGGCATCGTGATTAGAGGAGAAGAGTAGGTACTTTTGAGCGCGCTTGGTAATCGTTTCTAATGCTTGGGTGATATCTCGGGATGAGACTGAGTTTCCCTTTTTCTGGGTCATCGACTCATCGATGGGGACACCCATGTGCCCAGCTAAGGCGATGGCGCTATCAAATGGGGAGGATGACTCATCACCTAGGGTCATTTGATATAAAGTGATGACATCGCCATGCTGTTGGTCATGGGAGAATACTTTGAAAAAACCACTGTCATCATCAAGCACCATTGCTGTAGGGTTTGTTCCACCTGAGATGACGTTATTGCAGCGCCACTTTCCACGCCCAGTAGAAGATATGGAAGATAGGTGCGGAAGTGTTCGCACAAAATCAGAGAGGGTTACCTTCTCCTTGACAAAAGAGAAGATATTATCACTTCCCCCACCGCCATAAGCCATGTTTTACCCCTTTTGCATCTGTCAACCTGCAGTGAATTCCACCTAGAGTCCTGATGGAGATATGAATTCCACACTACCTCAAGTTGTAGCAAAAAGCAAAGACGGCGGGGGTCACTGAGTGATGGATTTAAGGAAGTGCTCAGCCTTAAGGGTCTCTGGCGTACGCCTCGTTCCACGGAAAAACCTATTGATAAACTTCCTGGCACCTGCATCATTATAGGCTTTCACCCCACCTGGATAGGTAAGAAATGTGGTATTTGGTGCAGTCGCTCTTGGGTTTCTTGGGTCAGTGGTGAACACTACGATGGCTTCTACCTGGTATCCCGGAAGCTTCTGTGACAGGATATCCTTGGCCATAATCATCGATTTTGACAGCTTGACTTGATTGCCACTCTTGGAGCGATATTTGGAGAAGTTTCTTCTCATCACCGGGGAGTCACCGAAGTTCCAGTACCACCCCCCGTCTTGACGGTACATTTTGGCATCAACGAGAAGAATCTTATTTCCATTAACCATAGCAAAGTCAATGTCAGATGACTTACCTGGAACGATGAGGGAACAGAACAGTGGAATCTCAGCTGGGAGCCAACCGTTGTTTCTGTCACGGAGCTTATGCATGAGCACAGCTTCACCGCGCTGCCCAATTTTTGAATTGGACTTTCCAAATTTATTCTGGAATCCAGCGCTATTCATTGAGGTACCTGCTCTGCCGTATACCTGGTATAGCGGTACCTGCATGGACTCGCCGTTTCTGTTGCCAAACATCATTCTCTCCCTTTGTCGCGGATTAATAGACTGGCATTATCCATTTCTCCAATTCACCCTATCACAACGTTTTGTATATGGAGAGACCCACTGAAAAACAGTCGTCTGCTTTTCTAGTGGGTCTTTCTGTGTGGAGCTCTTTTTGGTTATTCTGGAACCACAATGGAATCCTGCGAGGAAACCACATTTGAGTCGCTATCTTGGGTATCATCAGAAGAGTTGTCCACATTCACACCGGAGCTCTCATATAGTTTCCTGAGCTCTTTGTTGCTACCGTTAAAGACGTTCATGTCAATGACGTTGCCATACCCTTCAACACTGCCTTTTGCAGTGTACTGCCAAAACGTCCAATTATCCCATCCACCAGGGATGATTCCAGGTTCAGAGGAATTGTTGTAATGTGCAATCCAGAGGGGGAGTTCGCTGAACTCAGTAGTGTTTCCCATCTCGTTTTGCCAAAAAGATGGGTAAGTGTAAATCATGGTATCCATGCCGGTGAGAGATTTTACCTCGTCAACAAATGCTCTCGTCCATTCAATGAGAACGTCTGGATTGGTGATTCCCTCTGCTTCTTCCAGGTCAAGAACAGGGGGGAAGGCTTTAACTCCTTTGTCTAGACCTGTGCGCTGAATGAAGAACTGTGCCTGCTGTCTAGCATCATCCAGTGATGAGGATGGGCGTGCATAGTGGTAGAATCCTACCGGGATATTCTGCTCCCTAAATTTAATAACATCAGCCCGGAAGTGCTTATTGGTAAACCCTGTTCCCTCTGTGGCTTTAATAAATCCAAATCGCATATTCCCATCGTTGACCACTGTGGGAATGTCAATTTCTCCGCCTGCTCCATGCTGGTGTCCAGAGATGTCTACGCCATGAGGTGTTGACTCATCACCAAGGGAGTCCTCATCACCGGTAAGAAGCTCAGACACGTCATGAGATTCCTTGCTGGTGGCTGAAGCGATATCCCTGGAAGCTGGAGATGGGGAGGAGTACCTAGCTGTCCTCTGCTGTCCTGCCTGGGTTGCGTCACTGGTGTGAACCTCAGCGATTTCCTGGGAAGGGATTTCAGGTGCTGGTGGTACTGCAGCCCCCATCAGAATGCTTGATGCTACTGCCGGTGTCAACGCCAAGCTTGAAAAAAGTCCAGCTCCCATGTATAACTCCTTGTGTATCCTGTTGCCGTGTCATAGCGGAGTGCATCATACCACAGCAGGTGTCCAGTAATGATGATTAAGCATGTCATTATCGGTCTACGACATGCAGAAACGCATAAAGATAACCATATCAAATTGGTTACAATTGTGCTTTCTTGTGACGCTGGTCACATTTCGTCATACGATAGGGAGCCATACCCATCGTCGCTCTCTTCTTCTGAGGCTTCTTCTTCACTATCCTCATCTGAGCTGCTATTGATAAGGTCGATAATGCTAATGAACTCATCTTCAATGTCGTCCCCAGAATCCCCTCTAGAATCGTCCTGTGGGGGTTCTAAGGGCTCATCTGGTGTATCTACCTTGCCGTCTTCCTCAAAGGCTCTAGAGGTGTGTTCTGAGGCATTTTTTGAGACATTGACATGAGAGTCGTCTGCCCCACTTCCGCCATCAAGAGTGGCATCATCCTCAGAATCATCGAGGAATTCCATGATGGACTCTGCATCTTCCCTGCTGGGGGAACCTTTTTGTCCTACCACAGAGCGCACCGACGCGATGGTTTCCATGGCTCTTTCCACCATGTCTACCACATCTTTTAGACCCTCTGCAGTAGAGATGTCATCATCAGTGCACGTAAGCACTGTCCATCCACGTGCACCAAGCTCACTGCGGATGGCACCATCTTTTCGCACCTTGTCTTTTCGCTTCTGCACAATGGTATCCTGCATTTTCCTACTGGACTTAATCTCCTTGATGAGCGCTTGGTCATCCTTGACGGAGTGCCAATAAGCCCCATCCATAAAGAAGACGATTCGGTAGTCCTCCCAGGTGAAATCAGGAACCGTCAACTCAGTGCCATCGTCTCTGGTGAATTTGTAATTTCTATCTGGCTCAGGCATTCTCCGGCGCTTGAACTCCACCATGAGTTTCTCCTCAGGGATTGAGGTTGTCTTCACATTGGGGTCTGCACGGGAATACATCTCGGCAACACGTGCGTTATCAACAGCGAAGAAGACCCTGCTGAATGGTTCCACATCGCGGTATGAGACACGCTCAATGTGCCAACCATCATCTTCCAGACCCTTAGTGTCGTCTCCATCAAAAGCGATAGCATATTTGATGAGAGGCAAAGCAATGGATACGTTATAGTCAGCCCCCTGATACCTGGTGAGAAGGTTCTCCGGAGACTCCACTACTCCCATCATCGCCAGTAAATGAAATATTGTCTGCACTGGGTGAGAGAGATTATCTTGGAGAGCGATAGACTTATCTTTGCTTGCGCTCTTCTTTTTTGTGCCCCTCCTTTTTCCGCGTGCCATAATCCATGTCCCCTTTCTAGTCGCTTCCCAGCAATCTATCTAGCTCGTCTATTGCTTCTCTACTGAAGTACTCCTCTGCATCATCAGACTGACCTTCGTCATCAATCCCTCCAAAAAGGTCGTCCAATCCGTCGTCGGATTTCCCCACTGCAGCAGCAGCCTCCTCTTCGGTTTCCATATATGGTGCCTGAGCATGCCTTTTCTCATCATCGGTAAGATACCGTGTTGCCTTGATGATTTCCTTTGGGAGAGACTCTTCATCAAGCTGCTCAAGTGTCGCCAGAAGATTGCCAAACCATGGCCACCCAACTGGTGCTGTGATTCTTCTCTGCCATGTTTGAGGTGAGCGTGCACAAAGGTAATCCATTGTGTCGATATAGTCACTGCGCTTCTTGATAGAGCGTACCCTGGAATTGATATCAATTCCGTAGGATGCAAGTGCCCTTTGCGCTGATGACTTATCCCACCCATTCATAGAGCTGAGTATAGAAACAGCTGTGAATCGGTCGATTAGTTCGTAGTTTTTGTCAGCCTCAGGGAGAAGCACCATTTCTCGGAATGTTATTTCTCGATTCTTCAACTTTTCAAGGATTTCATTTCTCTTTTTCTGCTGCTCCTTGATAAAAGCTTGACTGTCTTCGTTGCTAAGGGGAGGAGGATTGTTATTCAATGCAATGAATCCCTTCTAGCGCTTGAATTGCGCTGATAATGCAGCTACCATCGCTACGATTCCGTAGTCCAGCTTTCCGGATGAAAGCACTACCCCAGGATATGTAGACAGGACATCGACGAGACCATCAACGTCCTTGACACCTCTTTGAATAGATGTAAAGTGAGGCGTGGAACCAGCAACAACCTTGGAATAGAATCCCAGAAGCTGCATAGCCAAGGCTTGTGGAGTGGTGCGTGTGGACATCACCATCTTCCTAGTTGCGTGAACCGCAGTTGCTGCATCCCCCTCATTGATGGCATTAGTGATATCCCATGGTGGTGCATCTTTTGGGATGGGAATGAAGACCTTTCTCCAGTTGACAGCCTCACTGGGTCGAAGTTCTACCTGTCTTGCGACAATGCATGCGTCGATAAAGTTGTCACATCTTCTGGCTATCTCCATAGCATTCCTGTCGGAAATATCAGGAGCGATTCCTTTAATCATCGTTTTTCGCTGAGAGGGTGACTTGGGATACTCCACCGAGATAATCGAGAGTCCATCTTTGGAGAAATTTCCCCGAGGCTTCACCCTGGAAATCACTGCGATGCTCTCTCCGGTATCCTCAGAGCGATAGAGGAGCTGTCGTATATCCGATGCAGAGATTTTATCCACGATGAGGAGAATCGATGGGGGTGCCGAAAACAGTGTCCCCTGAGGGGATGGGATATCCTCGATATCGAAGAAAGTAGTCACCTCTCCGGCTGTTTTGCTCCATAGAGCAAACTCTGGGTGATATGACACTAGGGCGCTATCACCGGCGAAAACAGAAAACATCGTGTGGAGACTCCCTTGTGATAGATGAGTTATAGTGAGTATTTTCACCAATCCACTATATCACTGTGGACACCCAATGGGAAAAGCCACCTAGATGCGCGACCTTAGGTGGCTTTAACAAAGGGCAGAGGGAGGTAATCTTTTAGTACATTACCGGAAGCTCAGCCCCGTATAGCTGGAAGTCGTCAACCAACCACATGTCGTTGACGAAGACCATCTTGGCGGTTCCCTCAATTGGTTCCATGTTCTGCTTCAGGTTCCCACCACGTGCCGTCTTCTGGGTGACACGCTGGTCAATCTTCAGCTTGTAGTTGATAGTGTTTCCAGATGTGGGGGATTCCGTTTCCACAGTGGTAAACGATTGTAGCCTATTGCATCCGGAATCAGAGGCACTCAGCTTCCAGGATAGGCTGTGCCCATTCTTGTCGAAGCTGTACCCTTCCTTTGCAAAACGCTTCGTCACCAGGGGGCGCACGGAACTGTTGTGGAGGTTCTTGGAGTACGAGGTGTCGTTCTTGACGCACATTGAGAATGCAACGTTTCCGTAGTACGCCACTAGGTCACGAGGTCTGCCGTACCGGGGGTTGTGCAAGTCTGGATTTTCCGGGTTGGGCATCTTCCTAGTGGTGGTTGGTGCGGTAAGGGTTGGTTTAACAGCCTCACGCGGTCCAGCAGGAAGAGGCTCCTTCCCGTCCCACCGAGCCAAACCCTCATCGACTTCTTCGTCAGGGTCAATGCCTAGACCATCAGGAGCGATATTCTTAGTGGTTGTAGACCCGTCAGCCCCCTGAACAACGGTGGTTCGCGCTGGGCGCTTCGTTGTAGGGGTCATCGCTTCTGGGTCATCCGTCTGCGTGATTACCGATGCAGTTTCGTCACCGGACGCACCATCTTCCGACTTTTTATTAGAGATGATGGTGTAAATTCCAGCTACGATAACGGCGATAACCAAGATAATTCCGATAACCATGCCGATTCGGTTTTTAGTGTCGTCGGAGCTACTCCTGGATTCCTGTCTGTGACTGGTTGACTTCTTATCTGTTTCGCTACTCATTGCTTCCCTCTTGCCTATGTGGTCTTATCCACATTTATTCTATCACCTATATGCCAATTGTTGAAGGGTTCCCATTTTAATGCAGCGATGTAATATCAGCACCGTATAGCTGGAGGTCACCCCCCCCCTGGAAAAGAGGGGGGGGGTATCAACTACTCCTTCATTCCGTCAACCATAGCCTTATCGTCACTGTCAACGAATCGCCACACGCTGATGGCATCGCTTGGGATGTCGGACACCTTAACAACATCTCCACTCGTTGGAGCATGAACTACCTTTCCATCTCCAATATAGAGCACAACGTGTGCTCCACCATTGGAGATAATGGCGTCTCCCACCACTAGGTCATCCATATCTTCAGAAATCTTCTCTGCAACGTCACCGATGCTGCTGGTGGCGAAAAGTCGCCCATTTCCATTGATATTCTTGAATCCAGCCTGGATATAAGCGTAGGAAATTAGCCCAGAGCAGTCAAATGTGTCTGGTCCTACCGCAGCCCATACATATGGCTTGCCACGCTGGTCAAGGGCAATCTTGACGGCTTCCTTGGCGGTTTCTCCGGCATCAGATTCATCGATGGCTTCAGCGTACTCTCCACCATCGCCCTTGCCTTTCTTACCCTTAGCCTTTTGGGCACCACAGTTCCTGTCTTTCTTTGACTTGGAACCAGAGGATGATGAATCTCCACTACTACTATCAGATGACTCTCCGCCACCACCCTTGTTTCGCAGGGCAACAGCCTTATCAATTAGCTTCTCATCCTCGGCTGAAAGGTCAGCTGGTTTGTCTCGGTACTCATCAAAAATTGCCTTGGCTTGAGGTTCTGTATCGGTGTAGAGAGGAACGGAGTACTCAGGCTTGGCGCGCTGGATATACTGAACTCGCCATGCAAATTCATGGACATCCTTCCAAGCCCTACCGTCTCCAACGCCTGCACCAAGCGTAGGGTTCGTCCGGTTGTACATCATGACCTCACCATAGAATGCTGCAGCTGCATATACCGGCTGCATGACATCCCCAACTTCTCCCCAGTGAGGGATGGTCTGCTGGTATAGCCCCATAATGTTGCCCAGCGACTGGCTAGGGTCAGATGCTCGTGATACGAGGTCGTGTGGGTACTCCAGTGACTCAGGTGTACCTGGGTTGGCGATGTTCCTGTATGTGGACTCACCAATAGGAGTTCCAAGTGCCAGAAGAATATCCTCATCGCTTAGGTCAAGGTATTCTCCAACTGCAACGATAATTGGGGCATACTTCTCGACGAATTCCTCCATGCCACCAGTTGGGTTGTTGCCCACTACATCAGAATCAATCTTCTTTTTCTCCTCATTTGAGCAGACACATGGATTCCCGCTTCCCTCGGAGTCTTTCTTTCCACCACCAGTAGTAGAACCATCTCCACCAACGGTGCCTGTTTGTCCATCCTTAGCCTTGGAGACAGCCTCCTGGATGAGCTTAGTGAGTACCTTCTGACCCTCGCCGTTAGGGTGAACGAAGTCATTCATGATGGACTCACCACGGTCATCAACCTCAGAAGCCCAATCAACAAGAATATCGTAGTCGGCGTCTTCGATAATCTTGTTGTTTTTCTCCTTGATAGCTTTGTACGTGTCCTCTTTTCCTTCAGCACCACCCTTTTCGAAGACGAAGTTACCATTAACCAGGATTACCTTCATGTCAGCGTCGTGTGCTTTCTTGATGACCTCATCAAGGTTGCCCTTATCGATGTCACCGTTGACAGCTGAGAAAATAACCAGGGTGTCGTATTTGGAACCGAAATCCTTATAGTACCCCTTGAGGGTGTCATATGCCCAGTTGAACGCCTTTCCTCCATAGGCATCGATGGACATCTCTGGCATGAGACCTTTGCCACCAGGAGCTTTATCCTGCTTGACGTGGTGCCCGGAGATGCTGCTTCCCTCGTGGTAGATAGGCGTGGAGCCTACAGTGATGGAGTCACCAACAATGAGGGTCTTTGCACCCTTTTCATCAGAGTAGTTGCCAGAATCGGAATCGCTGGACTTGCCGGACTTTCCTCCCTTATCCTCATCGCCAGACTTTCCGGACTTTCCTCCCTTATCTTTATCCCTATCCTTATCGTCGGACTTGCCGGAATCCCCTCGCTTATCCTTGTCCTTGCCATTATCCTTCGATTTATCCTTGCCTCTATCCTTATCCTTTGACTTATCCTTATCTGAGGACTTTCCAGATTCCTTATCCTTGCTTGATGATGAGGAACTTCCTGGCTTTCCACCGCTTCCATCTCCAGCCTCAAGTTTAGACTGCCAAATTTCATGACGGTCGTCGGAGTCTACAAGACCATTGTCTTTCATCCAGGTGTGAGGGTTGATTGGCTCTCCAGTTCCACCATATCCACCTTTATCCAGCTGGAAATGAAGGTGTGGACCAGTGGACTGACCTCGGTTACCCTCGTCAGCGATATGGTCTCCTACTTTGACATCATCCCCTGTTTTGACGTGGTAAGCCTGGATGTGTCCATAGGTGGCGTAAATATCAGGGTCTTCTTCCGACTGGATAACAACCCAGTATCCATACCCTGATGCCTCGCCTGCTGCGATAACAGTTCCAGAGAAGGCTGAGTAAATTGGTTCATTCATTGGGGCAGCGATATCCACGCCATTGTGCCCAGCTGAACCGTGCCCACCTTCTTGGAGGTACTCAGTTTCACTGGGCTTATAGTACACTGCAGTTATAATTCCTGACATTGGGATGATGGATTCTCCAGTTGCTGCAATTCCATCGCCCTTGCCCTTGGAGCCACTGTCTTCTCCATCGCCGTCACCAGCACATTTGCTCTCTTCGGAGCCACCGGCGATACCACCAGCAGAGCTTGCTGTCACACTGGTAGATACTCCAGCCACCAGCATTAGTGGTGCTGCGAGAGCAACGATGGCAACGACACCAATGATGGCCGCGATTGATTTGGGGCTGAGGCTTCCCCCACCGCTGAACATCCCCAGCATTCCAGATGGCGATGCAGCTGGTGCGCTCGTGGCTGTTCCAGCGTGGGCTTTTGGTGGCGTGGCGTTTCTCACACCAGAGATGTCACCCTTGCCAGGTGACGCAAATGGGGTGGAGCCTCCTCCCATATTGTCAGCTGAATGGTCTGACGCAGTATTCCCCTTCCCTACTGGGCTAGCTGTTGAGGCTTCTTCTCCTCCTTCGCCGGAAAGGTCAAATGGGGATGGTGTCCCTCCACCTTGTGAGCTTCCCTGGGAGCCCTCCTGCCCACTTTTAGCTGATGCAGAAGAGTTTCCGGATGATTCACCAGAGAAGTTGGTGAGACCGTCCCCAGCAAATGGGCTAGCCATCCCCTCGGATACACCTTGAGACGAATTCTGAGGTGTAGATTTGCTAGAGTTAGCAATCTTATTGCTGCGCACCGACTTCGCCTCAGATATGCTTTTACCAAATGGGGAGGCTATGCCTGGTTTGACCCCACCTTTGCTGCCTGTGTCCCCAGAATGGTTTTCACCCTGGTTTGACACAGAGCTTTCCCCGTCGATAGAGTTCTTCCCCTTGGCTCCGGAAGTTCCCTTCTTGCCAGGGTTATGTGCAGTATCAAAACCCTTGCGCTCTGCTGAATCGTGGTTTGCTACTTGATTATCAGGCTCCTGGGAAAACGGGGAAGTTAAACCGTCATTCTTCCCTTTGTTGTTTGGCGCTTCAGGATTATCCCCTCTACCTGATACTTTTCCATCATCAGGACTATTGGTTCCATCAAGCTCTTCTACCTGGTTATCCTTATTGTCCGATGGAGACTTCTCTTTGGTGCCACCTTTTCCAGGTGAGTCATTCTGACTTTCATCCTGGGGGCTTTTCTGGGGAGCGTCCCTTTTTTCGCCCTTCTTCGATGCAGGTGTGCCTTTTTTGTTTTCATTCTCACCTGTGTCGGAGTCGCCCCCCTTTTTTCCATCAGCTTCTGCTGCCTCAGAGCGATGCAGCTCTGCAGCTTCTTCCTCCTCTTCTCCGAAAATCCCGTCAAGTCCATCATCGTCCAATGACTCTTCTGCGAATGGACTTTCATCGACATCATCAGAGACGTCATTTACCTCTTCTAGAAACTCCTGAATAGCCTCCCTCTCTTCTGGAGAGGCAGCATCAGAAAGAGCCTTTTCCCTAAGTTCTTCTATGGAAGACGCCTCATAATGACGTGAACCGGAGGAATTTGTGTCCCCTGGATATGAGCGCGCTGAATCGCCCAATGGTGAACCAGAAGTGCCATCATCAGGTGTTAGGTCATCATTGTTGGTGTTATCATGCGCCATGGTTATCTATTTCTCCGTGAGTTTTGCTGCAGTTGTTTCACACGTAATTAACATAATACCGTATTGTTTGCCCAGCTCGCAGGCTTCTTTTCAATAAACAATAGGTTAGGGTTACTTAATTGCCCAGAAGAGCAATGCCCGGGTCAAAAAGGAATAAGGCTCTTGAGCTGGAAGCTTCGCTCAGGACTGCGCAATGACGCTCATAATCTCCTCAATGGAAAACAGTTGGTCTTCATACAAAGAGTAGTACACCCTGTCGCAGAGTCTGTGTGTACGTTCTACCCCCAGCACCTCATAGAGGTAAAACAATCTGAGAGCCGTTGTGGTTGATGGTTCCGCGTAGGATGCAATGAGGCATGACTCAGCTACCCTGTTTCTCCGAGAAACTATGTCATAGGCAGTGTTCATCTTGATTTTTCGAGAAGTGGAAATCGAAAAGTTTGACTTCTTGGTGATGGACGATACTGTTGATTTCTCGATAATCATATACACGCCTGCTACCACCGAAGACAGCAGCTTGATGATACTTTCCGGCGTCCCTTTTGATTGAATTCCTTGAGGGGAAACCTTCATATGAGCAAAAGGGGCAATATGCCTGAGCCTCTGAGATTGTTTCCTCTTTGGAACCCAAAGTCTTTCAGAGCCATCGATTTCACCAATAGACGTTGATGGCAAGAGGAAGTTGATGCTGCTCTCAATCAGCTCTTCATCACTGGATAAGGTGTTGTATCTCACCCATGACGAGGGGATTCCACTCATCAGGGTGATAGTTGTAGGAGTAGGGAATCGAGAGGACATCATGTACCCCAATGCAGTGTTGTCTTCATGAACGAGGGAGACAAAACTCTCATTGGTGTACTGGTTGGGTTTTTCAGTGGGTCGAATGATTCCATCTCCAGGTGTAGCCCACACCATGCTGTCCTGATTGTTCACTCCCACTGTGATGTGCCTTTCTTTCGACGTCCTAGGTACGGTTTTCCTCCACAAGGTCATCGACAATGAACCCACATATCTTCCTCACCATGTGCTGAGTGAGGAACGATGCTTTACGCCATGCAACAGGGGACGCGGTTAGCGCTTTGTCATAGGGGACATTGATGACTCGCTCTGGATTTAACCCACACTGGTCAACCACCTTGTTGGCAAATGACTTTACCATATCGGAGCCTTCCCCGTTGCTTAACTCTGGAGTTGTAGCTGTGGTTACCACAACAGCCCGACGAAGCACTTTGTGGTATTTATCCTCTCCCATGGTCTCTCTGACCACACCAAGAATGTTGCGGAGCATATCTGGTGCCTCACGAGATATTGGTAGCACAAACACTGGAGTATTTGCCAACGCCATGGAAGCACGAAATGCATCAAGCTCATCGGGAGACAGGCTGTTATCCGTAATGAGAAATCCTGTGCGATTTGACATGGAGCGATATAGCAGCGCAACAGAGTCAATATCAGCGTTTTCCCGAAGCCTATCGTCTGATTTATTGCCAAGAAATTTGAGCCTTCCGGTGCTATGTGACCCACTGACTGTAGGGATAAGGTCAATATCAAATTGCTCATCCTCATTACGTAGCCAATTCATGGCATGGCGAAGGAAGACGAAACTATCATTGGAAGTGCTGTACATTTGGGTGAACTTGTTCCCTGGTCTTCCATAGTCCACAGCCAAAACCATCTCTGAGCGAGGGCGTGAGTCATCAAGCCCCTGTGCAACGCAGCGCGCGATGGTAGAGGTGCCAATCCCCTCCTGGGTACCAACCCCTACTACGCATACTGGGTTGAGGTAAGAATAGTAGATATCGCGCCCTACATTTTTATGGTCATTGATAGCCAGCTTAATTCTGCCAAGCTTCTTTTTTCTCCTATTAGACTCTCTTTCAGTTAACTCCACTTTTCCGGTGAGCTTGTACTTGAGGATATTCATTCTCCCCTCTGTCGGAGGGTCTGACATAGGGGTACGTGGCATGGATTTAATCCAGTATGGCATGGTCATCCACTCATTGCGGATGGCACGCTCCTGCTGCCTCTTCTCGTGCTCCTTGAAAAACTCAGCCTGGGAATTATCCATCGCAATGCGACGCTTCATCTCACGCTGGAGCCTCTTCTTCTTGAGCTTTTCCTGCTGCTCTTCCTTGAGGCTTTCTTCTTGCTCTTCTTCCTGTTTCCAGGATGTGCTGATGAGGTTCCCTTCCTCATCGAAGAAATCATCGAAACCGCTGCTCATCTATCTACCCACTGTCATTTTCGCTATATTAATCAACCTAAATTTTAACACTGTGTCATAAGTCAAATAGTGCGTCTAGTCCGTCGTCATGGTGTTCCTGTTGGGTTCCTTGAGGAGCAAATTTGTGTCCCTTGATGATATCCCACTCCTCGGGTGTGGGGGAGCGCTGATACACAGGTGGGGCGAAATTCTGCTTCCTACTTCTAGAAATCAGCTCCCGTTGTCTTTCAACATCTGAGCTTCCAGCCCCTAATGACGACTGTGTATCCCACAATTGCTGTCCGGTATTCACATCAGCGATGGAGTCCACCATTAACGAAGAATACCCAGCGTACTCGTAGAGGGATGAAACAACCATTTTATCGGTAAACATTGTGTGTCCAGGAGTAAACACGTTGTCAACATTGTCATTCACAACCCCGTAAAGGGATGCTGCTGGGAGGGGGTCAATAATAATGGTTGCTTTGCTGTCGCTTTCGCCATACACTATGGTGTGGTTATGCTCCAAAGGGGTCATGGTTCCATCGGGGAGCATGACCGTGGAGTTTTTGCACTCAGCAATACCAACCCTTGGGTTGGTAAAATCAGAGTTCTGATTCATAGAATGCTCTAGAGCACGAGACATAGTGGAGAGCACTTTTCCCTTCGCCTGGTAGCATTCCTGCGGATTGAACAGATTGATACCCTTGGTGGATTTCCCCCACCCTGATATTAATAGGGTTGCATCCTTTGGTGATAAACCAGAGTTTTGGGTAGCGCTTCTCACCCTCCCAATGGCTGACTCATGAGTTGGAACAGACGTTCTACCTGGGTCATAGAGCATGTTCCTGATTGCGGTGAAGTTTTCGCCCCGCCCATGAGTCATCACCAAGGATTGAGAGCTATCTTTGAGTCCAGCGTGGAACCTACAATAGGGGAAGCTTGGATAGTCTACCCTCACCATGTTGTTGCATGCTGGGCATTTCTCCGATTGTGAGCGTGCCATTGTGTGTCCCTCTCCTGTGGTGTTATGTCTCCTGTTAGCTGGAAGCGTCTGCCCACAACTATACCAGAAGAACCTAGTCGCAGTTAATCGACCATAGAGACGTGCTCCACTAGAAGGACGGCAATTCCCCTGACGGCTTAACAATGCTCATCGATGGAATATCCCATAGATGAACCTGTGTGATGTCCAACCCGAAAATCGGACTGAGATGCCCATAGAGAGCCTTAAGTTCATCACAAGGGGTAACTACTGGGACAATTGCGTTAATACCCCGAGAAGCCTCCACAGACGCTGGAATGATGATGGGAATCTCATCTATTCCGCAATCCACCACAGTTGGGGTATTAACATCAGCCACATTCATCACTGATACATCTGGGAATTCTTCCAATTTGTCACATGCATCAATGACAACCCTCTCTACACCCTCCCTTTCATCCTCAGGAAGGATACCCCACATCAAGAAAACATCAGGATGTACCAGCCCAGTGTCACTCCCTGCGCTTAACCTCTTCATAGCGAGAGAAGCGTACCTAACGAAGATGCCTTCGTCTTGTTGTGCATCATCTGTCTCTGACATAACGGAAGCAAAGACCCCCGAAACAATCAGTTGGCTGAGAATATCGTGAAAAGGGGCATCCATGAGGCTAGGGTACCTCTTGTCTGGGTGAGCTGAAAAGACATACCCCTCATCGGATTGTGAGACTAGAGATAGTTCATTAGTCGAAAATATCGCTAATCACACCCATCATGCTCACGACATTAACACCTACAGCCTTTCCGTCACTGAAGTCCTTGGAACCGCTTAGGTTTGCCTCATTGCAGTTGGATGCATCGATGATGTCAGCGATATCCCCGCTGGTCAAGCCAAGGTGAGGAACGTCTTGAAGTCTGTTACCAAGGTCTTGAATCGATTTGGCATTAATGAGTCCATCGAAAATACCGTCAAGAATGCGGTCTCCGTCTCCACCAAAGCCATCGAAGTACTCCTGTGGATTTTCGATTCCAGCCTCCATCGCGGCTGGGTGTAGGATATGGGAGTAGTCGCGCCAATCAATACCATCAGTAGGGAGGGGGTTTAGCGCTGATAGCCATTTGTACTCACGTGGAGCTGACGGAGAATTAGAGTCTCGATTCTTGTTGACCTCGTTGATTTTTCTCACATTTGCCCTGCCACCAATAGCGTACAAAGAGTTGTAGAACATCGTGCGGGACAATGCTGACTGGAACTTGTGTTCAGCTGTTGGGTAAGAGTTATAGGTGATGAATCCTGAATCAATGCTCTGGATGGATTCCTGACCACCTTCTTCCCTCCCCACGGAGTAGAGTCTCATCTTTGACCCCATAACACCCTCTCTCCCGGAATGGCTGAACTCTCGGAAGAACAAGCGAACGTCAACAACCCTGTTGGTAGAAAACCACGTAGCCCTGGTTCCCTGTCCACCAGCGTAATCAGGGTGTTCACCTCTGGTGATGAGGTGAATGTTGTTAAGGCTGTCGATGAACCCCATGCAGTCCTCCATTCTCATGGAGTCCTTTAGGTATAGCGCAGCCACCTGGATGGATTCCTTCCCGAGCTCTCCATCAATGAGAATTTCAGGAATGTATTCCAGGTAGTCATTCTTCGGGGTAAGTTGATTGAGATACATGATGTGCGTGCTCCTTTTTCATTGAGATATCATGTGATGTGATGTGTTAGACAATACTATGAGCAGGTGAAAGAGTGTTTTACACTTGTTTCCCCGCTCTTTTGTTGACATAAGTCAACAGTATCATAGCATTTATTTTATTGGGAAAGTATGTGTTGAACAGTGGTTTTTGCTACTCTCCTCCAGACTAGCACTAGGTGATAATCAGGAGGAAGAAATTATGAGGATTTTTGTCATCAAAATCATCATAATAGACAGTCATCGCCCAGGGGGCACCTTGTTCATTG
>ERZ1673699.1461-NODE-1461-length-18749-cov-5.221836_pt1 | contig 18749 bp, 11 predicted proteins | sample MGYA00580229_ERZ1673699 | MGnify/ENA primary metagenome ERZ1673699 (study PRJEB41218, sample SAMN15661785) | gut metagenome | host: Homo sapiens | place: Canada: London | collected 2015-08-20/2019-03-30 | study: EMG produced TPA metagenomics assembly of... | reverse complement strand
ACCGTATTTCTCGTCCCATCCCCAATCCCACGACCAGTCAAGAATCTTTGTTCCCAAGTCAACCAAGTGTGAGTCCCAGTTGCGATAGCGTGCTTCTTCCAAGATAAACCACGATGTCTCGATGCAGTGGCCCGGGTTGATGACACGCCCGTTGAGTGTGTCAATCAACTCACCATTCAGTCCTACGGTTTCCAAAATGGCTTTGTATTCGGGATGTACGAAATACTTTTCCAGCTTTTCGAGCGATAAGTCTATTTGCTTTGTCAATTCAGGCGCATCAATAGCTTCTCGCAATCGTGAGGCTGTATTGATGAGAATCATCGTCAGCGAATGTCCTTGGCATTTCATGGCGGGCAGGTATTTGGGTTCAAGTAGCCCGGGCGTGTTGGCATAATGTTGAATGGTGTGGAACACGTCTAATGCTTTTTCTGCATATTCTTGTTTGCCAGAAGCTATCGAATATTCGGACATTGCAATGGCGGCAAAACACTCTGAAAACAAATAGCGACGCATACGTAGGGGTGTACCGTCAGCTGTCACCTCAAAATACATTCGCCCATCCTCGTTGGTGCAATGGTGAATGATGAAGTCAATGCAGCTCTTTGATGCTTCGAGCCATGCAGGATTCTTCTCAATATGGTTATAAGCATAGGCTGTTATAAAGCCAAACCGACCTTGAAACCACACTGATTTGGTGGTATCCATCAGCTTTCCGTCTCTGTCCAAACACGTGTACACGCCTCCATGCTCTTTGTCAAGACCATTTGTCAGCCAAAAGGGAAGGATATTATTCGTCAGATCACTGTGATAGCGTTCTTCCCATTGGGATATATAGTTTTTGATTTCCATTTCTGTGAATATTTTCTTTCAATATTAAAACTGGTTGCAACGAGCGAAGAAGTTGATAGCTTCCAATTCTTTTTTCATTTGTTGCTCTTCTTCGTTGGTCATATTCTGGAATGGAACACGATTAGGACCCAAATCAAACCCTAAAAGTTTCATGATACGTTTGCCTCCAACAATGTTGCCACGGTATCGACAAATCACGTTGATTACTTCTTGTGAGAAGTTTTGTTTTTCACGAGCTGTCTCAATATCCCCATTCTTCCATGCCTCGATAATGCCCACCAATTCGTGCCCATTGTAGTTGGTAGTTCCACCAATGCCACCCTGTGCACCGCCTTGTGCTAAGCTGGGCAGTATAGTTTCGTCTTGTCCATGCAGCATATCGTATTTGCCATTTTTGTACAGTCGGCATTGATTGTATTCGTATAAACTCTCGAACGTGTACTTGATACCAGCAAAATTGGAGATTCTTCCGTCCACTGCTTTCAGCAATTCCAGCATGGGAAGGAAAGCACCATTAAAGGCTGGTATGTGATAATAATAAAAAGGAAGGTCGGGAGCACTGTTTGCAATCGCTTCGCAGTATTTCACCAATTCTTCTATTCTGCCTATTTTTGGAAATGGAGGTGCCATGGAGCCAATCCCCCATGCCCCTATTTTTTGAGCATGTGCTGCCAATTTCTGACTCTCGCGCAGACAACAACTGCCAACATGCACGATGACTTTGAAGCCTTGTGGAGCTACTTTGAGCCAGCGTTCAGCCAATTGCATGCGTTCTTCGGTGGTGAGCATATAGCCTTCTCCAGACGATCCGTTGATAAATACGCCTTGCAATCCATTTTTTTGCAGCATGGCTGCATACTTTTCAATAGGTTCTAAGTTCAAGTCGCCATTCTCATGAAACGGTGTGAATGGTGCATCAATTAATCCTATAATCTTTTCCATTTTTTATATGTTGATGATTTTTATTTTGAATATTGAGGAGATAAGCCCTGAAGAGCGCTCCCCGTTATTGCTTTCAAGTTTAGCCAACAATTATGATGCGTTATCTGTCGTTGGTTTTAGACACGCCAGTTGCAATATTAATGCAATCACCACGATACCTCCTAAAATGGCAAACCCTAATCCTAAGTTGCCTCCATCGCTCCATTTGCCCAACACTTGCGTCACCAAGGCGCCAGCAAACACGCCTACCATGTTCATGATACCGTAGGCAGTGCCACGATGTTTGGTCGAAATAAACTGACAAAGAATGGGCATATTGTTGGCATCGAAGATACCGTAGCCCACACCAAAGCACAGACCTGCGCCAACAATGGCTACAATATGGTGACCGAACCCAAGCAATATCAAGGCTGGTATCGTCATGCCCAGTCCGATGGCACTGGTGTAGATACGTCCTCGGATGTTTCTCTGTACCCACCGGTCGGACATAATACCTCCCACGATGACACCCACAAATGAAGAAACAGCAATGGTAATGGTACTCAAGGGTCCTGCACTCGACATATCAATGCCTAAATTGGTAGCAAAGAGCGTTGGTAGCCAGTTTTTTGTTGCCCATCCTGGTAAGCTCGGAACCGCAAAATAGAACAAGATAATCCAGAAAGCCCAATTGGATAGCACAATACTTAACCCCTTGAAAGGATTGATACTGGCTTTATTATGTGTCGTGGAAGAGGTCGACTGTGCGTGTGAGGGGTTTTCGTAAAGGAATAAGAGCAGCACGATTGAGTACACAACTCCAATGATGCCAAACCAATGGAATGCCGAATGCCATGTAAACATGGCTGCAATGGTAGCACCAAATCCACCAATGGCTTGCCCCGTGTACAAGCCCGTCATGTGGATGCCAATTGCCAAAGAGCGTGATTTTCCCTCATGCCAGTCGGCTATCAGTGATAGTGCGGAAGGGATATAGAGTGCTTCACTAACGCCCATAAAGGCGCGCAACCAATATAGTTGTGTGAAATTTTCGGCATATCCCATAAGATAGGTCACGCCCGACCAAACAAACAGACTGCCTACCACTAACCACTTACGGCTCACACGGTCGGCTATCATGCCTGCAAACGGACTTACCAATCCGTAAATCCACAGAAATACTGCCATCAGTGCACCGAATGCTTCTGCCTTGTTCAATTCTACAATATCTACTTTCATCGACTCTTGCATGGTAGAGAGCATCTGCCTATCCATGTAGTTGAGCAATGCTACCACCCATAACAGTGCAACTACGAGCCACGGATAATATTTTTTTTCTTTCAAGTACATTTCTTTTCTCTTCTCTTAGGTTTTAGTTCAAATGTAGCGGTTATAAGGGTAAACGGAAGCGGTATATCTCCGCAGTTCTGATTCCCGGTTTCAGTTCTCCACCTATTATATATATATGTGTGCCATCGAACACCAAAGATGCTCCAGCCCTCGCTGCAACTTCATGGCTTCCCAAAAGTGTCCACTTGCCATTTTTGTACAAGTTGATGTAGGGATTGAATCGATACCATGCTATAGGATGTTTCATATATCCAGGCATGGGACGGTTCACGGCAGCCTCGAAAACGTCTTTGTTCACACCGCCCAGAACAACAATACCTGTATCACCACAGTTCACGACAGCTGCTCCTCCAAGATATATCTCTTCTTGCTGGCATGTTCGTGGTCCTTCTACAGGTTTTGCTCCACTTTTGGTAAACTGGTATCCCTGCATTTGTAACTGGGCATCTTGCTTGTCAGTCTTGGAGGTGCATCCTCCCCACGCATAAAATGCACCGTCAGTGTAGCCACAGACAGGTTGTCCTAATACTTCACTTGTCAAAGGCGGAAGTATTTGCCAGCCTTTTTGCAAATCTTCAAGCTGAAGTTGTGCAATGTGTAAGCCGTCGTACACCATCACAGTAGAACAACCGAGGCTTCCTGCAAAGTTATCCAGTTTCCACGGGAGGGCAGGGTAGGCTTCCACGACAGCCTTCCCCTGTTCAATGGTTATCTTGAATACCTGATTAAATGAGCCTTCGGCATTACATCCACCCATGCAAAGCAAACCATTCGACAGGCTGACTGATACGCCATAAGCGCAAGGTTCGGGTAGCTTACCTATCAACTGCCAATCAAGTGAATCCGCAGTTGTGCATATTTTAGCAGCGTAAATCCCCTGATAGAATTTCTTCTTGCCGCCATCAGCGGCAGGAACATCAGGAAAATTACACCCACCTGCCATGATGAGATAGTCGTCAACAATACCAGCAAAGCATGCCGAAACCCCTTTCTCTATCCCTTTCTCGCTTACTGGAAACCCTTTGATTCGTTCCATTTGAAGATGCCCAATGCTCTTTGCACTGGCATCATGATTACAGATACATGCCATGAAGATAAAAATTAGTAATTGATGAACAGGTCTTGTTATAGTCATTGCTTTTATTTTACGCACATTCTTTTTTCTTGCCAAACATGCTGTCCAGACTTAGGCAGGACAACAAATGGAGTGAATCGTCTGTAAATATACAAAATATTTTTTAAATCCACCTGAACGATTGTTCACCTCGTCATGATGTCGAGGTTCTTTATGATTGTGTTCGTCCTCATGATGAAAATGGACGTTGCGTGTTGAAAAGGGCACGGGAAGCGTGCAAAAACCCGTGCCCAGCTGAAATCAATATGACAATTTGGCATGAATGCCGCCAATCACTTATACCCTTCCGTCTGCAAGACAGCAGGGTCGTTTGTCATTGTCCTTACGGAAACAGGCCACAAAACCTTGTAGCTCTCCGTCTCGCGAAGCAATGCCCCTTCGTCTTTCCCAGGTATGAACGGATAGTTCACCGTGCCGTCGAACACCAATGCCCTGCTATTTGCGTCGTGCATGCGCAGCAGGTTGAACCATCGCTTTCCCTCGAACACAAATTCCTTGTCAGCCTCGGCAAGGATGGCCTTCGTGTTTTTGTACTTGTCTTGACGGGTGTATGTAGGATAGTCGCTGCCATAGGCCCGTTCGCGTATCTGGTTGATGTAGGGGCTGGGGTCGTTGCCAAGGTCGTTCTCTATCTCTGCCATCAGCAGTAGTGCCTCGGCATACCGGAAGATAGGACCGTCGCAATCAAAGTAATGAGTTCCTTCTGCCACGTCATAATGGCCGGCGAACTTCTTGAGAAGGCTTCCGAAGTTAGCACCCGTCATGGGGTCTTTTTTGGAGCCCATCACAGCAAAGAATGTAGCGTCGCGCCTGCTGTCGCCCTTGTCAAACGACCGCCAGAAGCTTTCCTTGTATTGATAGCGTACGATGCCGTTGATTAGGGTGCTTGTGCCAAAGGGGTCGTTGTTTGACAGTGTCAGCGCGTTGCCCTCGCTGTCGAATGCAGCCGTGAAGAAGTTGGCTTGTGCGCACAGGTAACTGGCATTTGGCATATACGCCTTGTCCGTTGTGTTGAACGACACGGCAAGGATGTTCTCCTTGTTCTTCTGCTTGAAGTCTGTTCTGAATGCCTGGTAGAACTCCGGCATCAACTTGAACTTCCCGCTGTCGATTACCTTGCCAAGCGCAGCCTTTGCCGTTTGCAGGTCAGCGTTGCCGGTAGCCTTGCAATTGCCTGTCGATACTTTTGCCGCCCACGCATAGATGTTGGCTTTCAGCATGCAGGTGGCATATGCGCTCCATTCGTACGGGCTGGTGAAGGCGTCGTTTCCCAAGACTTTGAATTTTTCTTCAGAGGCATTGATGTCGTCTTTGATGAGTTTCATCACCTCAGCCGCGCTGGCACGAGGCCTGGACAAGGCGGCCGCCGATATTTTTCCTTTGGTGATGGCCACGTCTGTGACCAGTGGCACACCTCCCCATGTACGGTAGAGGAAGAAATAGTAGTAAGCTCGCATGCCATAGGCCTGTGCCAGGTAAAGGTTTTTTTGGGCATCGGTCAGGAATGTGCATTCGGGAATCTGCTGCAGTGCCAGGTTGACGCGCACGATTTCACCGTAGAGTCCATCCCAGTTGTTGAAGAGCGCGTTGTCAGCTCTTAGGTCTTGCTTGATGATGGTTTGGTTGTACATCGACTCCCCAAACACCGACACGCCCGAGCCATCGTCGCCATCGCCCAGCAGGCCACCGCGCAGCTCGCCCATGGTGAAATGAATGCCATAGCTGCTGCGCAAGTATCTGTGCAGCCCTGTCATGTATCCGGAAACCTGTGGCTGGTCCTTCCAGAAGTTGCCGCTGGCAAAGAAGTCTTCCGGGGCTTGGTCCAGTGACTCGCAGCTGGTAAACATGGTCAGGAGCCCCATGAGGAGAAGCCCTGATATTTTATGTAGGTTTTTCATCGCTTTGTATTTTTAGAGTTGTTTTTTCTTGTTTTGTCATCACGGGAGTTAAAAGGTGAGGTTCAGTCCGAGCACCAGCATCCTTGGCAGTGGATAGCCTCCCCAGTTAGAGGCCACTTCGGGGGAGAACACATAGGGTGCCGCGCATAGGTAGCCCAGGTTTTGTCCTGTCACCGATACGGTGAGGCTCTCTATGGACACCTTGCTCAGCCACTGCCTGGGCAGTGAGTACGAGAGGGTCAGCTCGCGGAACGACAGGTAGTCGCCGTTGTACACGAACATGGAGTTGTAGCGGTCGTAGTTGCGTGCGTTCAGCTGGTCGGCCCAGATGTAGATGGGGTATTTTGCATTGGGGTTGTCTTCGGACCATGTGTCCTTCACGTTGGTCAGGGTGTTGTATGTACCCTGCATGTTGCCCATGATCCATGGCGTGCGGTAGTCGTAAGTCTTGAATCCCAGTGCGAAGTCGAGGCGGGCAGTCAGGGCCAGTCCTTTCCACGAGGCCGTGAGGGTGGTGCCACCTGTCCACTTGGGTGTCATGTTCCCTACCTTCACCAGGTCGTAGTTGTCTATCACTCCGTCACCGTTGACGTCTTTCCACTTGATGTCGCCAGGCATGATGGCAAGACCTCCGGCCGCCTTGCCTGTCGACTGGTATGCGGCTGGGCCGTAGAGGTATTTGTTGTTGCCTCCGTTGTTCGATGTCGACTTGTCTATCAGGTTGCCAGGTATCTCGTCGTAGGTCTTGTAGATGCCTTCGGCCTGGAACACCCACAGGTCGCCCGGCGTCTCGTTCTCGGCATAGCCGCCAACCCACATCTTCTTGTCTCCGTTGCCGGTATACACCTCGTATCCGCCCTGCCGATTCTTGTCACGGCCGTTGTCGGGCAACTGCAGTATCTTGTTGGTGTTTCGCGCGATGTTGAACGCCCAGTCCACCTTCCAGTCTGCGGTGTTGAGGATGTGGCAGTTGGTCTCGAACTCGACACCCCGGTTGCGGAGTTTTCCGTTGTTGGACGTGATGCTCGTGAAGCCCGACGATGCGGGGATTACGATGTTGGCATATTTGTCGGAGGTCACGCGGTCGTACCAAGTGATGTTTGCCTGTATCTTGTTGTTGAGGAATCCTAGGTCTAGTCCCAGCTCCAGCGTCCTCGACGTTTCCCACGTCAAGTAGGCCGTGGGGATGTTGTTCAGGTAGTAGCTTGTCGTGCCGTGGTAGGTGTCCATGGCATAGGCTCCCTGCACGGTATAGTCGCCCACCCACGAGGAGTTTACGTTGCCGTTCTTTCCCCAGCTGGCGCGGACCTTTCCGAAGCTCAGCCATCCGGCGGTCTTTTCCATGAATTTCTCGTGCGAGAACACCCAGCCCAGGGAGAGTCCTGGGAATGTTCCCCACCTGTTGTCCTTGCTCAGCTTGGAGATGCCGTCACGCCTCACCGTGATTCCTGCCAGGTACTTGGCATCGTAGTCGTAGTTGATGCGTGCGAAGTACGACTGTGTGATGAACTTGGAGTGCCCTGTGTCAACCATGCGCTTGCCCTCATCGGTCACGGTGTATTCCAGGTCGCGGAAATAGTTGTTGGCCGGGTTGCTGCCGCTTGCCTGCTGGTCGAAGAGTTTTTGGTGGAAGTACTCCCATCCCAGGAGCCCACTGACGGTGTGCTTGCCAAGTGTCTTGTTGTAGTTGAGCAGCACGTTGTAGGTCTGTGTGAGGTGTTTCTCCGATTCAGCGAACGATTTGTGCCCCGTGGAGTAGCGTCCCGGTGAGCTCAGGTAGGTGTGGTAGAAGCTTTGCCCTGTATAGTATTGATAGTACCAGTCGCCCTTCAGGTCGAGGGTGAGCCCGTCCACGATGCTGAACCTGAAGTCTTGTGAGAAGGTGAACTTCTGCCTTGAGTAGTCTTGGTCGATGGCGTTCTCCAGGAACTTTTGGTTGCCGTCGCCCGAGTTCTTGCCCAGCAGCAACTCGCCCTTGTTGTTGTATGCGCGGAATGTCGGAGGATAGGAGAAGTTCCGGGAGAAGTAGTTCGCCTCGCCAGCAAACGGGGATATGCCCTGATACTTGGCCGTGGAGAAGTTGAAGCTCGAATAGCTTGTCAGCCACTTCTTTATCTTGTAGTCGGTGTTCAGCAAGAGCGAGAGCCTGCGGTTGTAGTTGTTGATGGCGTTGCCCTCGCTGTTGTTGTATCCCAGGCTGGTGTAGTAGTGTCCACGGTCGTTGCCCCCGCTGAAGTTGATGTTGTAGTCCTGCGAGAAGCTGGGGGTGTTGATGTTGAAGTCCTCCATGTGGTTGTTCACGTAGATTAGGGTCTTCTTTGTCACGGGGTCCGTCATGGTTCTCCAGCCCTTGCCGATGAGCTCCTTCTGTACGTCGGGCGCAAGCGCGCCGTACTCGTAGACGCCCCAGATGCCTGCCGAGCTTTTGTTGCCGTCGGCCTCGTATTTGTTGCCTGTCCCGTAGGGCTGGTTGCCACTGAGCGAGCTCAGCGTGACCGTTCCCTTTTGCTTGGCGTAGAGGTAGGAGCGCCGCTGGTAGTACAGGTAGTCGCCAGCGTCGAGGAACTTGTATGGGTTGTTGAAGTAGTTCCATGACAGCTTTGAGCTGAAGCCTATCTTACCCTCACCGTCCTTGCCTTTCTTGGTGGTGATGAGGATGACGCCATTGTTGGCCCTGGAGCCGTAGATGGCTGTCGCGCCAGCGTCTTTCATCACCTCCATGGACTGTATGTCGTTGGGGTTGACGTCGGCCATCGAGCTGCGGATCATGCCGTCGACCACGACCAGCGGGGCCCCGCTGCCGTCGTAGTCGGTGCCGCCGCGCAGTACGATGGTGGGCGAGGCGTTGGGGTTGCCCGACCCTTGCACCACCTTCAGGCCGGCAACGGCACCCGAGAGTGCCTGCGAGGGGTTGGAGAACATGCCCGTGGTGAGACTCTCGTTCTTCACCTTGGCGATGGAGTTCGTCATCTTTGAGCGGATGATGGAGCCGCTGTAGCCGATGACGACGGTCTCGGAAAGCTCGTTGCTGATGTCCTGCATCCGGATGGTCAGCGGTTGGGCCGAGGTCACCGTGACGACCTTTTCGGAATAGCCGATATACGACACCTTGATGCTCACGGGCAGCTTTGCCACGGTGAGTCTAAATGCGCCATCCACATCGGTAACGGTACCGTTCGAGGTGTTTTGCTCAATCACCGTTGCTCCTATGAGCGGTTCGTTTGTCCCTTCATCGAGCACTCTGCCATGGATGGCTGTCTGGGCCATCGCAGTGGTGCAGCTCATGAAGCAAACCATGAGAAACAATAACTTTTTCATATTTTTCGTATTAGTTCATTGATATTATAAAAGGATTTTAAGAATTCCCATTGGCTTTCTGTTGCAAATATATGAAAAGTTACGATAAGTTGCAATAGTTTTCGTAAAAATTTTATTAAATCAAACAAAGTACTGCATACAAATTTAAGAACGGGTGACGGTCACTGCCTGCTGTCGCTGGTAAAACACGAAAGAGCTATGCCCTTTTGGGGAACTCGAGAACAGGACATTTTTTCTTCTGAACTCAGGTATTTTAACATCGAAATCCTTGCAAAAGTCATCTGCAATACAAGAATTCTCTGTAATTTTATCTTTGATAATCATCGCTATTAAAATTTACAACTATTTGATAATCAGATATAATGGTACAAAAATATAGCGAGATTACTAACTTTTTCATCACATTCTTATTCCGAACTCAGGTTTTTTGATTATTTTTGTACCAATTAACAAGTATTTGTGGGATTGTAGAATGCAACGAAACATCAGCATAGTTTATGATGCTTTATTCAGACAAATGTATGCCAAGCTGTTCTTTTACGCAAAAGGGTTGGTTGGTAGTGAAGATGATGCACAAGATGTTGTAGAGGATGTGTTCACTGACCTTTGGCAACGGCGTGACGACATTGAATTTGGCGACCAAATCTCTTCGTTCCTTTATCGTGCTGTCTATACCCGTTCAATCAATTTGCTTAAACGTAGAAAGATTTCTTCAGGCTACATTCAACAGTTGGATGATATCAGCAGTAAACTGTTAGAGACTCTTCAAAGTAATTTGAAGAATCCTGTTCATACGCTTGAAAACACTGAATTAGGCAGTATGCTAAATGATGCCATTGATGAGTTGCCTATTCGATGTCGCGAGGTCTTTCGGATGAGTTATTTACAGGGACTTCACAACAATGATATTGCTGAATTAACGGGCACTTCAGTTCGTACAGTGGAAGCTCATATGTATCGTGCATTAAAATACTTGCGTCAAAAGTTATCAAATATCAGTAATTTTTATTCTGATTAAGTATATTTTATTGTGAGATTGTTATAAAGTAAAAGACAATTTTGCTAATGAGTGAACTGAATGAAAATATTATCATCCATTTTATTACCAGACAATGTTCTGAGGATGAACTAAAGCAGATTAATGAGTGGATGGCTGAAGACAAGCGTCATGCGCGATATCTGTTGCAGATGGAGCAAATCTATCAACATTTGCAAAGTCGTTCTATGCCTCAGTGGAAAGTAGAGGAAGCCTTGAAACGAGTGCATAACAATGCAGATGCTACCATGTCACATCAAGAATATCATCCTTTTTGGGAGAAATGGCGTCGATATGCAGCAGCGATAGTACTTGCCATATTGGCAGGAACGGCATTGCTGTGGTATAGCCATGCACAATGGTCAGGGGATGAAGAAGCATACATAATGGCTCAAACCAATGGCTCTACCACCAAGCAGGTGTTGCTGCCAGACGGGAGTAAAGTATGGTTGAATCTTCATTCCTCACTCAGATACCCAGAGCATTTTGAAGGAGATGTGCGTAAAGTGTTGCTGACGGGTGAAGGTTATTTTGAGGTTTCGAAAGATAGTACCAGACCTTTTATTGTTGAAAACGATGCTATGGCTGTGAAAGTCTTGGGTACAGTGTTTGATTTTAAGAACGATGCCACGAATATGCGTTCTGAAGTAAGTCTTCTGGAAGGTTCGGTAGAGGTGAAGAGCAATCTTTCTGCAGGACAGATGGTGCTGATTCCTGGTCAGAAAGCTCAACTTGACTATCAGACTGGGCACATGACCGTTTCAAATATAGATGATGGTGTTGACGCTGTATGGCACACCAATCTTATACCTTTTTCTAATGCTACAATCATAGAGATTGTCAACAAGCTTGAGAAAATCTATGGAGTACGTATGGAGATTGGTGCAAATGTAGATTTGCGAAGCACATATTCTGGCAAAATCAAGCATAAACAAGATATTGACTCGGTGCTACATTTGTTGCAAAATACTTTGCCTATTACTTTCAAAAAGACAAGTGACGGTTCTTATTCTGTAAATACAGCGAATTAGTCTTTTTACTATTTTTGTCAATAAACGGCAAGAATTTAACACTACACTTTTATGTAATTTAGCTCGAATTACAGACCCATTCAAGCCACAATAAGCGTGTGTACAACACTTGTACATGCGTTTTTTATTCTAAATGCCTGGGTTAGTGGCAGAATCTCATTGAGCTTGGCGAGCAAAACAGTCTGTTTTGGACAACAAAATAGACTATTTTCTGCTACAAAAAAGTCTATCTTGCAGCATTATAGTATTCTTTTTGTATCCTTAAATAACCTCTACAATAACGGAAAATTATAGAATTTCCTGTTGTTATAGAAATATGGCTTTTGTAAGTAACAAAGAGTTGGCAGTTTCGAGAGTTCCTATTTTTGCGATATTTTCAGTCATTAATCGATTTCGTAGCAAATACGCCAATTATATGATGTTCATTTCCAATAAAAATGACGGTATCAAATTTAGGTTTGTATTGAATCAACAAAACAAATATTTTAATAAATTATTTGTAAGTGTTTTTATGGTCAACTTTGTTATATAATTATAACCTATGTGATGAAATCACAAATCAACTAAAAACAACAACCAAACAAATGATGAAAAATAAGAAGCCTTTTAGAGGTAGGATATGGTCAGGGATGGCAGTAGGTCTGCTACTCTCTGCACTTCCTTTTTATGGCAGCTTTGCACAAGTCACCATCAAGATGCCTAACACCACTTTAGGCACTGCCATTAAGAAAATCCAGGCACAAAAGAAGTATCAGTTCTTTTATGATGACAACTTGTCCAGATTGCCAGTTAATGCATTGAATGTGAAAGACGCATCTATTGAAACGGTGCTGCGCCAACTTTTAAATGGAAAAAATGTAGCATATACCATTGTAGATAATGTGATATATCTTAAGAAACAGAGTCCACAGCAGCCCAAGAAAAGCAGTAATAAAGAAAAAAACAAAATATCTGGTAGGGTTCTGGATGAGAACAACGAACCGCTAATTGGAGTGACCATTACTCAAAAAGGTACTAACAACCGTGCGGTGACCGACTTTGATGGCAATTATACTATTGTTACCGATGACAACGATGCCGTTCTGCAGTTTAGTTATTTGGGTTATAAAACTAAAGAACTGACCGCAGGAACAAGTCATTCGGTAAATACAGTAATGTCTGTGGATGCTAAAGCCATTGATGAGGTTGTGGTGACAGCCTTAGGTATCAAGCGCGAGAAGAAAATGCTGGGTTATGCTGTGCAGGATATTAAAAGCGACGTCCTCAATACCACAGGCGACCCTTCGGTTACGGGAGCTCTCGAGGGAAAGGTTGCCGGTCTACAGATGAACACCTCAAGTACAGGATTGGCTGGCTCAACCAAGATAACCATTCGTGGCAACTCCTCGCTAACAGACAACAACCAACCACTGTGGATTGTTGATGGCGTACCCTTTACTGACGACCAAACTTCTGAGGCTTCCGCTTATGGAGGTTATGATAGGGGTGGGACATCACTCGACATCAATCCCGAAGACATTGAGTCTATCTCCGTATTGAAAGGACCTAATGCCGCAGCTTTGTATGGCTCGCGAGCTGGAAACGGTGTTATACTCGTCACAACTAAGAAAGGTTCACGCAAGGATGGCTTTGGTGTCGTGTATAATGGCAGTTTCACTTGGAGCCAAGTTTCACAGACCATTGATATGCAAAAACGCTATGGACAAGGCAGTCAGGGGAAGCCTGTGTACGTGACCAATGAGCAAGAGCAGCGTATGTTGGCTGGAGAGTTGGCTTTCGGTTCTGTCTTGGATGGACATAACGAACCCTCGTGGTTGGGAACCCCTATTCCTTATAGATACGATGGTGATAAGCTGAAAGACTATTTCAGAACAGGTTTTTCGCATTTTCACACAGTTGCTTTAGGCAATGCCACGGAGAAGTCACATTATAGACTCTCCATTGGTTTTAATGGCAACAATGGATTGTTTCAGAATGAAACACTACAAAAGCTGAATGTGGATCTCAATACAGGTACTGTTGTGAACAAGTATTTATCGTTGGACGGAAAAATATCCTTGTCGCGCATGAAAGCTGAGAACCGCCCAATGACAGGACTCGGTGGTGAAGTAGCGCAGTTGTTGCTCATTCCTGGAAATGTCAGACTTTCAGACTTGCAACATTATACAACTGAAACTCGTTTGCATCAAAACTGGTTTGGTCCTAATCAACAGTACTCCAACCCATATTATGTGCGTCATCAATATCAGAATTCTGACGAGCGATGGCGTGCTTTTGGTTACTATGCTGCTAATCTGAATCTGGCTGATTGGCTCAAGTTCAGTGCAAAATATGCTTTTGATTATTATCGAACCCGTCTGCAGAGTTCTAACTTGAGTCTTGGCGACCAAGCTATCTCATCCAAGACACAACATTGGTCAGAGAAGGTAACGACTGACGGCATGCAACGGGGTGAGGAGAATCATTTTGAACATAATATCTCTTTCATGTTGTTGGGTGATCGGCAGTTGGCAGAGACTTTCCGTCTGGGCTACAACCTTGGCTCAAACATCATGTATCTGCAACATGAGGTGCTAAATGCTGGCGTGGAAAACATGCTTTCGAAAGACAACTGGATATTTAACACAGGAGCACGGCTTAATTCGGCGAATAATAATGGATATCAGCGTGCCATGTATTCTGCTTTTGGTTCTTTGCAGTTGTCTTACAACGAATATCTCTCCTTGGATTTGACAGCACGAAATGACTGGTCGTCTACTTTGCCCGTGAAGCACAACTCGTTTTTCTATCCTTCGGCAAGCCTTAGTTATGTCTTCTCTGACTTCATGCGGAGCATCAAGCAGCCATTGCCTACATGGATTACCTTTGCCAAGATGCGTCTCTCTGCGGCACAAGTAGGAAAAGATCCTTTACCTTACAGTTTATATAATGTACGCAAGTTTGCTTTTCGCAATGGTGTACGTGAGCCAATTGCTCAGACTATCAAAATGAACAGTAATCTGAAGCCAGAGATAAAAAGCTCGATAGAGGCAGGTCTGGATATGAAATTCTTCCAAAACCGTTTAGGATTTGACTTTACTTATTATTGGTCTTCCACGAAGAACCAAGCCATGCTTGTTGATGCTTCTTCTCCTTGGAGTCAGCAATGGGTCAATGCAGGCAAGATTGTGAATAAGGGAGTGGAACTAATGGTATATGCCACTCCTGTCAAGACATCCGACTTCGTGTTTGACTTAAATGTAAATCTGGCTCACAATAAGTCAACGGTAGAAAGCTTGGCAGATGGTGTAAATCGAATTTATTTTGCTGGAGATCCAAACATGCCCGTGAAAGTAGGTGCGGTAGTGGGCGGACGCTTGGGTGATATCTATGCCAACAATATGATAAAGCGAGATGGACAAGGGCGTGTGGTCGTAGATAAAAATGGTCTTCCGCAACCCGAGACTGGTAAAGGTAACATGGAGGAGTATTTGCTTCAGCATCCAATTGGCAACATTCAACCCGATTTGTTGATGTCCGTAACACCTTCATTCAACTTTAAAGGCATCTTGTTATCGGCAATGTTTGACATGAAATTTGGTGGCAGCATCGTATCTGTCTCAGAGGGTATGGCGACTTCAGTAGGAACATCGGCACGTACGGAATATCGTGGTGAGTATAAGGAATTGAATGGTAAGAGCGACTATTATATGGTGGTTCCTGGTGTGAAAGAAGACGGTAGCGAGAATGACATCCCCGTGAGTGCCCAAAGCTATTATTCTACGGTAGGTTTATTTAAATCGCAAAAGGGATATGCCGAGGAATTTGTACACGATGCATCGTACATTAAACTCAAGGAACTCGCTATTGGCTACCAACTTCCTAAGACATTGCTCAAACATACACCACTAACCCAGTGTAAGTTGTCATTCGTAGCGCGTAATCTCTGCTTCCTCATGAAGCATACGCCGGGGAATCCCGATGGAGGTTATGATACCACTATGTTCTCACAAGCATTGGACTTCATGGCAGTACCTTACACACGTACATTTGGCTTCTCTGTAAATTTAGGATTCTAAAATGAAAGGACTTAATTATATGAACAATAAGTTTTCTAACATACATTTGCTATTGTTGGCACTCACGTTGGGCGTAACCACTTCTTGTTATGACTTGGAAGATATGGGACACAACCCATACGAGATAGAAGACAAAACTTCTGAAGCTGGAACCGACACAGTAACAGAAGAGACAACAGGTAAATATGCTGACCTCAACCTCAACTTTAAAATCAGTAAAGACGACTCGGTAACTTGCAAGACCGACTTGGCTGGTGCCGCCTCTACTTTTCGTAACTTCTTGTATGAAGGATATTACAACGACTATCAGATAACGACCAATCTTAGTCATGATATCTATGCAGGCTATGTGGCCAACAACCAGCCCAAACATGCGAAGAAATCGCCCGACTTTGGTTATGCCGATGGTTGGAGTGGTAGACGATGGGCTCATTTTTACAATGACCGCAGTTCTGAATATCGCACACTTTTGAGAGCATTCAAGTTCAACGACACTCCCGACCGCTATAAAAATATGTTCTACATCACGCGCATCTACTATGCTTTTTTGGCGTTGGCGAATACCGATACTTATGGGGACATGCCGTTCAAGACATATGTGCAGGCTCGTATTCCCGAGACTAATAACGTGCCGTATAACACACAGGCAGAGGTGTACGATGCGATGTTTAGAATGTTGGAACAAGCGGTTGACAGTATCAAACCCGATGATAATTCACAGTACAAAGTGGATAAAGACGATATTTGCTATTTTGGCGATGTGAACAAGTGGCTACGCTTTGCCAACACGTTGCGTCTACGCATGGCTTTACGCATTTCGAATATTGATCCTGACCGTGCAAAGAAAGAAGGCGAAGCCGCCCTGAATAACAAGTATGGTTTGTTGAAAGACAACGCTGACAACATGCAAACTGTTCCCAAGTATGCGCCTATCGAAATGGGAGGAATGGATGAAGGTGGATCCGAGAATGGACTCACCATGTGCAGTATTCGTTATAATGGCGAGAGTGTGATGTCGTGGGATTTGGAACAGTATTACCGCAACCTGAGTACAGGTGGAGGAACGTACAAGATACGCAAGTCGAGAAAAGAATTTGTAGAGAAAACTATTGATCCACGTTGCTTGGTAAGCTGGTACAGGGGAAATATGACACAAAGCATGATATCCGAGGGGAAAGAAAGTGTTCGTGAGGATTTCAAGGGATGCAAGCGAGGTGCCCAGGCACCAGACATTTCAATGTCCACATTAAGCTATAGCTTGGTACGATGTCAACCCAAACCGTTATCAAAGAAACTCGATCCCAAGTACTGGTTCAACGACGCTCGTCCAACCGTATGGCTGGGATATTCCGAGTCTTTGTTCCTAAAGGCAGAAGCTGCTCTGCGGGGATGGATTGGTGCCGACCTAACACAGAATGCAGAAAATTATTTCAAGGCGGGTGTACAGGCATCCATGGATTATTACCAGATTGACAAGGCCGAAGCGCAGTCGTATATCAGCGGACTGAAGATTTGGAAAGACGGGGTCTTTAGCAGTGGCGACAAGGAACGCATTCTTGAAGCTATCATCACACAAAAATGGATGGCTGTGTTCCCTAATGGCAATGAAGGATGGGCTGAGTTTAGGCGTACCGACTATCCTGTGTTGGCTAATCAACTGACGAACATGTCAGGTGGTGACGTTCCCGATGGAAAGAACATTAAACGTATTTTCTATCCCAATAGTGAGAACTCTAACAAAGCTTTTACTTCAAATCCAGACTTGTTGAAGATCAATTCGCAAGGGAAACGATTGTGGTGGGATGTAGAGGATACTAATGACAACAGTGGTAAGCGTATCAAGCCGAATAACTTCCGCATGGCAGTAGTGAAATAGACAAGCCGCTTTTGGTAACAAACAACTTTTGAAATGAAGTATAACTTTTCGTGAGGTGGTATATCTATCAGCAGGTGTTCAGGGGGAAGTGTTTTATATGCGCTTGTTTTTGGACACCTACTCATAAATTCAATGGGATGTACGTAACTTATGCCAAAGCCTACAATGAAAATATCATATAGAACAATTATTATTATTTACTAACTAAAACAATGCTTATGAAACTACACAGACTTTTGTTTGTAGCGCTGTTCATGATGCTTTATTCAGGAATAGCAAAGGCGCAGCAGCCATACGGTGGATGCTGGCATCCAGATTATGTTAGGAATTGGTCGCCAGACACAGACCCTAACGCTAAGTTCAACCGTTCCAAGGTACCTTTGGCCAAAAGATTTAAGGAGCCTACCTTGATGAAAGCCAACAAAAACCAATACTATGAGGGACAGGTGTGCAATGCCACAATTTTGTTTCCAACATGTAGTAGTAGTCCCTCACAGGGAGCCAACAACTTCTTGGGCTATCAGCCTACCTACTGGCAGTATATGGACAAACTGGTATATTGGGCAGGTTCGGCTTCCGAAGGTATCATCATCCCTCCACCTGCTGGCTCAATTGATGCCGCACACCAGAGTGGTGTAAAGGTGTTAGGACAGATATTCTTCCCTCCTGCTTATTATGGTGGAAAACAAGAATGGGTTCGCCAAGTGCTGGAACAAGAAGGTGGCAAATATGTATTTGCTCGCAAGTTGTATGAGATAGCTAAATACTTTGGTTTCGAGGGCTGGTTTATCAATGAAGAAACTGGCGGAGGTTCCATTAGTGAATGGGAGGGCTTGATTAAGGAGTTTAATGAGATTGCTGATGCTGCTGGTGATACGGATATGGAGATACAGTGGTATAATGCCAGTGGTTATCCCAATTCAACGATTCTGAAGACTCATAAGAACACATCACAGTTCTTGGAGTATGGGTCTGTGGGTGATTATCGTAATCAAGCAGCTACCTTAGGTATATCAGAGGCAGAGACTTTCAGTAAAATCTATGCTGGCATTCAATGTGTGAACAGTGGACTCACAGGTTATGGTGCAACGTTGAGAAGGGCTTTCCCTACTACGGGACATGTTGGATCGGTAGATTTATTCTGTCCTGAGGAACGCACATGGAAGGATAATGTGAAAAACTATTTAGGTGGAAATTCTACGAATCAAGGACCTACTGCTTATGCCGCTACCAAAAAAGTTTTCGAGTTTGAGGAGAATATGTGGGTGAACTATTCT
>ERZ1673699.1452-NODE-1452-length-18840-cov-5.669524_pt1 | contig 18840 bp, 13 predicted proteins | sample MGYA00580229_ERZ1673699 | MGnify/ENA primary metagenome ERZ1673699 (study PRJEB41218, sample SAMN15661785) | gut metagenome | host: Homo sapiens | place: Canada: London | collected 2015-08-20/2019-03-30 | study: EMG produced TPA metagenomics assembly of... | reverse complement strand
GACTTCTCCGTGTTCGCCGGGATTTCGCCCAGGCTTTCGCCTTTGGAGTTGTTGGGGGTCGGGCCGGCCAGCAGGCGGGCCACATGGCTGTGGGTGTAGTCCTGATACTGTCCGCCGACGTTCTGCGTCCCGGAGAGCCCGTCCTCGACGACCCAGACGGCCACGCGGTAGGTTTCGGTCTTCTCGGAGTGGACGCGGACGGTGACTTTCGCCTTTTTGCCGGCGGCGTCATACGTCGATTTCACGGCGACGCCGCAGTGGGCGGGGTAGTCGTCCAGCGAAGCCTGCAGGCTCTTTTTAAAGGACTGGTCGGTGTCGGCGGTCAGCGGACGCAGGTCGCGCATGTCGGTCAGCGCCATGGGATAGCCCGTCAGGCCGTAGTCCCGGGCTATGGATTTCTGCACGTCGAGGGCAAATTCGTCTTTGCCCGATCCGTTGTCGTGCAGGGCGATCACGTGGGCGATGTCCGGGAAATTGCGGCTGATGATGAAGTTCATGTAGTTGAAGCCTGCCGGGCAGTTGGCGCACCATTGCCCGGTGAACTCCATGACGCAGATCTGGCGGACGAACTGCGACGGCCCCGAGGGGGTGTCGTCGGGCTTGGCCGTGATTTTCACCGTCTTGGAGGTCCTGCCCCCGTAAGTCGCCTGGAAGAGGTATTCGCCGGGGACGGTCGTCGAGAACCGGGCGTTGGCGACGGGCGTGTTGTCGGTCGTGCAGCGGATTTCGGCCGCTGCGGTCACGTCGGACGCACCGTCGGTGACTTTGAAAGTGACGGCGTCGCTGCCGTTCGCGGTGATGGCCGCGGCGCTGGGTTTCAGCGTCAGCTCCGCAGCCGGGTCGTCGTCGGTGTTCCCCGAACAGGAGAACCCCGCGGCGCCCAGGCCGAGGATGCACAGCAGGACCGTGAGCTGTTTGAAAGATTTCATAGCGGTCTATTCGTTATATTGGTAATTCGCGTTTCCGCCCAGCGCACATTCGTTCGCGTTGCGGCAGGTGAAAGTCACGCCGCCGTCCTGCGAGGCGAGGACGGCCGCGATCACGCGCATGTTCGCGGGAACCCAGCCTGCATCGAGCGTCGTCGAGCGGCTGGCTGCGGCCTCCACGCCCGGTTGCAGGGCGTTGCCCTGGTTCAGACGCTCTCCGTAGACGTTCGACGAGAGGATGGCGCGCACCACGTTGTTGTGGGTGTAGGTCGCTTCGTCCGCACCGAGTTGGAAATAGGAGATACCGTCTTCGACCAGCAGGATCAGGTAGCGGTAGGTCTCCGCGGCGTCGGAAGTGACCTTCACTTCGACCTTCACTTCCCGGGAGCCGGCGTCGTAGGTGGTGGCGAGGGCCACTCCGCAGCCTGCGGAACTTTCCGTGAGCGCGGCGTCGATCGCCTTGTCGATGGCGGCTTTGTCGGACGACATGCGCGCGTCGGGGCGCAGGTCGAGGAATCCGGTCGGCAGGCCCGTGACGTCGAACTTCTGTCCGTACATGTCGTTGGCTTTGATCCACATCGGGTCGGGGTACTTCGGGTCGTACTGCAGGTGGAACGACGCCGCGGCGATGCGTCCGGGACGTTCCGCCTGAACGGCTTTCAGCGAGGTGCTCATCGCCGGGCAGTTGATGCAGCCGACCGAGGTGAACTGCATGAACAGCAGTTTCCGGTAGTAGTTCCCGGAACCGCTGCCGGCGGAGACTGTCACGACGACCGAATTTTCGCTCTCGACGACTTTCTCCCCGTCCCGGTAGCGGGCTTTGAAGGTGTAGCTGCCCGGTGCCGGGGCGGCGAAGGTGTTGACGCCTCCGTCCAGCTCGGTCGCCTGTCCGCCGAACTCCTGCACGAGGTGCATCCGCTCCGAGCGGCTGACATCGGACGATCCGTACATCACCCGGAAAGTGACGGTTTCCGACCCTCCGGCGGTGACGGCGTTCCTGTCCGCCGAGATATGCAGCGTGCCCGCGGGCACGCCGGGGCCGTCGTCCGACCCCGAGCATGCCGCAGAGCAGACGGCTGCCGTGAAAGCGGCTGCGGCCAGCAGGTATCGCAAAACGGGTCTCATCGGGTTATTCGTTTACCTTGTAGTCGACGCTGCCGCCCAGGCTGCACTCCGCTACATTGTCGATGATGACCTTGCTCCCGTTGTTGCGCAGGGCGAACACCGCGACGCGGTAGTTGGACAGGTTGGCGGCGATGTCGTCTTTCAGCTCGAAAGTCGTCTTTCCCGTGTGCTCTTCGTTGGCCGCCACGGTGAAAGCGTTTTCGGACATGGCCATATAGTTGCCCGAGAGGCCCACTACGATGTCGTCGTACTTGTTGTCGGACGCCGTGCCCCCGACATACGTCCCGTTGTTCAGCAGCACCGCGTAACCGATGTCGTACTTGCCGCCCGTGCTGGAGGTGAGCCCGGCATCGATCGTGATGGTCTTGTCGGCGTACGACGAGTTGATGCGGATGCCGCAGGTCGCCGGGTTTTCGCGCAGCTGGTCCTCGATGACGCCCGCGATGAACGCCGGTTTGGCGTCGCCCGCCCCTTTCATCGTGTAGTCGAGGTTGAAGATCGCCGAGGGGTAGGAGCCGCTCCCGACGTACTTGCTGAGCAGGTTGTTGGCCACGGTGCCGATGATGTAGGGGTCTTTCAGGTCATACGGGCCGTGGATGGCGAATACGGTCATGTGCTGTTTCCACTCCGCAACCGTGTTTTCGAGCGCCGAGGCCATCATGGGGCAGTATCCGCAGTTGACGTTGGTGATGTCGTAGGCGGCCACCTTCCGGAAATACTTTTCGTAGGCGGAACGGTTCTTGGCCGTGACGGTCACCGTGTTTTCGCTCGGCTTGTTCTTGTAGAGCGCCTTGAACGTGTAGCTGCCGTTTTTCACCGCCGTGAAAGCCGTGGTTTTCGTGTCCAGCCGGTTGCCGGTCGCCGTGTTTTCGAAAAGGATGTAGTTGAGCTGCTCGTTGTCGGTGAGCACGTTTCCGTTGGCGTCGGTCAGGATGAAATTTGCGGCATCCTTGCCGTCGGCCTCGATCTCGTTTTTGTCGACGCTGATCGTGTAGGGAGCTTTGATCTCGCCGTTGGTGTCCGGCTTTTCGCCGTCGTCGCTGCCTTCGCAGGCCGTGAATCCCGTCAGGAGCAGGCCCGCCAATAAGAGTTTGAATGTCTTTTCCATGGTTTTTTGTGTTTCCTGTTTAAAATGAGGTGGTGATTTGCAGGTTCGCGCCCGTGTAGGCCCTGGTCAGACGGCATACGCCGCCCGAGCAGAGCAGTCCCTCGCGGTTGCGGCCGTAGCTCAGGGCGATGCGGGTGCGCGACCGGGCATAGCTGACGCCCGCATTGAAATAGTGGATTTTGCTCCCGCCGTTGTTGTACATGTCGCTGCCGTAGATGCTCCACGAGGGGGCGAAGTTGACTTCCAGCAGCGCCGCCATCCAATCCTTTTCGTCCTCGTGCGTGGTCAGGTACTGAAGTTCGAGGCGGGTGGAGAATTTCGGCGTGAATTTGTATTGCAGGTCGGCTACGAAGACGTTTTGCAGGCGTGTTTCGCCTTTCCTCCCGTAGCTGGTGTTCTCCTCCTGCATCGAGTAGAGCAGGACCGCTTTGAACTTGCGCGTGAACTGCTTTTCGATGTCGATGCTGATGTCGCGGTAGAGCAGTTTCCCGGCTTTGGCCGTGCCCTCTTCGTCGAGCGTGTAATAGGTCGAGAAGTTGGCGTGGACCTTCAGTCCGCGTTTGCCGCCCAGCGCGGAGCCGCGTTTGAAGTTGTAGAAGATGTCCGCCTGTCCGCCGATCTCGCCGCTGTTGTTGTAGACCGCATCGCCGATCTGCGCCGTGTAGGGGTGCAGGTTGGTCAGCATGTAGGTGTACTGGGTGCACATGGCGGGGATGTAGTTGAGTAGGTTGGCCGTCGACGATTTGAGACTTCCGTTCGAGGTGATCTCCGAACGCATCCACTCCAAACGGCGTCCGGAGAGGCTGATACCCAGTCCGTTGCGGTTGTATCCGAGTTCGAGCAGCTGTGCGCTGCCGTTCTTCTGGAGGTAGATGTCGCCGTCCTGGCTGACTTCCGGGTCGATGGCGTATTTCTTTCCGGCGTCCACGTACTCCGCTTTCAGCGAGAAGCCGCTGCGTTCGAAATAGATGCGCCCCGAGTAGCCTTCGCTGCTGGGTTTGCCGCCCTCGTCGATCAGGTCCTGCGGGATCTTTTCGTAGCGGCTCAGCACGGAGCCCTCCAGCGAGAGCGACGTGTTGTTCCATTTCAGCAGTTCCGCGAGCGAAAAGCTGAGGTCGGCGCCGCGCACCTGCGTCTCGGAGAACTCCATGCCCAGGCGCGGAAGTCCCCAGATGGCTTTGAAAGCGACGATGTTCTTGTAGTTGTAGACGAACCGCGCGCCCATCAGGGCGTTGTTCATGCCCAGCATCCGGTCCTCCCAGCTTCGGAACAGCAGCCCGCTGCCGAACTGGTCGTAGAACGTGCCGGCCGTGACCGAGAACGCATCGTCCTGCCACGTCACGTAGTAGTTCGTCAGTTTCGTACCGGTCAGCTCCGTGGGGAAACTCTGCAGCACCGGCAGGTAGGCTTCCATTTGCACGCCCACGGCCAGCTTGCCGCGGTAGTAGTCGAGTTTGAGAAAGTTGTTCGAGCCGAAATGGTCGTCGGGGGCCGTGGCGTTCGTTTTCGCGTCGTCCCGGTAATAGATCGTGTTGGTCTCGAAGCTCCCGGCGAGGTAGCCTTTCTGGGGTTCCTGCGCCGCGGCTGTCCCTGCGACGAGCGCTGCGAGCGCCAGCGTCAGCAGTCGGGGTCTCTTCCTGATCATGGTTTCAAACGGGGTACGGGGTTATTTTTTCAGTTCTTTGATCTTCTTCAGCAGTTCGTTCTCGCTGCCCGGGGAGTAACCCGTGTGCGAGTAGACGATCTTGCCGTCTTTGTCGACCACGTAGACCTGGGGCGTGAGCGTTACGTTCATGGCGCGCATGAACTCCTGGTTCTTGTCGAACAGGAGGGTGAAATCGCCCCATCCGCGGCCCAGGGCCAGCGAACGGGCCTTGGCCGTAAAGCGGGCGTCGTCGGTGGAGACGGCCACTACGCGGAATTCGGCCTCCTCGAGCCAGTCGGGCATCGCCTCGTTGATGGCGTCCAGTTCCTGGATGCAGGGTTTGCAGGTCGTGGCCCAGAATGAAATAATCATCGGCGTCTTGCCGTCGACCAGGCTGCCCGTGCTGACGGTCTCTCCCTTGGCGTTTTCCACCTTCACGGCGGGAATCTGGGCGTTTGCGTACATGGCCGAGAGGACGAGGGCAACGGTCAGGATGATTGCTCTTGCTGTTTTCATAAGTCTGTTTTTTTGAAGAATTGTTGATGTCGGGATATACCTCCGGCAAGGCCCCATGTCCGCGGGGACATGAGACTGGTTGCCGGAGAGTATGTTACGGTTATCGCACCCAGCCGGGATTCTGCTGGTTGGCGAGCTGCTGGTTGGCGAAGATTTCGGATGCCGGGATCGGCCATACGAACATGTAGTCGCCTTTCGGTTTCGAGATGTCGGACCCGACTTCCGTGACGAAGTCGATGTAGGACCAGGGGTTTCCTCCGTTCTTCGAGGCTTCGCCCTCCTGCGCCTTGCCGCGGGTCATGCCCAGGCCCCAGCGTTTGAGGTCGGTCAGGCGGGTGCCCTCCATCATCATTTCGCGGTAACGCTCCTCCTGCACGTCGGCCAGCGTCACGGCGGGGAGCGCCGGGAGTCCGCGGTGCTTGCGCAGTTCGTTGAGCGGAGTTTCGGCATCGCCGCCGCTCTGCACGGCGGCCTCGGCGGCGATCAGGTACATCTCGGCCAGCCGGAACGGTTTGAACGTGTTGTAGTAGTTCCAGGCCGATGTGGCTCGCAGGTCGGGGTTGCCGGGGTATTTGCTGATGACCGTCAGGTTGCGTGCGAACATGCTTTTGCCTTTGATGATCGCGACGATGAAACGGCCGTCTACCGGGGCGTCGGTCGTGCAGTCCAGGAAATAGACCTTGCGGCGCCAGTCGGCCGCATCGTACCTGTCCACGCATCCCTGAGCCGGAATGTAGTCGGGATACATCGTGTACTGCTTGCTGTCCGTGCCGTTGTTGTATTCGCTGTAGAAATAGTATCCCCATTGGTAGGCCGTTTCGGTCTTGCTGGCGTAGAACTGGAAGATCGTCTCCGGGCTTTTGTCGTAAGTCCACATCTCGCGCAGCTCCTCTTCGGAGCCGATGAGCGAGTAGGCCGGGTTCCCGATCAGGTCGTTGGCCTTTTTCAATGCTTCGGAGTAGTTGTCCGTCTGCAGCAGTACACGGGCTTCGAGAGCCAGAACGCAGTCGAGGTTCAGGGTTGTGGAGTTGGGCGAACCGTTCTGGCCTGCGAGCAGTTGTTTGGCCTGTTCGATGTCTTTCAGTATCCTGTCGTAAACGTCGTAGAGCGAGGCGCGGGCGGGCTTTTTGCTGGAATCATAGGCCGTGACCAGCGGTACGCCGGAGTACTCGTTCTTCGCCGTGGCGGCATCGTAGTCGCTGCAGAAACGCTCGGCCAGCAGGCTGTACGATAAGGCCCGCATCAGGTACATGCGTCCCTGTATGTTGTTCAGCGCCGTTCGTTCACTGTCCGTCGGCGTGAAGCCCAGTTTCGAATCGATACCCTCGATGATGAAGTTGTAAAATGCAATGCCTCCGTAAAGGTCGTTCCAGACGGTGGCGATGTCCCCGTCGTCCTGGGTAAACGTCCATTGGTAGATAGTCCCGTAGGTATTGGAGAATCCCGAGATTGCGTGCACGTAGTCGGCCTGCATGTCGGGAAGGATCATGCTGCTGAGACTGTACGACGTGCGCAGGCGCGAGTATGCGCCTCTTTCGAGCGCCTCGATGGTTCCCATGTCGGAGAATGCCTTGTCGAAGGGAATGCTGTCGGGCGACTCTTTGTCGAGGTCGCACGAGACAAGGCATACGACCGCCGCGAATAATAGGGTGTGGATTATTTTTTTCATGACAGAGTGACTCTTTGGATTTGACGGTCAGAAAGTGAGCTGGATGCCGCCCATGAACTCACGGGTGTTGGGATAGTCGCCCAGCGAGATGTTCGTGTCGACCTCGGGGTCGTAACCCGTGTATTTGGTCACGGTGAGCAGGTTGCGGCCGACGAAGTAGATTTTTACCCCGCTCAGGAAACCGCTCTTCTGGATCAGTTTCTTCGGGAAATCATAGGAAACCGTCAGGTTTTTCAGGCGCAGGAACGAGGCGTCCTCGAGGATGCTGGAGTCGAACTGCGTGGCGTAGTTCATGTCCTGCCGGGGAACGTCGGTGATGTCGCCCGGCTCTTTCCAGGCATGCAGCAGGCGTTTCGAACGGTTGAAAGCCGGGGCGAGGCTGGGATTCTCGAGGTACGTCAGCATGTTGTTGACCAGGTATTTGCCGTAGTTCCACGAGAAGTCGGCCGAGAAATTGATCCCTTTCCATCCGGCATTGACGCCGAAACCTCCCGTATAGGGGGCCGTGTAGGTTTTGCCGAGCAGCTGCATGGTCGCCTTGTTGTAATCTTCGGTCAGGCCGCGTTCGCCGGTTTCGGGATCGATGATCTCCCATCGGGGAGCTCCGCTGTCGGGATTGACCCCCATGTATTTCTGTATGTAGAATTCGCTCGAATCGTGGCCGATCGTGTAGCAGATTCCCGCCCGGGAGAGGGCGTATTCCGTGAGCCCGTTGAACAGGCGCGTCATCTTGTTGCGGTTGTAGTTGAACGTGGCGTTGAATCCGACGTACCAGTCCTGTGTGCGGTAGATGTCGACATCCAGCGTCAGGTCGATGCCCCGGTTGACCATGGCGCCGACGTTTTTGGGCTGTGTCAGGTAACCCGACGTGGCGGGTACGGGCACGTCCATCAGCAGGTCGTCCGTCGCACGGTTGTAGAACTCGGCTTCGAAGCGGATACGGTCGATAAATTCGACGTTGACGGCCACGGTGAAGAGTTTCTGCGTTTCCCAACCCAGGTCCGGATTTCCCTCCGAGGCATTGTAAAAGCCGACTTTGTCGCCGTAGGCCGTCGTCTTCAGGTGGGAGATATGTGCGTAGTTGGTGATTTCGGCATTGCCCTGCGTACCGTAGGAGACCTTCAGCTTCAGACCGCTGAGGACGCTGTTGCCGGTCAGGAACTGCTCCTTTCCGAGGTCCCACATGGCGCCGAACGCATAGAAAATACCCGAACGGTTGTTGCGTCCGAAGCGCGACGAGGCGTCGCGGCGGACGGAGGCGTCGAAGACGTATTTGTCGGCATAGCTGTATTCGGCGCGTCCGAACCAGGAGTTGAACACGTAACTCGACTTGCTGTCGGCTACGCCCGGGGTTCCGACGCCGGCCGAGAGCAACATCAGTTCGTCGCGGATCTGTCCGCCACGCTGGGCCGAGAAGGTGAGGGCGTCGGAACGGATGCCCTCCTGACCGGCCAGCAGGTAGAGTTTATGGTCGGAATTGGAAAAGTCGAAGTTGTAGTCGACGGTGTTCGTGATGGTGAAGGTTCCGCCGTTCTGGTGGGCCCGCGACACGGTTCCGTTGTTCAGCGCTTTGAAATAAGAGGCCAGCTCGTAGGAGTCGCTCCAGTAGGCATAGGCGTCCGTGCCGAACATCGATTTGATATTCAGGTTTTTGACCGGAGTTATTTGAATGTATGCATTGCCGTTCAGACCGAGTTTCTTGCCGCCCGAAGGATGCTTCTTGCGCATGTAGTTGGGGTTGGGATACCCCGAGATGGTCTCTTTTTCCTTTCCGTTTTCGTCGTAGGGGCTCTCGTAGGGGAGCGACAGCTGGGACATGAATGCGGCGTTGAAGACCGAGTTGATCTCTGTGTAGGCGAGTTGGCGCGAATCGAAACTCATCGTGAGGTTCGCCCCGAATTTGAGCCAGTCCCGGGCGTAGACGTTGATGTCGCTGCGGAAGGAGTAGCGTTCCAGCCCCGAGCCGGGAGCGGTTCCCTCCTTATTCATATAGGAGCCCGAAATGTAATAGGCTGTTTTCTCCGATCCTCCGGAGATGGAGAGGTCTACCTGATAGACCGGCGCGTTCGATTTGTAATAGTAGTCACGCCAGTTGGTATTGACTCCCGAGGCCATGATCTCGTCGTATTTGGCCTGGTTGATGTGGTTGTATTCCAGCTGGTAGGCGGCGACTTCCGAGGCGGACATCACCTCGTATTTGCTCGTCGCGGGCTGCGAGATGCCGTACTGGGCGCGGACGACGATGTCGATGTCCTCGTTGCGGCGTCCGCGTTTGGTCACGATGTAGATCACGCCGTTGGCGGCGCGCGAACCGTAGATCGAGGTCGCCGAAGCGTCTTTGAGGGTGTTGATCGACTCGATGTCGTTGGAATTGAGCGAAGTGAAGATGCTCGACGATACCGGCACGCCGTCCAGTACGATCAGCGGGGCCACGCCTCCCGCAAGCGATCCTGCGCCGTGCAGGCGGATCGAGATCGCGGAAGAGGGCTCGCCCGAGTCCATATAGACCGAAAGGCCGGCGACCTTGCCCTGCAAAGCGTCCGCCACATTGGGCGTCGGCTTGTTTTCCAGCGCTTCGGCTTTGACCGTGGACACGGAACCGATCGTCGTACCGACCTTGCTGCCGGAACCGTAGCCGACGACCGTCACCTGTTCGATGCTCTGGGTGTCTTCCTCTAAAATTACGGAGAGATGGGTGGTTTTTTCCGCGACGGCTACCTTCCGGGTCTTGTAGCCGATGAATGAGACGGCGAGCGTGGAACTCGCGGGCGCGGAAATGACGAATTTTCCGTCAGAATTGGTTGTCGTACCTGTCGAAGTGCCTTCGACCAGGACCGTCGCACCGACTATCGGCCCGTCCGGACCGGAGACTGTGCCTGTTATCGGCTTGGTTTGGGCCAGGAGGGAAAAAATCCCCCCCCCGCCAAACTGATTAACGAAAGGAGAATTTTCGTTTTCATGAAGCTATTTTAAAGAATTATGTGGAATTAACGCAAAACAAATATATGGGATTTTTATTTGGAAAACAACAAAATCAGCGCATTTTCGGCGAAAAAATATTGATTGTTAGCAAAATCGATCGATATGGTTTTAAAGTGTAAGTTTTGGCCCCTCTGTGTGATGGCATTGTTATGTGCCGTTTGGCCCTTAGTCGTTGATTCAGAACCGTTGCCGCTTTTTTTGGACTGTCGGACCGGTCCGATTCGGGCGTATGCGGCCCGTATTCCGGGGCCGGAGGGGCGGCCGTTGACGCGGCGGATTAAATTTCGGGGATATTTCCACTTATGCCGATAAAATATTATCTTTGGAGGTCGAAATTGGATAGAACTATGGATTTGAAAACGATACAAGGCGAATTGCGGCAGCTTTCGACCCTCGTCGAAGGGTGGGCCCGGGCGGACGGAATCCCGGCCCTCGAACGCGACCTGGCGCTCGAAAAACTGCGGTCGCTCTATGACAAGGTGCGCTTCGGCGCTGCGGAACCCGTTACGAAAACTTCTGACGGTGAGGATGTTGCGGCTGTCGCGGAGGTTATCGACCTGGGCGACGTGCTTTCGCTCGATCCTTTTGCCGGGCCGGAAGAACCGGTGTCGGAGCCTGCCGAGCCGGTTGCCGAAGAGGCAATTCCGGAGCCTGCGATTCCCGAATCCGCACCTGCCGGGCCCGAGTCCGCCGCGGAACCGGAACTTGTTGCAGGGCCTGCACCTGTTGCGGACCCCGAGCCCGTTGCGGAACCTGCGCCTGCCGGGCCCGAACCGGCCGCAGAGCCGGTTGAGGAGCTTGCTCCGGAGCCTGTCTCCGTGCCCGACCCGGTCGCCGAACCTGAAAAACCCCGTTATGTGGCGCCTACGCTGTTCGGGCTGGAGGAGGAGACCATTCGCCACCGCAACAAACAGCGCGTCATCATGTCGCTTTACGATACGGTCGCCGAAACGCCCGCCCGTCCCGAACCGGCTCCGAAGCCCGCCCCGGCGCCTGCGGAAGCCCCGGCCCCCGTTCCCGTGGAAATGCCTGCTCCGGAACCCGAAGCCGTGGTTGAAGAGCCTGCCGCGGTTCCGGAAGCCCCTGCTGAAATGCCGGAAATCCGGGAGACGCCCGCCGGGCCGCAGTCCGCTGCCGGGGAGGACGATGATGAACCCGGCTTCGAGGAGATCACGCTGGAACCGGCCGCTCCCGCTGCAACGGTATTGGGCGACGTTATCAACCACGACGTGCAGACGCTGGCCGACACGCTGGCCGGGCCGCGCGACCGGGCTTCGGAACTGCGTCGCAGCGAGCCCGTCACCGACCTGCGCAAAGCCATCGGCATCAACGACAAATTCCTGCTGATCCGCGACCTGTTCGGGGGCGACGGCGCGGCTTACGAGCAGGCGATCGGGACGCTCAACGACTGCGCCGATTTCGACGACTGCATGATCTATATTGCCGAGAACTATGCGTGGAACCCCAATTCCGACGGGGTGAAACTGCTGATGGAACTGCTCGAACGCAAATTTGCCTGACAGCGATGGCCAAACTCTATATCGTACCTACGCCGATCGGCAACCTGGACGACATCACGCTGCGCGCGGTGAACGTCCTGCGCAGTGTGGATTTCATTCTGGCGGAGGATACGCGCACGACGTCGTTCCTTTTGAAGCACCTCGGCATCGAGCAGAAGCTCCGTTCGCACCATAAGTTCAACGAACACGCCACGGTGCAGCTGGTCGCCGGGTCGATCGCCGCGGGACGCGATGCCGCCCTGGTGTCGGACGCCGGGACGCCGGGCATTTCGGACCCGGGGTTCCTGCTCGTGCGCACGTGCGTCGAGGCGGGGATCGAGGTCGAGACGCTGCCCGGGGCCACGGCGCTGATCCCGGCGCTGGTGCAGAGCGGATTCCCCTGCGACCGCTTCTGCTTCGAGGGGTTCCTGCCCCAGAAGAAGGGCCGCAGCAAGCAGTTGCAGGCGCTGGCCGACGAGGAGCGGACGATGGTTTTCTACGAGTCGCCCTACCGCGTGGTGAAGTGCCTGGAGCAGTTCGCCGAGGTTTTCGGTCCCGAACGCCGGGTCTCGGTGTCGCGGGAGCTGACCAAGAAATTCGAACAGACCGTGCGCGGCACCGTCGCCGAGGTGCTGGACCATTTCCGGACGACCGAACCCAAAGGGGAGTTCGTGATCGTCGTGGCCGGAAAGCCCAAGGCCCGCCGCGCGCAGGAGGAGTAATATAATAAATGGAAAAACCGGTTATGGAAAATAATCGTACGGACAATACGCAACAGGTGCGGAGCTCGTTCTCGGCGTGGATCGGGGAGCTGCGCGAGTTTATGAAGGGCCGCTTCAGCCTCGACGAAGACCAGGCGCAGCGCGACGAGGTCGTGGCCGCCATTTCGAAAGGCGTGGTGTTCCGCGGCGTCAACCTCTGGGTGCTGATCTTCGCCACGATGATCGCGTCGCTGGGCCTGAACGTCAATTCGGCCGCCGTAATCATCGGCGCGATGCTTATTTCGCCGATCATGGGCCCGATCATGGGCGTGGGCCTGTCGCTGGGTATCAACGATTTCGACCTGCTGAAAAAGTCGCTGCGCAACCTGGCGCTGATGTTCATCGTTGCGATCATCACCTCGACGCTCTATTTCTTCATCTCGCCCCTTTCGTCGAACAGCAGCGAGCTGCTGGCGCGCACCGTGCCCACGACTTACGACGTGCTGATCGCCCTCTTCGGCGGTCTGGCGGGCATTGTGGCGCAGACGCGGCAGGACCGCACCTCGACGGTGATCCCCGGCGTGGCCATCGCCACGGCGCTGATCCCGCCCCTCTGCACGGCGGGTTTCGGGCTGGCCACGGGGCAGTTCAAATTCTTCTTCGGGGCGTTCTACCTCTTCTTCATCAACTCGGTCTTCATCGCCCTGGCGACCTATGCCATGGTGCGCTTCCTGAAATACGAGAAGAAAGCCTTCATCGACAAGGGCCGCGAACGCACGGTCAGGCGGCTGATGATGGTCATTACGCTGGTGACTTTCATCCCGAGCGTCATCATCGGGTTCCGCATGGTCCGGGTCTCGGTCTTCGAGGCCGTGGCCGACAAATACGTGGCGCAGGTCTTCAATTTTCCGCATACGCGCGTGATCGAGTGCAACAAGCACTATGCGCGGGGCAAGAACCCGTCGCAGATCGAGCTGCTGCTGCTGGGCGAGCCGCTGGGCGAAGAGGTGATCGAGAACGCCCGGACGCAGATGGGCGGTTTCGGGCTGGAGAACGCCGAACTGGTCGTCCGGCAGGCCAACACCGAGGACAAGATCGACGTGGCGTCGCTGCAGCAGAGCTATAAGGAGCTGCTGGAGGAGAAGAACCGCCGTATCGGCGAGATGTCCACGCAGCTCAAACGCTACCGGGTGACCAACGTCGAGGTGGACGACATCTCGCGCGAGGTGGGGGCCATGATGGAGAACATCGGTGCCATTTCGCTGATGAAGGGCATCACGTTCGATGTGAAGGGTACGCCCGGCGATACGACGCTCGTGTGCGTGGTGACGCCCAGCGACCCTGCGGCGCCGATCGACCGGGAGACGCTCTCCCGCTGGCTGAAGGTCCGCACCAAGGTCGAGAACGTGAAACTTTTCGTAGAACCTTAACCGCACGGCAGGCATGAAAACGACGGAAATGACTTTCCTGCAGCGAATCGGGCTGGAGACTCTCTGGCTCGGGGCGCGGGCGTTCGCCGTAATGCCCTATTGGTTCAAATATTACGTAGTCGAGAACCTGATCTTCGTCCTGCTCTATTACTGCCTGCGCTACCGCATGAAGGTCGTGAAGACCAACCTCCGGAACTCATTCCCCGAGAAGGACGAGCGCGAGCTGGCCGTTATCCGGCGGCGGTTTTACTATACGTTGGCGGAGATTTTCGTCGATACGATCAATATGGCCGGCCTGACGCCCGAAAAGGGACGTTCCCTGCTGACCATAAAGGGGTTGGAGGAGCAGAAAGAGCGGGTCGCAGGACGAGACTGGATCGCCATGACGGCCCATTTCGGCTGTTGGGAGTATTGCTCGTTCTGGGGTTTGTACGACCCGACGCAGATCGTCGTCGCAGTCTACCATCCGCTGCGGAGCAAGATTGTGGAGGCGCTTTACCAGCGGCTCCGCAACGGGGATTACGCCACGACCGTCTCGATGAAGGAGAGCCTGCGCTTCTACCTGCGCAACCGGGAAAAGGGCATCGACGGCAAGAACCTCGCCATGGGGCTCATCGCCGACCAGAATCCCCCGCGGCGTCCCGACAGCCATTGGTTCCGCTTCCTCAATCAGGATACGATCTTCTTCGACGGGGGCGAGAAACTGGCCCTGCGCTGCCGGCTTCCGGTCTATTTCGTGAAGATGGACCGCCTGCGGCGGGGACGCTATGAGATGTCTTTCGAACTGATCTACGACGGCAAAGAAGAGGTCGCCGAATACGAAATCACGCAGCGGTACGTTCGTATGCTGGAGGCGGAGATTCGCCGGCGTCCCGAACTGTGGATGTGGTCGCACCGCCGCTGGAAACACAAACGAAATGCCAGTCGCTAAAATCGTCATACTGAACTGGAACGGCGCCGGACACCTGCGCCGTTTTCTGCCGTCGGTCGTGGCCGCGGCGCCCGAAGGGGTCGGGGTCGTGGTGGCCGACAACGGATCGACGGACGACTCCGTGGCGATCCTCGCCGCCGAGTTCCCCACGGTCTCGGTGCTGCGCATGGATACCAATTACGGCTTTGCCGGGGGGTACAACCGGGCGCTGGAACAGATCGACGCCGACTATTACCTGCTGCTCAACTCCGATATCGAGACGCCCCCGGGGTGGCTCGGGCCGATTCTCGACTGTCTGGGCGCAAATCCCGACGTGGCGGTCGTCGCGCCGAAACTGGTCTCCTATGCCGACCGGACGATGTTCGAATATGCCGGGGCCTCGGGCGGGTTCATCGACTTTCTGGGCTATCCTTTCTGCCGGGGCCGCATCCTGCGCTGCGTGGAGCAGGACCGGGGGCAGTACGACGACGCCCGCGACGTCTTCTGGGTGAGCGGTGCGGCTTTCTGCTGCCGGGCCGACGTGTTCCGGGCGCTGGGGGGCTTCGACGCCGATTTCTTCGCCCACATGGAGGAGATCGACCTCTGTTGGCGGATGCAGCTGGCGGGTTACCGTGTGCGGGTCGTTCCCCAAAGCACGGTCTACCACCTCGGCGGCGGCACGCTCCAGACCGACTCCCCGCCCAAAGTCTTTTACAACCACCGGAACAACCTGGCGATGCTTTATAAGTGCACCTCCACCGGACAGCGGCTCTTTGTGGCCGTGGCACGTCCGGCGCTGGACTTGCTGGCGGCTTTCTCCTACCTGGTGCAGGGACGCGGGGATAATTTCCGGGCGGTGTTCCGCGCCTACCGTGATTTCTTCCGCTGGCACAAGGACCTGTCCCGCAAGCGGCGCATGATCCGCGAGAGCCGCAAAGGTTCCGCCACGGAGCATATTTACCGCGGCTCGGTGGTCCTGCGCTACCTTCTCGGACGGCGCACGTTCGCCAAAATGATGCTTTGAACCTGAAATCCGCAAAATCGGAAAAGCCCGTTCGTCCCGCAGGCGGTACCTTTGTCCCGAGATGAAGCACAAACCAGCCACAACGAACGACTATCAGCAGCGCATCAACCGGGTCGTCGAGTACATCCGGATGCACCTCGACGAGGATATCGACCTGCGCGTACTGGCCGAACTGTCGGCATTTTCCCCGTATCATTTCCACCGCATCGTGTCGGCCCTGCTGGGGGAGCCGCTCGGCGAATTCATCGTCCGCACACGGATCGAAACGGCCGCCCGGCTGCTGCGCTATACGGACGTTCCCGTCGCGGAGATCGCCTACCGCGTGGGTTACGACACGCCCTCGTCGCTGAGCAAGGCGTTCCGGCGGTTTTTCGGCATCTCGCCCAAAGCGTATCGAATCACTAAAAACCGTCCGATGATGAACAGCAACATCCAGCCCGACGCCGAAATCCGGCTGTCGAAACCCCGAATCCGCGAGATTCCCCTCAAAACCGTGGCTTACATCCGCGCGCAGGGAAATTACAGCCAGGTCGATTACGGGTCCTGCTTTTCCCGCCTGTGGAGTTACGTCAGGGAGCATAAGCTCTTCACTGCGGGGATCGAAAACCTCGTGATCTACCACAACGACCCCGACATTTCGCAGGCGGGCAACCTGCGCTGCGACGTGTGCCTCGTACTGCCCGGAGGGGCGGTTGCCCACGGCGACATCGGCGTAAAAGAGGTTGCCGGGGGAAAATACGCCGTGTTCCTCTACACGGGACCTTATACCGGACTGGGGAGCGCCTACCGGAAAATCTGCGGCGAATGGCTTCCGGAAAGCGGCTGTACGCTGCGTGACAGCCCTTGTTTCGAGAAATACATCAACCATCCCGACCGGGTTCCGGCCGAAAAACTGAAAACCGAAATTTATATTCCGCTGATGTGACGGGATTACTGCCCGGGCTCGTAGGGCAGCGTAAACCAGAAAGTCGAGCCTTTTCCGACCTCGGACTCGACGCCGATCTCTCCGCCCAGCGCTTTGACGATCGATTTCGAGATCGCCAGCCCGATGCCGATGCCCTGCTTGTGCGACCCTGCTTTGACGAACCGCCTGAACAACTGTCCCCGAACCTCCTCGGAAATGCCCGTTCCGGTGTCCGAGACATAGATGTAGACCTCCCGGCTGCGGATTTCGTAACCGAAATCGATGCTGCCTTTGGCGGTGAATTTCACGGCGTTGCTCAGGAAATTGGCGATCACCTGCGACAATCGGTTCCGGTCGGTGCGGAGGTAGCACGAGGGGTATTTCCGGTGGAAAGTGATCGTCGTGGGGCTGTCGTCGGTCTGTCGCAGCCGGCAGAGGTGCTCCTGCTCCTCCATGATGGTGTTCAGTTCGATGTCGGAGTATTCGTATTCGAGTTCCCCGGCCTCGATCTTCGAAAGGTCGAGGATGTCGTTCACCAGTTGTAACAGGACCTCGTTGTTGGTCCGGATGATGCGGAGGTACTCCTGTTTCTCTTCGGGGGTGGGGTCGGTCGCGAGGAGTTCCGAGAATCCGACGATGGCGTTGAGCGGCGTACGCAGCTCGTGGCTCGTGTTGGCCAGGAAGAGCGTTTTCATGCGGTCGGCCTCCTCGGCGCGCTGACGCGCCTTTTCCAGCTGGCGCTGGGCGTTTTTCTGGTTTGTAATGTCGTTGACCGTCAGCACCATCCGTATCATGCTCCCGAAAGCGATGTAATTGCCCGCCACCGAAACGTCGCATTCGACGGTCTGCGTACGGTCGTCGGAGGTATAAAGCACCATCGGGGCTTCGACGCCCGAGAAATTCCGTTCCGCGCGGAATGCCTCGGCGATGGCCGACCGCACGGGACAGTCGGCGCAAAGGTCGTGGGTGCCGCAGATGCCGGCATCCTCGCCGTTCTTGCAGCGCAGCAGGTTCCCGACTTTGGGAGGCACGGCTTTCGGAGCGCTGCCCGTCGCGGAGTAATAATTGGTCTGGAGAACGTTGAAATCGGGATCGATCAGCAGGACATAGGCTGCGACGCTGCGGAATATTCCGTTATTGACCTGCTCGCTCACCCGGATGTAACGGCGTTGATACAAAATGCGCTGGATCAGGAAAACAAAAACCACAGCCAACACCACCATACTGATTATTCCCACCCAACTCATCCCCTTACATCATTTTCGTTTGTGGCTCCAAAGATAGTTAAATTCCCGGGAAGTAGGGCGGCAAAATGCTAAAAAAAGACACCCGGATTATTCCGGATGTCTTTTCCATTGGTCGAAAAGTCTTTATTTGTTGATCTTCGCCCATGAATCTTTGAGTGTCACCGTGCGGTTGAAAACCGGTTTCTCGGGGGTCGAATCGGTGTCGGGGCAGAAGTATCCCACACGCTCGAACTGCACGGCCTGTCCGACGGGAATTTCGCGCAGCGAAGGTTCCAGATAACCCGTGACTTTGACCATCGATTCGGGGTTGAGGTTGTCCTCCCAGGTCTGTCCCTCCTCCACGTCGTCGGGGTTCTCTTTGGTGAAGAGCGGGTTGAACAGCCGGACTTCGGCTTCCACGGCGTCTTTGGCCGACACCCAGTGGATGACGCCCTTCACGCGGCGGCCGTCGCTCGACGAACCCTCGCCCGACATCGGGTCGTAGGTGCAGCGCAACTCCGTGATGTTGCCTTCGGCGTCCTTCACGACCTCCTCGCATTTGATGAGGTAGGAGTAGCGCAGGCGCACTTCGCCGCCCGGCGAGAGGCGGAAGAACTTCTTGGGAGGCTCCTCCATGAAGTCGTCGCGCTCGATGTAGATCACTTTCGAGAAAGGCACCTGACGCGTCCCGGCGGCTTCGTCCTCGGGGTTGTTCACGGCCGTGAACAGCTCGGTCTTATCGTCGTCGTAGTTGGTGATGACCACTTTCAGCGGGTTCAGCACGGCCATGCGGCGCTCGGCGACTTTGTTCAGGTCCTCGCGCACGCAGTATTCCAGCTTGCCGAGGTCGATCACGTTGTCGCGCTTGGCGACGCCCACCATCTCGGCGAAATTACGCACCGAAGCGGGCGTGTAGCCTTTGCGGCGCAGTCCGCAGATGGTCGGCATGCGGGGGTCGTCCCAGCCCATCACGACGCCCTCCTGTACGAGTTTCAGCAGCTTGCGCTTCGACATCATCGTATAGGTGAGGTTCAGCCGGGCGAACTCGTACTGGTGCGAGGGGAAAATCTCCAGCGCCTGGATGAACCAGTCGTACAGGGGACGGTGCACGTCGAATTCCAGCGTGCAGATCGAGTGGGTGATCTGCTCGATCGAGTCGCTCTGGCCGTGGGCGT
>ERZ1673699.1444-NODE-1444-length-18935-cov-4.611917_pt1 | contig 18935 bp, 14 predicted proteins | sample MGYA00580229_ERZ1673699 | MGnify/ENA primary metagenome ERZ1673699 (study PRJEB41218, sample SAMN15661785) | gut metagenome | host: Homo sapiens | place: Canada: London | collected 2015-08-20/2019-03-30 | study: EMG produced TPA metagenomics assembly of... | reverse complement strand
GCCGCTTGTCTGGCACTTATTTTTGGCATTGGATATAAAACTATTAAACCGGAAAAAGCACAGAACACAGCCGTCACAAATTCCTTTGTTGTGAAAGTCAACGCAGCAGAAATCAAACACACAAAGAAAAATCAGATGAGGGTCTATGCCAATCCCGGTTATACCTCGATCTGGTGTGAAGGCGATTCAGGCAAACAGTTTGTTTCCTACAATATAAAAGTCCCGTTGCAGTTTGAGGGAAACAACATTAAAACGGTCACATACCGCATCAATAAGGGGCATTTCTTTGTTACAAAAGCAGAACACTCCAAATATTTCAAGGAGGGCGAATTGTGCAAAGGAAGCTCTCAATCAAATTACCGTTTCTTCACCGTAAACGCAAAAGAAACACCGGAAAAACAGTTTACTGTAAGTATAACCGATAACGACTGTAAAATTTCTTCTGCCGATGCAACGGCACTTTTCGATGGAAAAGCAGAAAGCGATTCGGAATTACACGCAAGAAACAAGGCACTTGGCAATGTTACCATAACCTGCACTGCTACATTTAATGATGGAACACAGAAATCTGTAAACATCAAAGTAAAACACCAGAAATTAACAGGAGCGCAAGTTCAAAATTCAAAATTTAACAAAGACAAAAAATATATCTTCGTTACCTTTGAAGTAGATGCCTAGAACAAGAAGTTCCCTTGTGAGAGACTATAACGCAAAGCGTTATCTCGTCTCTGCACAAGGGAACTCTTTTTTCTATTTCTTTTTCGGCTTTTTACCACAGTTTGCACAATCGCCATGGCATCCGGAACACATCGAGGAACCACGGTCATGTGCCACATAAGTAATCACAAAGATAGCCGCAACTACAATTAACACAAGAATCAGAACACTAATTGGATTCAAACCAATCCCTCCTTATTTGGCAGCGTTCAGCACAGCAAAATAAGCTGATTTCGCTGCATAGTCTGCTCCAAAGAGCAATGGATAACTCGTTTCTCCTTTGAAATCAGACAACCAGGAATCCCCATCGGTAAGTCCCCAGAAGGTAACACCGGTAATATTGATTTTCTGATTTCTTCTGCTGTCTACCAGCATGTTAAATAATGACTGGTATTTTGTTGCTACACTTTTCTGGTCAGCTGCTGTCCGAAATGTATTATGAATATCTAACTCCGTCAACTGAATTTCAATCTTGCCCGGATCAATCTGGTTGTACTTCTGAATTGCTACCTTTACCGCAGCAATTGTCGGACTTGTCATGGAGTAATGAGACTGCATACCAACGCCGTCACACAAGCCTTTGTCATACAAGTCTTTTACCACCTGATAAATACGGTCTCTTTTTGCCGCTGCATACTCATTGTAATCGTTTAAGAAAAGCTTCACATCTTTATCTGCATATTTACGGGCAAAAGTAAACGCATCTGTCACATAGCCGGCATCACCATATACTTTATACCAGTTGGATGATGTGCGCATCGTACCATCATCATTGACCGCCTCATTTACAACATCCCATGCATAGACAACACCCGGATAATTTTCCTGGCAGTATGTGAGAACCTTCTTAATATAGCTTTCCATTCGTTGACGCATCACATCCTTAGAAACAAGTGACTTGTCAACATTATAATCTTTATGGAAGAACCATTCCGGCGTCTGACTGTGCCATACAAGCGTATGTCCACGCAGTTTTAATCCGTTATCACTGGCAAGTTTCAATACTTTCTGAAGAATTTCTTCATTAATCAAAACATTGGTGTCGGTTCCGCGTGTCTGATTTTCTTTGCTCAGAAGTGACTCCGGTTTCATCTGGTTTTCCATTGTAATCGAATTAAACTGATTGGTAATCAGTGCCTTCGCTTTTGCGTAGGCTCCGGCTCCCTCAAGCTGCCACGTATTCACCGCTGCACCAATCTTAAAATCTTTGATGTAAGCGGTCTTTAACGTATCACTAAGCACCGGTGCTTTTACCGTAACTTTTACCTTGATGCGCTTGCCGCTGTAGGTCTTTGCACGAACCGTCGTTTTTCCGACATACTGACCGGTTACAACACCTTTGCTTGTAACGGTAGCCACTTCCGGATTGTAAGACTTCCACATCACTTTGTCGTTTGATTTCTTTGGTGAAACTACACCGGTCAATTTCACAGAATCAAATTTATTTAAAACAATGGAATTGACACTCTTTTTGTCTTCGTCCACAATACGAAGTTTCTTTGCACCCTGCAAAACCGTAACACGGCACTTTAATTTCTTCTTTTTTCCACGGTAGGAAACGGTTGCTGTTATGGTTGCTTTTCCTTTTTTCTTTGCCTTCACTTTACCACGTGAAGAAACACTCGCAATCTTTTTCTTGGATGAACTCCAGCGCACCTTTGCCTTTCCTTTATTTTTCACCTTCAGCGTAACCGATTTTCCGGTTGCCAAGGTAACCGATTTCACATTTAATTTTCCCTTTACAGACGCCTGTGCCTGTTCTGATGCTGTCAGCCCTGCCGCTTCAAACATCATTACTCCGGCAAGCACATAAGCTATTGCTTTTTTCACCTTCATCTACCTCGCTTCTTATTTATTTTATTCTTCAGAGCCGGCGAAATTTCATATAAAAATGGTGACGGCTCCGCCTCTTTATGGAAACGCTCTTTCACAAATGACAGATGCAAATATGTTTTTGCACGTGTCATTGCCACGTAAAGCATACGTCTTTCTTCTTCTAAATTTCCCTCTTGAACAGCCTTGCGGTACGGTACAATATCCTCATTTAATGTCGGCACAAACACAACCGGAAATTCCAAGCCTTTGGAGGCGTGCATCGTCATCAATGAAACACCCGGTTCTTCTTTGACCTGCTGCTTTTTCTGCTCCTGCCGCATTTCCTCCAGCGTATCCCCATAATTTTCTACAAAAGAAAGAAACTCCGCAATGCTCTTTTTGTCTCGTGCCATCTCCTGCATTTCATCCAGCACATCAAACCAATCATCAGCATTTACATTTCTCTCATCGGCATAAATCTTCAAAAATTCATCGTAACCAATGCCTTTTCGTATAAAATGAATTGCCGCATAGGGTGAAAGCGCTGCCAGATTTTTTAAATCATACTCAAAATTCCAGATTCGTTCTTCCATCCAATCCTGATTTTTCACTGCATAATAGGCACGGAGTTTATCAAAACTTACTTCCGGCTCCGTAAAGGCCGTACGGCTTAAATATCTGACCGGGCGGTTTGCAATCTTTAAAAATTTCTCACGGCTTCGGTTTCCAAGTGCAAGCTGCAAATAGCACATAATATCTTTTGCCATCCAAGTATCAAATAAATTCGGAAGATTTTCCCGCATGGTAAATGGAATTCCATGTTCCATCAGTTTTCCGGCTAGCAAACGCATCTGCATATTCGTCCGAAATAACACCGCCATCTCCTGATAGTCAATGCCTTCTTTCTGATACAACTGTATCTGCGCCACAATCTTTTCGGCTTCATCCGGTAAATTCTCGCATTTTTTCATATGCACCGGCTGTTCCTTGCCCTTGTTTGCAACAATATGTTTTTCGTACCGTTCATTATTTTTTCCAATCAGCCGTTCTGCCGCTTTCATAATCTCATCCGAACAACGGTAATTTACGCCAAGCACAATCTGTTTCGTGTCCGGGAAGCGTTTCGGGAAAGAAAGCATGATACCCGGCTTAGCACCGCGGAATCCATAGATTGACTGGTCATCATCCCCGACAATAAACAGATTATTCTCCGGTTCTGCCAACATACAAACCGTCTCGTACTGCAAACGGTTGATATCCTGAAATTCATCAATCAGTAAATACCGAAACTGTGCCTGCCAGCGTCTGCGGATATCTTCTCTCTCTTTTAGAAGCTGATATGTATATACTACCATATCATCAAAATCAAGACAACGGTGTCTTTGTAGTTTTTCCTGATACCCCCGGTACATTTTCTGGAAAATTTCGGCGGAACACGCCGAGGAAAAATAGCAGTCTATCTCGATTCCTTCCCCTTTTACACGGCTGATTTCCTTTTCAATATCGGAAAGAAATTCTTTTTTATCGTCCACCTCATATCCGGTTTCATTGAATGTTTCTTCCAGAAAACGGTATTTTAATGCCGGAGTTGCAATGTCTTTTACCTCATAATGATACGCCAGCCGCAAAATCTGAAAAAAAACAGAATGGAACGTTCCAAATCTGACTGGCAGACGCCGTCCACCCGTCAGCATTTCAAAACGTTCCTTCATCTCCACTGCCGCTGCTTTTGAAAATGTTACAACAAGAATTTGTTCCGGCTTGACTCCATATTCATCAATCAATGCTTTCACACGATTGGTAATAACATAGGTTTTTCCTGCACCGGGACCCGCTAATACCATAGCAGGTCCATCCCGATGCATAATTGCCTCTTTTTGTTCTTTATTGCACTCCATTAAGCAACTCAATTCCTTTTCTAATTCGCTTTAATGACTCTTCTTTTCCAAGAATGTCCATAATCTCATAAGCACCACCCGGTGTCATCTGTTTACCGGAAACCGCTGTACGAAGCGGCCACAGTGCCAATCCATTCTTACATTCTTTTTCAGCCACATAATCTTTTACTACTTTTTCTACATTCTCAAATGAGAAATCCGGTAATGCTTCTAATCGTGGCAGCATCTCGTTCAATACTTCCAATGAATTTTCACTGTTTGTTTTCATTTTCTTATGAGTGTACATTGCCACATCATATTCCGGCAATTCTTCAAAGAAATCAATCTTCTCTGTAATATCCGGGAATACTTCAATTCGTGTTTTTACCAAATCCGCAATTTTTTTCAAATCCAAATCTTTGGTAATCACTTTTTTGATAATCGGAAGTGCATGTTCATAATACGCATCATCGGACATCGCCTTGATATATTCACCATTCATCCAGCGAAGTTTCACAATATCAAATACTGCCGGTGATTTATTAATTCTATGATAGTCAAACACTTCTTCCAATTCTTTCAAGCTAAAAATCTCACGGTCATCCGCCGGACTCCAGCCAAGTAAGGCAACATAGTTTACAATTGCTTCCGGCAGAAAACCAAGTTCTACCAAATCCTCAAAGGAAGAATCACCACGGCGTTTGGATAACTTTTTATGCTCCTCATCCGTAATAATCGGACAATGAATATAGGCCGGCACTTCCCATCCAAAAGCCTCATACAGGCGATTGTACTTCGGTGCGGAAGACAGATACTCATTTCCACGGACAACATGTGTAATCTCCATCAAATGGTCGTCAATTACATTGGCAAAGTTATAGGTTGGATAACCATCTGACTTAATCAGAATCATATCATCCAATTCATCATTTGGTGCTGTAATTTTTCCATAAATTACATCATCAAAGGATGTTTCTCCTTCCGTCGGGTTGTTCTGGCGGATAACATACGGCACACCCGCTGCCAGATTTGCCTCAATTTCCTCTTTGGTCAAGTGAAGACAATGTTTGTCGTACTTTGCAGCCTTTTCCCCTCTTGCTTCTGCTTCATCATGAAGTTTCTGCAGTCTTTCCTTTGTACAAAAACAGTAATAAGCCTCTCCTTTTTCTACGAGTTTTTTCGCATACTCAAGATAAATACCGGTTTTTACACGCTCGCTCTGTACATAAGGGCCATAGCCGCCATCTTTGTCCGGACCTTCGTCATGCTTAAGTCCTGCCTGGTCCATCGTTTTATAAATCAAATCAAGAGCACCTTCAACATAACGCTCCTGATCGGTATCCTCAATACGTAGAAGGAAATCTCCGCCTTCATGTTTTGCAATCAAGTACTCATATAACGCTGTTCTTAAATTGCCTACATGCATTTTACCGGTCGGGCTCGGTGCATATCTTGTTCTAATTTTTTTACTCATTGTCTTCGTTCTCCTTTAATCTTATTACATCTGGTCTAAATATGCTTTCAGACACGCAACGGTGCCATCAATTCCGCACAAGTCACTACGGATAGCAAAATCATAATTAAGCACGTTATCCCAGCGTTCACCAGAGTGATACTTATAATAGTTCGCTCTGCTTTTATCTTTTTTCATAACCATTTCTGCTGATTTTTCTTTCGGAATTCCCTCTACCTCAATCGCACGTTTAATGCGGAAATCGAGTGTTGCGCGAATAAACAGATTGACTACATTTTCCTGATTTTTCAAAATGTAATCCGCACATCTGCCAACAATTACGCAAGGACCTTCTTTTGCTACATTGCGAATCACCTTCGACTGCGCTAAGAAAATACGGTCATCTAACGACAAACCGGAAAATCCGACATCCTGACTGGAAAATACATTCATTCCCATCGCAATGGAATAAAGCAGACTGTTGCTTGCTTTATCCTCTGCGCGCTCAAAAGCCGCCTCTGCAAAACCGGTGTCTTTTGCCGCACGGGAAATGATTTCATTATCGTAAAATGGAATTCCATAAGCCTCTGCTAACTTCTTTCCGATTTCTCTTCCCCCACTACCAAACTGTCTTGTAATCGTAATCACTTTATTCATGATAATCCCCGCCTTTCTGTAAAAAAAACTCATTTTTTATACTATCTATTTTACCATTTTGGCAGAGATTCGCAAGCGGTTTTTGTGCTTTAGGGACTTATATTCTGTTAAAAAAAGTTATCAATTCCGTCCGCAATTCCCTTGACAATCTTCTTCTGATAAGAAGCTTTTGCCATCTTTCTGTCCTCGCTTGGATTACTCATAAAGCCCATTTCCACAATTGTAACCGGAACTTTACACCAGTTGATGCCTGTCATACTGTTCGTATACATAACACCGCGGTTCTTTGCTCCTGTCGTTTTACACATAGCTTTTAAAACCTTCTTAGAGAGCTTCTGGCTTGCCTTACGGTTTGCTTTTGTCATGTAACGGTTATTAGATGCCGGTGCTATCGTCAGTGCTCCTTTGACACTCGAACTTCCCGCACTGTTTGCGTGAATTCGGATAAAAGCGTCCGCTTTGTATTTGTTCGCGACTTTAGCACGCTGCACATTTGACATGCGGACATTATTTTTTGTACGCACCATGATTACTTTATAGCCACGATTTACCAATTCTTTCTGTAACTTTTTAGCCACCTGAAGATTCAATTTATATTCCGGCAGATGTGTCACACAGCCACTCGCTCCTCCGGTCACCTTTGCCTTTCTCTGACTTGAGCCCGGTCCAATCGGCTCCGTTGCACTCATCGCACGAGTCTGGTGTCCTGCATCAATTACAATCACTTTCTGTTTTTCTTCTGCCTGTGCTATCTTTGCTGCTCCCGTCGCACAAAGGGATAACAAAAGCACTGCTGACAAACACATAGAAATAATTCGTTTCATCTTGTTCCTCCTATTTTGCTGCTTATCCATTTTCTTAATTTTTTTCGTGATACAAAAGCCTTGTACCGCATAAAAAAGTGTATCATATCACGCCCTATCTGTAAAGAAACATCGACAGCGTATCACGCCACTCATTTTCCTTAAAACAAGAAAATGCTGTACAGCCGATTCCATCGTCTATACAGCATCTATATGACATGCGGAGTATGGGACTTGAACCCACACGCCCTACGAGCACATGATCCTTAGTCATGCCTGTCTGCCAATTCCAGCAACTCCGCATTCTCGCTGACAATCACTGCCAGCGAATAATATATTACCAAAAAACAAAACCAATGTCAATCATTTTTTGAAATAATTTTTATTTGAAAGCATATTGCATAAAAGTGTAAAAGGCACGATCCCAGCACCTGTCATCATGACCGGTTCCTTTTACTTCCAAAAACATATTATTTAATCCAAGCAAATCACACTGATTAACAAATCTTCTTGCACTATCATCCATCATATGGTCCTGCTGTCCGGTGATAAAGAAACACAACTTAATCTGACTGTTCAGACGATTGGCATCCTCCTGTGTCGTTACAATCGTCTGATTGGTTGAAGCAAATGGTCCAGCCGAGAAGAATCCCATATACTGGAACAAATCCGGATGTTTTAACCCCAGTTCAATGGCTTCTCCACAGCCCATAGACAGCCCGCACACACCTGTATGAGCAGCGCCTTTTTTTACCGGATAATTTTTTTCCATATACGGAAGTAAATCATAAATCACTTCATATTCGAACAAATAACAGTTACTCCACGAATTCTGAACAACCGGATTAGGCTCTGTATTTGGATATGTTTTACTTTTATCATAGTTAATGTTGCCATTCGGAAATACTACAATACACTCTTCCGCCTCTTTCGTGTCATACAAATAGTCCATAATATTGTTTGCATGACATCCGGCTCCGGCTGAAGTCTTTCTTCCGCAAGTCCAATAATCCTCATTTTGTCCGCCACCGTGCAGACAGAACAACAAATTATATGTCTTCTTTTTAGGATCATAATCCGGTGGAAAATAAATCTTGGCATGCCCTTCACCGCTTTCACGGTATTGGGAAGGATATGTAAAATCTGACACCTCGCCATGTGCAATATCTTCTTTATAGAAGTTATAGCCATCCTCCGCAACAAATTCATCCGTTACACAAAGTTTATAAGTTTCTTTTTTTGTATCATCTGTCTTTGATGTCAAAACGAGAGTACATTTGCCGATGTGCAGAGGTTTTATCTTTCCTCTTGCATCAATAATTGCTACATAACTATTCGACGTAGAAACATTATAATCCGTAATGACTCCCTCCGACGGTTTTACTTCTTTCTTCACATCAAGGGTACTTCCAAGTTCTACCGTATAATCCGCCTTATATGTAATTTCTACCGGCGTAGGCGATGGTGTTTTCGTTGCGCGCGGTGTTCCTTTAGGCGTAGCACTTGGTGTTGCAGTCGGATCAGTTATTACCGGCTTTGCTGTTGCCGTTGGTGCTGGCTGCTGTGTATTTGCTGCCGGTGCAGATGGTTGTATCTGCTTATTGATTGTCTTCTTTTTTGATACAACCCTCACTTTGCAAACTGCCTTTTTCTTTTTTCCTTTGTATTTAACAGTCGCGGTAATCGAAGCCTTTCCAGGCTTTTTTGCTTTGACAAGTCCTGTTTTATTTACTGACACCACCGAGCGCTTTGACGATGAAAAAGAAACTTTCGCCTTTGCCGGTTTCTTTTTCGCTTTCAATCGAAATCTTTGTCCGGTCTTTAGCGATAGTGTTTTTTTATTAAGCGTCACACTAATCTTTTTTGCTGCAGATTTTGATGATGCCATGCTGCTTTGGAACGGACTGGCTGTTGTACTTACCAAAAGTGCAATAAGTACTGCTTTTGCCGTCATTTCTTTGGTTCTACTTTTCATTCTAACACTTCCCCTTTACATATAATTTTGCATTAATTTGTTTATTACCTGATAATATTTTATCTATAATTAAAAACCCGGTCAATGTATTATGCTTGCAAAAAACTGACACATACTATATACTAAGCCTTAAGAAATTGATGAACAGAATGGAGAAGAATCATGAATGTAACAAAACCCAGTGTAGAAATTATTGATATGAAAGATTACGATGAAATGATTCGTAAAATAGAGAAAATCGGACGTGTATGCTACAAGAGCGAGGGAAATATTACAGAGGAGTCTGCGGAACGTTTTATCCGCAATATTTTGAAAAGAGGACATGAATCTGTCATCGAACACGAGGCTGTTACAGTCCGTATGATTTGTGACCGCGGTATTACCCATGAAATTGTACGTCACCGCATTGCCAGCTACAGCCAGGAAAGCACACGTTACTGTAACTACTCCGGTGACAAATTCGGTAACGAAATTACTGTTATCGATATCGCCGGTGGATTTTCTTATGATTTAAACAACGAAACTGATTTACAGAAATACGAAGCATGGATGCGCGCCATGGAAAATGCAGAGAAATCTTACTTTGAGCTGATTGAACTGGGTGCCACACCACAGGAAGCCCGTTCGGTACTTCCAAACAGTTTAAAGACAGAAATCGTCGTGACAATGAATCTTCGCTCCTGGCGTAACTTCTTCCGTCTGCGTTGTGACTCCCATGCACATCCACAGATGCGCGAAGTAGCAAATATTGCCCTCGACTTATTCAAAAAAAGACTCCCTATCTTCTTCGATGATATTGACTAATATTATGAGGAGGGGCCCGCGAAGCGGGAGGAGTCCTGATAATTAATATTATGAGGAGGGACCCGCGAAGCGGGAGGAGCCAACAAGTTTAGAACCGACAAAAAAACAACGCTTTCTCATCAATTGAAGGAAAAGCGTTGTTTTATTTGCGTTTGTTTCCATTACTATTTTATTTTCTACAACTCTTTTTGACTGATTTCGTGCATAGCGTTGCATTTCAGGACGTCCTTAGAAAAATTTTCTCTTAAATATGCAACTCTTTTTGACTTTTAAGACAAATAACGTTGTCTCACTGAAAGAATCCACAGATTTTACGATGCCAGCCAAACCGAACCAACAAACACTGCTGCCATAATCACGGCACTGCAAACCGTTGCCAAAAACGACATTACAATCTTCTTGGCAGCACCGTCTACTTCTACCGACTGCAAAAGGGCAAAGTTTAATGCCCACGAAAAACCTGTGCAGGCACAGGTGACAGTAACCATCGTGGTAAACTGTGAGAAATCACCATCGAGAAGAACAATTCCAAGGTCCATTACGCAAATAAAAGCAAGGACAAAGAACAACAAATTGATATTTTTATCTGTCCACTTCGAAAACAGCGCATTGACAAGGCACAAACCTCCGGCGGTCATCAAGGTAAACGGAATCTGAGAAAGTCCCTCTACCGGATGAGAAAACCAGTTCATGACAAAACCAACGAGGAAAAACACCAAACCAATGATGCATTTTTTTCCATTGCCAAGCCAGTTGTTTACAAGTGTCCATAATTCTTTAAGTTGTTTCATTTCTTTTATCCTTCCTTTATCCAATCATATTTTACACAAGCTGCACACACAATTCTATAAACCTGCGCAGTCTAACAGTTCTCTCACGTGCCTAACGCCAATAAGTTTAATTTTTTGGGTATCAAGATTGCCCGCTTTTTCAATAGAGGCACGGTTACTCTCCGGCAGCACACACACCGTGTAGCCCGTTTTGATTGCCTCTGTTACACGACGCTCCGCCTGTGATACCGCACGCACCTCACCAACCAGTCCGACCTCACCAAACAAAAGCATGCCGTCTTGGAGACTCCGGTTATGATAACTCGACAAAAGTGCCGCCACAAGTGCAAGGTCTAACGCCGGTTCAACAACTCTCATGCCGCCGGCTACATTTACATAGGCATCGCAGTCTGCCATCCGCACGCCCATTCGCTTTTCCAGTACCGCCATCAAAAGATTCACACGGTTATAATCTGTCCCTACCGCCGTACGCCTTGGCATCGGGAAACTGGTCTGGCAGACGAGAGCCTGCACCTCCAGAAGAAATGGCCGGCTGCCTTCCATCGTACAGGCAACCACAGAACCGGCTTCATTTGGGAGACGTCCCTGCATCAGATATTCCGAAGGATTTGGCACCTCCACTAAGCCCTGATTCTGCATTTCAAAAACACCGACTTCGTTTGTCGAACCAAAACGGTTTTTGACACCCCGGAGCATCCGGTACATCGCCGTTTTATCACCCTCGAAATAAAGCACCGTATCCACCATATGCTCTAACATTCTCGGACCAGCCACATTTCCTTCTTTCGTCACATGACCGACAATAAAAATCGTAATATTTTGACTTTTTGCCAGCTGCAAAAGTATCGAAGTAATTTCGCGCACCTGGCTTACACTGCCGGGTGCCGCATCCACACTTTCCTCAAAAACGGTTTGAATCGAATCTACAATCAACACCTCCGGCTTCACCTCATCCACCGCCTGTAAAATGGTACCGATACATGTCTCTGAAAACAAATACAAATCATCCGTAAATTTGCCAATCCGCTCGGCACGTAGTTTAATCTGTCTTGCCGATTCCTCACCGGAGACATAAAGCACTTTCGTACCTTCAGCGGACACCAGACGGCACATCTGCAAAAGCAGAGTGGATTTTCCGATTCCCGGATCACCACCTACCAAAATCAAAGAGCCCGGTACGATACCACCGCCTAAAACCCGGTCCAATTCTTTCATACCGGTCGGTCGTCTGCACTCTTTCTGCGTCTCAATCTCATTCATTTTAGCAGGCTTTGCTGCCATCGGCACAGAGCGGCGTCCGCCACTTAAAGAAGTCCTTCCCCGCTTGCCATTAGCAGGTGCTTCCACCATCGTATTCCACTCATGGCATGCCGGGCACTGTCCAACCCACTTTGAGGACTCACAACCACATTCCTTACAAAAAAATACTGTCTTTTCTTTCGCCATAGTCACCTTTCCCACGATATAATGTGCAGAAGCACCGGCAAATTCTTGCCGGTGCCCAAAAATCACTTCATTTCCTTTTCCGAGGTATCCATACTTATCAGCACTTTACAATCTTAACGCTGGATTTCGCGCCTTCGTTCAAAGATAAACTCGCATTGAGTTTGCCTCCGACATTTGTCGGGATTCTTCCTGCCGACACACCATCAACAACCAATTTATACTCGGTGGATGGTTCCATCTCAAGCGTGAAACTGATATCGCTTGGTGCTTCTACTTCAAACTCAACCACATCCGGATTACCCTTAAACTTTGTTACAGTAGAACCCGGTACCGATTCATACACTAACGTACCATTCTTCTCCAATTTGGTAATTTCCTTAAAGGTCTTGATTTTGTAGGTTGCACCCTCGAATGCAAAATCCGATTTTTTCGTCTTCGTATCCAGCAAATAATTGCCAAAGCTTAACGTCCCATCCGCATCTTTGCGAATCAATTCTTCTACTACGCCCATCTTGTGATTCCTCCTTCGTTCACTCGTTGACGCCTTTTCATTGCAGCATCTTTTTTATACTTCAAGTATACAATATTTCGACTTATTTTGCCATTACTTTTTTGTGATTTTTTCTTCACTTTTTCTCATCCGCAAAAGTCTTCTTTTTTACTACAATTTTCTTCTTCGTTCCTTCACAAGAAAGCGAAACATCCACCGTATCTCCGATAGAAATATCTCCCATAAGCACAGCCTCTGCCAAAACGTCCTCAAGTTCGGTCTGCAAAGCACGGCGGATTGGTCTTGCGCCGTAATCTTTATCAAAGCCTTTATCGGAAATAAAATCAACCACATCATCTGCTATGCAAAGTTCCATATCCATCTGGTTTTTCACTCGTTTTGCAAACTGCTTTAACATAATCTTTGTAATATCTTTTATATTTTCCTTATTAAGGGCATGGAAAACAATCATTTCATCCACACGGTTAATGAACTCCGGCTTGAAGATATGTTTCACTTCTTCCATCACGCCTTCCTTCATCTTCTTGTATTCCTCCTCGCTCGTCTTCACCTGTCCAAAGCCAAGTGTTTTTGGAGAAATAATCCGGTTTGCGCCGGCATTTGATGTCATAATGATAATCGTATTTTTAAAATCCACCTTTTTGCCGTGGGCATCCGTGATATGACCATCTTCTAGCACCTGTAAAAGCATATTAAAGACATCCGGATGTGCCTTTTCAATTTCGTCAAACAAAAGAACTGAATACGGCTTTCTGCGAACCTTTTCACTGAGCTGTCCGCCCTCTTCATAACCAACATATCCCGGAGGTGAACCAATCATTTTCGACACGCTCTGTTTCTCCATGTACTCCGACATGTCAACGCGAATCATATCTTTTTCCGAACCAAACACAGCTTCTGCCAAAGCCTTGCTAAGTTCTGTTTTTCCGACACCTGTAGGTCCTAAGAATAAAAATGAACCAATCGGACGTTTCGGGTCTTTTAAGCCCACGCGCCCCCTGCGAATTGCACGAGCCACAGCCTTAACAGCATCATTTTGTCCAACGACACGCTCATGCAAAATGGCATCCAGTTTTTTGAGTCTCTCTTTTTCCGCTTCCTCCATCTGCTCTACCGGAATGTGTGTCCACTTGGCAACCACCTGGGCAATGTGAGATGGCAGAATTTTATCTTTTTTCTGTCGCTGTTCCTGTTTTAATTCTTCTTCTTTTTCTATTTTCTTTTCTAACTTCTTTTCCGCAGCAAGCAGCTCTCTCACGCGCTCTAAGTCACCGGCAATCAAGGCCTGCTCTTTCTGCTCATACAAATCTTCCCGCTCTTTTTCATATTCCTGTGTGCGGTCAGACTGTGCATAAACAGTCTGCAAATGGAATTTCGCAGATGCCTCATCAATCAAATCAATCGCCTTATCCGGCAGATAACGGTCATTCAGATAGCGCTCCGACAACTGGACCGCTGCCTCAATGGCTGCATCTGTAATTTCCACTTTGTGAAATTCCTCATAGCGGCTTCTAAGCCCCTTTAACATGCTAATCGTCTGAACATCAGATGGTTCTTCAATGACAACCGGCTGGAAACGGCGTTCTAAGGCAGCATCTTTTTCAATATGCTTACGGTACTCTTCTCTCGTTGTCGCACCTATCACCTGAATCTCACCACGCGCCATCGCCGGTTTCAGAATATTTGATGCGTCAATTGCTCCTTCTGCGCCGCCGGCACCAATAACGGTATGCAGTTCGTCGATAAAAAGTAAAATATTTCCTGCCGCTTTCGTCTCGCGAAGGGCACGTTTAATCCGCTCCTCAAATTCGCCACGGTATTTCGAACCGGCAACCATGCCGGACAAATCCAATGTAAGAATTCTTTTTTGTTCCAATGTATCCGGCACCGCACCATCCACAATACGGGATGCCAGTCCTTCCACAATTGCCGTCTTACCAACACCTGGCTCACCAATCAAGCACGGATTATTTTTCATGCGCCGGCTGAGAATTCCAATCACACTCTCAATCTCATCGTCACGATTTAATACCGGATCCAGTTTTCCGTCCTTTGCATACTGCGTCAAATCTCTGGCATACTGGTCTAATGTCGGAGTACCCGAATTTTTCTTGTTGCGGGAACGGCTGGCAATCAGTTCATTTTTTGCCTGTACCATATCACCGCCGGTCGTGAGAATAATGTCTGTATAAAGCTTCTGAATTGGCGCACCTGACGCTAGCAAAATCTTATACGCCACACATGACGTGTCTTTTAAAATTGCCAACAGCATATGCTCCGTTCCAGTCTCTTTTAACTGCATTTTCCCGGCTTCCTCTGCTGCTGCCAGTAAAAGTTCCTCCAGTTTCGGCGAAGTCTCGCCCCGCAAAGGCTCTATTTCGACAACATCCGACATACCGCAGTATTCACGAACTTCTATGTCTAACCGCTCTTTATCCATGCCATTTTCTTTTAAAACTTTTGCTGCCACACCAGGTGCCGCACTAAGACCGAACAAAAGATGTTCGCTTCCGACAATCCTCTGTCCCATACGAATGGCAAATTTAGCAGCTTTATTCAACGCTTTTTCTGCTTCCGTAGTAAACTGTCTACTCATAATGATTCTCCATTTCGATATCCTTCATATTGGTTATAAATTTCGTCCACTAACTTGTGTACATCTTCACGCGATACATTTTTACAAATCGCCTGTGCTAAAATCAAATCCATTGTCTGCGCCAGTTCCATGCGCGCTTTAATTTCATCCACATCAACCGCCACAATTGCACCGTGACGCCTGTCAAGCTGCAGATATCCTTCTTGTCTGAGCATCGCATATGCCTTATTTACCGTGTGCATATTAATCCCAACCGTCTCTGCCATATCACGGACGGAGGGAAGATTTTCCCCTTCTCTTAACTCTGCCTTAACAATCGCATAAACAATCTGATTTCTAAGCTGGAGATACAATGCTTCATCACTGTTAAAATCAATGGATATATACATTTTTTATTTCCTCCTTTGTTCTATCCGCAGTATAACAGATAGCCTCTTAAAAATCAAGTTCCTTCCCTTTTTTATCCCGGCGCTTCATCGCCATCTTAAGCATGGCAATCAAAAGGCTCAATACCGTAACAATCAAAACAATAATCACTGCCATAAGGACTGTCGTGGAAATCGGAAATGAACCACTGTCATCTGCCGTTTCGCCCTTATTCACACGTTCTACCATCGTTCCGGTATATTTCTGAATCGTCTGCTCCGTGCGGTCATACTGGTAAAGTGCCGCATCCCCGCCTTTTGGTTTCAGATACAAAAGCAGATAATTGTTATCCAAATCATGTTCCATCGTAAAAGCCGGCACCGTAACACCGGAAAGCACAACGGACGATTGAATATATCCTTCCGGCACCCGCTCTAAATCATCGGGATTTGCAACCTCAAATTCATAAGAATTTTTGATAATCTTTTTATCCCCTTTCTGCTCGACCACAAATCCAACAGACTGCGTTGTATCTGCCTCATCTTCCCGGCTCTCGGTCTCTTCCTTTGTTTCTTTCGTAACCATCACTTTATATTCTCTCACACTGCCATCTTCCGCCGTCACAACAAACGATACATCATTATTTCCCTCAGAAAGATTCTCGCCGCCACGCACCGAAACTCTCGCTTTCTCATCCTGAAGCGCATACGAATAATACAAAGAATCCGAATTAGCATCTACTGTCGCCTCATAAGCCGTAACTTCCGGCGAAAACTCCGGCGTCATCGAAACAGCGTCAAGTTTCAGCGTTTTCAGACGATTTTCTTTGGATTTTACCGGCGGTGCCGTCACTACCGGAACATTTGTTGCCTTCGGTGTAGTTTGTACCTCAGTATTTCCCGTCTTTTTCTTCTTTTTCACAACCGAAACCGCCACCTGGTTACTCCACATGGAAAATTTTTCGCCGCTTGCATTTGTCACCGATATATCTCCGTCTGCCCGGATTATCGTGGTTCCTTTTTTCTTTGCCTTGAATTGCAGGGAAAAGGTCTTTTTCGGCACTTCGGCCGTATTTCCCGTAGAGGCAATTTCCAGCATGCCATTTCCGCCGCTTACCTTTTTGCCACCGGAAAGAAAAGTTAAAATCGAATCATCATAGGAAAGACGGAACGAAACATCCGCAAAGGACTCGGCAGACGCCACCTGACATACTACCGTCACCTGACTTCCCTTGCTTACCGTCTCTGACAGTGCCGATAACTGCAGCGAACCGCTCGCCGCCTTTGCCGTAACCGGCAGACAAAATGCCATCATAAGTATCAAAATAATTCCTGCTGTCATTCTTTTTTTCATCGTATCGTCCCTTCCCTTTCTTGTCCTTTTTATTTGGGCATTGGGCTGTTTGCCGCCGGCATATTTTCATAAACCGGAATTGAAAATACCAATGGAGATTTGTCCATCATACCGGCATATGCCTTTTTCGTCTTAATCGATTCTTCATACGCCGCTTCCACATTTGTCATGTACTGATGGGAATAGCGTTTATAACTTGTCACGTTAAATTTTTCAAGATAACACGTATTTTGCCCCTTGGCAATATAGCCGGAACTTATGTACTGCGCGCCGCCGACAATCGAACGGTATGGGTCGGTCCAAGGTCTTAAATAGGTACCCGCCTTTTTATCACTCGCCCACTTCAGTCCGTTTAACACCGGTGTACTGCTGCTAGTCGCACCAATATTATAAAAATTATAAATTCCCGGATAGGAAGATACCGTACCGGTAACTGCCGTACTCGTTGTTGTCGCACTTGTCACGACTTCCTGTTTGACACGGCTAGCCAGATGATAAGGACTTGCCTTGCTAATCTTCGCTGCCTCCATGAATGCAGTCACATAATACATCGTTTTCGCCGCACCGGTGTTGACATCCGTATAGGAAAACTTCTTGTTGTAAAATGGTGTGTTGGACAAAATTGTATTGACACCGGATTTTGTCTGGTACTGCGACTGATATTCCAGTAACTCAAACATGTAAATACTTCGATCATTTAAATAGTTTCTGGGATCCATAAAATATGCCACCGCAGCTTTCGATGCAGCAACCCATGTGCTTCCGTCAAATACCTTCCACTTGCCGGTAGATGCATCGTATGCATCTTTTTCGGTTGACTTCCATGCCTTTGCTCTCGCATTGGAAATCAGGTTCACACCCGTTTTCGATTCCTCCGTTACAGCCGTATTCCAGTCAAGACCGGTTTTATAGGCTTTAAACTGCCAATACGGATATGCCGAATGAAGTGCACGCAAACTCTGTTTATACGATTCCGGAAATCCTTCATTTTTCATTGCCTGCTCAAACTGCGCATCGCTCATGGCAACTACCGCAACTTTTTTCGTCACCGGTTTCTTTGCAAGTTTTACATATTTCGCATTGGAATATCCGGTATAAGTCTTTCCCTTGTAGTTAAAACGCAGTTTATACCATCTGGTACTCTTTACTGCCACATCACTTACAATCGTAACTGCCGCTTTCTTGGCAATGGATACTTTTTTCCCGCCTACCTTTTTATATGCTGAACCGGTTCCTTTCTTTTTACGGATATTCGCCGCCTTTTTCACATTGAAAATCTGTGCATATATACCTTTTCCCGCTGTCAGTTTCACATATTTATTCTGCAGATATGCCTTTCTTTTTTTCTTTTTATATGTAAAAGAAACATGGAACCATTTTTTCCCTTTCAGCGTCTTTTCACCAATTACTTTTATTTTCTTTCCCTTCGCAAGCGACATTTTTTTCCTGCCAACCTTATAAACACTCTTTCCATTTGCTTTGTAAAGCTTGGATTTTTTCAGCACCTTTGCACCCACTGAAACCGGCTGGTAGGATGTCTCATAGCGATAGGTAATCGTTGGTTCTGATGTAGATGCCGGCGTTACTGTCGGTGCAGGTACCGCAGTCGACGCCTGTTCAATCGCAATATAATTGGAACTGACAAAGCCTGTCAAAGTCGTGTTATCCTTTACAAAACTAACCTGATACCAGCCTGACAATTTCTCCAAAATAGTCACTTTATCTTCTTTCGCCAACAAAACATTGGCATTGTTATACTGTAAAATATCAT
>ERZ1673699.1438-NODE-1438-length-18987-cov-7.078491_pt1 | contig 18987 bp, 14 predicted proteins | sample MGYA00580229_ERZ1673699 | MGnify/ENA primary metagenome ERZ1673699 (study PRJEB41218, sample SAMN15661785) | gut metagenome | host: Homo sapiens | place: Canada: London | collected 2015-08-20/2019-03-30 | study: EMG produced TPA metagenomics assembly of... | reverse complement strand
GGTGTCGGTCTTCACTTTCGGGGCCTGAATCTTGTGCGCGAGGTAGTCGCCGATGGTGTAGGGCAGTACGAAATAGCCGTCCGCCAGACCCTGCATCAGCGCCGAAGCGCCCAGACGGTTGGCGCCGTGGTCCGAGAAGTTGGCCTCGCCGATGGCGTAGAGGCCCGGGATGGTAGTCATCAGGTTGTAGTCGACCCAGATGCCGCCCATCGTGTAGTGCACGGCGGGGAAAATCTGCATCGGCTCCTCGTAGGGGCTTACGTCGGTGATCTCCTCGTACATGTCGAAGAGGTTGCCGTAACGCTGTTTGATGATATCCTTGCCCAGACGCGCAATGGCGGTTTTGAAATCGAGGTATACGGCCAGGCCGGTCTCGTTCACGCCGAAGCCTGCGTCGCAGCGCTCCTTGGCGGCGCGCGAAGCCACGTCGCGCGGCACGAGGTTACCGAAGGCCGGGTAACGGCGCTCCAAATAGTAGTCGCGGTCCTCCTCGGCGATCTGCGAGGGTTTGAGTTTGCCGGCGCGGATGGCCTTCACGTCCTCGAGCTTCTTGGGAACCCAGATGCGGCCGTCGTTGCGCAGCGACTCGGACATCAGCGTCAGCTTCGACTGCTGGTCGCCGTGCACGGGGATGCACGTGGGGTGGATCTGCGTGAAGCAGGGGTTGGCGAAGCCGGCGCCCTTGCGGTAGCACTGGAATGCGGCCGAGCCGTTCGAAGCCATGGCGTTGGTCGAGAGGAAGAAGACGTTGCCGTAGCCGCCCGTGGCGATCACGACGGCGTGTGCGCCGTGGCGCTCGATTTCGCCCGTCACGAGGTTGCGGGCGATGATGCCCTTCGCCTCGCCGTCCTCGATGACGATGTCCAGCATCTCGTGGCGCGGGTAGCTCTTCACCGAACCGGCTGCGATCTCCTTGTTGAGGGCCGCGTAGGCGCCCAGCAGGAGCTGCTGGCCCGTCTGGCCGCGGGCGTAGAAGGTGCGCGATACCTGTGCGCCGCCGAACGAACGGTTGGCCAGCAGGCCGCCGTATTCGCGGGCGAAGGGAACGCCCTGGCCGACGCACTGGTCGATGATGAGGTTGGCGACCTCGGCCAGCCGGTAGACGTTGGCCTCACGGGCGCGGTAGTCGCCGCCTTTGATCGTATCGTAGAAGAGCCGGTAGACCGAGTCGTTGTCGTTCTGGTAGTTCTTGGCGGCGTTGATACCGCCCTGTGCTGCGATCGAGTGGGCGCGGCGGGGCGAATCCTGGATGCAGAACACCTTGACGTTGTAGCCCAGTTCGCCGAGCGAAGCGGCTGCGGAGGCGCCTCCCAGACCCGTACCGATGATGATGATGTCGAGTTTGCGCTTGTTGGCGGGACTTACGACCTTGATGGCCGTCTTGTGGTTGCTCCACTTTTCGGCGAGAGTCCCGGCGGGAATCTTAGCATCTAATTTAAAAGCCATATCGTTTGTGTGTTTATTGTTCTCAAAAAGGGGTGATTAGCATACGCCTGCGATGCAGGGGCAGAAGAAATAGACGAGCACCACGGCGGCGAAGCCGAGGAATACGATCGTGGCCACGATGTTGGCGATGCACTTCAGGCGGGGATACCACGTGTCGTTGGCCCATCCCACGGTCTGGAACATCGACCATACGCCGTGCGTGAGGTGGAACCACAGGGCGAAGAACCACACGAGGTAGATCACCACGTAATACCATTTCGAGAAAGTCCAGGCGATCAGCGCAGCGCCGTCGGCAGGGCTGTATCCCAGCGAGTTGACGTGTCCGCCCATGATCTCCACGAGCTGCATCTTCGACCAGAAGTTGACGAGGTGGATCACGAGTCCGCCCAGGATGATAAAGCCCAGTACGAGCATGTTCTTCGAGGCCCATGCCACGCCCGGCTCCTGCACCGTCACGGCGTAACGCTGCGATCCGCGCGCCTTGTAGTTGTTCAGCGTGAGGATCACGGCGTAGAGGAAGTGGACCAGAACGCCCAGTGCCAGTACGGCCGTACCTGCCAGCGCATACCAGTTCGCGCCGAGGAACTCGCAGATCATGTTGTACGCCTCGGGCGAGATGATCGCCGTGATGTTCATCGACATATGGAAGAGGATGAAGAGCACGAGGAACGCCCCCGTCACACTCATAACTAACTTCTTGCCGAGCGAGGAATTAGATAAAAAACAGCTCATAATGATTTTAATTTGTTTATATTTGTGATAGTTTGTGTTCCGGTATGTTCAAATTTACGTGCAAAGATAGCCATTGTTTGCGGAATAACAATAGAAACGGTCGGGAATTTTATGCCTGAAAGGAGGGTTTTATGACCAAAAAAGAACTGCGCGCCGCGATGCGCCGAAAGAACCTCGGAATCACCCCGTCGGAGCGTACCGCGGCGTCGGGGCGTATCTTCGCGCGGGTGCAGGGGTCGGAGGCTTTCGGCCGGGCCTGCACGGTGGGTGTTTTCTGCTCGCTGGCCGACGAGCCGGATACGTCGGAGGCGCTGGCGCGGTGGTCCGCCGCCGGCAAACGGCTGGCCGTGCCGCGCGTCGAGGGCGACGTGATGCGGTTTTATGCATACGATCCCCGGACGATGCGACCGGGGGCTTTCGGCATCGCCGAACCGGGTCCGGAGGCGCAGGCGTGCGAACCGCAGGAGTTGGATTTGGTGGTCGTTCCCGGCACGGCGTTCACCGCCGCGGGGGCCCGGATGGGCCGCGGCCGCGGTTACTACGACAAATACCTCTCGCAGCCGGACGTGCATGCCGTGAAAATCGGCGTTTGCTTTGCGCACCAGCTGGTCGGGGAGCTGCTTTCGGAGCCGCACGACGTGGCGATGGATCAGGTAATAACGGATTGATTATGGATGCAAAAGAGTTTGCCGCCGCCTACGCGGAGGCGTTCGGACCGGCGGCGCAGCTGCCGCTGCTGTTCTGGTATTCGGAGGAGCCCGTGCGGGCGGTCCCCAAGGTCGAGGGGTGTTTTTTCAAAGCGCTTGCCGAGGCCGGACAAGGGCTGCCGGTGAGCCTCAATGCCGGGAATATCGGCTGCGGGGGCGGAAAGTTCTACACCGGGTTCGCCCCGATGCCGCCGTTCGTGCCGACTTTCGTGTCGCAGAAAGAGCATTACAAACAGACGCCTGAGATGGTGCTGGAATTTATCGGCCGGCTGGGTATTCCGGAGGCTTCCGGGGCATGGCTCAACTTTGCGCGCGTCGACACCGATGCGGGCATTGAAGCCTTCGACCGGGCCGAAGGGGTGCTGTTTTTCGCCACGCCCGACGTGCTGTCGGGGCTGGTATCGTGGGCCTCGTACGACAACAATGCCGACGACGCCGTGCGCGCGCCTTTCGGATCGGGATGCAGCGCCGTCGTGACGCAGGCCGTCGTGGAGAACCGCCGGGGCGGCCGCAGCGTCTTTCTGGGGCTGTTCGACCCCTCGGTGCGTCCGTGGGTCGGGGAGTCGGTGCTGAGTCTGGTTGTGCCGATGTCGCGCATGCGCGAGATGTGCGGCACGATGCATGCAAGCTGCCTGTTCGGGACTCACGCCTGGAACAAGGTCCGGGACCGTATTAATAAATGAACTATATGAAGAAAAGAAGAGCGGCGCTGGTGCTGGCCGGCGGCGGAGCGCGCGGCGTGGCCCATATCGGAGCTATCGAAGAGTTGGAAAGTCAGGGTTTCGAGATCAGCGCCGTTGCCGGTACGTCAATGGGCGCACTGGTCGGCGGTGTCTATGCCTCGGGGCACCTCGAACCTTTCAAAGAGTGGCTGTGCGAACTCGATAAATACAAGGTTTTCAGTCTGGTGGACTTTGCGCTGAGCACCGAAGGACTGGTTAAGGGCGACCGCGTGATGAAAGCCATGAAGGAGCTGGTTCCCGACGTGAAGATCGAGAAGATGCCCGTCCCGTTCGCCGCCGTGGCGGCCGACCTGCTCACGGGCCGCGAGGTGGTGCTGGAGCGCGGCGGGCTGTACGACGCCATCCGGGCCTCGATCTCGATCCCTTCGGTCTTCAAACCCGTGCGCCGCAACGGGCAGGTGCTGATCGACGGCGGCACGGTCAATCCGCTGCCGCTGAACCGCGTGCGCCGCGAGGAGGGCGACCTCCTGGTGGCCGTGGACGTCAGCGCTCCGTTTGCGGCTCCTGCGCCGAAGACCCGGGTTTCGCTCAACTACTACAAGGTGCTGATCGCTTCGTCGGAGATCATGCAGCAGCACATCACCCAACTGATGTGCCGGCTCCACAAACCCGACATCCTGGTCGAGCTGCCCGCCGACAGTTACGGCATCTTCGAATTTTACCGTTCGAAGGAGTTGATCGAGGCGGGGCGCACGGCGACGCGCGCGGCGCTCGAACGCATGCTGGCCGAAGCCTGAAAACGGCAGGATTTTTGTTGGTCGGGGATAGAAAAAGTTGCGACGGCCCGTTTTGAAGAATTCAAAGAGTAGTGACGCAACTTCACACAGATTTTTTAGGGCCGTCGCAAGAATCGAAAAAAAAGCAAGGCATGCCTCCCGGCATTGCCCGATTTGCTTGTGCAGCAAAGATAAATAAACTTTCGGAACCTGCAACACCTTTGCCTGAATGTGATATGGGTGCGCCTGAAAGACTGAAAAGGCGCGCCTTTTTTGTGCCGGCGGGCCTCTTTTTTTCGTACGCTGTCCGCCCTAACGGGCGATTTGCCGCAGGTCGTTACAAACACACCCCGGAGTCGATATGACCTCCGGGGTGTGGTATTCAGGGGCCGGGAACTCCCGGCAGGACGGTTATACGCAGCCCTGTGCGAGCATGGCGTTGGCCACCTTCATGAAGCCGCCGATGTTGGCGCCCACGACGTAGTTGACGTAGCCGTCGGACTGGGTTCCGTAGTGCACGCAGACCGAGTGGATGTTCTGCATGATGGACTTCAGCTTGGCGTCGACCTCCTCGGGCGACCACGTGAGGCGCATCGAGTTCTGGGTCATTTCGAGTCCCGAGGTAGCCACGCCGCCGGCGTTGGCCGCCTTGCCCGGGGCATAGAGCAGCTTGTGCTGCTGGAAGATGCGGATGGCATCGGGGGTCGAGGGCATGTTGGCGCCCTCGGCGACGCAGATGCAGCCGTTGTCGACCAACGCCTGCGCCTCGTCGCCGTTCAGCTCGTTCTGCGTGGCGCACGGCATGGCGATGTCGCACTTCACGCCCCACGGACGCTCGCCGGGATAGTAGGTGGCCGACGGGTACTTGTCGGCGTACTCTTTGATGCGGCCGCGGAAGACGTTCTTCAGCTCCATGACGTATTCCAGTTTCTCGGGGCCGATGCCTTCGGGATCGTGGATGTAGCCCGACGAGTCGGAGAGCGTCACGACCTTGGCGCCCAGCTCGGTGGCTTTCTGGCAGGCATACTGGGCGACATTGCCCGAGCCCGAGATGCAGACGGTCTTGCCCGCGAACGAGTCGTTGCGCGTGGCGAGCATCTCCTGGGCGAAGTAGCACGTTCCGTAGCCCGTGGCTTCGGGACGCAGCGGACTGCCGCCCCAGTCGCGGCCTTTGCCGGTGAGCGTGCCGGTGAACTCGTCGCGCAGACGCTTGTACTGGCCGAACATGAAGCCGATCTCACGGCCTCCGACGCCGATGTCGCCGGCCGGAACGTCGGTGTTCTGGCCGATGTGGCGCTGCAGCTCGGTCATGAACGACTGGCAGAAGCGCATCACTTCGTTATCGGATTTGCCCTTGGGGTTGAAATCCGAACCGCCTTTGCCGCCGCCCATCGGGAGGGTCGTGAGGCTGTTTTTGAAAGTCTGCTCGAAGGCCAGGAATTTCAGGATCGAGAGGTTGACCGAGGGGTGGAAGCGGATGCCGCCCTTGTAGGGGCCGATGGCGCTGTTCATCTGGATGCGGTAGCCGCGGTTGATCTCAATTTCGCCTTTGTCGTTCAGCCATGGCACGCGGAAGATGATGACGCGCTCGGGCTCTGCGATGCGTTCCAGCACCTTCATCTTCTGCAGGATCGGGCTGGCGACGATGTGGGGCGCCAGCGATTCGGCCACCTCGCGGACGGCCTGGTGGAACTCCGGTTCGCCGGGGTTGCGGGCGATGAGCCGGGCCATGAAATCTTCGACGTACTGTTGGACTTGCTCGTTCATAAGCGAATGGATTTTGAGGGGTTTGTAATCGTTTCTCGCCCCTAAAAATAGTACATTCGTTTGAGTTTTGCAACTTCTTTAAGAATTTCGTAAAATATTTTATTTACCTGCGCCGCGCATTTGCTTACTGTCTGCGGGGCGGCCGGGGCGCGGGGCTAAAGATCCGTAATAAAAAATGACGGATTCAGTGTAAATCCGTCATTGAAATTTTTTTCAAATTTTTTTGGCCTTTTTCCCGGAAACACCTGCCTGTCACTTGGAAAAGGCGAATCCGACGTAGACGTCCTTGTATTTCGACAGCAGGGCGGCGGCCGTCGAAAGCGAGGCGATTTTGCTGCCGAGGGCGGTCATCATCTCCACGAGCCGGGTGACCGGAAAGACCAGCACCAGCTCCGTACCGCTGATGTAAGCGTGGCCCGGCACCGACCCCAGGTTGACCTTGCCCTTGGCGAAATGGAGCGTCACGACGTGCGTCGAGGCTTCGTATTCGTAGGTTCCCGTGAGCTTGTGCCTGCCCAGCGTCGCCGAGAAGGCGTCGCTGTCGCGTTCGAAGGTGAACGTCCCGGCGCCGGGTTTGAGCCCGGCCAGCGCATAGGCCTTTTCCAGCTGTTTGACGACCGAACCCTCGAGGGCCGCGCCGCCGAGCTCCGAAGCGAGGTCCTCGCCCGCGAATTTGACGCCCGGACCCGTGTAGTTCCACGTGCCTGCCAGCGCGTATTGGGTGAGCTTGCCGTCGGTGGCTTTGTCGGCCGCCGCCGTGGCGGCTTTTTTCAGGGCGTCCTTCCAGTCCTGCGCCGAAGCAGTGCCGGCGAGCAGGAGCAGGGATGCGGTAAACAGAACGATTTTTTTCATTTTCACAGGTTTTCGAGTTCGCGCAGCCATGCCGCCGCCGAGGCGTCGGAGGGCATGCGCCAGTCGCCGCGGGGCGAGAGCGCCACCGAGCCCACTTTCGGGCCGTCGGGCATGGCCGAACGTTTGAACTGCTGGGAGAAGAAGCGGCGGAAGAAGACCGTGAGCCATTTGAGGATCGCGGCGCGGTCGTAACTCCCCTCGAAGGCCTGTTCGGCCAGCAGCAGGATTTTCGCCGGGCCGTAGCCCGCGCGCAGGAAATTGTAAAGGAAAAAGTCGTGGAGTTCGTAGGGACCCACGAGGTCCTCGGTCTTCTGGGCGATTTTGCCGTCGCAGTCCGCGGGCAGCAGTTCGGGGCTGACCGGCGTATCGATGATGTCGAGCAGCGCGGCGCGCGTTGCGGCGTCCTTCTCCGTGTCGGCTGCCCATTTCACGAGGTGGCGCACCAGCGTCTTGGGGACCGAGGCGTTGACGCCGTACATCGACATCTGGTCGCCGTTGTAGGTCGCCCAGCCGAGCGCCAGTTCCGACAGGTCGCCCGTGCCGATGACCAGTCCGCCCTCCAGGTTGGCTACGTCCATCAGTATCTGCGTACGTTCGCGCGCCTGGGCGTTCTCGTAAGCTGCCGAACGGTCTGCCGGGTCGAGGCCGATATCCTGAAAATGCTGTGTGCAGGCGTCGCGGATCGGGATTTCACGGATCGTGACGCCCAGTCCGCGCATCAGTTCCAGCGCGTTGTTGTAGGTGCGGTCGGTGGTCCCGAAGCCCGGCATCGTGATGCCGATGATCCCGGCGCGGTCCATTTTCAGGAAGTCGAACGTGCGGACCGTCACCAGCAGCGCGAGGGTCGAATCCAGTCCGCCCGAGATGCCGATGACGGCCTTTCCGGCGCGCGTGTGGACCATCCGCTGCGCCAGCCCGTGCGACTGTATCCGGAATATCTCCTCGCAGCGTTCGCTGCGGTGCGTCTCGTCCTTCGGGACGAACGGCAGCGGGTCGATGTCGCGGTCGAGGACCACGCCGCGGAGCCCTTCGGGAATCTCCATTTCGATCACGGTGTTCTCCGTCGCCGCTTCGTTCATGCGGAACGAGGTGTTGCGGCGGCGTTCGAACTCCAGCCGTTCGATGTCCACATCGGCGACGACCAGCTGTTCCTCGGGCGAGAAGCGCTCGGCTTCGCGCAGGATCGAGCCGTTCTCGGCGACGATGCCGTTGCCGGCGAACACGAGGTCGGTCGAGGATTCGCCGAAGCCCGCCGAGCAGTAGACATAGGCCGCGATCGTGCGGGCCGACTGCAGGGCGATGAGCTGCCGCAGGTAGGCGTGTTTGCCCGCCGCCTCGGGCGAGGCCGAGAGGTTGAAAATTACTTTTGCACCGTTCAGCGCCAGCTGCGACGAGGGCGGCGCGGCGGTCCAGAGGTCCTCGCAGATTTCGATGCCGAATTCCGCGCCGTTGACCTCGAACGTGAGGTCGGCGCCGAAATCGGCCTCATGGCCCGCGACGACGATGTGTTCGTCCGAAATCCCGGCTCCCGAGGCGAACCAGCGGGTTTCGTAAAATTCGCCGTAATTCGGGATATAGGTTTTGGGAACCACGCCCAGCACCTTGCCCTGCGTGAAGACCACGGCGCAGTTGTAGAGCGCCGATCCGTGGCGCAGGGGAACTCCGGCGATCAGCGTGAGGGGCAGTTTGCGCGTGGCGCGCACGAGCCTTTCCAGCGCTTCGTCGGCCGCGTCGAGCAGCGTCGGCTGCAGCACGAGGTCGCCGCACGTGTAGGCCGTCACGCCCAGTTCGGGGAACGCCACGATCTCGACGCCCCGGCGGGCGGCCTCCTCGGCCAGCGCCGCCATGCGGTCGGCGTTGTAGTCGCAGTCGCCGACCCGTACGTGGGGGATCGCCGCGGCCACTTTCAAAAACCCGAAATTATCCATAGACTTCGTAATTAAAAATTAAGAATTAAAAATTAAAAATGATCCTTTCTTCCTGCAAGGTGCATAGGTTTATCGCAACCTTGTCATTTGGCCCGGAATATTGCAAAAACGGCCATGTGGTGAATTTTTAATTCTTCATTTTTAATTTTTAATTATTCTTTGGGCTATTTTGCCCAAAGAACCGCCAGGTTCAGGATCACCTGCCGGGCCTTGCGCATCGTCGTGAGCGAGCAGTATTCGAACTTGCCGTGGAAATTCATACCCCCGGTGAAGAGGTTGGGGCAGGGCAGGCCCATGAACGAGAGGCGTGCGCCGTCGGTGCCGCCGCGGATGGGCCGCACGAGCGGGGTCACCTCCGCCATTTCCATCGCCCGCAGCGCCTTGTCGATCACCTGCGGATGCGGCTCGACCATCTTGCGCATGTTGTAATACTGGTCTTTGAGCGTGAGGGTCAGCACATCGTCGCCGTATTTCTTTTTCAGCAGGTCGACGCACGCCCACATGAAGACCTTTTTCTGCTCGAACTTCCCGGCGTCGTGGTCGCGGATGATGTAGCTCAGCGAAGCCTTCTCCACCGTGCCGTTTACGCCGACGCAGTGGTAGAAACCCTCGTAACCCTCGGTGTACTGGGGGCGTTCGGCGGCGGGCAGCAGCTGCTGCAGTTCGCACGCCACGTCGATGGCGTTGATCATCTTCGCCTTGGCGTAACCCGGATGGACGTTGCGGCCCTGAATCTCGATCTTGGCGCTCGCGGCATTGAAATTCTCGTATTCCAGCTCGCCCTCCATGCCGCCGTCGACCGTGTAGGCGAAATCGGCGCCGAAAGCCTTCACGTCGAAGAAATCTACGCCCCGGCCCACCTCCTCGTCGGGGGTGAAGCCGATGCGGATTTTGCCGTGTTTGATTTCGGGGTGCGAGAGCAGGTGCTCCGCAGCGGTCATGATCTCCGCCACGCCCGCCTTGTCGTCGGCGCCCAGCAACGTCGTGCCGTCGGTGTGGATCAGCGTGTGCCCTTTGAAGAAAGCCAGTTCGGGGAAATCCGAGACTTTCATCGTCAGCTGCCCGTTCAGGGCGATGTCGCCGCCGTCGTACTCCTCGATCACGCGGGGTTTCACCTCCTTGCCGCTCATGTCGGGCGAGGTGTCCACATGGGCGATGAAGCCGATCACGGGGGCGTTCTCACACCCCGGCGCGGCGGGGATCGTGCCCATCACGTAGCCGTACTGGTCCATCGTCACCTCGGTCATGCCGAGGGCTTCCATCTCGTCGCGCAGGGCCGCCAGGAGGACCTTCTGCTTCTCGGTCGAGGGGAATGTGGTGCTGTTTTCGTCCGACTGCGTGTCGTACGATACGTATTTCAGAAAACGTTCTTTCAAATCCATGGTCGTTGCAGATTAATCGTTACTCTTCCTTTTTGGCCCGCAGGGTGTGCCAGGCCATATAGCCGATCAGTACGAGGTACATCGTGAGGCCCACCCATTCGGCGGCGTTCGATGCGGCCCAGCCCGAGAGGAACCAGTCCACGCCGGCGAATTTCAGGATGGCGCTCACCACGCCCATCAGCGCGCCGCCTGCGATGAAGCCCGAGGCGATCAGCGTACCGCGGTCGAAGCGGGCCTTGTTCAGCCCCTCGTCCTTCGAGCGGTTCGAGACGAACCACGCCACCAGTCCGCCCACCACCAGCGGGGCGTTCAGCTCCATGGGGATGAACATGCCCAGCGCGAACGCCAGGGCCGGAATGCCGATCGACGTGAGCACCAGCGCCAGCGCCGCACCGCAGAAGTAGAGCATCCACGGGGTCTGCCCGCCGGTCATCAGGGGCTGGATCACGGCCGCCATGGCGTTGGCCTGCGGGGCCACCAGCGCGCCCTCGCCCACGAATCCGTACGATTTGTTGAGGATGATCATCACCCCGGCCACGGTTGCCGCAGCAACGAACGTGCCGAGGAATTTCCATGCCTCCTGCTTGCGGGGCGTGGTGCCGAGCCAGTAGCCGATCTTGAGGTCGGTGATGAAGCCGCCGGCCATCGAGAGCGCCGTGCAGACCACGCCGCCGATGATCAGCGCCGCCGTCATGCCCGTCGTGCCGCTCAGTCCGACGCTTACGAGCACCAGCGACGAGAGGATGAGCGTCATCAGCGTCATGCCCGACACGGGGTTGGTGCCGACGATGGCGATGGCGTTGGCCGCCACGGTCGTGAAGAGGAACGAGATGACGAAGACGATCAGAATGGCCGTCACGGACTGTACCCAGCCGTCGAGCAGTCCGAAGTGGAAGAAGACGAAGATCGAGACGAGCGTGGCGATCAGGATCGTGAGGATGCGCTTCATCGAGAGGTCGCGCTGCGTACGCTCTACGGCTGCGAGCCCCCCCCCTTTGTTACCGCCGAACTCCGAAACCGCGAGGCCCACGGCCTGACGGATGATCTTCGACTGGCGGATGATGCCGATGATGCCCGCCATGGCGATGCCGCCGATGCCGATGGGCTTGCCGATGAATGCGAAGAGGTTTTCGGCGGTGAAGATCGACTGCGGGTCGGCGAGGATGTCGGCGCGCGTCACGCCCAGCAGCGAGAGCATCGCGGCGGGATCGACGGCCCCGGCCAGCGAACCCACCACCGGGACGATCACGAACCATACGAGGCACGAACCGGCGGTGATAATCATGGCGTATTTCAGGCCGATGATGTAGCCCAGTCCGAGCACGGCGGCCGAGGTGTTGAGCGAGAAGACCACTTTGAATTTGTCGGCGGCGACGCTGCCCCATTCGCAGATGCGCGTCGAGACCGACTCGGTCCAGAGGCCGAACGTGCCGACTACGAAGTCATAGAGTCCGCCCACGAGTCCCGCGACGGCCAGCAGTTTGGCCTGCGAGCCGCCCTTTTCGCCCGAGACGAGGACCTCGGTGGTCGCCGTGGCCTCGGGGAACGGATACTTGCCGTGCATCTCTTTGACGAAGTATTTGCGGAAGGGGATCAGCAGCACGATGCCCAGCAGTCCGCCGAACAGCGACGAGAGGAACACCTGCCAGAAAGCGGCGTCGAGTCCCAGGATGTAGAGGGCCGGGAGGGTGAAGATCGCTCCGGCGACGATCACGCCCGACGAGGCGCCGATCGACTGGATGATGACGTTCTGTCCCAGCATGTTTTTCTTGCCCAGCACCGAGCCCATGCCCACGGCGATGATGGCGATGGGGATGGCCGCTTCGAAGACCTGCCCGACTTTGAGGCCGAGGAAGGCCGCGGCGGCCGAGAAGACGATGGCCATAATGACGCCCATCGTGACCGAATAGGGCGTCACCTCTTTCGGGTTCGACGAGGCCGGCATGACGGGTGTGTACTCTTCGCCCGGTTTGAGTTCGCGGTAAGCGTTTTCGGGCAGCGAGGTGAGTTGTTTATCCTGCTCCATTGGATGTATCGGTAATTTTTAATTCTTAATTTTTCATTTTTAATTGTAATCCGCGCCGCCCTTCGGGCTGGCGGATTACCTGTTGTCGCCGCTGCCCGTGATGTGGTTGCGCTGCATGCGCGAACGGAGTTTGTCGACGTTCATCTGCGCCACGTCGTCGAGTTCGTAGCCCAGGTCGCGGGCGAGCGTGGCGCAGTACCACAGCACGTCGCCGATCTCTTTGACGATCTCGAGTTTCTTTTCGGGGGTGAACTCCTCGTGCCCGTCGCGGATCACTTTTTTGACCTTGTCGGCGACTTCGCCCGCTTCGCCCGTGAGTCCGAGCGTGGGGTAGATGATGCGGCGCTCGTCGGGGTAGATCGCCGTGTCGAGGGCGTGTTGCTGGTATTCGTTGAGTGTCATAGCTTTGATTTGAAGGTTTACAACAGACAAAAATAACAAAATAATTTCGAAATAAGCCGAAAAAAGCCCCGACGATTGTCCGGGGTAGGTATTCAGAGTTCGGGGATCGCCTTCTCCAGCCCGATGGCGCGCGAGCCTTTGAGCAGTACGAGGGCGTTCTCGACGGGGGAGAGCTCCAGCAGCGAGAGCAGTTCGTCGCGCGTGGGGCAGAGGGTCGTGCGGGCCGGTTTTTCGGGCAGCGAGGCATAGGCGTTCGCAAACTCCCCGCCGACGAGCAGCAGCTCCGCATCGGGGGCCTGCGCCGCCTGGCGGATGATCGCCGTGTGTTCGTGGGCCGACCATTCGCCCAGTTCGAGCATGTCGCCCAGGATCAGCACCCGGCGCTGCCGCTTGCCGAGCGGCTCGGCGAGGAAATTCCCGACGGCCGCCTGCATGCTCGACGGATTGGCGTTGTAGCAGTCGATGACCAGCGTGTTGCGGACCGTGTCGGTGCGCTGCGAGCGGTTGTTGTCGGGGATGTAGCCTGTGACGGCGTGGTGGATGCGTTCGTCGGGAATGTCAAAATAACGCCCTACGGCCACCGCGGCGGCGATGTTGTGGCGGTTGTAATCTCCCTCGAGGTGATTCTCGACGCCGTCGGCCAGCGAGACGGAGTAGTACTCCGCGGCCAGCGAATCGCGCTCGGAGGCCATGCCCGTCAGCACTTCGTCGTCAGCGGGGACGAACGCATGCCCGCCGTTCGCGGCGAGGAAATCGAACAGTTCGCCCTTGCCCCGGCGGACTCCTTCGGGACCCCCGAATCCCTCGAGGTGCGCCAGTCCGATGTTGGTCAGGATGCCGTAGTTGGGTTCGGCGATGGATGCCAGCAGGGCCAGTTCGCCGCGGGCGCTCGCGCCCATCTCCACCACCCCGAACTCCGTGTCGCGGGTCATCGAGAGCAGCGTCAGCGGAACGCCGATGTGGTTGTTGAGGTTGCCGCGCGTGGCGTAGACCGCGAACCGTTCGGCCAGCACGCGGCTGACGAGTTCCTTCGTGGTGGTCTTGCCGTTGCTGCCCGAGATGGCGAGGATCGGGATGCCCAGCGCCCGGCGGTGCTCCCGGGCCAACTCCTGAAGGGCTTGCAGCGGATCTTCCGCATAGCGGATGCGTTCGTCGGCCGCGGCTGCTCCGGCATCGTCGGAGACGGCATAGGCGGCTCCCTTTTCGAGCGCCTCCGCGACGAAGCGGTTGCCGTCGAAATTGGCGCCCCGCAGGGCGAAGAAGATCGAATCCGGCTCGATCCTCCGGGTGTCGGTCGAGATGCGGGGATGTTTGCAAAAAATATTGTAAAGATCGGATGTCGTCATTTATGGTCGCGCTGTTTGTTTCTGTTGTATGAGTTCGAGACCCTTTTCGAGCGTCCGGTCGTGTCCGGTCAACAGATCGTTGATGTCGTTCTCGCAGCGGATGTCCGGCTCTATCGCCCCGACGAAGGATTTGCCGCTGAAAGGGAAGCTGAGGCGCCGGGTGCAAATACGTGCATAGGCTCCGTGGGGCAGTTCGATGACGAGCGGTGCGCCGGTCGAACCGTTGCTCGGGGACCCGACGAGCAGCGGCCTGTCGGGCAGTTCGTATATCCCGACCAGAAGGTCTTCGGCGGCCGATCCCGTACTGTTTCCGATCAGGATGACGGTCGGACAGGTCAGGGCCTTTATCTCCGGGTTGCGCGGAACCTTTTGGGACGGATGATTTTCGTAGGCGGTGAAATCGAAGAAATCGGCATATTCTTTCCGGTAGTTGCCCTGCGCCCGGCCGTAACCGCTGTTGATGCGGGTTTGCCAACCCGGTGTACGGATCGAATCCGACGGGTCGATATACATTTGCACGTGGTCGGCTACGAGCGAGGAGCCGCCACTGTTCCGGCGCAGGTCGAGGATCAGGCCGCGGGCCTTTCCCCTGAGCCGTTCCATGACGGAATCGATCTTTGCAATCAGTTCCGGCTTGTAGATGTCGTTGAACGTGTCTATGTTCACTACGGCGATACCGTTCCGCCAACGCAGGCCGACCGGATATTCCGTGTTGAAGACGGGGTGGGCTTCGAACGTAATCCACTGCTGTCCGTCACGCATCGAAGCCAGGTGGCTGAATGTCAGTATCTCGCTTTTTACATCACCCTGAGGGGTGCGGTAGGAGACATCCTGCGCCAGTCCGATGTAGCCGCGTCCGAGCAGCGCGGCGCCGTAATTCCAGCGGCTCTCTTCGACCGAGCCGGGGGAGAGCGGCAGGACATAACGTTCCATATATTCGGCGACCGGAATGTCTTCGACGGAGAGTATCTCGGCGCCCAGCATGTGGCGGTAATCGTCGCGCACCTTTGTACAGTAAATATGACGCCCGATAGCCGAAAGCCATACCGGCCAGTTGTTCAGGTAGTCGTCCTCCCGGTAAGGCCGGTAGCCGTTGCGGCCGAGCAGTTCGGTGTGTCCGTCGCCGAACGAAGCTATGAAACGCCGCAGTTCCTGATAGAATTGCAGGTCGTCGGTCGTTTGCATCACCCGGTCGAGCGACACCCGGTAGAGGCTGTCGATGTCGAATGCGATGCGATCGATATTCACGAAATTGTATTTGACCTCCGACCACAGGCGGCTGAGCGCTTCGACTTTTTCCTGCTGCGAGTTGACGCGGGGCAGGGCGTTGGGCGTGCGCAGGTCCTGAGCCCCGGCCCGGAAAGAGGCGGAGCCTCCCGCAGGCACCAGAAAAAGCGATGCGATGAACAAACGTGCCTGAAACCTCATCTTAGTTTTTGGATAAATGGTTGAACGTTGGTTACGCCCGTTCTTCGATAAGGGGTTACATAAGCCGGAGTGTAACTCAGATATGCTTTTCGCCGTTGTTGAATTTCACTTCGTCGATGAATTTTTTGATGTTCTGCTCCTCGGCGCGGGGGCAGATCATCAGCACGTCGTCCGTGTCGACGACGATGTACTCCTTCAGGCCGCTGATGACGGCGATCTTGTCTTTCGGCAGCGAGACGATCGACGAGCGCGTGTCGTAGAGGTAGCACCCGTTTTCGGGGATGGCGTTGGCGTAGCGGTCCTTGCGCGAATGCTGGTAGACCGAGCCCCACGTTCCGACGTCGCTCCAGCCGAACTCCCCGCAGCGGACATAGACGTTGTCGGCCTTCTCCATGATGCCGTAGTCGATCGAGATGGCGCGGCACTCCGAGTAGGCGATCTCCAGCACGTTGCGCTCGGCGTCGGTGCCGATGGCGCGCATCACGCCGCTGAACAGCGAGTGGTGCTCGGGCAGGTATTTTTCGAAAGCCGCGACGATCGCCCGCACGGTCCATACGAAGATGCCCGAATTCCAGTAGAACTCCCCCGACTGCAGGAAGACCTGCGCCAACTCGAGGTCGGGCTTCTCGGTGAAACATTTGACCTTGCTGATGGGCTGGCTGTCCGAGACCTGGATGTAGCCGTAGCCCGTGTCGGGGCGCGTGGGTTTGATGCCCACGGTCATCAGCACGCCGCGGTCGGCGGCGAACTCGAGGCACTCGGCGATGATGGCCCGGAAATCGTCCTCGTTGAGGATCAGGTGGTCCGCCGGGGTAACGATCATCTCGGCGTCGGGATTCTGCTTCATCAGCGTATAGGCCGCGTAGGCGACGCACGGGGCGGTGTTGCGCCCCACGGGTTCGCACAGCACCTGCTTCTCGCCGATCTCCGGAATGTGCTCCAGCACCAGGTCCTTGTATTTGAGGTTGGTCACCACGAGGAAATTCTCCGCGGGAACCATTTTTGCAAAGCGTTCGTAGGTGTGGCGGATGAAAGATTTTCCCGTCCCCAGGATGTCGAGGAACTGCTTGGGCATCGACTGCCGGCTTTTGGGCCAGAAACGCGATCCGATGCCGCCCGCCATGATGACACAATATTTATTGCTTGCCATAGTTATTATATGGAGTTAAGTTCGACAAAGATAAAAATATTTTAGTAACTTTGCCGCCTATTGGAAAATTAATTTTCGGCCCGGCAATGAAAATCAAATTCTTCACCATACCCAACCTGCTGACCCTCTCGAACCTGCTCTGCGGCTCGGTTGCAGCGGTCGCCGCGCTGGTCTGGGGCAACCTGACGCTGGCTTTCGGGCTGATGATCCTGGCTGCCGTGTTCGACTTTTTCGACGGCTTCGTGGCGCGCCTGCTCAACCAGAGTTCGCCCATCGGCCTGCAGCTGGATTCGCTGGCCGACGACATCACTTTCGGGTTCCTGCCCGCCGCCGTGATGTATGTCCTCTACCAGCGGATGCCGGGCATCTGGCTGCCGGAGGGGAATATCGGGCTCTTTGTTTTCGCTTTCACGGCCTTTGCGGCGCTGCGGCTGGCGAAATTCAATATCGACGACACGCAGCGAAGCGAGTTCTGCGGGCTTCCTTCGCCGGCTGCGGCGATGCTCTGCGCCTCGCTCGGCCTGCTGGCCGAATGTTACGGGCTGACGCTCCACCGCGAGGCGGTGCTGGCCGTGGCCGTGGTCGCGGGGCTGCTGATGATCTCGAACGTGCGGATGTTCGCCCTCAAATTTCACGGCTTCGGCTGGAAAGGGAACGCCCTGCGCTACACGTTCATTCTCGTCAGCGCCGCGATGGCAGTTGTTTTGCGCGGGTACGCCGTGCCGCTGATTATCGTGCTTTATATCCTGATTTCACTCTTCCGGGGGCTTGCCTGCCGGGCAAACGGCTGTGAGAAAGCCGAATAGTTGGATATTTAAAATTTTTTAATTACCTTTGTCGCGGATTTCCGCTCTTTGGCTGAATATGTCGGGATTTTCGAATCGCATATTGCTGGTGTTCCTGCTCGGTCTGCTTTTTGCAGTGCCTCAGGCAGTGCGTTCCCAGGGCTTCGATGCGAAGACCCTGCAGCGCGCCCAGCAGAACGGCCAGTCGGGGAATCTCTACGGCAACAACCCTTTCGAACAGCCCGAAGGCGAGGAGGGGGAACAGCAGCCGCAGGATACGACCAAAAAGGAGCGGAAGATCCGCAAGCCGTTGGAGTCCTATCTGTTCAATGACTCGATACGCGCGCTGAACAACTTCAAATGGCACGTGAGCCGCGATTTCAACCGCGTCGAAATCGGGCCTTTGGACACCACGCTGACCGATTACCGGATCGACTATCCGTTCTATCGGGAGGAGGTGGGCGACATCGCCCAGGGAGCCCTGGGACAGACGTCGCTGCCGCTGAACTACTTCCGGCGGCCCCAGTTCTTTGACTTCAGTTTTGCGAGTCCCTACTATGCGTACACCTACAACATGGAGAACGTGGCTTTCTACAACACGAAGAAGCCGATCATCCGCATGAGTTACGCCGAGTCGGGGCAGAAGCGTTTCCGCGAGGAGAATTTCAACATCATGCATGCCCAGAACGTCTCGCCGACGACGGGTTTCAACGTCGACTACAAGGCGCGGGGCACACGCGGGCAGTATGTCTGGTCGCGGACCAAGAACCACAATCTCGCGGTGGCCGTCAACCATACCGGAAAACGCTACTCGGTGCATGCGGGTTACTACAACAACCACATCGAGCAGCAGGAGAACGGCGGCGTGGTCGGCAACTGGGCCATTGCGGACACCGTTTTCGAGATGCCTTCGGGCGTACCGATGCGGCTGGCGGACGCCGAGGCGAAGAACGTCTACCGCAACAACGCCTTCTTCGTCACGCAGTCCTACGGCATTCCGCTGCAACGGCTCACCGAGCACGACTTCTCGATGGCCAACCTCTCGGCGGTCTATGTGGGCCACTCGTTCGAGTACAGTTCGTGGAGCAAGGTCTACACCGACAAAAACGCGCCCTACACCAACGAGCGCGACCACCGCGACGAGAACGGCAACTACGTCCCGGCCGAGGGCAACTACTACGACAACTGGTACATCAACCCCGTGGAGACGCGCGACTCGATCTACGAACGGGTCGTCTCGAACCGCTTTTTCGTGCAGGCGCAGCCCTGGGACCGCAACGGGGTGGTCGGAACGCTCGACGCCGGCATGGGCATCGACATGCACACCTACTCGCAATTCGAACTGAAAGATTACCTGACGGGGAAGTATACGAAAGTCAACAAGACGAGTTACTTCTTTTACGGCTCCGTCAGCGGAAAGATAAAGAAATATGTCGACTGGGACGGAAATCTCAAATTCTACCCGTCGGGATACAGAGGCGGAGACCTTTCGATCGGCGCGCACCTCGCGCTGAAAGGGTACCTCCGCGGACACCCCCTGATTCTCGAAGGCCGGTTCACGATGGACCGCCGCTCGC
>ERZ1673699.1436-NODE-1436-length-19006-cov-5.555380_pt1 | contig 19006 bp, 16 predicted proteins | sample MGYA00580229_ERZ1673699 | MGnify/ENA primary metagenome ERZ1673699 (study PRJEB41218, sample SAMN15661785) | gut metagenome | host: Homo sapiens | place: Canada: London | collected 2015-08-20/2019-03-30 | study: EMG produced TPA metagenomics assembly of... | reverse complement strand
TGAAGGACTTTGATTATAGCTTAGTCAAGGGACTAAAGACCGAAGCAAAAGAAAAGCTCGAAAAGTTTAGACCGTCAAACCTTGGTCAAGCATCGAGAATCAGCGGAGTTTCACCAGCCGACATCAACAACATCATCATATATATGGAAGTAAATAAACGCAAATGATTTATATGATTATAGCTGGGGTACTTCTACTCGCCTTCTTTATCATGTGGAAGAAAAAATTAGTTGTAAGTGAATACACAGTAAAGGCACCCATGGATATGGATCTACTAATACTGAGTGATCTGCACTCGATGGATTTTGGCGAAAATCAAAGAGAACTGCTTGATATGGTTGACTCACTTACCTTTGACGCGATACTACTTCCTGGCGATATATTTGACGATAAGGTCGATGATAAAAAAGGCTATGAATTTATTGAAGGCATCAAGAAATACGATTGCTACTACATTTTAGGCAATAACGAGATTATTTCCGGCAAGGCCGAGCAGCACATGAAGGAGCTTGCGTCCATGGGGATCACAGTCTTGGACGATGGCAAGACCATTATAAAGGCTGATGAAAAAGAAATAGAAATTCGGGGCTTTAGAGACAGGCACCCTTGGCGAATGAAAGATTATGCGGCGCATGTGGCTCGTAAGCTCGAAGCTGATACGGATAAAAGTGATTATCGCATCGTTCTCTCGCACAAGCCATTAACAAGGGATCAGTTTAAGGACATAAACGCGGATTTGATTATAGCCGGCCACGCACATGGCGGTCAGTGGCGCCTACCTCCTATAAATAACGGAGTTTTCGCGCCGAACCAAGGAATATTTCCAAAGTATGCTGGCGGCGTATATGAGGCGAACGGCAGATGCGAAGTCGTTTCGAGAGGCCTCGCGCGCGGACTAAAGCTCGTGCCGCGGCTAAACAACCCGCCCGAGATAGTTTTACTACACTTAAGAAAATAATGTTCCACGTGGAACATTTGAAAGGATATATATGCTAAAAGATTATTTGAATGAGATTAATATAAACGCTACAGAGAAGCAAATTGCTGAGCTAGAGCGCTTCAAGGACTTGCTCGTGGAGAAAAACAAGGTCATGAACCTAACTGGCATCACAGAGTCAGACGAGGTCGATAGGCTTCACTTCACCGATAGCGCCTACCCACTTACCTTGCCTGAATTAAAAAATGCGAAGAAAATAATAGACGTCGGTACTGGCGCCGGCTTCCCCGGCATAGTTCTGAAGATGCTTGCTCCAGAAAAAGAAATTTTACTCAACGATAGTTTATTAAAAAGATTAAAATTTTTGGACGAAGTAATTATGGATTTGGACTTAAAGGATATAGAGACAGTTCACGCAAGAAGCGAAGACCTTGCCCACGTCGCAGCACATAGAGAAGCCTACGACGTCGCCATCTCAAGAGCAGTCGCACGCCTAGCCACACTTACAGAGTATATGCTCGGCTTCGTGAAGGTCGGCGGTTATATGCTCTCAATGAAAAGCGGCGATATAGATGAAGAAGCAGCTGAGGCGAAAAAGGCTGTTGAAGTTCTTGGCGGTGAAATAGTTAACATTCATAAATATAGATTGTTTGACGAATTTGATAGATCGATTGTTATTATTAAAAAAGTTAAGGCAACACCGAAAAAATACCCACGTAACAAGAATCAAGCAAAAACTAATCCGATCTTGTAGTTCGCATTCAAATTTCGTCTGGAACTCGTTCGATTTTTTTCAATGCTCACGTACCATTTGTACGCTGCGCTTGAAAAAAATCTCCACTTCGTCCCATACTAAAAATTTGCTCTGCGAACCAAGCTTCGTATAAATACAATTTAGATAAAATTTTTGAAGAATCACATTTGTGGTTCTTTTTTCTTCTTCCTATTATATATACTGTTAAAAAATGGATCAAAGCATTTTCGATGTGTAATAAATTTTCGTTATTATCATAAAACTAATCACTTTTCGAGTACTATCGCTAAACAAACCCATTTTATAAGCTCAAACAAAAATGTTCCACGTGGAACATCTATCGTCACAAATCCATTTCCACAAGAATGTTCCACGTGGAACATTCCATAAAACACACTAAACAAGTCTATTAACACAGCCATTACAATCGTTCGAGTTCTATGCGAAATTTTTACAGAATTGGCTTGTCAAAAACCACTATTGAAATTTATTCACAAATGTGGTAATATTAACTTAGAGGTGATTTCATGTCCAAAACTATTGTCATATTTAATCAAAAAGGCGGCGTCGGCAAAACAACGACAGCCATCAACCTAAGCTATGCGCTTGCAAAGCTTGGTCAGAGGGTCTTGTGCGTCGACATGGATGCTCAGTCAAACCTATCAAGCGGTCTTCTTGAAGACTACAGCGAGGCTAGTTCCTCCACATACACGCTACTTACAGACGATAAAAAAGACATCAGATCACTAATAAAGCCGACTAAGCTAGATAAGCTCCACGTCGTCGATTCATCGACAGACATCGCGGGCCTTGAGATCGAGCTTGCACAAAAAGGCGATTGGAAAGACATCTTAAAGCGCCGTTTGGACGAGATTAAAAGTGATTACGATTTCATTTTTATAGACTCGCCGCCGTCACTTGGCATCCTTTCAATCATGAGCCTCGCAGCCGCAAACTCAGTTATCATCCCGATACAGGCAGAGTACTACGCACTTGAAGGCGTTTCGAAACTCATTAAGACCATAGAGCTAGTCAAAGAAAATTATAATCAGGCACTTACAATCGAAGGCGTTCTGATCACCATGTTTGACGCGAGAAATAATCTTCACACCGAAGTCTTCTCCGAGGTACAAAACTTCTTTGGCGCGAAGCTCTACACAGCGGTCATTAACCGCAACATCCGTCTTGCAGAGGCGCCCAGCTACTCCATGAGCATATTCGAGTACGACAAAGCCTCAAAAGGAGCCGAAAATTACATGAATCTAGCCGAAGAATTTTTACAAAAGCAAGGAAGGTGATTATATGGCGAAAAAACTTGGCAAGGGCCTAGGCAGCCTCCTAGGCGTTGAAAGCATCACAGAAATCACAGAAAAGTCCAAAAACGAGCTAGTGGATATGGATATGGCATTGGTAGTGCCAACAGAGGCACAGCCGCGTCAGCTATTTAACGACGATACCATCAAAGAATTGGCAGAGTCCATAGAGAAAAACGGCTTACTTCAGCCAATAGTACTTAGACCAATGGCGAGTGGCAAATATCAAATCATAGCCGGCGAAAGACGTTTCAGAGCCTTTAAAAAGCTAGATAGAAAAGTCATCCCAGCCATAGTTCGTGACTACAAAGACGAAGAAGTTGATAAGCTTCAACTTGTTGAAAATGTTCAAAGAGAGGACTTAAACCCTTATGACGAGGCCATTGCTTATTTAAAATTAAAGGAAAAATACGGACTAAAGCAAGAGGACATCGCCAAAGCAGTTGGCAAATCCCGTCCATATATTTCAAATATGACAAGGATATTATCCCTTGAAGATGAGATACTTGAAATGCTTAAGAAGGGCGAGATTACAGTATCACACGCAAAACTTATCTTATCACTTGATACAAAAGAAGAGCGATTAAAACTTGCTAATAAAATAAAAGACGCAGGCCTAACAGTTAAAAAGACAGAAGAAAATACACGTAAGCCAAAGAAGGCAAAGCCAGAAGACATCTACATCAAAGACATCCGCGAAAGACTTGAAGACTTTTTATCAACAAAAGTTTCGATTAGGCACACAAAGCGCGGCGGCTCCATCACCATCGATTATTACACAGACGACGACCTAACAAGGCTTACAGACTTAATCACGGAGGATTAGTATGGATCTACACGTATACATCGTCGATGCCTTCGCAACATGCCGCTTCGGCGGAACACCCATCGGCGTAGTTGCCGACGCAGAAGGCCTTAAAGAAGAAGAGTACCAAATCATCGCAAACGAGCTCAGAGCCAGCCTCACAGCCTTTGCAGAGCCAGTAGACAAAGACGTTTTCAGAACTAGATACTTCACCAGCAAAACCGAACTCGAAGGCTCCGGACAAGGCTCACTTGCACTATTTTACGTGCTTACAAGCCTTGGCTATATCAAAGCCATTGAGAATGGTGTCAAGCTCGTCTACGAAGTGAACAGAAATTCTAAGAAAAAAGTCTACATCTATTACAAAGACTACAAGATAGAGAATTTAGAGATAGAAGTTTCTCGTCCAGAGATATTAAATACCTCGCCCGACATTTCGAATATGCTCAGCTCCATGAGCCTTTCAACAGCAGATATCGGTATCGATGGCGCAAAAGATGCCAGAGCAATGGTCGTGAAAGCAGAGGAGAATACACTCATCGTACCAATAAGGACGAGACAAGCACTTTATGGTTATACAATAGACGAATTCAAATTCAGAGACGCAGCTAAGAGCATAGGCGTCGAAAACGTACACCTGTTCTACCAAGCGGAAGACGGCTTCTACTACGTAAGGAATTACACAAAAGACCTTGCCTTCGAAGAAGATAGCTCCTCAGCATACGCTAATGCGGCGCTGCATTATTATTTGATAAAAAATAAATTAACCACAAAGCTCAAAGCCAAGATGCTACAAGGCGAGACCATGAACAGACCGTCGAGAGTACAAACGCGCTACTTAGAGGATAAGGATTCGGCGTTTATTACGGTTATGGGGATGGCAAGGATATCATTGGATGGCATATTAAACATTTAATTTGCATTTAACGATTTCGCATTCGATTTGCGCCTAAGGCTCGTTCCCTTTTCGGCAATGCTCGAGTACTTCGTGTACAGTTAAGTCCATGCACCAAGAGAACGAGCTTTAGCGAAGTTCGATTGGCTATGCATGCCTTATGCCAGAGTTTACAAAGGTATGGAGCAAAGCGAACATAGCTTTGATTAAACTTAAGGCCAAGCTTGCCTCAAAGCTCCACGTCGCCTTATACATCAAATCGCTCTGCGAAATTTGGGTTTGCAATGTGAATTATCCGTTTGCCAAAAATTTCCACTTCGTCCCATTCATCCTAGCGTAAAGGTTCTTGGCCATATTGGACAAGGTTCTTCTTTACTCTGCGAATTTTGGGTAACATTTAAAATTGCAGACGACTAATCGATTTTTTTTCAATGCTCAGGTACCAAATGTACATTCCGCTTGAAAAAAATCTCCACTTCGTCCCATACTAAAAATTTGCTCTGCGAAATCTAGATAGATATATATAATAGGAAGACAATATAAAAGAAAATTTATTTAAATAAATTTTCTTGCGAATGAAAATAAAATTATTTTCATTCTAAAAGGAAAACAATTTACAAAAACAAAAAAATATACACAGTGGCTCAGCCATAATTGTGGCTCAGCCATTCAAAATACAAAAAACAAAATATCAAGGAGGAAAATTATGTTAATCGAAAAAACACTAAGAGATTATTTAAAAGAAGTTAGATCAGACTCACCAGCACCAGGCGGTGGCTCAGTTGCAGCCTATTCATCAGCACTAGGCGCATCCCTTACAAACATGGTCATGGCGCTTACAGAGAGCAAAAAAGCTTTCGCAGAACTACCAGAGTCCGAACAAAACACAATGAAAGACTACTCCAAAAAACTAGTAGCAGTGTGCACAGAGCTTGAAGACATCGTAGACACAGACTCAACAGCATTCAATGACGTAATCAAAGCACTTAAGATGCCAAAAGAAACAGACGAAGAAAAGAAAATCAGATCAGAAAAAATACAAGAAGGCTACAAAATCGCGCTAGAAATACCATTCAGATGCGCAGAATTAGGCCTAGAAGCCATGGCAATGCAAAAGATATTCGCGCAAAACGGCAACATCAACGCAATCACAGACGTTGGCGTAGGCTGCCTACTATTACAAACAGGCGTTGAAGGCGCACTACTAAACGTTACAATCAACCTAAAATCACTTAAAGACGAAGCCTTCAGAGAAGAAACAAGAAAGAAAGTCGAAGACATGCTAGAGGCTTCCAAAAAATATAAAGAAGAAACACTTGCGATAGTTTATAAGAGATTAGCAGAGTAAGAAAATTTACTAATGTAAATTTTCTTGCGATTAAAATACTTTCGTATTTTAATCTAAAATATTATGGCGCTTCACTTGTGGAGCGTCAATTTTTCAAAATATTATGCAAATATTAAGGAAAGGAGGTCAAAATGACAAAAGAAGAGATAAAAAAGCTTATTGCAACAGGAGAGAAGATTGACGTCGAGCTAAAAGAGTCAAAAAATACACTCAATAAAGATATTTACGATACCGTTGCATCCTTTAATAATAGGACAGGTGGACACATCATATTAGGCGTTAATGACAAAAGAGAGATAGTCGGTGTAAATCCAGCAAAAGTAGATAAAATGATCAAAGATTTTACCACAGCTATAAACAATCCAAAAAAACTCTACCCGCCACTATACCTAACACCAGAGCATATCGTGGTAGATGGCAAAAACCTTATCTATATACGAGTGCCAGAGGGCAATCAAGTTTGTAGGCACGGTTCAAGAATTTACGATAGATCATACGAGGGAGACGTCAACATCACAGATAGCTCAGAGCTAGTTTATAAGCTGTATGCGAGGAAACAAGGCAGCTACTTTGTCAATAAAGTTTATCCGAATCTAACACTTGAGTGTCTAGATGCGTCAATCATCGCAAGAGTCAGAAAGAGAGCGTCAATTAGAAATCAAAGCCACTCGTGGAAAGACATGACAGACGAGGAACTACTTAGAAGCGCTAATCTAATACTCATCGATCCACAAACAAACAGAGAAGGCCTTACACTAGCAGCCATACTGCTTTTTGGTAAAGACAACACCATCATGTCAGTTCTGCCACAGCATAAGACAGACGCAATCTTTAGAGTAGTTAATAAAGACCGCTACGACGACAGAGACGTCATCACCACAAACCTTATCGATTCATACGATAGGCTCATAGCCTTTGGACAAAAACACCTAAATGACCTCTTTGTGCTAGACGGCATCATCAATGTTAGTGCCAGAGACAGAATACTTAGAGAGATAGTTTCAAATACACTCGCTCACAGAGATTACTCAAGCGGTTTTCCAGCTAAAATGATTATCGATGACGAGAAAATAGTTGTTGAAAACAGTAACCTTGCTCATGGTATCGGTGCTTTAGATATTAAAAAGTTCGAGCCATTCCCCAAAAATCCGCCAATATCCAAAGTCTTTAGAGAGATAGGCTTGGCAGATGAGCTTGGCTCAGGCATGCGTAACACATATAAGTACACAAGACTTTATTCAGGCACAGATCCGATATTTGAAGAAGGCGATATCTTTAGAACCATAGTTCCACTTAAAAAGATAGCTACAGAAAAAGTTGGTTCAGAAGAAGAGGATAATGGTAATGGTGATGGAAATGTCGCTCTACGAAATGAGCATATAACTGGAACAGAGAAAAACGACAATAAAAATGTCGCTCTACAAAAAGACGATGTCGCTCTACAAAATGAGCATATAGCTGAATCAGAGAAAAACGACAATAAAAATGTCGCTCTAGAAAATCCAAATGTCGCTCTACAAAATGATACAAAAACTAATAAAGATCTAATTGACTTTATAAAAGCCGAGATAAAAAAAGATAATACAATATCAAGACAAGAAATAGCAGATAGAGCAAAAGTCAGTGAGAAAACTATAGAAAGACTAATTAAAAACATTCCAGAAATTAAATACGTAGGAGTAGGAAGACATGGCCACTGGGAACTAAACGAGTAAGAAAATTTACTGATGTAAATTTTCTTGCGATTACAAATGCTCACGCATTTTTAATCTAAAACTATCTTCCATTTATATATAGACGCTTCACACGAGGCGTCTTTTTTATGGGTATGATGGTCTTGCCACTTCGCAAACGTCCCACGCACAACCATAATCCAAACAAAAAAGCAGTACACATGTACTGCCTTTGGGGATGGTATATTAAAGGAAAGCCAGGGGTAAAAGAAATCAATAATGAAGGAGGATTTCTTTATTTAACCCAAGCTTAGACATAGCCCGCGTCTAAGACCTCGATATAAGTAAATAATTCGTGATACGAGACTTGGGTAGCCCGCCCACAGACGGACCTACGAAGGAGAATCCCCTTGCTTCCCATGTAGCCTACTAAAGTAAACTACATTGCGTATTATAATATAAAAGGAAGACAAAGTCAAGAAATTTATGCTTCAATACCATGCACATGGCACTGCCACTTCGTAAATCATAGACAAATACACATATATGTGAAAGATTGAAATTTTTTATACTAAATATTCAAATATATGCAAAAGAAAATTTTTTATTATACGCAAATAGTGATTTGCACAAGTCGAAACACGCGCGAAACGAGTTTAGTAAAAATTAAAACGCATGCAAATCGAGTTTTGTAACACACTCTTAACAAACAAAACACATTTTCTGTGGTATAATGTAATTGTAAATAAAGTACCACTAGAATTGTATGGAGCAAGAAACGAGCTAATTAACCACTTGTAACATAAGGTAAAAAATTACCTTATGTTACAGATTTGTATTAGAGCGGCCTTGCCCAAGGCACTAGCTAACAAGCTCGCAAGAAACGGATTCGTAAATGGGGAGTGTCATTAAAGAAAGAACACTTTTCATAAGATGCAATACTAAGTGATTTAACCGTTTCTTTAATATGTGATTATGAAAGAACTAATTCATAATATTACAATCTTGTTACATGTTACGCTTTTCTCTTGCAATATTCTTTTTTAGATGGTATAATACATTAAGAGTGTAGGCTTATCCTACACAAATTTAAAAGGAGGTCATTAGACATGAGTAAAAAATTACTTGCACTACTACTTGCATTAGTCATGATAGTAGGCTCATTTACTTCAGTTCTTGCTGATCCTGCTAAAGAACCTGTCAAAGAAGAAAAGAAGACAGAAGAAAAAGCAGATGAAAAGAAAGACGCTAAGACTGAAGAAAAGAAGGATGAAAAGTCTGAAGAAAAGAAAGACGAAAAATCCGAAGAAAAAACAGAAGAAAAGAAGGAAGAAGTTAAAGACGAAGCACTTCTAAGAGCTATCGAAGTTCTTAAGAAAGCTGGATTCATTTCTGGTTATTCAAAAGATTCAGAAGACTTCAAGGCTGAAAAGAACGTAACTAGAGCAGAATTTGCTTCTATGATCGTTAGAGTTAAAGGTCTTGAAGACTCAGCTAAAGCTTTAGCTACAGTTCCAACTGGATTCAAGGACGTTCCTACAAACCTTTGGGCTAACGGATACATCGCTGTTGCTAAACAACAAGGATTCATCAACGGTTACCCTAACGGAACATTCCAACCAAACAGACAAATCTCTTACCAAGACATGGCTACAATGCTAACTATCGCTCTAGGTAAAGCAGAAGTTGGTACAGTATATCCAGCAGGCTACATCGTAAAAGCTCAACAACTTGGATTATTCAACAACGTTAAACCTCTAGCTTACACAGATATGGCTACAAGAGGAGACGTATTCAAGATGGTTTACAACATGATCACAAGCAAAGAATTTGGCGAAAGAAAGATTGTTAAAGCTATCGTTCTTGAAAACAACAGAGTTGAAAAACTTGCTGAAAACGAAATCGTTGTTGAAGTTATCAAGTTAGTTCAAGAAGCTAACTGGGTTGGAGCTAACAGAGATAAGAGAGGCGACCAACACAACTACATGCTTGATAAAGAACTTAACTTAGATGCAGAACAATTACTTGGCAAAGTAGTTGACATCACAGTTGACAAAAACGACAAGATCGTTGAAATCAAAGAAGATAACACTTACAAATATGTTGAAGGTCAAATCACAAGCGTAGATTCAAAGAAATTTGGTATCGACAATACTAAATACACTGCATTATTCGATGAAAGATATGACATGGAAGATGAAAGAATCTACAGAACATACCTAAACAACAAAGACTACAAATATGAAGACTTTGCTAGAAAGTATGAAAAAGGTGCTTATGACTTCGCAAGAGTAACAGTTAAGAACGGTAAAGTAGTATTTATCGATGCTTACAAGTTTGACGACATCGCTCCAGTAGCAGAAGTTAAAGACGGAGACGTTTGGTTCTATGACGATGTAAGAGACGGAAGAGTTATTAAAGCTGGTAAGCTAGCTGATAGAGTTATAGCTAAGACTTCTAAAGGTTACGAAGTAACTGAAAGAAAAGCTATAGTTAAAGATGACGTAATCCACTTCTACAACGACTACAAGAACGCTATCGTTAAGAAAGATGCTAAAGTTCAAGCTAAATTAGTTAAGACTCACTTAGATAAATACGGCGATGAATTTGTAGTTATCGAAGGAAAAGATAATAACGATGAATATTGGTTAAATTATGAAGCTCTATTCAGAGCTATCTACAGCTATGAAGGAAAACAATTTAACACTATCAAAGGTAGAGTAGATTTAAAACCAATCCTTGGTAGAAACGTTAAGTTATTAATCGCTTTAGACGGATCAGTTCAATACATTGACTCTGACCTAGCATGGAGCGATGGAATCCAAGCAATTACACATATTACTTCTGACGGTCAAGTTAAATTCTTACCTTCAAAGGGAGATGCTTTCTGGGCTAAAGAAGGAAGAGACACTGAATACTTCAACCTTGAAGGTTCAAACAACTTAAGACTACACAGCTTCAATTTAGATGACATCGTTTATATGAATGCTGCTGAAAAAGAAGAAATTGGTCAAATGGGACTAGTTCTTTCAAAAGCAAAATACACAGCTGGATTAAACTGGGCTAAGATGGACTATAGATACATCACTGTAGGTAACGAAAACTACAGATACTTTGATAACCTACATGCATATGCTATAACTAAAGACGGTTTAGCTCAAATCGCTGATATGGACAAATTCATCGCTGACAACAAGAATAACGCTGACCTTATGGCTTACGTTATGACAGAAGATGCATTAAGAAGACAATTTAAAGAATTAGACATACCTTACTACAACTTCTTAACACAAGCTACAGGAATTGCTAATATCGTTGTATTTAAGAACGCTAAATCAGTTACTAAGACTAAAGTTGTATACGCTGAAGTTACTGACAAATACAACAAAACTGTAAGATTCAAAGACGCTGCAGGTGTTTACTACGATGTAGAAATAATTTCTGGCGGACTTAAAGATGAACAATACAGATCAGGAGACATCGTTGAATTACGTATTACTGACGCAACTAAAGACGAAGATCTTAAGAAGGGCTATGTAAAGAAAGTTGTTATCGAAAAAGATCAAGCACTTGTAAGCATTAAAGACCTAAATATTAGAGATGCTTATGACATAGACGGAAAAGAAAGATACTTTGACAGAGATACTCAAATCTTCAATAGACAATTAGGAGATTGGGCACAAGTATACTACGATGAAGATGACACTAACTTTGTAAGAGTTGTTAGATACTTCGATGGACAAAAAGAACAATCAACTAAGAACTTATTACTTGGTAAGATTACAAGACCTGATCAAATGATACTTGGAAGCAGAAAAGCTGGTCAAACAATCCTTGATCCAAGCTACTTCTACATCACTACAAGAACTGAATTCTACGGAGCAGGTAGATACTACATGGGAATGGGTCTTAACGCATTCGAAAACTTCTTCACTCAATATGAAGGAGCTATGGTAAGAGTTGAAGCTAACCGTGGAGAAGCTATGAGAGTTGAAGTTGTTAAAACAGTTCAAGATATGAAAAATGCTGAAGATATGGAAACTCTAAAGAAAATCGTTGCTGAAATCGAAGATTTAGGAGAACAAAAATACAAATCAACAGAAACTCCAAAGGATGAATTGAAAAAGAAAGTTGATCCAATACTTGCTAAATATGATGCTAGTAACAGATATACAGCAACTATAGCTCCAGCTGCTACTGGTATGAAACTTGAAGTAGAAGTAACTGATAATACTAATGCTGATAAAATTAAAGCAAAAGCAGTTGTTCCATACAAACAAAATAAAGATGCTGATGCAGATACTAAAGATGATGAAAAGAAAGAACAAGAACTTAAGGATCTTCTAGACAGAGTAGCACTTAGAATGACTAATACATCACGTAAACTAGGTCAAGCATTTGACGAAGCTGCAGCTAAAGCCGTTTTAACAAAAGAAATCAACGACATTTCATTCGCTAAGGATAAAGGAATCAAAGTTGATTCAGTTACAGTTAAAGATGCAGCTACTATGACATACACAGTTAAAATCAGTGTTACTGGTACAACTCATACAGCAGAATTTGTAGCTGTTATAAAATAGTTAAATTTAATAAACTATAAAAAGAGGAGGGTCTTATGACCTTCCTTTTTTGTACATATTTTTTGATTGTAGATGTATAATTGTGTTATAATTAGTATAAGTTTTAAGGGAGTGATTATTAATGTATAGAATTATAAAAGATATTATTAAATACATTTATGCTTTATTTGCTAGTTACTTTATATATAATTCAAATTATACGCAGGAACTTATTTATAATTATGATCTTGGCATTGTTAGTATAATTGTAATTATTACTATAAGTAGTTTATTTACACTATATATAATAAATGAAGTTTTCGATTTCATAATTAAAATGTTACTAAATGGAATAGAATATCTAATTGAGAAGTTCATTAGGAAAAACAAGGCTAGTAAAGCTATGTGGTTGATTAAAATTACTAGTGCAATAAATGATTTTTCTTTTATATTCAGTAACACTATTTATTTTAACTTATTTACAGATAGTAAGCTCAAAAAGTTTAAAAATCTTTGTATTAAGGATTTTAGATTTAATTTTTATAATATTTTAAGTTTTTGTACTCATTATATTTTTCTTATTACTTCTTTATTTGTATTATACATGCGTACTGATGTCATTGAACTTATACTGAATGATGTTAAAGATTTTTTTGTTTCTAATTTTGAGTCTATAAAGAATTTTATACTTGAAACCCATATATTAACAATAGTAGTTCCAGTTATAATTGCCCTTTTCTATATAGGGAGACGTAATATAACTAAGAATCATTTACAAAAGTATAGTGATTTAGTTGAAGAGGAAGTAACTCTAAAAATTCAGGATTTCTGCACTTATTTCAGAGAAGATCTAGATACTATCATGAATAACATGTTTTATTTGATAAAATATGGAGATTTTTCGGAGAATAAAATTTACAATGTGGCACGGGCATCGAATATGAGTCAATTAAAGTGTAGTCTAAAAGATATAAAGAATAAGTATAAATTAAAAAGTCTAATTGATTATTTAATTAATGGGAATGATGCAAAATATTTCTTTGAATTTTGTACTTCTAGAAAAAATTTTTTTCTATTTTTTAATACTGTAAGGCTAATTTTGCTTATACAAGGAGATTATATTTTGGATTTTTTATTTAATACTAAGTCTTCTGTGTATATGAAACTACTTAATTCTAATAATTATCAAAAAGAAGAAATTGTAGAGCAAGTATATCTATCACTTATGCTTTTAGATAGCTTTATATGTTTTATGCATGAGTTTATGAAGTATACTAAATCTGGATTTTTTGATAGAAATTTTAGGCCATATATAAATGCAGTAAAAAAATAATAGGTATATATTTAACTGCATAATATATAAAAAGTGCTTGATTATTAATCTTTCATCTCAATACACACCTCTCAAATCTCTCTATACGCGCTTTATTTAGAAAAGAAGACCCATAGTACCCCTTAATATTATAAGCGGCACTATAGGTCTTCTTTCGCTTAATCTTAGATTTTCTAATATTTCTTACGTAATTCTTTGACTAGATATCTTATTTCGCGTACTAGGCTTGCAATTGCCATTACAAATTCTGCTTTGTCTTTTGGCTTTTCTTTGAACATAAATTTTAAAGTTATAGCAAGTAGGGAAATTAATTTATCAAACACGTTCTCACTTCCATGAACATAAAAAAAGAGGCGTTATTGCCTCCTATAATAAGTATGTAAGAAAAGTGTTTTTATAAAAAAGTAAAGCTTATTTCAAATAAACTTTGCTATAGCAGAAATAAGAAATCCTTTATATAATTCTATGCATAAAGTAAATAAATTTAAAATTTTGACTGTAAAGCGCTTAAATTTAGTATCTTTTGTGGTATAATATGTATACAAGTGGTATAATATGTATACAAGTAGTAAAAAATGTTTATAATTTTATTAAAAGAAGGTGAAAGTGTTATGGGAGATTTAAAAACTTACGGCGACATTTATGATGAAGAATTTTTAGAAAAGTTTGGAAAGTACAGAGGGGATGTAGCAAAGACAAAATTAGAAAAAGAGTTTGAGGTAGATGTTAATAAGATAGCAGAGCTATGTGAGATAGTAGTCTCATACAAAAAACTAGATGTGTCGGGTACTTGTATGAATTTTCATTCTTCAGCTAACGAGGAAAGAAGTGAGTATAATACTGATTCTGGTATAAGGACAATATATGTTAATATACTAGATCCTGAATTTAGACAACGTTTTACTATTGCTCACGAGATTGGTCACATTATTCTTGACCATGAGGGTATTTCGCATAGAGACACTAGCTATACAGTTTACAAAGGTATTATTGAAAGGATGAACGAAGTAAGTGCCAACAGTTTTGCTGCTGAATTACTGATGCCTGAACAATTACTCAGGGAAGCTTTGTTAGACACGATGACTAAGCTTGATTATAACGCTGAAGGTAAATTTTCTGAAAGTGACATTGATTATATAGCGGTAAATACTGCAAGTAAAATGAATGTATCTCTTGAGTCTTTTAAGTATAGACTTAAAAATTTAAATATATTTAGGTAAGTGTTATGGAAAAAAGTATATATGAGAAGTTTATGAGCTCTTATGAGGAGTCTAAATATTTTTCTGCTAGCACCATTGTTATTTCTTATTGCCCTGATATCGACATTATGGAGCCGAATGATAAAAGAAAATATAGAATTTTAGAAGTAAAGTTACTAGATGACAGTGAGTATGCTGATAACGAAAAGCTAAACAACACTATTAATAGATGCAACTTATCTATTGAGGACAAGCTAGGCAGATATTCGTGGCAAATTTTCTACCTTTATAAAGAACTATTGCAAACATTGCTCTCTGATGAATTAAACTTTAATTATTTTAGAGGTCAAGATCACGACTATCCGTTATTGCCAGGAGTATTGAGATCTGAAACAACAAAATATTATCTAAGAAACTTTGAAAATATATATAAAAGGATGTCATTTGAATTTCCTGATATGGTTAATTATACAAAGCTTATTGATGATGAGAGCATTAATTGCAGAGAAAGTGATTTATCTTTGTTACAACACTTTGGCTTAAAAACTTCTCTTTTAGATATAACAAGAAATCCATATATAGGCATGTTATTTATGTTAAGGGATAGTATCGAAGAGTATAAAGAGCCTACGCTATATTTATTTAAAATAAATGATAGTTGGAATGATGATAAACTAAATTTATTTACTGAGGTTAAAAAAAGTCACATTAATGATAGAATTTTGGCACAAAAGGGTGCGTTTTTAAATTTTGAAAAAGCTATTTTAAATAAAAGTGGTGCAAAAGAAGTTGAAGTAATTCCTTACGTGAAGATAGTTTTACGTCTTGAATCTGAAAAATATAAAAATGATATTGATGAACAGTTTAAAATATTATATACTCTTAAGGACCGTGAGGATTTAAAGAATATTGTTAAAGATATTAAGAAATTTTATACTTTATTAGAAAAAGTAACTTATATTAAAAATCACATGGATGAAGTTCAAAAAAAGTGTTTGCAACATATAAATGATGAGCTAAGTCAAAAGCTGTATGAGTATTACTATACTAAAGAGGATATGTTCCCTGATTTTGAAAACAGAATTAAGTACTTATCTACAAAGTATAAGGATGAGACTCAAGATATGAGTTATAATTAGTTTTAATCTTAGCTTTTTATAAAAAGTTATAAAATTTAGTTAATTTAAAATTGAATGATTTATAAATATGAAGACTATTGAAACAATGGTCTTCTTTTTCATATCTCTTGTTTCAGAAACTCGTCTTTTTTTGAAACAAGGCTTTCTTTTTTCTTTTTTCTTTCTATTTATCTTGTGGACGAAAATTTCGACCTCAAGTTTTAAGTTCTTTTTACAAGTATCTTGTGGTCACAAATTGTGACCTCTAGTTTATCGGCGCAATGCCATTGCCATAACCATAACCATAATCATAACCATTACCATTACCATCATCATCATCTCAAGGCAAAAAAAGGGATTGGGTACTTAGGTACTCAATCCCCGAATTTCTCGTCATAAGCTTTGCTGATTCTGTCGCAGTCTTTGATTCTCTCTCTGATTGTTCTTTTCTTTGCCAGTACTGGTATTCTTGTTAGGCCTTGGATGTGCACGTATCCGTCTTCGATGTCGTAGATTAGCTTTCTGTTTAGATATATCATGCTGCCGTCGCCTTTGGAGCGAACTTCTCTAACTCTGATGCCTACTAGTCTTGTGTCTCTAAGTACGATTGCGAGACCGGTTTTTTTCTCGGCGATGCTTTTCGCCCACTTTTTGTACTGTTTTTCGTCTGCCATGTGGTCTCTAAATAGTCTTGTGATTGCTGTTCTTATGGAAACGTGTAGGTTTTCAGCGCTCATGTCTTGGTATATGGCGACTGTCGTGTTTATTCCTTCACTATCGTAAGCTGGGATTAATGCCGCCAACTGCTTTTCTTTCATAATTTTTCCTCCTTATTTATAAGTCTATTATAGTCTTTTATATTTCTTTTGTCAATAGCTTTTTCTTATTTTATGTCAATGCTTGTCTATTATTCTAATTTTCATACTTTAGTATTATGTTCCTGTTCTTTGTATAATTTTCTAAGTTTTTTGAGCAGCTCCGATATTTTCTTAGCGGCTGTGCTTTTTGAGTATCCAAGTGCGCGCCCTATGTCTTCGTAGTTCATCTCGGTGTAATATCTTAGGTAGATGAGTTTTTCTTCTTCGTATGTGAGCTGTTTAAAAACTTTTCCTAAGGTGTCGTTGTAGAATAGTTTTTCGAAGTCGTCCATGCTGGTCTCGTCTTCTACGAGGAAGGCATCGTCTAGTGGCTGTGTGTCTATGCCTTTTTTGTATTTACCTAGCAAATGGTATTTCATCCTGGATTTGATGTGTGCGAGTGCGTGTGCGCCTTTTTTGATGTCGAAGTCTTTGAGTGCTTCGAGGGCGACGACTCTGAGTTCTTGGATTAAATCTTCTACTTCTTTGTACTTTGGGTAGTAGCGCCTGATCTGCGCGAGCATGAGTGGTTTGAGTGCTTCTATGGCGTCTGTGGCTACGCTTCCATTTTCCTGATAAATTTGAGCGATTTTGTCAAAATTAATTTTCATCTTCTGTCCTCCTTTTCATTTTCTTAAGATTATTGTAGCGACTTGTGCATGTGTTTGGCAAACTCTACCTCTCGCATAAATATTGGAACTCTCTGCAATTTTTAGACATTTCGTATATAAATTGGACGTTTGTGTGCGCACTTTCCATTATTATGGTGTTTATATGCGCGGGAAATATTACTCTGTTTTTGTATATATTAAGTGTAGGGCGAAAAGCTCTGGATGAAAGGGGGTGAATATTGTGAGTAAGGTAAGTGTAAAGGTTTTCTTTACTAATGAGCTTAACGGTGTTAAGAGAAATCTTTCTAGAACTGTTAACTATGTTAATAGTACTGCTTCGAATGATGATCTTGGCGCTTTTAAGGGTGCATTTTCTGCGCTTTTAGGTAAAGAGGTTAAAAGGGCTGTTAAGATCTCTGTTGAGGAATTATAGGTCTAAGCTATGTTTTTAGAAAGGGGGTGAAATGATGAAAAGATTACAAATGAAGTTCAAATGTGAGGACGGTAAGGCATATAACATGTCTCTACAAAATCCTAAGGACGGCATCCTTGCTAAGGATGTTAAGGACGCTTTCAATACTATTCTTGAAAAGAAACTTATCGTGAATAAGGATGGAAGTGAAGTTGTGGCTATGGATGGCGCAAAAATCATAACTACTACTACTGAAACTCTATTTTAATTGAAAACTCATGTCGATAAAATAAAATAGTGCAGGTAATTAAGGGGGTTCATATCGAAAGATATGGACTCTCTTTTTTATTTCGCGTTCGATTTGCGATCTTGGCTAGTTTCGAATTGTTTTGTCGCTGCGACGAATTATTCATACGAGTTAAGTCCATGCACCAAGAGAACGAGTGTTAGCGATGTTCGATTGGCTATGCATGCCTTATGCCAGAGTTTACAAAGAGACGGAGCATAGCGAACGTCGATTTGATTAAACTTACGGCCGCTCCAAAAAATTCTGTACTACGCCAATCTCATCAAATCGCTCTGCATAGCGCAAAGGTTCACGTCAATTCATTGACGAGGTTCTTCAAGAACGGTTTAGGTGAAGAAACATACTTCGCGTAAAACATTTAGATTAGCTAATAAATATCTTGCGCGCTTTAGGACTTTGTGGTATAATAGCAACGACAATTCTAAAAGGGGAGGATTACATGAGAAGTAATAAGAAAGCTATAATTCTAGCATTAATCATGTGCCTAAGTATATTCATGAGTTTCGGCCAAGCTGTAGTAAAAGCTGGCCCATCCATAGACTTTGGCACTAGCACTAAAGAAGTCATCTTCATGGTTGACAGAAGCATGGCAACTGGCAAGGAAAGACTTGCTGAAATAAAAAACGAAATCAATGAGCTTAGCGAGAAGCTTATTGAGAGCGACTCTAATCTAAGTGTTTCACTAATCTACTTCAACGGTAGAGCAGAAACTCTAGTAGAGAAGGTAAAGGATGCAGCGCTTATCAAAAACGCGAAGACTCCAGAGTTTGCTCTAGGTTTTTCAAATCCGATCGCAGCCATCGAAAAGGTGAGAGCCATCGAAAAGGCTGATAAAAACTACCTTGTGCTTTACACATCGAGCTACCCAGCAATTGGCCCTATCAC
>ERZ1673699.1434-NODE-1434-length-19008-cov-5.867092_pt1 | contig 19008 bp, 15 predicted proteins | sample MGYA00580229_ERZ1673699 | MGnify/ENA primary metagenome ERZ1673699 (study PRJEB41218, sample SAMN15661785) | gut metagenome | host: Homo sapiens | place: Canada: London | collected 2015-08-20/2019-03-30 | study: EMG produced TPA metagenomics assembly of... | reverse complement strand
AGCCATGGCAATGCATTGTAGGATCCCGCATCGGGGGTGGATGCAGGGATGATCAACAACAACTCACGGGTGAAACTCGCCCAGGGCGCGCACCCGTTTCTGCGCGCAGACAACGTCATGCAATTTGGCACCGACGCCACGCGCACAGGGTTGGTGACCACCGAGCACGCCAAGGACGTCGCCGCACTGTTGGGCGTGCTCATGCGGCCGCGGCGGCTGGGCTGGGTGGTCGAGCAGCTCGCCGAACTCATCGACGCCGAGGCCGCGCGTAGCTTGGTGGACGACCTGCTCAGCTACCGGGTGCTCGTGCCAGCTGTAAAACCAGAGGTGCTGCTGGTCGGCCACGGGCGTTTGGCCGCGGCGGTGACCGCCCGGCTCCGCGAGTGCGGGCTAGATGTGCGCACGCAAGCGCGCAACGAGGCGCTGTCGAAGTTCCTCCTGCGCGGCGACACGTGGGTGCCGGTGGCGGCGGTAAACACCACTGCTCTACTCGGCGAACTCGCCGCGCTGACCCGTCAGCGCCAGGGCGCGGTGCTGCCGGTGACACAGGTGGACGCTCGAGTGGTGGTGGGCCCGGTGTGCGCGCGGCCTGGCCCCTGCCCGTTGTGCGTGCGCCTCTACCTTCTGGACCGGGACCCGAACTGGCCCGTGGTAGAGCAGCGCGCGCCGCTGAGCGTGCAGGGCGAGCCCATCGCCGCGGCGGCAGGCGCTGCCTTCGCCGCGATGTCCCTGCGGCGTTTGGCGGGCGTGCCGGACCCGCCCGGGGTCTCCGCGCCGAAGCCGGACGCCGGTCTGCTCACCGTGGTGGACCCGTTCGCACCGAACCCGGTGTCCACGGCGACGCTGCCGCCGCACCCGGACTGCGCCATGTGTTTCTAGTGGGCTTTTAGCGGAACTTCCCCAGCACATCGAGCACGCCCGCGCCGTAATTGTCCACCTTCACCGGGCCGACGCCGGACACACCGAGCAGCTCGCGCTCGTCGGCAGGCATAGCCTCCGCGATCGACATCAGCGTCGCATCCGTGAACACCACAAACGCCGGCTGTCCGGCGGCGCGGGAGACGTCCAGGCGCCAGCGCTTCAGCGCGGCGTAGACGGACTCGTCGAAACTCGGCTCGCACTCCTCGTGCCGGCCCAGGGACTTCTCCGCGGGCGTGCCCAGCTGGTTGCCGCACACCCGGCAGCGCTTCGCGCGCTTGAGCCGCTGCGGGGATTTCTCCACCTCCAGCTCCGGCACCAGCCCGTCCAAAAAGCGCGAGCGGGTGCGGCTTTTGTGCCCGCCCTCCTGGCGCGCCAGCGACCACGACATGTGCAGGTGCTCGCGCGCACGGGTGACACCGACGTAGAACAGGCGGCGCTCCTCCTCGATCTGCTCGTCGCCGGCTTTCAGCGCGTGCGAGATCGGCAGCGTCTTTTCCACCAGTCCGACCAAGAACACCGCGTCCCACTCCAGGCCCTTCGCGGCGTGCAGGCTGGCCAGCGTCACCCCGTCCACAGCCGGGGGCTGCTTCGCCTCGGCGCGGCGGCGCAGCGAGCCCAGCACCTCCGCCATGTTGGATGCCTCTCGGGTGCGCACGATCTCCTCGATCAAATCCACCAGCGCGCTGAGGGACTGCCAGCGCTCGCGGGCCTTCGCGCCCTCCGGCTCCTCCGGGGTCAGCCCCAGCGGGGCGAGCGCGGCACGCGCGATGCGCACCGGATCATCCGGCAGGTCCGTGCGCTTGGAGGCGCGCAACAGCTGCGCGAACGCCTCCCGGATCTCCGCGCGCTGGAAAAAGCCCTCGCCGCCGCGGACCTGGTAGACGATCCCCTCGTCCGCGAGCGCGGCTTCAAACGCGGCGGACTGGGCGTTGATGCGGTACAAAATGGCGATTTCGCGGGCGGGCACGCCGTCGTTTAGCAGCTTGCGCACCTTCTGCGCCACCGCGCGGGCCTCCGCAGGCTCGTCGTCGTAGCCGTTGAACTGCGGCTCCGGGCCGTGCCCGCGCATGCCCTGCAACTCCAGGCGGGTGCCGGCGATGCGGCCGGTGGCCTTGCCGATGACGGTGTTGGCCAGATCCGTGATCTCCACAGTCGAGCGGTAGTCGCGCTGCAGCTTCACCACGGTCGCGTGCTCGTACGTGCGCGAAAAGTTCAACAGGTAATCCGGAGTCGCGCCGGTAAACGAGTAAATGGTCTGGTTGGCGTCGCCGACCACCGTCAGGTCGTCGCGGGTACCCAGCCAGGCCTCCAGCACGCGCTGCTGCAAAGGGGTCACGTCCTGGTACTCGTCCACCACGAACGACTGGTACTGCGCGCGGAACTCCTCCGCCACCGCCGGCGCGTTCTCGAGCGCGCCGGCGACGTGGATGAGCAGGTCGTCGTAATCGATCAGCATGCCTTCCGGGCTGGTCTTCGCCTCCTCGTAGAAGCGGTAGACCTGGGCGACCTTCTGCGCGTCCGCCGGTGGCGTGCGCGGGGAATCGGCGATGCGCTGCACGTAGTCCTCCGGGCCGATGACAGAGGATTTCGCCCACTCGATCTCGCTGAGCAAATCGCGCACCATTTCCTTGCCCGTGTCCAGGCCTGCGGCGCGGGTGGCGCGGGCGACGATGGGGAACTTGTTGTCCAGCACCCGCCACGGCAGATCGCCCGCGATCTGTGGCCAGAAGTACTGCAGCTGGCGCATCGCCGCGGAGTGGAACGTGCGCGCCTGCACCCCGCCGATGCCCATTGCGGTAAGCCGGTCGCGCATCTCACCGGCAGCGCGCTTAGTAAACGTCACCGCCAGCACACGGTTCGGGGCGACCTGGCCGCGGTCGATCAGGTTGGCGATGCGGTAGGTGATCGTGCGGGTTTTACCCGTGCCCGCGCCGGCGAGGATGCACACCGGCCCGCGCGGCGCTTCCGCCGCCACACGCTGGTCTTCATCCAGCACGCTGAGGTCTATCGCCATGGGTGTGCTCCTTCCGGGTTAAGTGTTTGTGGTGTGTGTGCCCAGTCATCGATGAGTGCGCGGGCGATGGTGCCCTCCGCGGCGAGCGTGAGGGAATCCAGCTCGTCGCGGCTGGCCCACACGGTGCGGGTCAGCTCGCCATCGGTGGGCGCTTGCGCATCGACGTCCGCCGTGCGCGCCGCCATGCCGAGCATGAGTGCGCCCGAGAGCGGCCACGGCTGGGAGCGCAGGTAGCGCACTTGGGTTGCGCGGCGGCCAGTTTCCTCCCACACCTCGCGGGCAAACGCGGCCTCGAGGGTCTCGCCGACGTCCACGTAGCCCGCCACCAGGGTGAAATAGCCGGGGCGTCGGGCGTTTTCCACCAGCAGGATCCGCTCCCCTTTTGGGTCCTCCACCAGGCCGATCACGCACGGGTCCAGCCGCGGGAAAATCGGCCGACCGGTGGCGCCGCGGGCGACGATGCCGCCGTCGCCCCAGCGCACCTCGGAACCGTCCGCCGGGTCGAAGCGGGTGCGCTCGCGGGCGTTGACCAAACCGACCGCGCGCGCCGCCAGCGGGTGGCTGGCGTGGGTGCGCGCGTCCCCGGTCGCCGCGTCCGGTCCGGCAAGATCTGCCGCGTCGACGCCGTGCACCCGGGCCGCGGTGACCTCTCGGGTCACGTGCACGTGGGAGGTGATGTCGGTGGCGGCCGGAGGTGCGTCGAAAAGCTTTGGCTCCCCGTCGTCGCCGAGTGGGAAGCGCCCGGCAGCATCGATGAGCAAAAACATCCGGCTAATCCCGGTTGGTGATCGCGCCGTTCATGCGCACGTACAGCAGGCGATCGCCCGGCTCGACCGTTTCCGCCTCGGGGGAATCGATGCGGTAGAGCTCGCCGGAGCGCACCACACCCAGCACGATGTCCGCGAGGTGGCGGGGGTTCGCGCCGACCTCGTCGTCCGCGATCTGGCGCTCCGCCACCGCGAAGCCTTCGTCCGGGCTGAGCAGGTCCTCCATCATCTCCACCACCGGCGGGGTGACGGTGGCGATGCCGAGCAGACGGCCCGCGGTTTCGGAGGAGACGATCACCGAATCCGCGCCCGACTGCATGAGCAGGTGCTGGTTTTCGCTTTCTCGCACGCTGGCCACGATCATCGCGCTCGGCGCCATCTCGCGCACGGACAGGGTGATCAGCACGGCCGTGTCGTCCGAGGACGGCGCGACGATGACCGACCTGGCGCGGCTGACCGCGGCCACGCGCAGCACGTCCGACTTGGTGCCGTTGCCGTGCACGGTGATCAACCCGCGCTTTTCTGCGACGGAGAGGGCGGCCGGGTCCGGGTCGATGACCACGACCGACGACGGCGCGGTGCCGCCCGCGATCAACGCGTCGATGGCCGAGCGGCCCTTGGTGCCGTAGCCGATGACAATGGTGTGGTTGCGCACGCTATTCCTCCACTGTTGGATCTGGAGCGTCTTGCGGGAATCCTCCGTCAGCACCGACAAGGTGGTGCCGACGAGGACCATCAGGAAGGCCACGCGGGCCGGGGTGATCAGAAAGATGTTAATCAGGCGGGCGGACTGCGTCACCGGGGTGATGTCGCCGTAGCCCGTGGTGGACAGCGTCACCGCGGAGTAATACAGCGCGTCGATGAACGTCAGCGGCTCGGAGTAGCCGTCCCTATCCAAATACGCCACGAACGCGACGACGATGATGAGCAGCAGCGCGTAGCCGAAGCGGCGCGCTATCAGCGACCACGGAGTCGCGCGCTCCGCCGTGGGTATGTTCACCACATCGAGCAGGCTGTGCACCGGGATCTCGGTGAGGTTGGTCGCGTCTGCGCGCAGCGACAACAGGCTCCGAAGCTTCATCCCTGCCGCTCCTCGCTTTCTAGTGCAATGTCTTCGCCGGGCGTGCCGGTGCCCGCGCCTCCGAGCATTGTCTCCAGCTGGTCAAGATCCGGCAAGACGCGCGGCGCGAACGTTTCGCCCGTTCGCACGTAGAAAAATACCGCCCGCACCGGCTTGCCGTCACGTGCGATCCGGCGCCACGCCTCGCGGTACACCGCGAGCTGCAGCTGAGCCGATTCCATCGCGTCGCGGCCGGGCTTTTCGCCGGTCTTCCAGTCCACCACGACCCAGCCATCATCATCGGCGAACACGGCGTCCATGCGCCCGCGCACGACCGAATCGCCCAACGCCAGCTCGAAGGGGTGCTCGACGTACTCGGGGGTGCGCCCGGCCCACTCGCTGGCCTCGAAGTTGCGCTTCAGCCGCTCCAGGACGGCGCGGTCCACCTCTGCCTCGTCGTTGCCCGGCAACTCGTCTTCTGTCAGCAGCGGGCGCGCGCCGTAGAACTGCTCCAGCCACTCGTGGAACGCGGTGCCGCGCTTGGCGTAGGTGTTCGGTTTGAACGGCACAGGGCGGCGGGCGCGGCGGGCGAACTGCTCCGGGTCCGCCTTCAGCGCCACCACGTCGGAGGCAGTGAGCTCGCCCGGCATGACTACGGGCACGTCCGCGGCCTGGGCTGCGTCGTGTTCTTCGATCAAGGCTGTTGCGTCGCGCTCCCAGAGTGAAAACAGCTCGCCGTCGGCGTAGTCCGGCAGCGTGTCCATGGCAGCGCGGACCGCTTCGGCGGCCGCGATGTCGCGCGGCGTGGGCGCGTAGTGGGGCCAGCGGCCGGATTCGGGCGCCGCCGCCTCCTGCACGGTATCTCCCGTGTCTTCCTCGGGCTCGGTGCCGTCGTCCCAGACCACCACGCACTCTTCAGGCACCCGCTCACGCATCGCGGCGAAGTGCTCGTAGGGCTCCGCCTCCTGCGCAACACCCTCGCGGCGGCGCGAGCCGGTGACGATGAGTTGCTTCCCGGAGCGGGTCACCGCCACGTAGAACAACCGGGCGGCCTCCTCGGCCAAATCCCCGGCGACCTCCTTGAGCCAGGCCTTGCCGGCTTTTTCAAAGTCCGTGCGGTTTTCCACGTCCGCGAATACTGGATAGACGTCCGGGTCGCCGAACGTTTCCGTCGGCAGGAAGCGCGGGAAGGTGAGGAAGGTTTCCGTCTTCGACTTGTAGGTAGCCGCGTCCGCGTGCAGCACCGCCACGGTGTCCCACTCCAGGCCCTTGGCCTTGTGCGCGGTAAGAATTTGCACCCGGTCTTCCTTCACCGCCACCGAGCCCGGAGCTAAGCCGTCCTCGAAGCTGCGGGCGAGTTCGAAGAAGTGCAGCAACCCGTCCAGGCTCGCGCCCGGGTACGCGGCGACCTCCTCGAGCAGCCGGTCCAGGTGCACAGCACCCGTGGCGGAGCCGCGGGCGAGCACTTCGGTGCGGATACCGAAGACGTGGATGATGTCGGCGAACAGGTCACTGAGTCTCTTGCCCAGGCTGTGGGTGCGCAGCCAGCGCAGCTTCGCCGCGGTGTCCCGCATGCGTGCGAGGCCTTCCTCGCTGTAGCGCTCCGGCTCACCCAGGTCCGCCAGGGCATCTGTGAGCCCTTCGGGTTTGTCCGCGCTGGCGGAGATCTCCTCGGCGCGGGCCACCAGCTCTTCCAACTGGGCGTGCAGGTGCTCCGCCGCGTCCGCCGGGGCGGCCTGAGGCGGGGCATCAAGGCCCGAGCCATGCAGGTTGTTCGCGCGCGACGCCAGCGCCTTAAGGTCCGCCAGCCCCAGGCCCACGGCGGGTCCGCCGAGGACGCGCAGCGCGGCGGCGGTGTCGTCCGGGCGCACCAGCATCGTGGCGATGGCGACGGTGTCGGCGACCTCCGGGACGTCGAGAAGCCCTGCAAGTCCCACAATTTCGTAGGGCACCCCTCGCTCTTCCAGCGCCGCAGCCAAGACCGGCGAGTGGCGGTTCTTGCGCACCAGCGCGGCCGCGGAAAGCGCGCGCCCCTCCTGCGCCGCCGACTGGTATTCCTGCGCTAGCGCGTCAGCCACGTAGGCGATCTCCGCGTCCTGGTCCGGGAAGAACCCCAGGGTCACATCACCCGCATCCGCGGCCGGCCGCGCCTGCAACGCAGCCACCGCCCTGTCCTCGGCGGTGCCCAGCACCGCGTCGGAAACGCCGTTGGCCAGGTCCAGCACCTCGGGCGGATTGCGCCAAGAGGTGGTCAGCTGCAGCTTCGGCGCCGGGCCGTCGGGCGACGGGAAATCCTCCACGAACGCGGCGAGGTTGGCGGCGGTCGCGCCGCGCCAGCCGTAGATCGCCTGCATCGGGTCGCCCACTGCGGTCACCGTCAGCGACGGGTCCGCACCCTCGCCGAACAGGCTGCGCAGAAGCACCCGCTGCGCATGCGAGGTGTCCTGGTACTCGTCCAGCATGACTACGCGGTAGCGGGAGCGCTGCGATGCCCCCACCGTCTGGTGGTCGCGCGCCAGTTTCGCCGCCACGGACATCTGCTCGTTGAACGTGACCACGCCGCGGCGGCGCAGTTCCGCCGCCAGCTCCTCCACCAGCGGCAGCATGTTCACGCGCATTTCCTGCTTGGAGCGCCATTTCGTGAGCACCTGGGTGAACTCCACGCGGGCGCTCGGGGCCATGGGGTAGGACTCGGTTTCTGCGAGGAAGTCGTGCGCGTGCTCGCGCACCCACTCGGGCGAGGCCAGCTCGTTGCCCATCGCGGTGGTCAGCGCCAGCAGGTCCTCCACCACGGTGGACAGCGACGGGTTGGAGCCCAACTCCGTGATCAGCCCGCCGGAGTAGTTGACCACCACGTCTGTGGCGATGGCGTGCAGCTCCGCGTCCGTGATCAGCCTGGCGTCCGGCTCCACCGGCACCAAAAGGCCGTACTCGCGGATCAGCTCGCCGGCGTACGAGTCATAGGTGGACACCGAAGGCGCGATCACCTGCAAGTTGTCCGCCAGCTCACCGGACGGGTCCAGGCGGCGCACCAGCTCGGTGTTGGCCGCGAGCGAGCCCAACCGGTCCCGGATGCGCTTGCCCATCTCCTGGGAGGCCTTGCGGGTAAACGTCAGGCCCAAAACCTCGTCCGGCCTGGCGTAGCCGTTGGCCACCAGCCACACCACGCGTGCGGCCATGGTTTCGGTTTTGCCGGCACCGGCGCCGGCGACCACCAGCAGCGGGCCGGGCTCCGCGCCGATCACGTCGGCTTGCTGGTCTGTCGGCGGGTACTCCTGCCCCAGGTAGCGCGACAGCAGCACGGGAGACATCGGGGTGGGGTTAGACATGGTGGATCGTCGCTCCTTCCGGCTGGACTGGGCACAGCGCTCGCACAGCGCAGCGGTCGCACTGCGGGCCGACCACGGCGAGCAACGTCGGTCCTGCGGTTTCCTCGGGCAGCCCGTCGAGTGCGGCGGCGAGCGCGTCCAGCTCTTCGCCGGTTTTCGCCGCCTGCTCGCGGGTGCTCAGCGTGGTCTTTCTGGTGTTCGGGTACACCAGCACCGCCCCGCCCACCGAAAGCGCCTTCGCGCCGTCGCGCGCGGTGACGACCTTGCCGCCGTCGAACTCGCCGTGCGCCAGCGCCAGCTGGTAGGTGGCCAGCTGGGGGTTGTCCGCGGTGGCGTCAGCGGTCGGCGGGTACGCGCTCGTTTTCAGGTCCACAATGTGCACCGCGCCGCTGCTGTCGCGCTCGAGACGGTCCAGCCTGCCGCGGATGCGCACGTTGTCGCTGACCTGGACGTTCACGTCAGCTTCCACGGCAACCTGCTCAAACGCCCCGCGGCTGGCCTGCAGCCAGCCATGGGTGCGCTCGAGCATGGCCCGAAAGTCCGCGATGTCGCGCTCGACCTTCCACTCCGGGGCGTTATCCGCGGCCCGGCGCGCCGCCACGGTCGCATCCAGCGCCTCGGCGTCGTCCATGCCGTTGCCCAGCGCTTCGAAGTAGGCGTGCGCCATGGCGCCGTAGATCATGTCCAGCGATTCGTCCAGGCCCGACATCCGTTCCAGCACGGCCTGCATGGGGCATGCGAGCAGTTTTTCCACCCGCGACGGCGACAGCGCCGGCGAGACCTCGAGCGGCTCGCTTGTGGACGGCTCCGTGGTCGTCCACCACTGCTGAGGGTCCGCGCCCAACACGCCGGCGGCCGCCAAGCGCGCGAGTTGGCGGGACGCCTGGCTGCGCTGCGCCTCTGTGGATGCAGGGTCTGTCAGCACGCGGCGGAACTCGGCGATCAGGTCGTCGTGCGCGAGCACGCGCACCACCGCGCTGTCGCCCTCGGCCCCAGCAGCAGCGCCCGCACTCTGTCCAGCGACTCGGGCGGCGTCCGCAGACGTGCCCGCGATGCGCACCGCGCGCGGCTGCACCTTGAAGTCGCGGCAGAACTCCTCCACAAACCTGGAGCGCTGCTCCACCTCCTCGCCGTCGTCGCTTTCCACGGCGGTGACCAACAGCTGCTCCGTGGCGCGGCTGGTCGCCACCGTGAACAGGCGGCGCTCCTCCACCAGCCGTTCGTTGATGTGGGAGACGGGCACGCCGGGGTCCACGTCCTTGTCGATGAGGTCCACCAGGTCTTCCTGGCGAAACAGCGACCCGGTCTCCCCCAGGCTCGGCCACGTCAACTCCTGCACGCCCGCCACGACCACGCGGCGGAACTCGCGACCCACCGCGCCGTGGGCGGTGAGCAGTGCTGCGGCGTCCGGGGTGGCGTTGCGGCGGTCGCGCACGCCGGTGGGCAGCTCCTGCTCGGTGATGGACGCGACGAAGGATTCAATGCCCGCGCTGGGCCTGCGCTCCGTGTGGTCGCCGGCGGCGTCGAACAGCGCCATCACTGCATCGAGGTCCCTGTCCGCCTGCGAGCCGGTCGCGCCACCCCGCAGCGCTGACGCCAGCAGTCGGTTGGACAGGCCCGTGGCGTGCCAGAGCGCCCACAGCACTTCCTCCACCGTGCCGCCGTCCGCAAGCACGCTACGCCCGGCGTCGAGCACGTCGCGCACGCGGTGCAGGATGTCCAGCTCGCGGTCCGTGAGCACGGTGCCGAAGTCCGGCAGCCCGGCCGGGGCGGCCAGCAACTCGCGCAGGCTTTCCTCCGCTCGGGTCTCAGGCGACCAGCGGCGCAGGCCGCGCAGCAGCCTGCGCAGCGTCACCGGGTCCGCGCCACCGACGGGGCTGAGCAGCAGGTCGCGCCACTCGGTGGCAGAAAGCTCCTCGTACAGCGCGCGCACGCCGAGCAGCAGCGCCGAGACGATGCGCTGCTCCCGCAGCACCAGATCTGTGGGGTTGAGCGAGACCGGCACCCCGGCGCGCAGTAGCGCGCGGCGCATCGGCTCCAAGAGCGGCGTGGAGCGCACCACCACAGCCATGTCGCGGTAGGCCACGCCCTCTTCCAGGTGTGCGCGGCGCAGCGTGTCCGCCACCAGGGAAAGCTCGGCCGCGCTGGAATCTGCGATCGCCGCGGACCGTTCAGGGGTCCTGCGGGTGGCGCCGAGGTCGATCACCTCGTGGTCCAACCCGCCCAAGTCCTTGAAGAATGCCGGGGAGGCGCCGCGGAAGTGGAACACGGATTGCTCCAGGTCCCCGCCAACGACCCCGAGGTCCGCCTGCTCCAACAGCCGTTGCACCAGAGCCGCGGATGCCGGCGCTAAGTGCTGCGCGTCGTCCACGATCACGGTGTGCCACGTGCGCGGCAGCTCCACCTCACACGCGGCGGCAATCAGCTCGGATGCTGAGAGGCGGTGCGCGCCAGACAGCGCCATCACCTGCTGGTACTCGCGTAAGAAATCGCCCGAGGCGGACCAGATGCCAATGCCGTGGCGCTGGCCCAGCTCCACCAGATCCTCCGGGCCCTGTCCACGCTCAATGGCGCGCAGCAAAAAGTCCCTCAACTGCCGCGCAAACCCCACCATGGGCAGCGCCGGGCGCAGCTCCGCGGGCCAGGTGCCGCCGCCGTCTTCGGCGTGGCCCTGCAGCAGCTGGCGGATCACCGCGTCCTGCTCCGCGCCGGAGATCAGCCGCAGCTCTTCGTCCATCTGCTGACGCACCAGCGCGAACGCGAGCGAGTGCACGGAGCGCACCACCGGCTCGTCGGAGACAAACCCGGAGGCGGCCAGCGTGTCCGCCAGCTCCGCGCGCAGCCTCGCGCCGGTCTCCTTGGAATCGGTGAGCACCAGCACCCCGCCCGGGCCGTGTTCTGCTTCGCTGCCTGCGTGCCTTCGCATCGCGGCCGCGGCGGTGTCCAGTAGGAAGCTCGACACCCCGGAGCCCGGCTCGCCCGTGACCTTGTACAGGCCTTGCTGGGGCAGCTCAACCCGCCATTCGCGCAGCGTGTCCGGGCGCGTGCGCGGCACGAGGTAGGCCTTCGGCTCGAGTGCGGCCGGGGGCACGGGAGAGGGTCTGGTGGAAGTCATGCCGTTGATTGTGTCACTCACTCCGACACGAGCGCCCGACCAACCCCCTCAGCTATCGAACGTATGTCCGAACCTGCAGCTCTCGCGCAGGCCACGCGGTACTCCAGCGCGCGCCGCGCCAGCCCCCGCAGCCCCGGCACGTGCGCCCACCGGTCCAGCACGGCCGCATCACAGGCCTCAGCCAGCAGCCCGTCCACAATCACGAGCGCAGCGGTAAAACCGCGGGGGCGTTTGCTTGAAGACGGCACAAGGTCCGTCAACGTCGGCACCATATCCCCGGAAAAGAGCAGGCAGGACGCAAAGTCCATGTGCGCCACCACGTCACCCGCCTGCGGCGTGTAGTCGCGCCACACTGCGCGCTCTGCCGTCGCAAACGCGTCGCCGCGGTCCGCCGCCGGCGCCTCGGCCCCGGCCATCGCCTCGTCGTAGCGCAGGGCGGCGGACACGGCCTCGTCGATACGCGCGAGCACTTGGCCTTCAACAAACTCGCTGGCCTTGAAGCCGCCGACGACCAGGCGGCCGTCAGTGGCGCGCACCGGGCGCGACACCGCGATGCCCGCGCCGAACTCCCCGGCATGATCGCGGGCCTTGCCGGACCAGGCCGCCGTGTCGCTGGCCTCAGAGACCACGACCCGGCCGAAGCGCACACCGTTGTCCCACTCCGGGCCTAAAGGGATGCCTGTGCGGCCGTCGAGCTGGAACGCCGACAACACATGCCCGGGAATCTGCCGTGCCGTTTGCTCTGTCACCTACAGCCCCCTACAGCGCCGCGGGGCGCGGGTAGGGCCACGGGTTCGGCCGGCAGGTGTCCGGGTTGTCCGGGTAATTGTCGTCCGGGCTCATCTCCCGCAGCTGCGCATTGTTCAGGCTTAAAGTCTGCTGCATCATGATCGGTGCCAGCGCGTTCGGCTCCGGGCACGGCACGTGCTCCGCGAAGCCCACGGCGTGGCCCACCTCGTGGTTGATCAGGTACTGGCGGTAGCTGCCCAGATCACCTTGGAACGGCACGGCGCCGCGCACCCAGCGCGACTCGTTGAGCAGCACCGTGTCCTCGCCGGTGATGCGGGTGCGGCAGCTGGTCTCGGTGCCGATCTGCACGCCGCACAGCTCCGCGGTGGTGTCCAACGATGCCAGACGGATTTTCAGCGACGGGTTGTCGTTGACGCCGACGTGCTCGAAGCGGAAGCGCGGGTCGTTGATCCAACCGCGCGGGTCGCTCAGCGTCGCGTCAATCATGTGCGCAAACGCCTCGTCCCCGCCGTAGCCGGAGGTGTCGATGCCGTGCTCGACCTCCACGGCGAAGCGCACCACGATCTCGTTGCCCTCGCCGGCGGTCATGCCGGGAGCTCCCACCTCGTAGAAGGTGCCGGCACCGGTGGTGGTGTACGGCCCGCCCGGTGGCAGATCGTGCGGGTCAAACTGCCCTTCCGCGATCTTCGCCGGCTCCAGCGGCTTCACGCCGCCGTCCGGGTCGTCCTCGCGCTGCGCGGGCGAGGACGCTCCGGCATCTTCCGTTTCAGCGGAGGAACCGGTGGCCCCCACTGCGAGGTCCTCCGGGTTTTGGAACATGTTGATCAGCACAAACACGGTAATCACGGCCAGCACGGGGATGGCGTAGGCGCGCCAGCCGTACTCCTGCGCAAACGCGGCGAGCTTGCTGTCGCCTGCATCGGCGTGTGCGGCGCGAGGCGTGGGCTTTTCGGAACGGCGGCGCGGGCGGGCAGGCTCGGTGCCTTCGGGTTCGAGGTCCCAGCTATCAAACCAGTCGCCGAAATCATCGTCGGCGGCGTCACGGGCGCCGTATTCGCCGTCGCTTGGGCGGCGGTGCGCCCCGTGGCCGCCCCCGATGGAGCCGCCGCGGGCGTCCCGCTCGTGTGCGCCGTGCCGTTGTGCCATAAATGCGTAATTTAGCGCATGAACCCGACGGATCGGGCTGCGGCAGTACCCTGCTCCACGTAGACGATGCGGTCGGTGCGGATGAGGTAGACACGGCCCTTGTCGTCCTCCACCTTCAAGGAGGCCTGGCCGCCGTCAATGGCCTGCTCGACGGTGGCGATGATGTCGTCCTGGCCCTCCGGCAGCTTGATCGTCAGTTCGCGGGGGCTGTCTGCAAGACCGATCTTGATATCCATAGTGTCGCTCACTGTCCTTCGTGCTTGATTTGTAGGTAGGCGGCGGGCCTAAACGGGCCCGTGCGCACAGTGTGCCCATTGTAACGACCTGTAGTTAAGATAAACGCGTGCCCTATTCAGCTGAGAGTGAACACAACCGCGCCTCAACTGGCGCCCCGGCCGGCGAGAAATCGCTGCCGCCGACGTTTGCTCAGCTGGGCGTCGCCGCCGAAATCACCGATGCGCTGGCCCAGCGCGGCATCGTGCGCCCCTTTTCCATCCAGGAGCTCACACTGCCCCGTGCGCTGGCGGGCCGGGACATCATCGGACAGGCCCGCACCGGCATGGGCAAGACCTTCGGCTTCGGCGTGCCGCTTGTAGACCGTGTTTTTGACGACGCGGACATTGACGAGCTCGACGGCACCCCGCGCGCCCTTGTCGTGGTGCCCACCCGCGAGTTGGCGGTGCAGGTCGGCGACGACCTCGCCTTCGCCGCTTCCCAGACGCCGGTGCGCGTGACCACGATCTACGGCGGCCGCCCGTACGAGGACCAGATTGCGGCGCTGGAGGCGGGCGCGGACGTTGTCGTCGGCACGCCCGGGCGCCTGATTGATCTGCACGAGCGCGGGGATCTCACCCTTTCCACTGTGGCGATTCTGGTGCTCGATGAGGCGGACGAGATGCTGGACATGGGCTTTTTGCCCGACATCGAGAAACTCTGGGCGGCGGTGCGAGATGACGCGCAGACGATGCTGTTTTCCGCCACCATGCCGGGGCCGATTCTTACGCTTGCGCGCGCGAAGATGAACAAGCCGGTGCACATCCGCGCCGAGTCCGCCGACGCGCCGCGAACCCACGACACCACCCGCCAGGTGGCGCTGAAGTCCCACCGCATGGACAAGCCGGAGGTGGTCGCGCGCATCCTTCAGGCCCGCGGGCGCGGGCGCACCATCATCTTCGCCCGCACGAAGCGCTCCGCCGCGGAGCTTGCAGAGGACCTCGCGAAGCGCGGCTTTACTGTCGCCGCGGTCCACGGCGATCTTGGCCAGCGTGCGCGTGAGGCGGCGCTCGATGCTTTTCGACGCAGCTCGGCCGACATCCTCGTCGCAACCGACGTCGCCGCCCGCGGCATCGACGTTGAAGACGTCACCCACGTGATCAACTTCCAAACTCCGGATGATCCGATGACGTACGTGCACCGCATCGGCCGCACCGGCCGTGCCGGCAAGAAAGGCACTGCTGTCACGCTTGTGGGCTACGACGAGGTGCGCAAGTGGGAAGCGATTGACGACGAGCTGTCGCTCGGTGCCCGCGAGCTGCCCGAGTGGTTCTCCACCTCCCCGGAACTACACGAGGCGCTGGATATCCCGGACTCAGCTACAGCACGAGTGGGGCGCCCGCGTAAAGTGCTCGGGGCACGCCCAGCAAAAGCCTCAGGAAGGAAACGGCGATGAATTCTCCTCTGCGTCGCACCCGCGGCGACCTGATCGCTACCGGAGTGATCGCAGGTGTCTCAGCGCTGCTGCTGGGCACCGCCTTTTTCACCGCCCCTGCGCGCGACGCGCACTTGGTCGCTGCTGAAGAGGAACAGCAGGACTTCGGCCAGCTCGCCGTGGTGCCGAAGTCCTTCAGCGAGGGGTTTTCTCTGCCTGACACATCCGGGCGCGACCAGCCGTTGGTCGCCAGCGGCATGGTGATCACCTACAACGACAACACCCTCACCGCCACCACACCGGAGGGTGAGACCGTGTGGACGTACGAGCGCCCCAACGAGCTGTGTCTGGTGGACCAGGCCTGGGGCAAGGTTGTGGCCACCTACCGCGACAACGCGGGCTGCGGCGACGTGGTGGCCATCGACGCGAAGACCGGCAAGTACGCCGGCACGCGCTCGGCGATCGCGCCGGACAACGTGGTGCGCCTGGCGTCCAACGACCGGGTGGGCTACGCCAGTTCCGAGCGCGCCGAGGTGTGGCGCTCCGATTTGGTGCGCACCGTGGAGTACGGCCTTGTGGAGGCGAAGCAGGAGCCGGACATGCAGCCCAACGAGTGCACCATCACCTCCGCCCTGACCCGCACGGAGCTTGTTGCCGTCACTGAAATTTGCGGCGACGGCGCGTTTTTGCGCCTGCAGGAGGCTACGCCGGAAGATTCTCGCAAGCCCGAGGTCCTCGTCAGCGTGGAAATCAGCCCGGAAGCGTACCTGGTGTCTATCTCCCAAGACGCGGCCGCGGTCTACGATCCGACCACTTCCGAGGTGCGTGGCTACAACAAGGAGGGCACCAACATCAGCTCCTCGTCGGTGCCGCAGATGGATAGCCCCGAGCTCGGCCCGGACGGCTTTGTGAAGAACCTGCCTGTGGCTGACTTACCGCACCACATGACGTACTGGGAGAACGATTCGCTGCTGCTCATGGAGCCAGCAACGCTCTCCGTCACGGGCGTGTTCCAGGGCGCGCTGGGCACCGGCTTTGCCGCCGGGGACAGGTTGCTTTACGCATCCAACAGCGGCATCGCCGTGGTGGATTGGGACAAAAACGCTGTGGACAAAATCATTCCCGTCGACCGCGGAAGCTACAGCGGTCCTGTGCACATCTCGTCTGCTGGCGCCACGGTGGTGGAAAAGCGCGGAGACGAGGTCGTGGTGATGAAGGCCAACACGTAGAACTAGTCCCCCCTAGCGCGGCGCTTTACCGAGAGCGTCGCGCTTTGCGTTGCGCGTAGCGCGCCTCGTTGTAATCGCGCGTGGCCGGGTGGAAGATGCCGATAAGCGCCAACACCGCGGAGGCAAGCGTCGCGACGCCGAGGAGCGGCACGCCGCCACGGAACATGTATATCGCCACGCCGGCCAGAATCGCCTCCACCAGCACGATTGCACCAGTGGCTCGGGGGTTGCCCTTCAGCGTGCTCACCGCGGCGTAGGCGATGTAGCCGAAGATGATCACCAGGAACGTCGCGGTGCCGATGTTGACGTAGTTCGCGGCCGGCGACTCCGATTCAAGCGTCGACGTGTGCTCGGTGAACTGGGAGACAATGAGGGAGGCCGCGTAGACGAACATCGCAATGCACTGCACCAGGACCACTACTGCGCTGAAACGCATTACTGCGGGCACGGTTCCGGGTGCGCCCTCGGTCATGTTTGGGGCGGAGTTGTTGTTGGTTTCCACATCGAAGCAGTCTAGGCCCCACTGTCCTGCGCTCCCATTCGCGCCGTGCGATTTGACGGTGACCTACATCGCACCGAACAAATGTTTTCGCAGTTCAGAACGCCTATCGACGACCTCCGGACATCCCCAGCATCCAACCCCAGTCGGCCAAATTTGGGTTAGATTCTATGATTCCCATCACAATTTGCCGTACACCCCTAGCGCGGTGTAGATGAACGTGCCATTATTTCCGGGTAGCAAAAACAACGGGCTGGTTACACAGCCCTTAACCCTAAGCCGCCACAGGGTTAACGCCCGGTAAACCGGAAGACGGGTCCCGCATCCAACGGGAAGCTCCGCCCGGTGCCAGGAATCAAACTTCGTTTGCAACGCATCCGCCACAATGCGGGTGTTTGTGGTGCGCACGTAATTGCACATGGATTCAACACAACCTAAAGGAGAGTCATCATCATGGATTGGCGCCACGAAGCAATTTGCCGCGACGAGGACCCGGAACTGTTCTTCCCCGTAGGCAACTCCGGCCCGGCCCTGAGCCAGATCGCCCAGGCCAAACTGGTTTGCCACCGCTGCCCCGTTACCTCTCAGTGCCTGAAGTGGGCTCTGGAGACCGGCCAGGACGCCGGCGTCTGGGGCGGCCTGTCCGAGGAGGAGCGCCGCGCGCTGAAGCGTCGCAACAAGGCCCGCGCCCGCAACCGCGCTCGCCTGTCGGCATAAGCCCATAAACTCCGCCGGATTACCCTGCCAACAGTGCAGGGTTATACAGTGGAACATCTGTAACCGGTACCCATAGTAAAAGGAGGCCCCCATGAGCAAGCGTGGTCGCAAGCGCAAGGACCGTCGCAAGAAGAGCGCTAACCGCGGTAAGCGCCCTAACTCTTAAAACGCGGTAAACGAAGTAGCAAGCGGGCCCTTCCCATTTCGGGAAGGGCCCGCTTGTTGGTTTCTGCCTACCGCTTAGCTTGTCCCCCTAGCGCATTGCGAAGAATGCTGCGCCGATGCCGAGTGCTGCGAGGGCTGCGATGACGCCGCCGATGATGGCTGCGATGTTGACTTGGGCGTCGACGTGCTGGGTTTCAGCGACGGCTTCGGCCTTGGCTTCGGCCTTTTTCGGCTGCTCTGCCTTCGCGGCGGGGGTTGCACCGGGCTGGGAGGCGGGGTGTTCGTCGGCGACCTCGACCGTTTCCGGCTGTGCCTGTTCCGCCTGCTCTGCCTTTTCGTTGATGATGGTGGCGCGGGCGCCGATGGATGCGGCGGTCTGGCCGATGCGGTAGTTGTCCAGGTTCAGGCTGTCCCAGTCGGCGGGGATAAGGACTTTGCCGTCGGGGGTGTCGGCGAAGTACGGCTGCTCAGAGTATTTGAAGTGGTCAAACTGGTGGTCGTAGTTCATCACCGATTCGTAGCCGTCCTGCATCGGGGCGTCTTTGAGGACTTCTTTGAGGCTTTCTGCGGCACCCCAGTGGCGCAGCCCCAGGGTGTGGCCGAACTCGTGGAGGATGCTGTTGCGCACCTCGGTGTCGGTGGCGGCGCCTTCGGGGTTGGCGACGTAGAAGGCGTTGTCGTTGACAAGGGCCAGGCCGGTGGCGTCGTAGCCGGCGCGCATGCGGTCGCCGAGGATGCCGGCGCGGAAGATGTTGGCGCGCTCGCCGAGGTTGTCGATGACGTCGATGAGCTGGCGGCCTTCGGGGTGGTTGGGGTCGAAGAAGGCGTCGCGGTAGTCGAGGGTTTCACCGCCGAAGACATCGGCGTAGTTGTCGATGTTGGTGTAGTGCTCACCGGCGTCGATGTGCAGGCTAATGCCGTGGTCGTCGAACAGTGCGACGAGATCATCCAGGCTCTGCTTCGACGGGGCGTAGGAGGCGTGGTTGGCCACGGCGCATTCCAGTGCGGCTGCAGTGTCACAGTCAAGGGTGTCGTATTCGGATGCCATCCAGTTCAGCTGGAGGAACACATCTGGGCGGTTAGGGTCGGCGCCCCAGTCCGGCAAGGGGATTTCGGTGCCGTCGGTAAGTACGACGCCGCGTTCTTCCCAGATGTCGGGAAGGCCGTCGCTATCGGAGTCCACCTGTGCGACAGCTGGGAGGGCGGCCTCGTCGGCGTGTGCGACGGTCGCGCCGGAGATGGCGATGGCTGCGGCAACTGCTGCGGCGATGGTGTTTCGGAATGCTGCTCGCATCTCGGTGACTCCTTGGTTGTGTTGTTCTTTGTTACATCCATGAGTTTATGCACCGAATATGCGCTGGTAAAACGCTTCTGACGAGGCTGAAAAATCCCCTAAATCGTTGAACATTTCTTTCGGATTGTTCAACGTTTCCACCCGTTGTGGCCTGCGGATTGTTCATCAATCCGAGTGGCGGATCCGGAGTTTCGTCAGCATTGTTCAACGATCAATCCGGCATTGGTCGCGGATGGTTCAACAATCCACTATCACTGCATTTTATGCACCTTAAGGTGTTTTCCTGTATGATTTGGGCCGATTCCGCGTTTACCTGCATGTTTTGGTTAACTACACAATTCATGCGTTCTTAGT
>ERZ1673699.1431-NODE-1431-length-19053-cov-6.366144_pt1 | contig 19053 bp, 17 predicted proteins | sample MGYA00580229_ERZ1673699 | MGnify/ENA primary metagenome ERZ1673699 (study PRJEB41218, sample SAMN15661785) | gut metagenome | host: Homo sapiens | place: Canada: London | collected 2015-08-20/2019-03-30 | study: EMG produced TPA metagenomics assembly of... | reverse complement strand
GGACAGCTGCGCACGGCGGAACCAGTCGACCCGTCCAAAAGCGAATGGAAAGTCAACGAATGGGTCAAAAAGGCCGTGATCCTCTACTTCCCGATCCAGCCCATGCGCAAGATGGAGGCCGGGGAACTGGAGTGGTACGACAAGATGGAGCTCAAACACGGCTACGAGGAGCTGGGCGTGCGCGTCGTGCCCCACGCCGTGGCCCGTTACGGCGCCTACATCGCCCCGGGAGCCATCCTGATGCCCTCGTATGTGAACATCGGCGCCTATGTCGACACCGGCACGATGGTCGACACGTGGGCCACGGTCGGCTCGTGCGCCCAGATCGGACGCCACGTCCACCTCTCGGGCGGCGTGGGCATCGGCGGCGTGCTGGAACCCGTGCAGGCCGCACCGGTCATCATCGAGGACAACTGCTTCATCGGCTCGCGCTGCATCGTGGTCGAGGGGGCGCATGTCTGCCGCGAAGCGGTGCTGGGCTCGAACACCGTCATCACCGGCTCGACGCACATCATCGACGTCACGGGACCCGAGCCCGTCACCTACAAAGGCTACGTGCCGCCCCGCTCGGTGGTCGTCCCGGGCAGCTACCGCAAGCAGTTCCCGGCAGGCGAATACAGCGTCACCTGCGCGCTTATCATCGGCCAGCGCAAAGAGTCCACCGACAAGAAAACGTCGCTTAACAACGCCCTGCGCGACTTCGGAGTAAACGTATAGCAATGCACAATGCAGGATGCACAATGCACAATTATACTTTGCTGGAATAATCAGCATCCGCAAACTGAATAATTGTGCATTGTGCATCCTGCATTGTGCATTTTGAATTGACCCAATGATCTATCGCATCGAGGAGACGACCTCCACGAACGACGACGCCCGCGACGCGAAATACCGCCACGGCGACATCGTCTGGGCCGAACGGCAGACCGCCGGGCGCGGCCAGCGGGGACACTCGTGGACAAGCCCCGAGGGGCAGAACCTCACCTTTTCGCTGGTGCTCGAACCCCGGTTCCTGCCCGTCGGGGAGCAGTTCCTGCTGTCGGAAGCCGTGGCGCTGGCGCTCACGGACACGTTTGCGCAGGCCGGCATCGAGACCCGCATCAAATGGACCAACGACATCTATGCCGGAAACCGGAAACTCGTCGGCATCCTGATCGAACACAGTTACTCGGGACCGACGCTCGCCCGCACGGTCGTCGGAATCGGCATCAACGTCAACCAAAGGGAGTTCGACCCGGCGCTTCCGAATCCCGTGTCGATGGCCGTCGCCGCGGGCCGCACGTTCGACCGCAGCGAGGTGCTCGAAACTTTCCGCAAACGGCTCGAAGACCGCTACGCACAGCTCGAAAGGGGCGACGCCGAAGCCCTGCAGCGCGACTACCGCGAACGCATGTACGGGTTGGGCGAACGCCGCACGTTCCGCTACCCCGACGGCACACCGTTCGAAGCCGTGATCGAGGGCGTCCGGCCTTCGGGAGAACTGCTGCTGCGCCACGGCGACGGCGCGCTTCGGGAATACCTGTTCAAAGAGGTGGAATTCGTTGTAAAATAAGCCCGAAAAATCTTGCTGTTACAGAAATAACAGTTATATTTGCATCGTAAAACAGCCAATTTCAAATCAAATCTTAAGGATAACATGAACGTACCTGCAAATCTGAAATACTCCAGCGACCACGAGTGGTGCCGCATCGAGGGTGACACGGCCGTTATCGGCATTACCGATTTCGCACAGAGCCAACTGGGAGACATCGTATTCGTCGATGTCCCGACCGTCGGCGAGACGCTCGCCGCCAGCGAAGTATTCGGCACGATCGAGGCCGTGAAGACCGTGAGCGACGCATTCCTTCCGGTGGGCGGTGAGATCGTGGAGTTCAACGACGCCGTAGACGCCGACCCCGCCATCGTCAACAAGGACGCTTACGGCGAAGGCTGGCTCATCAAAGTCAAAGTCAGCGACATGGCCGAATACGACGCCCTGCTGAGCGCCGCCGACTACGAAAAATTAATCGGATAAACGCAAAGCATCCCGATAAAGCCCCCGCCAAGGCGGGGGTTTGGGGGTGGGTCCAATTTGTAAACGCGGCGGAACGCCGCGACAAGGAGGCCCGAAAGAACCGAAACGAACAATTAACACAAAATACTTACCGTTATGTCTAAAGTTACTGTCGTAGGTGCAGGCGCCGTGGGCGCAACCTGTGCAAACGTAATGGCTTGCCGCGAAGTGGCGAGCGAAGTGGTCCTCATCGATATCAAAGAGGGTCTCTCGGAGGGCAAGATGCTGGATATGTACCAGTGCTCGACGCTGATGGATTTCGACACGAAGCTTGTCGGATCGACCAACGACTATAAGATGACCGCCAACTCGGACGTCGTAGTCATCACCTCGGGTATTCCCCGCAAGCCGGGCATGACCCGCGAGGAGCTGATCGGCACGAACGCCGGCATCATGAAAGGCGTGATCGAGAACGTCACCAAGTACTCGCCCCGCGCCATCATCATCGTGGTAGCCAACCCGATGGACACGCTGACCTACCTGGCCCTGAAGGCTTCGGGACTTCCGAAGAACCGCATCATCGGCATGGGCGGAGCCCTGGACTCGTCGCGCTTCAAATGCTACCTGGCCAAAGCCACCGGCGCCAACATCAACAACGTCGACGGTATGGTCATCGGCGGCCACGGCGACACGACGATGATTCCGCTCGTATCGAAGGCTACCGTGAACGGCGTTCCGGTTTCGCAGTTCGCTTCGAAGAAGAAGCTCGAGGAGGCTGTCGCCAACACGATGGTCGGCGGCGCTACGCTGACCAAACTCATCGGCACGTCGGCCTGGTATGCTCCGGGAGCCGCTGCAGCGATGATGGTCGAGGCGATCCTCAACGACCAGAAGAAGATGGTTCCCTGCTGCTGCTACCTCGACGGCGAGTACGGCCAGAAGGACATCTGCATCGGCGTTCCCGCGATCATCGGCCGCAAAGGTATCGAGAAGATCGTGAAGATCGACCTCACGAAAGAGGAGGCCGAGAAGTTCGCCGCTTCGGCCGACGCCGTTCGCAAGACGAACAACGTCCTCCACGAGATCAAAGCGCTCTAAACGAGAGGGGGGGGGTATTCGCCGCATCCCCTGAAACCAAGATTTTTATATAAAAAAGCCGCTCTCTTCCGGGAGCGGCTTTTTCGTATCCGGGAAACCGGGCGTCAGAAGCTGATCTTCGCGCCGACGAACCAGCTGCGCGGCATCGAGGGACCGTAGACATAGCCCGAATCGCGCTCGACGCCCTTGTCGAAATCTTTCTGGTAGGCGTTGAAGATGTTCTGCACACCGCCGTAAAGCTGGAGGGTGATCTCCTTGTAAATCCGCAGGTCGTAGGCCAGCCGCAGGTTCACGTCGCAGAACGTCGGCGTGGTGACCGCCACATCCTGCTCCACACCCGACCCGGCCATGTGCTGCACGAGCATTTCCCCCGTGCAGGTGCCGGTCACGTCGGCCGTGAAGCGGCGCAACGGTTTGAACGACGCCGTGAAATAGCCGTAGAGATCGGGCGTGCGGAACATCCGGCGCACGGGAGGCACCTCCGCATCCTCGCTCCACTGCTCGGGCTCGGAGTAGCGGCTCCGCTGCCACGTCATCCCCGCCTGCAGTTCGAACCAGCGGGTGAAAGCGGCCCGGCCCTCGACGTTCAGTCCGCGCACCGTGGCGCCCGAACCGTTGTAACGCTCTTTGATCTTGCCGCCGTCGGCCGTGTCTTCGATATCCCGCAGGGCGAACACATCTTCCAATTTGGTATAGAATCCCTCGACGAGCAGGTTGGCCTGCACGCTTCCGAACGTGTGGTAGAGGTCGGCCGAGAGGCTCACGCTGTGCGAACGCTCCTCCTTCAGATCGTCCGCGAGGCGGATGCGGACCCGCTCGCCGCCCACGATGGCGATGTGCATGTCCTCGTCGAAAGCCTGCGGGGCGCGGTAGCCTCCGGCGTAGCTCACCCGCAGGTTCACCGACTCCGAGGGGTTGAAGCGGACGTTGGCCCGGGGGCTGAAAATCACGTGATCCACGAGATTATGTTTGTCGAGGCGGCCGCCGATCAGCAGCGACCACTTTTTGGTCTTCCACTCGTTCTGCAGGTAGCCGCCCACGATATGCACCGTCTGGTCGGTGTCGATGTCGTAGCCGATCGAACGGTCCTCGAGTTCGTCGAAACTGTATTCGGCACCCAGCGTCAACTCCGAGGGCATGAACAGCAATTTCCGGAAGGCATGGACATACTGCATGCCGGCCGCCGCCGTCAGGTCGTGCGTCGTGCCGTAGGCATCGGGGTCCTGCTTGCTGCCGTAGTAGCTTTTGCGCGCGGTGTTCTGAAACGAGGCGTAGGCGTTGAAACGATCGCTGCGGTCGGCCGACGAAAGGTCGAACGAAAGGCTTCCGCCGTCGATCGCGTGGTCGGTCTGCTCGGCGACGAAGACTTCGTGCGGAGGCCGGTTCAGCTGGTCGCCGCCCCGGCGGTATTCATTGATATGGTGGTACTGCGCCGTGATGCGCGAATAGGCTCCCGTGCGGAAAAAAGAGCGCATGCCGACCGACTGGCTGTTGATGACGGGCAGTTCGGTGAAGCCGTCGCCGTCGTGGTCGTACCCCGAACGGTGGCGGCTCTGGCCGAAGACGCTGACGCCCGCGCGGCCGCTCTCGGAGACGATCGAGGCGTTGAGCATCGTCGAATTATCGTAGGAGTTGCTGCCTCCGAGCGAGGTCAGCGTGTGCGACAGCTGGGCCGAACTGCGCGTCGGCTCTTTGGTGATGATGTTGATCGTGCCGCCGATGGCCGACGAGCCGAAGAGCGCCGAGCCGCCGCCGCGCAGCACCTCGACCCGCTCGATCATGTTGGCCGGAATCTGCTCCAGTCCGTAGACGCCCGTCAGGGCCGAAAACACGGGGTGCGAATCGACCAGTATCTGCGAATAGTGTCCGTCGAGGCCGTTGATGCGCACCTGCATGAAACCGCAGTTCTGGCAGTCGTCCTCGACGCGCACACCGGGCTGGAACGAAAGGCCCTGCGCCAGACACGCCGCATTGGCCCGTTCGAACAGCTTGGCGTCGAGCACGCTCACCAGTGCCGGGGCTTCGCGCCGCAGCGTCGCCGAACGGCTCGCCGAGACGACCACTTCGTCCATCGAAATGCCGTTCTGCGCCACCTCGAAATTCAGTTCCAGCGTCTCGCCGCGCTTCAGCGTGACGGACATTCGTTTCGGGGCATAGCCCAGGGCGCGGACCTCGAGCGTCAGCTCCCCTTCGGGGAGGTTTTTCAGGAAATAGTGTCCCGAAGCGTCGGTCGTCGTCCCGAAAGCCGTGCCGACGACGGCCACCGAAGCATAGGGAAGGTGTTCATGGGTTTCACGGTCCACCACGTGGCCGAAAAGGTTGGCGTCCGTGCTTTTGCGCGGAGCCTCGGCAGCCAGCGCACCGGAAACAGCCAGGCACACGGCAAAGAGCGCCGATAAGATATATCGTTTCATAGAGATTTTGCGGATAAGGTATGTAATTACGTTACAGAGAGACGCCCGGCCACAGCTTTCAGCCGTGGGCACAGGTCTGCGACTGATCTGTCACAAACGAAACGCAATCACGCCGCGGGAGGCGCCCGCAGGGAGAAGAACGGGGACTCGGACGCACACTTGCAATGCGTGGCCTCGGGCAGCAGCACGGCGAGCACCTCGGCATAGAACTGGTGTGCGTAAGGGATTTCGAGCAGGTAGGGGAAGAAATGGAAGTCGTCGACGATACAGAACTCGACGACCAGCTGGTCGGCACCGTTGTCGGGCACCAGGTCGCCGCTGAATGCCGCAAAGTGGGCCGGGTCCTCGTTATAGATATGCACCTTCTGTCCCGCGTAGGCCGCGAGCAGGACCGACAGCAGGAAAGCCGCACAGCATTGCCTGAATTTGAGGCGCATCTTCATCGGGCACAAAGGTATAACAAAAAAAGGGGCGCGACAAGCGGCCCCTGCAAAAATACCTAACTATTAGTAGGTCGTATGTCTGTCCGGCAACCCGCTGCGGGAGACGGACCATACGCCCCTCCCGGAAGCCGGGCGCCTCAGATGCTGATGTCGAGAATCTCGAAATGGATCGTACCCGCAGGCACGTCCACATCCACGCGGTCGCCCTTCTTGCGGCCCAGCAGCGCTTTGGCGATCGGCGTGCCGATGGCCAGCTTTCCCTCGCGCAGGTTAGCCTCGTGTTCGGCGACGATCGTGTAGGTCATCTCCTTACGGGTGTTGTGGTTCAGGAGCGTCACTTTGCTCAGTATCTGCACTTTGCTCTTATCGATCTTCGTCTCGTCGATTACGCGCGCATTGGCGAGCGTATCCTCCAGCTTGGCGATACGCATCTCCAGCAGGCCCTGCGCCTCCCGGGCGGCGTCGTACTCGGCGTTCTCCGAAAGGTCGCCCTTGTCACGCGCTTCGGCGATCGCCGCCGAAATCGCCGGACGCTCGACGGAACGCAGGTGATCGAGCTCCTCTTTGAGTTTTTTGTAACCCTCCGCTGTCAGATAAATAATCTCTTTTGCCATACCTAAAAAACATAAAAAATAAAGAATCCTGACCCGTAAAGGTCAGAACCCCGTTGCATTACTCAGACAAAGATAGAAAGTAAATTCCATATTTCCAAATCTTTTTCGCACTCCGTGGCACGGATCGTGCCCGCAAACGGGGTTATGTATACCCTCCTCACAGTCCATCTGTTATGGACGCTCGGCGCGGGCCTGGTCATCACGCGCCGGCAGCGAATCCCCGCCTCGGCGGCGGCGTGGCTGGCCCTGGTCCTGCTGCTCCCCGTGGCCGGCACGCTGTTATATATACTGGCCGGATACCGCCGCCCCGTGCCCCCGGCCGAAAGCTCCGCTTACAGCGGCGACGCCGTGGAACAGATCGTCGCCCGGGGATGCGGAACGGCCCCCACGCGGCACAACCGCGTCGAGCTGCTGCACAACGGCAACAACGCCTTCGCATCGCTCATCGCCGCCCTGCAGCACGCCACCCGCTCGATCCACATGGAGTACTACATCATCCGCGACGACCGCATCGGCCGCACCATCGCCGAGATACTGATCCGCAAGGCCCGCGCCGGGCTGGAGGTGCGGGTCATCTACGACGCCGTGGGCTCGTGGCGGCTGAGCCGCGCGACGCTGCGGCGCATGCACGAGGCGGGAATCCGCACCACCGCTTTCGAACCGGTCCGCTTCCCGTGGTTCACCACGCGCGTCGCGCGCCGCAACCACCGCAAAATCGTCGTTACGGACGGAAAGACCGCCTATCTGGGCGGCATAAACATTGCGAAATACTACCTCGACGGAGATTACATGGGCAAGTGGCGCGACGAGCACCTCCGCATCGAAGGCGACGCCGTCGCGGACCTCCAGCGACTCTTCATCGCCGATTGGGCGCGGGCCACCCGGGAGTGTCTCGACCCGCGCGGATACATCGCCCCTCACCGCATCCGGCAGCGGCTGCCGATCCAGCTGGCATGGTCCGAAGAGGGCCCTTCGCGGCTGACCATCGCCGAGGCGTTCGCGGCGGCCATCGTCCGGGCCCGGGAACGGGTGCGCATCTGTTCGCCCTATTTCCTGCCCCCGGTGATGATCCTCGACGCCCTGCGGCTGGCGGCCCGGAGCGGCATCCGGGTCGAAGTGATGATCCCGACGTGCAGCGACTCCCCGTTCTCGGACCTCGTGTCCGACTCCTACGTCGGGGACCTGCTCGACGCCGGGGTCGAACTCTACCGCTACGACAACGGATTCCTGCACGCCAAACTGGTGATCGTCGACGAAGAGCTGGCCTCGGTGGGCACCGCGAACATGGACTACCGCAGTCTGACGGACAACCTCGAGGTCACGGCCTTCATCCGCGGCCGGGAGGTGGTCCGCGAACTGGCCGCGAACTTCGGCGACGACCTCGCCTCCTGCCGGCGCATCACGCGCCGGGAGTGGCGGCCGCCGCTGTGGCGCCGGACGCTGGGCGACGTGCTCCGGCTCGTATCACCCCTGATGTGATCCCGTCCGGACTCCCGCCCCGGCGGGGCTTTCGCGTTCAGAACAGAAAAAAACGACCATCTTTCGCTTTCGCGGCCCGGGCGGGCAATAATTTTTTTTGCAAATCGTTAATTTATGCGTAACTTTGCGCGATAAAGCGCCGTAATAGATTCATAAATGAAGCAGACCTTTTTATACGCCCTTTGCGGACTGGCGGCCGCGATCATCCTCGGAGGGTGTTCCGGTATGAACGCCCTGCTGAAAAGCGGAAAGCCCGAACTGATTTACAGCAAGGCGATGGAGTACTACCAGAAGGAGAAGTGGCAGCGTGCCTCGACCCTCTTCGAAGGAGCCCAGTACTACTACACCGGCACCCCGACCGAAGACAGCATCTCGTTCTTCAACGCCCGCTGCAAGTTCAAAAACCGCGACTACGACACGGCGTCGACCCTGCTGGACGACTTCCGCCGCAAATTCGGGCGCAGCGCGTTCATCGAGGACGCCGAAGGCATGTATGCACTCTGCTTCTACTATCTCTCGCCGGGGCCCTCGCGCGACCAGACGATGACCGGGCATGCGCTGATCGCCATCAATGAGTTCATGTCGCGCTATCCGAAGAGCGACCGCGTCGAGGATTTCAAAAAGATCAACGCCGAGCTCACCGAGCGGCTGCACGACAAAGCCTACATCAACGCCTATACTTATTATAAGATCGGCCGCTACAAATCGGCCATCACGGCGCTGAAGAACGCCCTGAAGCAATATCCCGAGAGCAAGCACCGCGAAGAGATCATGTACCTGATCGTCGACGCCGGCTACCGCTTCGCCAGCAACTCGGTCCGCGACAAGCAGACGGACCGCTACCTGACAATGCTCGATTCCTACCTCTCGTTCAAAGAGGAGTTCCCCGAATCGTCGCACATCAAAGAGATAGACCGCATGGCCAAGAACGCCCGCGACTACCTCGACCGCAATAACAAAGACAACAACATATAAGATGGAAATCAAGAAGAACATTCCCAACAACACCATCACGCGCAAGCTGGTGGATCTGGACTCGGAAACGGGCAACATCTACGAAAGCGTAAACATCATCGCCCGCCGCGCCAACCAGATCTCAACCGAACTCAAAACCGAGCTCAACCGCAAACTCGCCGATTTCTCGTCGCCCACCGACACCATGGAGGAGACTTTCGAGAACCGCGAGCAGATCGAGATCTCGCGTTATTACGAGCGCCTGCCCAAACCGGTAATCATCGCCACCGAGGAGTTCATCGACCATGAACTGGTCTTCAAAGAGGGCAAGGACGGCGAGATGAAGGTGATCTAATCCGCACAGGGAGATGGCATCCGAAGGCGTTGCGAATCCCCCGCTGGCGGGGAAACACATACTGCTGGGCATCACGGGTAGCATAGCGGCTTACAAGGCTGCCGTGCTTTGTCGTTTATTGAAGACGGCAGGCGCCGACGTGCGCGTGGTGATGACGCCGCTGGCCAAGCAGTTCATCACGCCGCTGACGATGGCCACGCTCTCGAAAAATCCCATCCTCGTCGAATTTTTCGACCCGGAAAACGGGGCGTGGAACTCCCATGTGTCGCTGGGCGAATGGGCGGACTGCTACCTGATCGCCCCCGCCACGGCCAACACGCTGGCCAAGATGGCCGGCGGCATCGCCGACAACCTGCTGCTGACGACCTATCTTTCGGCACGCTGCCCGGTCGCCGTGGCTCCGGCCATGGACCTGGACATGTACGCCCACGAAGCCACCCAGCAGAACCTCCGGACGCTCGCCCGACGCGGCGTCCATATCGTCGAGCCCGGCGACGGCGAACTGGCCAGCGGGCTGACGGGCAAAGGCCGCATGGCCGAACCCGACCAAATCGCCGCATTCGTCGGCGACCTTCTCCGCGAAAAAAAAAAGAGTCTGCAAGGTAAACGGCTGATCGTCACGGCAGGAGCCACGATCGAAGCCATCGACCCCGTGCGGTTTATCTCGAACCACTCCACGGGGAAGATGGGTTATGCCATTGCCGGGGAACTGGCCGACAGGGGCGCCGAAGTGACACTCGTCACGGGCCGCACTTCGCTGCCGACACCCGCGGGCGTCGAGCGCGTGGACGTGCTCTCGGCCGCCGAGATGCACGACGCCGCGGTCCGGGCTTTCGACGGGGCCGACGGGGCGGTGATGTGCGCCGCCGTGGCCGACTACACCCCCGAAAGCGTTTCGGAGACCAAGATCAAAAAATGCGACGGCGACCTGTGCATCACCCTGCGCCGCACACGCGACATCGCCGCCGAACTGGGGGCGCACAAGGGCAGCCGCCTGCTGGTGGGATTCGCCCTGGAGACCCATGACGAGGAGGCGCATGCCGGGGCCAAACTCGTGAAGAAGAATTTCGACTTCATCGTGCTCAACTCGCTGCGCGACGCCGGAGCGGGATTCCGCGGCGACACCAACAAGGTGACTTTCATCGACCGCGCGGGCCGCGAAGAGCTGCCCCTGATGCCGAAGCAGGAGGTCGCCGCATGCATCGCCGACAAAATCGAAAAATTTTTCGCCCGATGAATGCTTTCCGCAACGGGGAAAGCCGGGGCTTTTAATTTTTAATTCTTAATTTTTAATTTCGCATGCTACGCCGTCTGTCGGTCGAGAATTACGCGCTTATCGACAAGCTCGAAATGGAGCTGGCCCCCCACCTGAACATCATCACGGGTGAGACGGGAGCCGGAAAATCCATCCTGCTCGGAGCCCTCGGGCTGCTGCTGGGGGCCAAGAACGACGGTTCGGCGATGAAAGACTCAACGCGCAACTGCACGGTCGAGGGGATTTTCGACCTCTCGGGACGCGACCTGGAACCGTTCTTCGAGGAAAACGACCTCGACTACGCCCCCGAGACGACCCTCACGCGCATCATCTCCCCGACGGGCAAGAGCCGCGCCTTCATCAACGACGTGCCGGTGCAGCTGGCGCAGCTGCGCGAACTGGGAACCCGCCTGATCGACATTCACTCCCAGCACCAGAACCTGATCCTCTCTTCGGAGGAGTTCCGCACCTCGGCGCTCGACACCGTGGCCGCGAACCGGGAACTGCTGGCCCAATACACGGCGCAGTACACCCGGATGAGCGAACTGCGGCGCCGGCTGACCGCCCTGCGCGAAGCCGCCGAAAAAGGGCGCCGCGACGAGGAGTGGCTCCGGTTCCAGACCGAGGAGCTGACGGCCGCCAACCTGCGCCCGGGCGAACAGGCCGAGCTGGAGGAGGAGCTGGCAGTACTCGAAAATGCCGACCGCATCGGCGAGGCGCTGACCGCCCTGCGCAACGCTTTCGACACGGACGAAACGGGGGTATTGGCGCAGCTCAAAAATTCGGAGAACGAACTCAACCACATCCGCAGCCACTACCCCGCCGCCGGGGAGTACGCCGACCGCCTGCGGTCGGTGCTCGAAGAGTTGAAAGACATCAACGGCTCAGCCGCCGCGGCCTGCGAACGGCTGGACGCCGATCCGGAGCGGCTGGCGAAACGCTCGGCCCGCCTCGATACGCTGATCGCCCTCCAGCAGAAACACCACGCCGGGGATGAAGCCGAACTGATCGCCGTGCGCGACCGCTGCGCAGCGCAACTGGCAGCCATCGTCCACAGCGGCGAGGAGATCGCCGAAGCGGAGGCCGCCCTCGCCGAAGCCGCCGGAAAGGTCCTCGCCCTGGCCGAACGCCTGCACAAAGCGCGCGAAAAGGCCGCCGCGGGATTCGAGAAGCACATCCTTTCGACCCTCACGAAGCTGGGCATGCCCGACACGGTTTTCCGCATCGCGCTGACGCCGCTGGCCGAACCTTGCCGCACGGGGTGCGACAGCGTGCAGTTCCTCTTCACGGCCAACCGGAACATGACACCCCAGCCCGTCGAGCGCATCGCCTCGGGCGGTGAGCTTTCGCGCGTGATGCTGGCCCTGAAAGCCCTGCTGGCCGAACGGATGCAGCTGCCGACGATCATCTTCGACGAGATCGACACGGGCGTCTCGGGCCGCATCGCCGACGCCATGGGCGAGATCATCGAATCGCTCGCAGCCTCGATGCAGGTGGTGGACATCACCCACCTGCCGCAGGTCGCCTCGAAAGGCTCGGCGCATTTCGTGGTCTACAAGCGCGAAGGACGCACGGACATCACCCGCCTCGGCGACGAGGAGCGCGTGACTGAAATCGCCAAGATGCTCTCCGGCTCCCGGATCACCGACGCCGCCGTGGCCCAGGCCCGCATCCTGCTGGGCAAATAACCGCATACGTTCGATTTTACACAAGACGGAACGACCCGAAATCGTTCCGCCCGCTACGATAACCCCTTAAAAAACGTATCATGGACAACATTTTCGAAATCGCGGCCGCCAACCAGCAGCGCGCCCGCGAGGTCATCCGCGACTCCGGGCTGGAGGAGGCCTGGCGGTCGGTCGGCGCCGAACCGAACCTCGTGGGTTCGCTCCGCACGGGCCTGCTGATGAAGCATCGCGACATCGACTTTCACATCTACTCCTCGCCCCTGAACATTGCCGACAGCTTTGCGGCCATGACCCGGATCGCCGAGAATCCCCGCATCCGCCGTATCGAGTACGGCAACCTGCTCGATGCGCAGGACCAGTGCCTCGAATGGCACGCCTGGTACGCCGATGCCGACGACCAACTCTGGCAGATCGACATGATCCACATGCCCCGCGGCTCGGCTTACGACGGTTATTTCGAACGGGTGGCCGACCGGATCAGCGCCGTGCTGACCGACGAGACGCGGCGCGCCGTCCTGCAGATCAAATACGACACGCCCGACGAGGTGAAGATCATGGGCATCGAGTATTACCGGGCGGTGCTGGGCGACGGCGTGCGCACCTACGCCCAATTCGAGGCATGGCGCGCGGCGAATCCCGTCGAGGGCATTCTGGAATGGATGCCATAGACCCCCGAACCTGATTTACAGGCCCGTTTTCCGTACATCCTGCCCAAACCGCACATTTTTGTATCCGTTTTTATTCAATATCACGACCGTTTTTGTTATATTTGTTCCGCAAACAGGACTTCGGTCCCCTAAACAAAGTGATTATGAAGAAGTATTTTGCAGAAATGGTGGGAACCATGGTTCTCGTCCTGATGGGCTGCGGAAGTGCCGTATTTCTGGGCTGTGACGCACCGGCCGAGATTCTGGCGGTAGCTTTCGCATTCGGTCTGTCGGTCGTGGCGATGGCTTACTGCATCGGCGGCATTTCGGGCTGCCACATCAACCCGGCCATCACGCTCGGCGTGTGGCTCTCGAAGCGCATGAGCGGCAAGGACGCCGCAGGCTACATGGCCGGACAGTTCGTCGGCGCGCTGATCGGCTCGGCGATCATCTGGCTGCTGACCTCGACGGGCGCTTACGGTGCGACCACCGCAACGGGCGCCAACGGTTTCGGCGACGGAGAAATGCTGCAGGCGCTGATCGCCGAGGTGGCATTCACGTTCATCTTCGTACTCGTGGTGCTCGGCGCGACCGACAGCGAGAAAGGCGCGGGCAACCTGGCCGGACTGGCCATCGGCCTGACGCTGGTGCTGGTGCACATCGTCTGCATCCCGATCACGGGCACCTCCGTGAACCCGGCCCGCAGCTTCGGTCCGGCAATCTTCGCGGGAGGCAGGGCCCTCAGCCAACTGTGGCTGTTCATCGTCGCTCCTTTCGTCGGCGCAGCCCTGTCGGCCGGCGTATGGAAAGCGCTGAACTGCAAATGCTGCGAAAAGAAATAGCTTTCCCCGACCCTTAAAAAACGGACCGTTCCCGAAAGGAACGGTCCGTTTCGTTTGAACTGGGCGACATTGGAAACGTCAGATGCCTCCGTCCACCACCCAACAACTCCCGGCATTGTCGTTGCGCAGGGCCAGCATGATCTCCCGGACGCTTCCATCACGCATCAGGAGCTTGCAGGGAACGAACTGCCCGGGGTATTCGCCCGACCGGACCGGTTCGCCGATCTCCGAGGGGACGGCCCCTTCATAGATGCCGCGCACCATTTCGCGTCCGCCGGGACCGAAGAAACGGAGCGCGTCGTCCAGCACCTCCGTATCCCAGCCCTCCATGGCCCGGAGGATCAGCTCCGCGGCCTCCCGGGCCCCGATACCTGCCAGACGCGTTCCGGCCAGCGGCCGGCGAAGGTCATTCCAGGCGATGCCTTCGGGCAATGCCGTCAGCGCCGCGGGATCGACCGGTGCGTCGTAGACGAGCTTCGTCATCTCGAGGACGGAACGCTCCCCGCGGTCGGTGACGACCGTGACACGGGCGCCGAGCAGCCGTCCGTTGTCCGCGTCGAAGGTGTATTCCCGCCGGTTGTCGCTCTCGGAGATCGACGAGTTGAGCGCATAATCACTCTGCTTATAATCCCCCTGCGCCGGAGCCGTCACGGTAAGGCGGACGGTCTGCGCATTCCGTGTGACGGTGTAGACGGCTCCGTCGGTCGAGGTGGCCAGTTCCTGCTCGCGGAGCATCAGCATACGCGGGTCGATGAAAGAGGTCAGGTCCTCCAGAAAACCGGGATTGCCGTTCTGGATGGTCCCGTCGCCGTAATTCATCCACTGATGGATTTGCTTTCCGTCGTAAACGGCTTTGCGGCCCGGTTTCTCGATCCGCCACATCAGTTCGGGGGTGAAAACCACCCGCAGCGTGTGGGGAACGAAGTCCAGATCGGGGTCTATGTACCCGAAGTTATCCTCCGCGCGGGTGCGGACCTGCAGTTCCATGTCGAGGCTCTTCAGGCCGCTCATCGAGACGACGGCCTGCCGGAAGCAGCTGCGGGCCGCACGGACGGGAGTGTTGAGCCCCGCCGTAAGCGCGACCGCGAGCAGGGCCGCCGCCGAGAAGATGCCTGCGGCGCTGCGGATGAGGCGTCTGCGGCGGCGCTGCGACGCGAATCGTTCGGGAGCGGGCGCCGCCCGGCGGACGGCTTCCAGCAGACGGGTTTCAAAACCGGCCGAGGGAATCGTGTCGATATGCGGGGTCACGGCGTCGAGGGCCTCACGGGCGCTGCGGTATTCGGCGGCGCAGGCGGGACATTCGGCCAGGTGTCGTTCTAATTGCTGCTGCTGTGCGGGTGTGAGCTCCCCGGCAAGCAGGTCGGTCAGGAGCTCCTGATAATAACGGCAGTTCATGGTTGCGGATTTTTTTAGTGTTGCAATACGTTTTTCAGTTTGTCGATCCCGTAGCGGAAGCGCGATTTGACGGTCGTCACGGGGCAGTCGAGCACTTCGGCGATCTCCGTGAAGCGCAGCGAGCCAAACGTGTGGAGGCGGATGACATCCGCCTGTTCGGGCGGCAGGCTGCCGAGCAGCGAATCGATGCGTTTCGCTTCGGCGGGAAGAGGGTCTTCCGTTTCGGGGGCGGCTATCTGCGGACGGATCTCCTCGTGGCGGACATGCCGCCGCCGGAGGTCGCAGCAGCCGTTCGCCACGCAACGGAACAGGTAGGCCCTGGGCTGGACGACCGGAGTCCGGGCGACGGCGAATTTCAGAAAGGCATCCTGCACGATGTCTTCGGCATCGGCACGGGAGCCCGTCCGCAGGGCGGCGAACCGGAACAACGGCTCCTGATAAGCCGCAATCGCCTCTTCAAGCTGGGCCATACGGGATGTAACGGGTGTTTTCATCAGCAATGATTTTAATTTTCGGACGCGCGTTCGTAATTAAGACGTGAAAATCCGGAAAACGACTTAAAACACGGACCGAAAAACGGGGATGCCTCCGAAATCAGAAAAAACGGACCGCCCTCCGGGACGGTCCGCCAAACGCTATTCGTGCGGGCGCCGCAGCCGCCACCGTCCGACGAGGGTTTCGCCTTTGAAGTAGATGACCAGCGAACTGACGATAACCGCCATCCCCGCGACAGTGCTGAAATGGGGATACTCGCCGGGCAGCATCACCCAGCTCAGGACAGCCCCCAGCACGGGATTTATCAGGCGGCACATGTTGATATCGCTGACCTTCGTGCCCTCGGTGCGCAGGGCCATGAACCAGAAACTGAACGCAAAGACCGAGATAAAGACCAGCACCCCGAGGCTTCCGTAGAATCCCGCAGGCTTGGCCCAGAACGGTGCGAACCCTTCGGTGGCGATGCCCACGCCGTAGATCAGCAGACCGCCGAAGAACATCTGCACGGCATTCAGGAAGACCGGGTCGACCTTGCCCTTGTCCTCGGAAACCGAGATCGCGGAGTAGCCCTGAAAGACGATGCTCGCCAGCAGCAGCACGATGCCCCCGATGCCGCGCCAGTCGAGCGGCGAGCCGTCGCTGCCCGTGCCGACGATCAGCAGCAGCCCCGCGAAGCTTACCACGAGGCTCACGACCTTATAGCGGTTCAGCCGGTCGTCGCTGGCCAGCAGGTGCGCCAGCAGGACGTTTATCAGCGGCGTAAGGCCCATGACGATCGAGCTGATGGCCCCGCTGACGAAGTCCACGCCGAAATAAAAGGCCGTGTATCCCAGGAACATATTGACCAGGATGAGGTTGCCGAACAGCCGTTTGTGGCGCACGATCTCGCGCCACATCCCGCCGTGCCACGTGTAGGCAAAGAGGATGACGCCGACGACGGTGAAGCGCAGTCCGGCGAAATTCATCGGCGTAAAATCGTAGCTGAGTCCCTGTTTGATAAACGGATTGACGACGGCCCACAGCACCGAGGCCAGTATCGCATAGAGAATACCTTTTTTCATAACATGCAAGTTTCGCTTGCAAAGGTAATAAAAAAGCGGACCGGAGCGACAAAACGAACCCGGGTCCTGCCGAAACGGGACCCGGGTCTGTCAGACGTGGCAGCTATCAGTTCTGGCGGTACTTTGCGTCGAGCACGCCATTGTAGGTCGCAGCCTGGTAAAGGCCGTTGAAGCAGGCGAGATAAGCACCCTTGGGGGCGTCGAATCCGTCGTAAAACTCGGAGAAAGTGTAAGCGCTGTCGGTCGTCAGCCAGCTCCACAGCTCGGGATAGACCTTTTCGATGTGAACAGACTCGTGCGGGTAGTTGAACCAGTCGAATCCGCACTCGTAGCCGTTGTTCTTGTCGGTGAACACGGTGCCCGTCGTGGTGATGACCAGCCCCAGGGGCAGGCCCTTCTTGTCGAACGACTTGTCGAGATAGGAGGTCGACAATGCATAGATCTCCTCGCCGCCCACTTCGATATACCATTCGACGCGCATCACGCCGTCACCGGCGATCTTCGAAACATCCCAGTTACGCATGGTCGAACCGAGGTACTGATGCTCCGCGAAGTCGACCTCGTTGCGGTCGTTCACATTGATAAAGCCTTCGATCGATTTGAAATACTGCTTGCGGCAGTCGGCGCCTTCAGGCGTGATAAGTCCTTTGTAAACCTGTTTGTTGCCCTTATAGACCACGCAGCCCAGTTTGATGGGTTTCGACGACCCGAGGGCGATCGGCTGTACGCCGAATCCGAAGATATTATTCTTCTGCAGGTACATCACGTGGATCACCAGGTCGTTGTAGTCGTAGTCGCCCTCATAGGAGTCCTCGAAACAGATTACCTGGAACATCTGCGACTTGTTGCCCTCGAAAGAGGGATATTCGTCCGAAGGCACAAATTCGACGGTCACACCGTCCGCGGCTCGGGTCTCGCCCATGCGGGGCACCCAGATGGTCATGGGGCTGTCTGCCTCGGCGAAAGTCATGCCGTCGACCTTGACAAGGGAGATATTGCCGGCTTTCACGGGGACTTCAAAGGCTTCAGCGGTCTGGAAATGGTCGAGATCGACATCGATGGGAGGCTTGGGGGATTCGCCCTCGGGTTTATCTATGCAGGAAGCCGCCATGGCTGCCAGCACAATAAGCAGGAGTTTTTTCATACTATTGAGAATTCAGTGATGGGTTGACAGGGACAAAGATAAACATTATTTCGCAATTGCGCCCAAAAATCAAACAAATCGGCCCATACTATTTTCTGATGAAAATTCCAAGGGGGGGGGTGACGCTTATACTCCAGCTCCAAGGGCCGTAAAAAAGGGGCATCCCGTCGCCGGCATACCCCTTCTTCTCCAAGTAAATCGCAGCTCATTACATCATGCCGCCCATACCGCCTCCGGGCATTGCCGGCATGGCGGGAGCGTCGGACTTCTTCTCAGCCAGCACACACTCGGTGGTGAGGAACATCGACGCGATCGACGCGGCGTTCTCCAGCGCGACACGCGACACCTTCGTCGGGTCGATGATACCGGCCTTCATGAGGTCCTCGTACTTGTCGTCACGGGCGTTGTAACCGAAGGCGTCCTTGCCCTCCTTCACCTTGTTGACGACCACCGAACCCTCGCCGCCGGCGTTCTCGACGATCTGGCGCAGAGGCTCCTCGATGGCGCGTTTCACGATCTGGATACCCGTCGTCTGGTCCTCGTTGTCGCCCTTCAGGCCTTCGAGAGCCGCCGTGGCGCGGATGTAAGCCACACCGCCGCCCGGGACGATTCCCTCCTCGACGGCTGCGCGGGTTGCGGCCAGCGCATCGTCCACGCGGTCCTTCTTCTCCTTCATCTCGACCTCGGTAGCGGCTCCGACGTAGAGCACGGCGACACCGCCGGCCAGCTTGGCCAGACGCTCCTGCAGCTTCTCCTTGTCGTAATCCGACGTGGCCTTGTCGATACCGGCACGAATCTGCGCCACACGCGAGGCGATCTCCTCCTTCTTGCCGGCACCGTCGACGATGGTGGTGTTCTCCTTGTTGAGCGACACCTTGTCGGCCGTACCCAGCATCTCCAGCGTAGCGTCCTCGATCTTCATGCCCTTGTCGGCCGAGATCACGGTTCCGCCCGTCAGCACGGCGATATCCTCCAGCATCTCCTTACGACGGTCGCCGAAGCCCGGGGCTTTGCAGGCGGCGATCTTCAGCGTGCCGCGGAGTTTGTTGACCACGAGCGCCGAAAGGGCTTCGCCGTCGACATCCTCGGCGATAATCAGCAGCGAACGGCCGCTCTGGGCAACCGGCTCCAGCACACCCATCAGCTCCTTCATCGTCGAAACCTTCTTGTCCGTGA
>ERZ1673699.1423-NODE-1423-length-19133-cov-10.921585_pt1 | contig 19133 bp, 14 predicted proteins | sample MGYA00580229_ERZ1673699 | MGnify/ENA primary metagenome ERZ1673699 (study PRJEB41218, sample SAMN15661785) | gut metagenome | host: Homo sapiens | place: Canada: London | collected 2015-08-20/2019-03-30 | study: EMG produced TPA metagenomics assembly of... | reverse complement strand
TGGCCCTTCTCGCCGTTGCACACCGGGAACTCGGCATCCGGGGTAAAGCAGAACACCGGAGCCGGGTAATTCTTCAGGTAGTACTCCACGTCCTGCATGTGGGTCTCTTCGTTGTCACCGATAAGGGCACGGATGGGGTAGCGCAGCTCATAGCCCTGCTCCTTGAGGAACTTGAGGGCGTACAGGGTGACCACCATGGGGCCCTTGTCGTCCGAGACGCCGCGGCCCAGCAGCCAGCCGTCCTGGATGCGCATCTTGAAGGGGTCGGCCGTCCAGCCGTTGCCCACCGGCACCACGTCCACATGGCAGATGGTGGCCAGATACTTTTCCGGATCGGCACCGGCCAGCTCTGCGTAGCCCATGTAGTTCTCGCAGTTGCGGGTGGCAAGGCCCATGCCGGCTGCCAGCTCCAGCGTCTTGTCCAGTGCGGCACGGGGGCCCTTGCCGAAGGGTGCGCCCTCTTCCGGGGTGCCCTCCACGCTGTCGATGGCCACCAGCGCGGCAATGTCCTGCAGCAGCTGCTCCTTGTTTTCCGCGATGTACGCGTCGATTTTCTGATTCAGTCCCTGATCCATGATCATCGTTTCCTTTCCGGGCGGGCTGCTGCACGCAGACCGCTGTATTCAAACACATCCTGTCCATTCTAGCACACTCGGGGCAGAAATGCTATGGGCAATTTCCACGACAAAGCGGCGGCAGATTTGGGCCATCAGCCCACGGCAAACAGACCGCTCAACGCACCCAACAGGCCCGCACTGGCCAGACCCATGATGATCCCGGCCAGCAATACGCCGCCCATGCAGGCCACCAGCACATCCTTGAACTTCATATCCAGGATGGACCCCGCCAGCGTGCCGGTCCAGGCACCGGTACCCGGCAGCGGGATGCCCACGAACAGCAGCAGCGCCAGGGTCAGGCCGCGGCCCGCCTTGGCCTCCAGTGCACGGCCGCCCTTTTCGCCCTTGTTGATGCAAAAGCGGCAGATGGGCCCGATGAGGGGCTTATGGTAGCCCCAGATCAAAAACTTCCGGGCAAACAGGTAGATGAAGGGCACCGGGAGCATGTTGCCCAGCACGCACAAAAAGTAGGTGGGCAGTGCCGGAAGCCCCAGACCCAGCCCAATGGGAATGGCTCCGCGCAGCTCCACGATGGGCACCATGGAGATGAAAAACACCAGCAGATAATTCTTGAGCATAGCTTCTCCTTTACAGGTCAATGTCCAGCTCCACCGGGCAGTGGTCCGAGCCGAACACCTCGTTGTGGATCTCGGCGGCGCGGATCTTATCTGCGATGCGCTGCGAGACGATAAAGTAGTCGATGCGCCAGCCCGCATTCTTTTCGCGGGCATGGAAACGGTAGCTCCACCAGCTGTACTTCACCTCATCCGGGTGCACCACCCGGAAGCTGTCGGCAAACCCGGCCGCCAGCAGCTCGGTCATCTTGGCCCGCTCCTGGTCGGTAAAGCCTGCGCTCATCCGGTTGGTCTTTGCGTTCTTGATATCCATTTCGGTGTGGGCTACGTTCAGGTCGCCGCACAGGATCACCGGCTTTTTCGCGTCCAGCCCCAGCAGGTAGGCGCGGAAGGCGTCCTCCCAGGTCATGCGGTAGTCCAGCCGCTTCAGCCCGTCCTGGCTGTTGGGGGTGTAGCAGTTCACCAGATAAAAGCCCGGGTATTCCAGCGTGAGCACCCGGCCTTCGTGGTCATGCTCCTCCAGCCCGATGCCGGTGGTCACGGCCAGCGGCACCTGCCTGCACCAGCAGGCCGTGCCGGAGTAGCCCTTTTTCTCGGCCGAGTATGTATATTCTGTGTAGCCCTCTGGGGCAAAATCCGCCTGACCGGGCTGCATCTTGGTCTCCTGTACCGAGAAAATATCGGCGTCCAGCGCGGCAAAGCTGTCGGCAAAGCCGTGGGTCAGGCAGGCCCGCAGGCCGTTCACATTCCAGCTGATGAGTTTCATGCAAAGGGTCCTCCCTTTTTGTTTTATGCGTGATACTTGGTTTTCCATACCCCGCTGCGGAAGCGGGTCACAAAGCAGGTCACACGGCAGAGCCAGTCGATGACCATGGCGATCCACACGCCCACGGCCCCCCAGCCCATGCGCACGCACAGCAGGTAGCTGAAGCCCAGCCGCCACACGGCCATGCTGAGGATGGACACGATCATGGTAAATTTCACGTCGTTGGCGGCGCGCAGGGCGTTGGGCAGCACGAAGGACAGCGGCCAGAAAAAGATGGCGCAGCCCGCATGGATGGTCACAAGCTGGATGGCCAGCTCCATGGTGGCACCGGACAGCTCATAGATGCCCACCAGCGGCCGCAAAAACAGCAGAATGGCCCCGTTGAACAGGCCCATGGTCAGGTAAGCCCACAAAGTGAGCTTGCGGGTGTAGTGCACGGCCTGCTCGTAGTCCCGCGCACCGACGCACTGGCCCACCACGGTGATCATGGCAAGGCTCAGGGCTTTGCCGGGGATGACGCCCATGCCGTCCAGATTGTTGGCCACCGCGTTGGCAGCGATCTGCACCGTACCGAACGTGGAGATCATGCTCACCACCAGGATGCGTCCGGCCTCGAACAGGCTGTTCTCAAAGGCGGACGGGATGCCGATGCCCAGGATGCGCCGGGTCATGCCGACGTCCAGCTGCACGGTCCTGGGCACCTGCAGCGCGTGGCCCTTCTGGTAGCACTTGCCCAGAATGAGCACGGCCGCCACCACACGGGACACCACACTGGGCCATGCCACGCCATCCACGCCCATTTTCAGGCCAAAGATGCACACCGCGTTGCCCACGATGTTGATGATGTTCATCAGCACGCTGATCTGCATCGAGATCCGGGAGTTGCCCATGCTGCGGAACAATGCCGCGCCCGCGTTGTACAGCGCCAGGAACGGGTAGCTGACCGCAATGATCTTGAGGTACAACGTACCGGCATTCAGCACATCGGCGTCAATGGAGCCGTAGAACAGCCGGATCATGGGCCGCGCCAGCACAAAGCACAGCACCCCCACGCCCAGGCCCAGGATGCCGCTGAGCAGGATCAGCTGCCCGGCACTCTTGTTGGCGCTCTTCTGCTCCCTTGCGCCCAGGAACTGGCTCACCACCACGGCACCGCCGGTGGCCAGCGCCGAAAACAGCACGATGATCAGGTTGTTGATCATGTCCACCAGACTGACGCCGGAAATGGCGGCCTCGCCGCAGCGGGACACCATCATGGTATCGGCCATGCCCACCGTCACGGCCAGGAACTGCTCCACCAGCAGCGGCCAGGTGAGCTTCAACAATTGTGATTGGGTAAACAACGGTTTCCGTCCGTCGAACAGCGGCGCTTTTTCCCCGCTGCGTGCCGTTTGCTGCATCATTGAACTCCTCTCCTGCACGGGCCGCATTGCCCGCGCTCTTCCTGCGCGGTGCGCAGGCCCCTCGATTTTACATACGCATTCATCTTAACACACCCGCCCCCTGTTGTAAAGAATCGTCTTTGCACGCCCGGCGGGGCTGTCTGCCGCCCGTTTTGGGCTTGTTCGTCAGTTTGCCGGGAACTTTCCATCAAATTTGTGCGTTCCTACAAAAATGCGATTTCCCGTGTGTTTTGTTCAAAAAATTTAAAAATCCTCTTGTAATTTTCCGGCAAACGTGGTATGTTGTATCCAACAAAGGCATTTCGTTGGATACAAATGTACACATCTTCTACCATCCGGCCTTTGTCCCCTGATTTCTGCTATTTTCTTCATTTACCTTCTTATCATTTACCCTGCCTGCCCCGCAAGGGGCAAGAAAAGCGATGACCCAACCTGCACGGGTCACCGCTTTTTCTTTTTTATCGGATCCTATTGTGCAGCGTCAGCCTTTTGTCTGCGCGGCAAATGCCTGCCGGACGTCACCGGAAAAATAGAGGGTGCCCAGCGCGCACACCGGCCCGGTGCCGCCAAGTTCCATGGCCCGGGCCACACCGGCTTCGATGCTGCCTGCGGCCTCCGCCGGGCAGCCATAGGCCCGGATGTGCTCCGCCAGCGTTTCCGCCGGCATGGCACGGGGCGTGTGGGCCGCCACGGTCACGAACTGCTTTGCCAGCGGGGCCAGCAGCTGCAGCATCTCGTCCACATCCTTGTCGGCCATGATGCTGACCAGGAACACGAACTTCTCGCCGGGGAAGCGGTCCTTCAGGCTCTGCACCGTGGCCCGCATGCCGTGGGCGTTGTGGCTGCCGTCCAGCAGGAAGGCCGGGGCATGCCGCAGCAGTTCAAAGCGGCCCGGCCACCGCACGGTCTCCAATCCGGTGCGGATGGCACTTTCCGGCACGTTCCAGCCTTTGGCCCGCAGCACCCGCAGTGTGGTGATGGCCACCGCCGCGTTGCGGGGCTGGTAGCTGCCGATGAGGGGCAGGTGCACCCCGTCCAGCCCGTCAAAATCAAAGGTGACTGCGTCCAGATCTCCACCGTCGATCTGCAGGTTGTGGAAATCCACTTCGGTCAGGGGCGCGTTCTGCTCTGCAGCCACCCGCCGGATGACCGCATCGGCCTCCGGGACCCCGCCGTAGCTCACCACCGGGCAGCCCAGCTTGATGATGCCCGCCTTGGCGGCGGCAATATCGGCCAGCGTGGGACCCAGCTCCCTGACGTGGTCCATACCCAGCGCGGTGATCACGGCGCACTCCGGATTCTCGATGACGTTGGTGGAATCCAGCGTGCCGCCCAGCCCCACTTCCAGCACCACGATGTCGCACTGTTTGCGGGCAAAATACAGCATTCCCAGCGCGGTGATGATCTCGAACTCGGTGGGGACGTCGGTCATGGCGTCGGCGGCAGGCTGCACCCGCTCCACCAGCTGCACCAGTTCTTCGTCCGGGATCTGCTGCCCATCCACCTGGATCCGCTCGTTGAATCGGTTGATGAAGGGCGAGGTGAACAGGCCCACCCGGTAACCGGCGGCCTGCAGGCAGGAAGCCAGCATGGCCGCCGTGCTGCCCTTGCCGTTGGTGCCCGCCACATGGACGAACCGGAGCCGCTTGTGGGGGTCTCCCAGAGCGGCCAGCAGGGTGCGGGTGCGGCTCAGGCCGGGTTTGTGCCCGGCCCACTGCACCGCGTGGATGTATTCCATTGCCTGTTCGTAGTTCATAGATATTGCCTCTTTATGATTTTGAATGCCCTCCGCTGTGCTCTGGGCATATTGAGCGGAAATATTATTTTTAAATTTGCAACTCCGGAAAATCTGCGGATTTTCCGGAGTTGCTTTTTCACAGGTGGGGTCGCAGCGGGCAACAGCATTTCCCGTACCGACCCCTTTTCGTGAACAGGTCAATGGGAAACGACCGCAGTCGTTTCCCATTGACAAAAAGAAAATTCATTCCTCTGGCTATGGCGCAGTGCACGCGGAGCCATTTTCAATCGTTCTCGTTTTATTTCTTTGCCAGCTTCATCAGGCTGCGGTTTTCCAGCAGGATGCGCAGCAGGACGATGTTCACCGCGCTCAGCACCAGCGCATTGGGGATGCGGGCCAGCAGCACGCTCCATGCGTAGCCGTAGAAGATGCGCAGCGCCAGCGAGTTGATCACCATGGAGCCCACAAAGTGGCCCAGCATCACGCTGATGCTCAGCCGCAGGCCGGTGCGGTAGTCCGGCAGCTTCTGCCAGGCATAGCCCGCCACCAGACCAATGGCCCCGGCACCCAGCGTGATGAGCGGGTTGATGGCATAACCGGCCAGTACGCCGCCGATGATGTCGGCCACCGCGCCCACGGCAAAGCCTGCCCCGGGCCCGAACAGCAGGGCCGCCAGCAGCACTGGCAGGCTGCCCAGGTTGAACCGGACAAAGCCGGTGGAGATGCTCAGCACCCGGCTGAACACGATGCTCATGGCCACCAGCAATGCCAGCATGACCAGTGTGCGGACGGAAGTTCTGGATGTATTGTTCATATCAATTGTCCTCCCCTTTCGGCTGAAAGGAACCAGCAGGGCAGACGCAAAACGCCCTCCCTGCGCGACAAACCGCACAAAGGAGGGCGTGAATCCAACAAATTTCACTTCCGGGCAAGGCGGCAGACCGTCTCGCCTGCACCCAAGTCCATGCAGCAGCGGGATGCAGATCCTGTACCGCGGGTACACCTTCGTCCACAGCACAACTCCCCGTTGATGCGGCACTTAACGCACAGGATCTTACTCTGTTGATGGTTTTATTATAGCCCTTTTTCCCCGCCCCCGCAACCGCAGAAACCGACAGCTTTGCCAAGGCAGCGTTCTTATTTTTGTCTATGCTGCACAGTAGTATGGCTTTCTTCGCCTGCACACCCCTTTTCTTTTGGGGCAGAACGTGGTAAGATGGGCACAAGAGATGTACAAGGGAGCCCCGCTCCCGGAAAGGAACTCATTCCCATGAAATTCAGCGAAATGACTTATACCCGCCCGGACATCGACGCCCTGCTGGCCGATTGCAAAGCTCTGGCCGCCAAGGCCGCAGCTGCCCCGGACGGCGACGCACTGGTGGCCGTGTACTACGAGCAGAGCCGCGCTTTTGCCGACTACACCACCGCCTCCCAGCTGGCCAATATCCACTACACCTGCGACACCCGCGACGCTTCTTGGAAGGCCGAACAGGATTTCTTTGACGCCAACGGCCCCGCCGTGGCCAACGCCCAGGTAGAGATCAGCCGGGCCTTCCTGTCGAACCCCCATGTGGACGCCCTGACGGAGCATTTCGGCACCACCTGTGTGGCCGGCATGAAGAATGCCGTGCTGGGCATGGACGACCGCACCGTGGACCTGCAGAAGGAGTTCAACGCACTGGTCAGCCAGTACCAGCAGATCTACGGCGGTGCGCTGGTGGAGCTGGACGGCAAGCAGCTCACCATTCCCCAGCTGGGCCCCTACAAAGAGGATCTGGACCCTGCCGTGCGCCGTGCCGCTTATGAGGCCGAGGCCGGGTATTTCGACGCCCACCGTGCCGAGCTGGATGAGCTGTACGGCAAGATCGTGCAGAACCTGAACCAGCAGGCCCATGTGCTGGGCTACAAGGACTACAGCGAGCTGTCCTATGTGCGGATGAACCGCATCGGCTACGGTGCCAAGGAGATCAAAGCCTTCCGCGATCAGGTGGCCAACGACGTGGTGCCCCTGCTGCAGAAGGTGATGGCCATGCGCGCCAAGCGCACCGGCATCGAGCACCCCACCTTTACCGACCTGCCCATCATCTTCAAGGACGGCAACCCCAAACCCATCCCCGGCTATCAGGCCCGCATGGATGCCGCCCGCACCATGTACCACGAGCTGAGCCCGGAGACGGCGGAGTTCATCGACTTCATGCAGGACAACGAACTGTTCGACGTGGAGAGCCGCCCCGGCAAGATGTCCGGCGGCTATATGACCAGCCTGCCCAGCTACAAGGCCCCCTTCATCTTTGCCAACTGGAACAACACCTCCGGCGATGTGGATGTGCTGACCCACGAGTGCGGCCATGCCTTCGAGGGCTATGTGGCCGAGCGCGACCCCAACGTGCCCGCCGACCTGGAATGCCCCGGCATGGAGAGCGCCGAGATCCACTCCATGGCCATGGAATTCCTCACCGCTCCCTGGCACCACCTGCTGTTCGGCAAGGACACCGACAAGTATGCCCTGCTCCACGCCGAGGACAGCTTTGTGTTCCTGGCCTACGGGTGCGAAGTGGACGAGTTCCAGCACATCATGTACCAGAACCCGGACCTGACCCCGGACGAGCGCAACGCCGAGTGGCTCAAGCTGGAAAAGAAGTACCGCCCCTGGATCGACTTCGACAACCTGCCCTTCTACGGCCGCGGTGCCGGGTGGCAGCGCCAGCTGCACATCTACGAGTGCCCCTTCTATTATATCGACTACTGCCTGTCCACCATGGCCGCCCTGCAGTTCTTCCTGCTGAGCCTCACCGACCACAAGGACGCCTGGGAGCGCTACCTGAAACTGGTGCGCCGTGCCGGTCTGGCCAGCTACACCGAGCTGCTGGAGACTGCCGGCCTGAAAGTGCCGTTTGAGGACGGCAGCATCAAGGGCATCGCCCAGCAGATGACCGACTGGCTGGAAGCCCATCAGGTATAATTTTCCGCATAAAAGCAATGTCCCGCTGCATTCCGTGCAGCGGGACATTTGCTTTTTATTGCACGGAGCAGGCTGTGGAGTTTACACCTTCTCGATGGTGATGCTCCACTCGCTGGTCATGGCCTCGTCCGGCTCCAGCACCTCGTGCCTGCCTTCCTCGTTCACGCTGTTGGCCCAGCCGTTCCAGGGCTCCATGCAGACGAAGTTCTCGGCATCCTGCTGCCACAGCACGCCGTTGCCAAAGGTCTCGTCCGCATCCACGGTCACCTTGTGGCCGTTGCCCTTGTCGGTGAAGGTCATGGGGAACTCCACGCCGGTCATCAGGCGGATGGTGTTGTCGGCCCCCTCCTTGCGGGTGAGGGTGATCTTTTCCGGGGCGGCGGGCTGCTCGCCCTTGGCGCTCTCAGAGCAGGTGGCACACTTGATGTCAAAGTCCACATTCTCCAGCTTGGAGGCCATGAAGTAGGGGTGATAGCCGAAGCTGAAGGGCATATCGGTGTCACCCTCGTTGATGACGGTCAGGCTGATGGCGGCCTTGTTACCCTCCAGGTTGTAGTTCACCAGCAGGGTGAAATCGAACGGGTAGAGGAACTTGGTCAGCGGGGTGGCTTCCAGCACCAGGGTCACGCCGTCCGGGCCGACGCTCTCCACGTCCCATGCGCACAGGTCAGCCAGACCATGGTTTTCCATGGGGTAGGCCTTGCCGTCAAAATAGTGCACACCGCCGTCCGGGCCGCCGCAGTTGGGGAACAGCACCGGCACGCCGAAGCGGGGGCGGCTGCACTCGGAGAAGTTGGGGCGACGGGTCCAGATGTACTCGTCACCGTCCAGCGTAAAGCCGGTGATCATGCCGCCGCGCTCCGGGGTAATGACCAATTCGGTCTTGGCAGCGGGGTCAGAAATGACGTACTGCTCATAGCAGGCATCACCTTCGGTGATGTAACGGGTGGTGATCTGATTCATAGGTCAGTCCTCCTTAGGTTTCCGGCTCTCGGCCAGCTTTTTAAAATAATAATCAATGCCATAGCGGATGAGGTACTTCACGGCCCAGACGATCACCGCCACAACGGCGGCAAAGATCAGGCCATAGAACACGATCGCAACGAGCAGCATTTTCGTCGTCATTGCCATAGAAAGCCCTCCTTTGCAATGCACAAAAAGGCTGCCGGGCAGCACAAACCGCTCAGCAGCCTTTGAAGTTTTTACAGAACGACGCCGTCCTTGAAGATGGAGATCTCGCGGAAGCCGTGCTTCTCGGCCTTGGTCTGCTCGCCGCTGGCCACACGAATGACCAGATCCAGCAGATCTTTTGCAGCCTCGTCGATGCTCTTCTCGCCGTCAGCGATGACGCCGGTGTTGAAGTCGATCCAGCCGGACTTCTTCTCCGCCAGCGGGGTGTTGGTGGAGATCTTCAGGGTGGGAGCCGGAGCCGAGAACGGAGTGCCGCGGCCGGTGGAGAACAGGATCAGGTGTGCGCCTGCGGCGGTCATGGCCGTGGCCGACACCAGATCGTTGCCGGGGCCGTACAGCATGTTCAGGCCCTTGGTCACCACGGGGTCACCGTAGCCGATGACGTCCATGATGGGTGCAGTGCCGCCCTTCTGGACACAGCCGCAGCTCTTGTCCTCCAGAGTGGTGATGCCGCCCTGCTTGTTGCCCGGAGAGGGGTTGTCGTAGACCACCTCATTGTGGCTGATGAAGTACTCTTTGAAACCGTTGATCATGTGCTCAGCCTTGCCGAACACTTCCTGGTTGATGCAGCGGTCCATCAGGAAGCCCTCGGCACCGAACATCTCAGGCACCTCGGTCAGCACGGTGGAACCGCCGCGCTGGCCCATCATGTCGGAGAAGCGGCCGATGGTGGGGTTGGCGGTGATGCCGGACAGGCCGTCGGAGCCGCCGCACTTCATGCCCACCACTAGGTCGGACACGGGGATGGGCTCACGCTGGAACTGACCGGCGTAGGCTGCCAGCTCCTTCAGGATATCGCGGGCAGCGGCAAACTCGTCCTCCACGTCCTGGCAGGTCAGGAACTTGACACGATCGTGGTCGTACTCGCCCAGCTCGGTCAGGAACTGCTCGTGGGTCAGGTTCTCGCAGCCGAGGGAAAGCACCAGAACAGCGGCAGCATTGGGGTGGCGCACCAGCGCAGCCAGCAGCTTGCGGGTCTGTGCATGGTCGTGGCCGGTCTGGCTGCAGCCGAAGGGATGGGTGAAGGTGTACAGACCCTCGATGGAGCCGGTGACCAGATCCTGATTGTCGGCTACCATCTTCTTGGCGATATCGTTCACGCAGCCCACAGTGGGGATGATCCAGATCTCGTTGCGGATGGCGGCGCGGCCGTCCTTGCGGCGGAAGCCCATGAAGGTCTCCGGCTCCACCTTGGGCAGCGGGGCCAGATCCGGGGCGGGGTTGTAGCTGTACTCCACCTCACCGGACAGGTTGGTGTGCACATTGTGGGTGTGCATCCAGGTACCCGGCTGGGCGTCGGCGGTAGCATGGCCGATGGGGAAGCCGTACTTGATGACGTTCTCACCGTTCTTGATGGGCTTGACAGCCATCTTGTGGCCCTGGGGGATGTCCTCCAGAGCGGTGACGGCAAGGCCGTCCACTTCCACCAGCGTGCCCTTGGCAATGGGGTGCAGGGCAACGACCACGTTGTCGATGGGGCTGATATGAATTGCCTGCGGCATAGTTGTTCTCCTTATCGTATCGCACAAAAGGGCTGCTGCCCAAAGCAGCAGCCCTTTGTTGTGCGGGTAGGTTGATTTTTCAGCTTACAGGCAGCTCTTGTAAGCAGCCTCGGCGCCCTGTGCGCGGATCATTTCCAGATCTGCCAGCACAGCGGCCTCCAGACCCTCGATCTTGGTCAGATCCTGATCCCACATCTGGGTGTTGGTCAGCACAGCGTGCACCAGCTGGGCAGCGGTGTCATCCTTGTGGGCATAGTAGAAGTCCAGAGCCCATGCGTCATCCTGGATCTTGTAGGTGTTGCCGGCGGGGCGCTTGCAGATCAGGCCGTCTGCGGTGCGCTCCTGGATGTCGTTGGAATAGAAGGCGATGTAAGCAGCCAGGCTCATGGTCAGGCACTTGGGCAGCTTCTTCTGCTCGTCGATGTAGGCCAGGAAGGACGGCATGTTGCGGGCCTTCCACTTGGAGGTGGAGTTCAGGGAAATGCTCATCAGCTCATGGTTGACGAACGGGTTGTTGAAGCGGTCCTCCACGGCGGAAGCGAACTCTTCCAGATCCTTCTTGTCCAGCGGCAGGGTGGGAATGATCTCCTCGTGCAGCATCTTGTTCATGAAGCCGCGGACGGTGTCGTTGTGCATGCAGTCACGCACGATATCAAAGCCTGCCAGATAAGCGCCCAGCACAAAGCCGGTGTGGGCACCGTTCAGGATGCGGACCTTGCGCTTCTTGTAGGGGGTGACATCGGGCACGACCATGACGTTGACGCCGGCCTTCTTGAACGGCAGCTTGTCCTCCAGACCTGCGGGACCCTCGATGACCCAGACGCCGAACACTTCGCCGACGTCCAGCACGGTATCATGGTAGCCGTTGGCCTCTTCCAGCGCAGCCAGCTCCTTCGGGTCACGGATGCGGCCCGGAACGATGCGGTCCACCAGGGTGGAGCAGAAGGTATTGGCGTTGTTCATCCAGTCGATGAAGGCAGCGTCCAGGTTCCAGTCCTTGGCGTAGTTGTTGCAGCACTTCTGCAGCTCCTTGCCGTTGTTGTCGATCAGCTCGCAGCTCAGGATGACCAGACCCTTATCGGCAGCGCCGTTGAAGGCCTTGTAGCGCTCGAACAGCACGCGGGTCAGCTTTGCAGGGAAGCTGTTGGGGGGAACCTGATCGAACTGGCTGTCGCCCTTGGTGTAGGCAATGCCGGCCTCGGTGGTGTTGGATACAACAGTCTCCAGATCCTCAGAGCGAGCCAGAGCCAGAACCTCGTCCCACTTGTTATCGATGTAGGGGCACACGCAGTCGGACACGCAGGAGATCACCCGCTTTGCGTCCACCTTCTGGCCCTTTTCGCTGCCACGCAGGTACAGGGTGTACAGACCCTCCTGCTCGTTGATCCAGTCTGCCATCTGGGGGAAGTTGCCGATGGGCTGCACCAGCTTGACCTTGCCGTTGTAGCCAGCCTTCTCATTGGCGATATCATAGAAATAATCCACGAAAGCACGCAGGAAGTTGCCTTCGCCGAACTGCATGACCTTGACGGGGGCATCCTTGAGGATGTAGCCGTTGTAGCCAGTCTCAGCCAGAACCTTGTAGTTCAAAGTTTCCATCTCTGTGTTCTCCTTTTTGCATCGTCGCTTAGCATATCATGCAGGGGTCCACACGCCCCTGTCTCATACCACTATTTTATGCTGTTGTATACAAATAAGTCAAGTGGTTTGTGCATCTTTTTTAGAGCAAAAAGGGCGGTTTTGCGTATTTCCAGCGGATTTCACAATTCCTCAGGATAAATTTTGGCACTTTTTCAGTTGTATACAACTTCATTTTTCGGTATACTAGGGGCAAGGCAGCCTGTCACAGCTGACAGGCGCACCGATGCATATAGGTTTGTCTATTATTTCACAAACAATCGTTCATTCACCGATCAAAAAGGAGTTAACGACCCATGAAAGCATTTATGGATAAGGACTTCATGCTCCAGTCTGCCACCGCGCAGCACCTGTACCACGACTACGCAGCCGGCATGCCCATCTGCGACTACCACTGCCACATCCCGCCCCGCGAGATCTACGAGAACCGCCGCTTCGACAACATCGCTCAGGTGTGGCTGGGCGGCCGCAACCCGGACGGCAGCTACTTCGGCGATCATTATAAGTGGCGCGTGATGCGTTCCAACGGCGTGCCCGAAGAGTACATCACCGGCGACAAACCCGACCGCGAGCGTTTCCAGAAGTTTGCCGAGGCCCTGCCCATGGCCATCGGCAACCCGATGTACCACTGGACCAACCTGGAGCTGCATGTGTTCTTCGGTTATGACGGCGTGCTGAACGGCGACACCGCCGAGGAAGTGTGGAACCTGTGCAACGACAAGCTGCAGCACGACCCCAAGCTGACCGTGCGCGGCCTGATCGAGCAGAGCAACGTGGCCTTCATCGGCACCACCGATGACCCCATCGACGACCTGTACTGGCACCAGAAGATCAAGGAAGACCCCACCATCAAGTTCACCGTGGCTCCTTCCTTCCGCCCCGACAAGGCCCTCAACATCAACAAGCCCGGCTTCGCTGAGTACATGGGCAAGCTGGCTGCCGTTGTGGGCAAGGAAAAGCTGGCCTGCATCGACTGCGTGACCGATGCCCTGACCAAGCGCATCGAGTTCTTTGCCGAGATGGGCTGCCGCGCTTCCGACCACGGCCTGGACTACATCCCCTACCGTGAGGCCACCAAGGAAGAGGTCAACGCCATTTACCAGAAGGTGATGGCCGGCGAGAGCTGCACCGTGGAAGAGGCTGAGAAGTACCAGACCTACATCCTGATCCACCTGGGCAAGCAGTATCACCGCCTGAACATTGCCATGCAGCTGCACTACAACTGCCTGCGCGGCGTGAACCGCAAGATGAACGCCCTGCTGGGCCCCGACACCGGCTTTGACATGATCAACACCACCACCTGCGGCGGCCAGATCGCAAGCCTGCTCAGCGCCCTGAACGACACCGACGAGTGCCCCAAGACCATCATCTACAGCCTGAACCCCGCCGACAACGAGCAGATCGGCACCATCCTGGGCTGCTTCCAGAGCAGCGAGGTGCCCGGCAAGATCCAGCACGGTTCTGCCTGGTGGTTCAACGACCAGAAGATCGGCATGGAGAACCAGATGAAGAGCCTGGCCAACCTGGGCCTGCTGGGCAACTTCGTCGGTATGCTGACCGACAGCCGCAGCTTCCTGAGCTACACCCGCCACGACTACTTCCGCCGCATCCTGTGCAACATCATCGGCCAGTGGGTCGAAGATGGCGAGTATCCCAACGACGAGAAGGCTCTGGAGAAGATCGTCAAGGGCATCTGCTTCGACAACGCAAAGCGTTACTTCGCCCTGTAAGCACTTCTTCCATTTCCTGAACGGAACCGACAGCGCCGCCCGCAGAGAGCATTCCCTGCGGGCGGCGCTTTTGTTTTATCCGTTTTCCGGTTCCACCCGGACCTGAAAGCAGAACACCAGCTGCAGTGCCTCCTCCCCACCATTAAGGCAGTAGAGGAAGGCTCCCTGTTCCGGGCAGAACCGGTAGTGGTGGGCCGCTGCATAGTCGATCACCGGCTGCAGCTGACCGCCCCTGAGGGTGCCGTCGGTCTCCGCTTCCAGAAAGCTGCTCAGGTAGGTGCCGCCGGGCATCCGGCGGGCCTGCGGCGGCAAGGGCAGCTTCAGACGCTTCAGGTCCTCGGTGTAGGCTCCCAGCTCCATCGTATAAGGCACCTGCTGCGTCGGCTGTTCCAGATACGCCGGGGCGATGCGGATGCCGGTGAACAAAACATCCGCGTGTTCCATCCACCGTCGGCACACGCTGTCCGCCGGTTCCAGCTCCAGCGGCACGAACCAGCACTCCGAGCGCAGGGTCAATTCCTGCACCTGCTGCGGCTGGTTGGAGAACAGCACATAGTGTCCCAGTGTGGACATGAGCTGCTTCTTACGCTGCTCCAGCTCCCGGATGGCTTCCTCCAGTGCACGGATCTCCTGCTTCATGTTCCGCAGCGCACCGGCCTGCCCATCCCCCGCATAAAAGGACGCAATGGTCTCCAGCCCCAGATTCGCGCCCCGCAGCTTGCGCACAAACATCAGCTCATAGAGGTTGCAGGCCGAATAATCAAAGTACCCGTTGGCAAGCCTTGCCGGGTGCAGCAGGCCTTTTTGCCGGTACATGCGGATGGTTTCCGGGTTGACGCCGGACAGGTGTGCCAGTTCGTGGATTTTCATAGATATTTCGTCACCTTTTTGTTACCATTTCTGTATTGACCATGTATTTGCTACAGGGTTTATAATTATACCACATCGTTTGTGAAAACACAATCAATGTGCCGCGAAAGAAGAAGTACCAAACACAGAAGAACGAAAAAGAATGGAGAACACATCATGGCAAACATCTCTCGCCGCAACTTCATGAAGGTTGCTGCCGGTGCCGCCGGCATCGCCGGTCTGGGCCTGCTGAACGGCTGTTCCAAGACCGAAGCCCCCGCCTCTTCCGCTGCTGCCTCTGCGGCCGGGTCCGCCGCCGAAGGCACCACCACCCCCGCTGCCGCCGCTCCGGCGACCGACAAGCTCTACACCGCCTCCATCAACCCTCAGCTGGACGAGAGCGAGTTCCGCTCCAACACCAAGGAGCTGACCACCCTGTTCAGCCCCCTGACCATCGGCTCTATGGAAATTTCCAACCGCATGGTCAAGTCCGCTGCCGGTTCCGCCACCTATCTGGCCGGTCTGACCGATGAGCTGCTCACCTACTACGTCAACCTGGCCAAGGGCGGCGTGGCCCTGATCTATGTGGAGACCATCGCAGCGCTGGAGGTACCGGAAGGCGGCTCCTACGACGCCGACACCCTGGCCTTTGGCCAGAAGCTGGTGGACGAGTGCCACAAGTACGGTGCCAAGATGGGTTACCAGATGTCCGGCTTCGGCATGGGCGAGAATGACATGACCATTGACGACATCCACGCCAAGCAGGCACACTTTGTGGAGGTCGCCAAGGGTCTGCAGCAGATGGGCTTTGACTGCGTGGAACTGAACTGCGCCGGCTTCAATATGCCCGCACACTTCCTGTCCCGCTTCCACAACACCCGCACCGACGAGTACGGCATCGGCTCCATCGAAAACCGTGCCCGCTTCATCACCGAGATCATCGAGGGTGTGAAAAAGGAGTGCGGCCCGGACTTCAACATGCAGATCCTGATCAACTGCATTGAGGAGAACGACAACATCTCCAACAACCCCACCATGATGACGCTGGATTCCGCCGTCACCACCCCGCACACCCTGGCCATGACCATGGAAGAAGGCATTGCCGCCGCCAAGCTGTTCGAGCAGGCCGGCTGCGACTCCATGCACCTGCGTCTGGGACCCCTGGGCCACCACGTTGCCCAGTTCGGTGCCGACCTGTACTTCATCCTGAACGGCATCGAGGGCTGCACCGGTTTCGGCACCCAGTACGACTTCAGCAAGAACTGGCAGGGCATGCTGATCGGCAACACCAGCGGCTGCGGCATCGGCCTGAACGTTGCCGCCAAGTATAAAAAGGCGCTGTCTATCCCCTGCGGCGTGGTCACTTACAACGATCCTGCCCACGCACCCGACTTCTTCGAGCAGGCTCTGGAGGACGGCAAGGCCGACTTCTTCCTGATGACCCGCCCCCTGACCGTGGACATGGAGTACGTCAACAAGCTCAAGGAAGGCCGCATTGACGAGATCGCACCCTGCACCCGCTGCCTGCACTGCCACATCGGCAGCAACGAGGCCAACGCACAGATGGCTTACTGCCGTGTGAACGCCCTGACCCAGCGCGTGATGCGCGAGGGCGGCCCCGCCACCTACGAGCTGGAGCCTGCAGCCACCCCCAAGAAGGTCATGGTCATCGGCGGCGGCCCCGCCGGCATGGAGGCTGCCCGCATCGCAGCTGCCCGCGGCCACAACGTGACCCTGTACGAGAAGCGCGGTGCCCTGGGCTTCATGCTGGACTTTGCTGCTTCCGTCAAGGGCCCCCATGAGAATCTGGCCGACCTGAAGAACTACCTGATCCGTCAGCTGGAGCTGAACGGTGTGGAAGTCAAGACCGGCACCGAGGTCACCCAGGAGCTCATCAACTCCGAAGCACCGGATGCCGTCATCCTGGCCGCCGGCGGCCTGCGCGACACCCTGACCGTGGACGGTGACGGCAGCGCCCCCGTGGTGGAGATGGACAACTTCATGTTCACCGAGATGGGCGACAACGTGATCGTTTACGGCTCCAATGCTCAGGCCTTTGACGCCGCCCTGTGGCTGACCGTGCACAAGAAGAACGTGACCATCGTCACCCCGAACCCGGCCTCCGAGTTCGACATGCAGCAGTCCCAGCACGCCATGCGCATGATGACCACCGCCCTGTACGCTCTGGGCGTGAAGTCCTATCCGCAGTCCGCCATCAAGACGGTCAGCGGCAATGTGGCCACCCTCACGCTGGACAGCGGTGTGGAGATGAACATCAAGTGCGATGCCATCGTCAACGGTGCCGACATGCTGCCCAACACCAGTCTGGTGGACGGCATCGACTGCAAGGAAGTGTACACCATCGGCGACTGCGCCAATCCCTTCAACATCGCTCTGGCCATCCGCGGCGGCAACGACGCCGGCCGTGCGGTCTGATGCAGCCTGAACCCCTGACCCCATAAAAACCAGTGCCGCCCGCAGAGAATCTCCCTGCGGACGGCGTTTTTGCATCCGGGTGGCGTGCACCCATCAAAAAATGCCCCGTGGGCGGTCACCCACGGGGCATTCTGCGTTCTTGTCTTACTGGGCCTGGCTCAGGCAGTCGTCCATGGCAGTGAACACGGCCTCGCTGGTCAGGGTCGCGCCGGAAACAGCATCCACGCCGTTGGTGGAACCGGCCTTGGTCAGGGCATCTGCCAGGGTCTCGGCAGCAGCGCCGCCCAGCTCCGGTGTCTCGCCGGAAGCATCAATGGCCACTTCGCTCACCTTGCCGCCGGAAACAGTCACGGTGACCTCCACATCGCTCAGGCAGCCCTTAGCGCTGGAAGTATAGGTGCCGTCGGTCAGGTCCTCTGCGCCTGCAGAGCCGGTGCCGGCCTGCGCCAGGCAGCTGTCCATGGCGGTGAACACAGCATTGCTGGTGAGGGTCGCGCCGGAAACGGCGTCCACACCGGCAGTGGAACCGGCCTTGGTCAGCTCATCTGCCAGGGTCTCAGCGGCAGCACCGCCCAGCTCCGGGGTCTCACCGGAAGCGTCGATGGCCACATTGGTCACCTTGCCGCCGGTGACGGTGACGGTGACGGCCACCTCGCTCAGGCAGCCCTGCTCACTGGCGGTGTAGGTGCCGTCGGCCAGAGAAGCCGTGCTGTCGGCAGCGGGCACGGTGCCGGTGCTCTTGATGTACAGGCTCAGCACCACTGCCATGATGACAGTGACGATGGCCATAATGACGATGTTGCGGGTCATTGTCTTTTTCATAAAAAATCAGATGCTCCTTTTGACTTGACGGGTTGATTTTTTTACTTTGCAGGTTTGAAGCTGTCGCGCAGGGTGACCACACGGTTGTACACGCCGGGGTTCTTGCTGTCCGGGGTGAAGAAGCCGGTGCGCACGAACTGGAACTTGTCGCCGGGCTTGGCGTCCTTCAGGCTCTCTTCCAGCTTGCAGCCGGTGCAGGCCACAACGCTCTCCGGGTTCAGGTAGTCCTTGTAGTCGCTGCCCTCGGGGATGGCGTTCATGTTGGCCTCGGTGAACAGCTTGTCGTACAGGCGCACCTCAGCGTCGATGCAGTGGGCAGCGCTGACCCAATGGATCGTGCCCTTGACCTTGCGGCCGTCGGCGGGGTTGCCGTTGCCGGTCTCCAGGTCGGCGGTGCAGTGGATGGCAGCGATGCTGCCGTCCGGGTTCTTGTCCACGCCGGTGCACTTGACGATGTAGGCACCCATCAGGCGGACTTCCCCGCCGAGGGTCAGGCGCTTGAACTTGGGAGGCGGCACCTCGGCAAAGTCCTCGTTCTCGATCCACAGCTCGCGGGTAAAGGCCACCTTGCGGGTGGTGGTGTCGTTGGCCTCGCGGTTGGGATTGTTGGCCACGTCAAAGTACTCGGTCTTGTCCTCCGGGTAGTTGTCCACGATCAGCTTGACCGGGTCCAGCACGGCGATGCGGCGCTGGGCGGTCAGGTCCAGCTCGCTGCGGATGCAGGCCTCCAGCTGGCGCATGTCGATCAGGTTGTCGGACTTGGAGATGCCGGCCTCCCGCACAAAGGTGAAAATGGAGGTGGGGGTGTAGCCGCGGCGGCGCAGGCCGCACAGGGTGGGCATGCGGGGATCGTCCCAGCCGTCCACGATGCCCATTTCCACCAGCTCACGCAGGTAGCGCTTGC
>ERZ1673699.1412-NODE-1412-length-19219-cov-6.545450_pt1 | contig 19219 bp, 14 predicted proteins | sample MGYA00580229_ERZ1673699 | MGnify/ENA primary metagenome ERZ1673699 (study PRJEB41218, sample SAMN15661785) | gut metagenome | host: Homo sapiens | place: Canada: London | collected 2015-08-20/2019-03-30 | study: EMG produced TPA metagenomics assembly of... | reverse complement strand
AGCTGCCGGAGCGGTGCTTAAGCCGCAAGGCGGGAATTGTGCGGTGTTGCCTTAAATATAATTGCTTAAAACAAGCAACAGGCGAGCCTGAATCCAGACGCTCCCCTGCTGCTTGTTTTACATTTGTTGATGCTAAAGTTGGATTTGCCAAACCGGGAGCCATCTTAATCAAACAATGTTCTCAGCCATGCCCAATACCTCAAAATGATAACGCGGTTTACCCACGCTTCTTTTGCCATACTCGATAGCCTCTTTCGGGCAATAGCAAATACAGGCCATGCAATGCGTACAATTTGACCCCCAGACAGGCTTATTCTTATCCAAGCGGATGTTATTCAATGGGCACAGCTGCACACATTTTCCGCAGCCGATACAGGCATCACTTACCGTAAAAGCATCTGCCTTGACGATTCTCTTGTAGAAAATGGGATTTACCGCGCTGCTCATAAAGCGGTCATACAAATTATTTCGCGGTGCAGGGAATTCCATCCCATTATGGATACAGTCAATGATGCTCCGAATAGCGGGCTTTGCGTTCTCGACAATCGCTTTTGCTTCTTGCTTGTCCGGTGCCGAGAACAAGGCAATATAATTTTCCGGCATAACGATTTGGGCCGTGCCCATGTAGTCAAGCGTTTTCCGTGCGGCAAGTTTCTGGTTATACTTTGCTGCATTGCCGATTTCGCTGCCGCAATCCATCACGAACCAGATGCGTTTAGCGCCGACTAAATCCACTTTTTCAAGCCAGTCGGAAACAATATGCGGAATACGCCAAGCATAGGTGGGTGTGACCAATATTACATTTTCCTCTGTCTGAACAGACGATGTGTCTTCCGCTTTGATGCGCTCATTAAGATTGAGGCAATCTGTTTCGAGCGCGGACGCGATACATTTTGCAATATATTTGCTGTTGCCCGTGCCGGAATAGTACAGAACCATGTTCAGTCTGCCTCCATATCTCCGCACAAGCGATCCGTTACAAGCGCCTTGCAGCGCTCCCGGTGGGCAATATGCAGTGGATGATTTTGGAATGTTTGTAAGGCATCCGCATCCCGCAGTTCGGAATAGAACACGAGATCGTACTCCCCGCCGGCAGTGTTTGCATTGATTTCTGCGCAGAGGAGGCCGTCGATATGGCCGACCATTGTCGCAACGGATTTTTGCAAGAACGCCAGCGTTTCCGCTTCTTTGTGGTCCACCTTAACCGTGTCAGTGTATTTCCAGAATAAAATGTGACGAATCATAGCAATTTCACTCCACAAATTTCGAGTTGGCGAACTGGATACCGGCATTGGCAGCTCATTTCATCAAGCGCCCTGCCGCTTTTTCATCCAGAATATCCCGCGCAACATCTACAATTTCTGCCGGGTTCACATCCGCATTCAGCATTGCATAGGGTAATCTTTTGATTTGGGTAGAAGTAGCCCAGCCGTAATATTTACTGTAATATTCTTCCCATGTCATAATTTGCCCGCTTTCTGCGCTTATTCAACGCCCAGCGCCTTAAACACCGCGTCCTCAGCATTCTGGTATGGAATCAGCTGGAAGGCCGTCATCAAATCTGCCGGCACCGTGGCAAAGTCTACCATCGACACAGCCGGCAGCAGCACTTTCTTGGCACCGCAGTCAGCGCAAGCCTGCAAGGTGTTGGCCAGTTCATCTACTTTAATCAGCGTACCTCCGATGGAAATATCGCCCAGCACAGCAAGGCTACTCAGTGTCGGGCGTCCGATGGCAATGGAGCACAGTGCGATCACCGTGGGCAATGCCAACTTTTCCGTCATGCCGATACCCTGCAGATCCTGATAGTTGACGATGTAATCCTTTGCCGTGGTGCTGATGTTGCCGCTGATATGCCGTGCATTGGCTTTCAGGAAGTTGAAGGCAGTGTTGGCGGCTTCTTTCGCCTTGCCATCGCTGCCAAGGCCGGTCTTATCAAACTTACCGCTGCCGGGCAGCATCTGGCTTTCCAGACGGAACGCGCCGATCATGCCGGACTTGCCGCGAGAAATCGTGTATACCTGACCCGGCGCACCCATGCCTTCAGGAATCAGGGTATCGCCGCCCTGCTCCGGCACCGAGACATACTTTTCCTCAAAGGTTTCGTTGTCAATGTAGGAGAAGTTCACATCATAGAATTCCATGCCGCCCAGTTTCTTCAACTGCTCTTTGACGCGGCGGCGCATCTCCAGCGAGAGACGCAGCACTTCTTCCAACTCGTCTTTGGTGAATTCGCCGTTGGGGTACATCAGCTTTAAGTAGCCATCCACCATGCGGCGCACGGCAATCGTATCACGCTGGTTCAGGTTCTTGCCCAGCTTGAAATACTTATCCAGCGCATCGCCATATTGCACCTTGCGCAGCTCGCGGATGAACTCCGCCATGTAGTCGCTGATAAAGCCGTAGCTGTTGGTGAAATGCTCCGGGCGGAATTTCGGAATTTCCCAGCCGGGCAGGTAGCAGTGAATACGGTCAAGGAATGCCGTGTCGGTGCCCATCTCTGGCGGGAACGGCTCAAACAGCGTGGATGTTTTCAACACAACGTCCACGCTCTGGTTGATATTTCCCACAAACACCATGGAGGCAGAGGCTGCCTTTTCTTCCTTGCCGCGCGCAAACGAGCCGGACGCCATGTAGTCCTTCATGATCTGCACGCCGTCTTTGTCCTTGAACTTAATGCCGGCAACCTCGTCAAAGGCAACGCAATCCCACAAACCGACCAAGCCCACTGTCTTGCGCCCCATATTATAGAACAAGTTGGCCACGGTGGTCTGACCGCCGGAGACCAAGATACTGTTGGGCGAGATTTCCTTGTAGATATGGGATTTACCGGTGCTGCGAGGGCCAAGCTCACACAGGTTGAAGTTATTCTCTACCAACGGAATCATACGGGTCAGCAGCAGCCACTGTTCACGATAGGTAAGCGACTCAGGCTCATAACCGGCAGAGCGTAGCATCAGGCCCAGCCATTCTTCCTTGCTGAACGCCTTGCGTCCTTGCCTGATCTCATCCAGATCGACATGGGGCATCTGGATAGGTGTCACGCGGTTGATGCGGATCGGCGCAGACTTTTTATCTTCCTCGATAAACTCATAACTCAGCTGCACGATGCACCAGATGCCACCGCAGAGCAGACGGTCATACTTCTGCGGATATTCGTCCTCAATAGGAATATCCTTCACGCCCAAATTTGAGAACTCAGCCAGATACACATCCTTGCGCATATCCAGATGCACCGTAACCATATCAATAATGGTATGGCTGCCGTTCATCTTCAGCAAGGAAAGAATCTTCTGTGCTTCATCTGGGCGCACAAAGTTGTCAGAAAGAATTTTTTTTACCGTTTCAACGCCGGTTTCAATAATAGCCGGGTCATCACTGCTGCAATACTGCCCCAGCAGGAATTCCAGCACATAGACAGGCACATTCGCGCCCTCTTTGATTTTCTTTGTTAAATCCTTGCGGACGATGCGGCCTTGGAACACCGTTTTCAGCCGTTGCTCATAGCTCAGCCCTGCCATGCTGTCGCCACCAAGATCATACATGGCGCGCTGCACTTCATCGAACAGGGTTTCATAGGCATGCTGAATTTTTTTGAACTTCTCGTCTGCATCCGCATCACTGCTTACATCAGGGTGGTACTCCTTTGCCAAGCGCCGGTAAGCAGACTTGATCTCATCCGACGAGGCCGTTTTGCTGACGCACAGCACCGCATACAGATCCGCATTATCGCTGAAATCCGGCTGCGGTTCCTTGGCTGCACCGGCAGCGTTATCCTGAGTGGGTTCGTCGTTGCCAATCTCGCGGCTGAATTCACTGTATTTATCATCCAAATCAGGCATTGTACTATCCTCCGTCAATTTTTCGGTGCTTCAGCAGGCATCAGGTTTTTTAAGTAGGGCAACAGCTTTTCGCGGTCATAGCCGCCGTTCGGGTATTTTTTCATAATCTCCGAAACAAAGCAATAAGCAAAACCCATAAACTCCTGAATCAAATTATCAAGCTCATCCTTGCAGTTGCCCTTGATGGACATAATCTGCGCAATCTGCCAGAACATCGGCGGCTGGTCCCCCTGTGGTGTCATCATCTGGCTGACCAGCTTCCATGCTTCACCATGGTTTGCCATATCCAGCACAAATTCTTTGGCGGTTGTTCCAAGCTCCAGGCGGTTTTCGGCAAAGACCATTTCAACTTCCAACAACTTATCTTTTGCAGGAATGTTCCCGTACATGATAATATCCGTAATCGTTTTCCCAATCAGCATGGATAATAACAGCTGCGGGTCATCAATTTCCCGCCCGCCATCGCTGCTGTTCAAAAGGTGGTCCCAGATCACCTTCATTTTCTGGATGTGTTCCATAGAGCTTCCGCTGCCCCAAACATCCACCTTGGGCGGTGGGGCATGCATTGCGCGCTCAACCCCATCTGATGCCCGGCTCAAAAATCGCGTGCCGATGGTTCCTACACTGGATTGCAGCGGCCCGCAGAATGCAAAAGCCGCAATAAATCTTTGCAAGGGCGTGGTCAATTCATCGTATTTGCTTTGCGGAGTCCGGCATTTTTTCAGGCAGCGGCCCAGGCAAGTCCAGAATTCACCACACTCATCAACATCAACCCACCCCAGCGGGATCAGCTTCCTTACGTCTGCATCGGCACCGGTGGCCGCTTTAAAATCAGAAAACCACACACCGTCCGTACCGCTGTTGATGATGTAATCCACCAAAATTTTCCGGTGGTCGTTCCAGGTATGGTCATTGCGGTAGATCTCCGCACAAACAGCCAACAACACCTGGGTTGCACCGTAATAAAGTTCTTTGGGGTAATGCACCCTATACGAACTTTCAGCAAATTTGCGCACACTCTTAATCCATTGTTCTGCGGCCTTTTGTGCTGCTTTATAGTTCTTTGCCTCAAAATTTTGGATTTCCGTTTTTTGCTTTTTCTTTGCCTTAAAGTAATCGTGAACCAGGTGGTAGGTCATATAGTTCCACATGTTAAATCCACGGCTCATAATCGTTCCTTCCTTGCATCAAAAGCCAAATCCAAAGTCGTCCGCCATCGCAATGTCCATGACGACCTGACGGCGCAGCACCTCAACCGAATTTTTATCATCGTAGGCTACCAGATAATACGGCTTTTTGTTGTCATATTTCTGGTTCTTGAAGCTGAACCGCAGGCGGAACATCCGCTCCGCTGCCGTGTCGCCGCGCTTGTCAGCCACCACGATATTCTCATTGGAGATGCGCTCATTATCTTCTCCCACAAAGTACACACGGAAGGTCGTCTCGCGCACGGTGTCGCTGATCGGCTCATTCTGCATAAAGTCCAGCGCGGTAATCAGGTTCGTGATCTTCTTCAAAATGCTCACCAGCGTCAGCTGCACGGTAGTGGTCTCCATGCGGCCTTTCTCCATCCGCACGTCCAGCACAGGCACGATCATTTCCTGCGGGCTGGAGCCGCCGTGGACGTAGTTTTCGCCGCCGCCCGCCACCTTGAACACATTGGCCGCTGTCGGGTAGGACACCGTCAGCGTATTCGTCTGGGTGTTCAGCACCGTTGCCATCGGCAGGCTGGCGACACCGGGCTGCGCAATGGGGTCAGCGTCCACAATAAAGCGGCGGTTCACAAGCGCCGTCTTCGGGGCGGTGTTGGGGATTTTATCACTTTCCGCCAGCGCGTGGCGCTTGTATAGGAAGCCGTGGTCCGCCGTGACGATAAAGTGCAGCGTGTTCGCACTGCCCGCAATGCGGCGGATCATGGCGGCAATCTCCTCCACGGCCTCGCGGCAGGCGGCAAAGACTTCGTCCTCGGTGTTGGGCTTGTCGCCGCGCGCGTCAATTTGGTTATGGTAGATGTACACGACTTGCTTGCCGGTAAAAACCGCCCGCAGGTCGTCTTTTTTCATGGCTTTCAGGTCGTCAAACTGGATGCACCCACTCTGTGGCACGCGCTTTTGCAGCACGGCCTGCCGCTGCGCCAGGTTCTCGCAGGGCATATCGTCATTCAACACCTGATACTCCGATGTCATCTCCATCCGCGTATGGGGCAGCAGCGCGGCCATACCCAGCCGCGTGTAGGACGGTAGCACGCCCAGCCGGGGTGTCAGCTGCACAGTAGACTTCGGGTCCTCGGCCAGCAGGGCGGCAAGCTCCGCACCCACTTCATAGCGCATAGCGTCGGAGATAATCACCACGGTGCGCTCCTTGTTGCCTGCCACACACTCTGAGAAGAAGTTCCGCTGCAGCGCCATTCTGCCCATGCTGGGCTCCTGCGGGAAATCCGTATTCCACGCGGGGATGATCTTTGCCAGATACTCGGTGTTGTAGATGTTTTCTACCAGCCCCTGCAATTTGTCGTAGGCGGCTGGCTCGTCCAGCTTGTCGTAGGCGGTGTAAAACGCACGGTACTGCGCGTCAATCTTGTAATCCTCGCGGCAATACTGCACCCAGACGTGCTTGTAATCCGCCGGGGCACGGTAATGGGCGGCGCTGACAATGTGCCATGCGCTTTCCAGCATGGCGTACTGCACTGCCAGCTTGCGGCCAAAATGCGTTTTGGCGCGGCGCTGGCACAGTTCCGGGATGTTCTCACCGTTCAGTGCGGCGGTCACATCCTCCGCTTGCAGGCGCTCTGTCATCCACCCGGTCAGCAGGTCGTCCACGCAAGGCAGGCACTCGCAGTCGGTCAACAGGTCGTGGGGCAGCTTGGCCAGCGCAGCCTTGGCGTGCAGTGTCTCCTGCACGGTGGCGGCCATCGCGTCAAAGGCGTCGCCATAGTTCACGTTATTCATCATGCCGTCCATAAAGGCCAGCACACTGCCGGGCTTGGCGGCGGCAAACGGCTGCCATGCGTCCGGGATGACCTTCACGCTGTGGGCAAGGCTTGTCACAAACAAGCTGATTTTCAGCTTGTCCACATTCGGCGCGGGCACGGCAAAGCCAAGCTCGGCTTCGCAGTGTTTCCAAAACACCTCATCCAGCTTGTACTTTGCCAGCTCGTCCAGCTTGGGGTTGGCGTCCGGGGTATCGGCCAGCAGAATTTCCCGCAGCGCGTCCTCAAACTGCGCGGTGCGGCACTTGCAGACGGTGCAGAGCAGCGCTGTTTCCACGTTGTCTACCGTGTACGCCGCCAGTTTGTAATCACAGAACCGCTGCTTGCGGGTCTGCTCCCCTACCACTTTGGCGTATTTCTGCAAGACAGCCTTGCCCTCGGCCCCGACGCCCAGATCGGAGCACAGCAGCGAGATCGGGTCGGCGTGGAACTGCTTGGAGTACAAGATCGTATCCTCCAAGTGGTTCTGCTCCACGGGGGGCTTGGGGAACGGCGCATAGATCAGGTAATTGCTCTGCGGGTCCTCGCGCTCCAGCAAAATCTTGGTTCTGAACTGATTGGTGGGGGTCAGGTGCCAGATTTTCGCATTTTGCAGCGGCATAGCGTCCACATCATCGGCAAAATAGCCGTTGTCATCGTACCAGAACACCAGCCTGCGCCCCTCGGACGCAAACTCGGTGTTCAGCTTATCCACGATTTGATTGTATTTCAGTTCAGACATAGATTTTTCCTCTTGCTGTGTGTATTTTCAGGCGCAGATTTGCCCTTCCTTGTAGCACTCGTAAATATACTCCCGCGACTGGTAGTAAAAGTCGGTGTTGTAGTTGCAAAGCACGGCATCGATCCACGAGGTATAAACTTCCATAAGGCGGTCAACCACGTGGTCGCCGTCCTCGCCGCAGACGTCCTCAATCAGGCGCTCGTACACTTCGCCCATTGTCCAGTAGTCGGGCACGGTGTAGCGGCAGGCGGACACGTTGTCATAGTCCCCGGTGGGAATCTGGCAATCCGTAATAAATTCATCTGCCGTTTTTGCAATCGGCTCGCAGTGGAACACATCCGCATAATCATAGATGCGGGCAATGGTCTTTTTGCCCAGCAGCTTCACCACTTCCGAGCGTTTCAGCTTCCGCTCGCGCCCGATGTACTCAATCAGGCTGCAAGTGTAGAACAGGTCGTTATTGTTTTTCATTGTGTACCTCCACGGCCTTTACAAAAGTCAGCGTTGTCAAGGCGCGGGCTGTGTGGAAGCTGATCTGATGGGTCGGCTTTTTGAATTTTGCCAACGCCCAGAACGCCTCTCGGCTGATTTTGCCGTCCATAAAGTTCTGAACATAGTTAAAAATTGTATCGTCAGCCATTGGCCCCTCCACAATATCATATGCGTGGGGCTGCCCCAAGCGGCAGGCCGCAATGAAGTCCAGCCATTCCTCGGTCATTTCCGGGAACTGCTTTACTTTCAGCGCATCATTCGGCGTATACTCGTACTCGTTTAAGTAGCCTGTGCCGCGCCGAGTTGCCCAGCGGATTGCCTGCTCTTTGTATAGTGTGCAGTAAAACCCGAAGTAGAAATCCTTATTGTACTTTTGAATACGGATTTCGGGCGATTCTACAATCACGTTGCTGCCGTGGTATAAAATCATAGTATATTCCTCTCAAATCTTCGCCAGAATGGCCAGCTTTTTGCCGTCGGCGCCGGTCTGGACTTTGTCATAGTTGGCTTTTACGCCGTCGTCGAGGTCGATGGGGATACGGGCGAGGGCGATGTGGCCGAGGCGGTCGTCGTAGTCTTTGCACTCTTTCAGCTGTTTGACGAGCTTTTCTTTGCGCTTGGTGGCTTGGGCGACCTCGCGGCTGGCGCCGTGGGCGATTTCATCCTCCATGCGGGCGATCTCGCTCTCGTAGACCTGCTCCATTTTGTACAGGTAGTCAGCGCGGACAAGACCGGAGGTGTCGGCGTTGTAGCGGTGCATATAGATCAGTGCCTTGAAGCCGTTCTGTTTGCCGCTGTCGTACAGCCAGTAGATGGGGCGTTTCTGGTAAATTTTGACGTGGTCGGCGTAGAAACCGTTCAGGAAATAGCTGCGGATGACGGCGCGGGGGCTGGTGCCCTTAACGCCAAGTGCCTTGGCGATGAAGGCAAGGTTATCTTCCAGGGTATCGGCACCGTACACGACTTTTACAAACTCCACAAAGCGGCCAACAATATCATCGGTGAAGTATTCTTCGTCGGTGATGGGGATGACGTTGTCGGCGTCGGGCGCGAAGTAGTGGCCAGTGGTCAGTGCGGAGTGGATAGCTTGCCAATCAAGGCGTTCAGCATCTTTCCATCCTCGCTGAGCCAATTCAGTACCTGTTCCGTTTGTGATTGCTGCAAGTATTTCAGGCGAACACAAATCATATACTGGGTTTCCAGTTCCGCCGCGGACCCCCTTGCAATCGAGAGAAAGTTCACGAATTCCTTGGTAGAGTTTCGCGCTTGTCCCTCTGCGATATTGGACGGGATCGACACTGCCGCCCGCCGCATTTGATCCGACAAAGCGTACAATTCTTCTTTCGGCAGCAGTTTCACAAGCCGATACGTTTCCTCCACAATCTGCATCGACTTCTGCCATACCAAGAGTTCTTTGTAGCTCCGCACTGACATACTGCTCCACAACCTCTCGCTTGTAATACTGGCCACTGACCACTACCCACTGTTCACTGAACGCGCCGCCGGCATAGGCAAGGCCATCCACATCCAGAGAGTAGCGGCCAAACATGCAGCCAATCGCATAAGAAAGCAGGCTTTTGATCTCCCGCGTCAGATCGGCACGGCGCACGGTAACGTCCTTATCCTCCACTTCGGGGGTCAGTTCATCCTGCAAGCCGTAAATATCAATAAAGATACGGTTCAGCTCTTCCTCATTGGCTTTGAGCTGATTAAAGCGCTGGTTGCACTCTGCTTCCCAGGCGGCGAATTTATCAGAAATTAAGGTTCCCATAATCCTTTTCATCTCTTTTCTTTATTGTCATTGTTGGTTCCACATCATAAAAAACAATATGTCTTCTGTATTTTCTTTGCATTAGCTTACAATTCGATAAGAATAGTTCGTACTCTATTTTATTTTTCAAATCGTTATCCATATCACTTCCAAAATAAACAGCGCAAATATATTTCGCTACATCTTTAGGTATTGCTTCGTCATGATTGAACACGTTAGGTTTGATAAAACGCCACTCGCGCTCCGCTTGCCACTTCATGCTTTTTCTCATAAAAAGATACGGCGTTGACATAGCAATTTTATTATCGGTACACCGAAACCCTATGGGGGAATATTGTATTGGATATAGCTCTTCAAGCAGATCTTCCGGAGCATAACGGAAATCATATGCAACACACATTCCAGCAAAATTTTCTGCGTAATTCTTCCACATGTATTCACTTTTCCCATCCTCAGAGAAACTTTTTAGATATACATGTTTTTGCATCAGTTCTTTATATTCTCGGTTTTCTTCCTTATCAAAGATTGGATGCCATACTTCACCTTCATGTGTATCATTCATCCGTTCTGCGGATACAAGGTATACATTGCCTTCTATAAGCGCTGAAACATTATTCTTATCTGCTGGGGAATAGCGATACAAAACCGGAAGAAATTTTCGATTTTCAAAAACAAATTCGTTAATAATTTTTGCCTTACCTTTTTTTGATTCAAGACTCGGAAGCTTTCCGGTTTCCAGTGGAATACATTCGTCTAATTTTTCGTGAAAAATTTTGCTGTTTCTTTCTATTTCATTATTTTCCATTGTATTCCTATCTCCTTAAACTAGCGGGTGGCGCTTAAAGTCCCACGAGGTCTCGAAGGAGTCCCAGTCGGATTTAGAAAGTGTTGCACAGGAACGAACTTTTGAATCCGTTATCTCCTTGCAAGACGCATCAAGTATAAACGGCACATTTCTCATGGGGCCTTGATTAAAATCCATGGTTGCGGCAAATACGCCCATTAATGCATCAAATGCTTTACTATTCATAAATCCACACAACCACAAAAGATTTTTCATGGAAAACGGAAAACACATGGGGCCCTTACCCGCAAACACACAGCCATAACCGCAAAGTCTTCCTGAAAAGTTACCGCTTGTTAATGCGCTCCATGTCACGCCCGGTTGGAAATAATATTGCTTCGAAGGCAGTTTATTTCCCTGCTGTGATAACAATTCGTAGTTTGCATGGTTGAATCGAATTACATATTGATAATTTCCATACCACTTTCTATATTGTCCACCTTTATTAAATGGAGCATATCTTCCTCCTTTTTCCCAAAATTCATTTACACTCGTTGCATTCGGGATAAGTCCTAAAACATTAACCTCGTACCAGAGGCGTAAAAATTTATTATCGTCTCCTGTTGCTAGTCCTTGTCGTGGGTCAGCAAATTTCTTCAATTTTTCTTTGTTTCCAAATAAACTGCACGTATAATCACTTACCCAATACGCCACCGGGCTGCCCGGAATTTTGGAGAAGTTGTCCTGCTTTGCATCGAAGCGGTGCTTTCCTGTTACCAACCAATCCGCTTTTATAGTGTTATCTTCATAAAGCCCCTGCTTTTCAAACAGCCTGTTATAGTTTCCAATATAGCCTTTAACTGCTCCGCTTCTTAATATAAATGCAACCGATTGAACAACCTTACTGTTCAAATCCTCAAACGTACCAACGCCCAAATGTGCAAGAGAAACAATCTGTTCATTTGCAATTAGATTCTTCCGCATTTGTTCAAAGCTGGAAAGGAACATCCATGCATGCTGGGTAATCATGGCCTGATACCCGCCTGGCTTGTCCATCTGGGCACAGCGCTCAATAAACACCGCAAACAAATCGCTCTTGCTGTCCGGATAGAACTTCTTTACATAGTCGCTCAATTTTGCGTTCATGCCACTGCTGGCCATATACGGCGGGTTGGTTACCACCACATCGTACTGCTGGGTCAACAGGATGGCCTGGCGGATCAGCTGGGGCACCAGGGTTTCCACGGCGCTGTACCACATCGCCATGGTAAAGTTGGGCACGGTTGCGGCGGCGGTGTCCTGCCAGGCTTGCAGCAGGCCGGCATAGTCCCGCTTTTCCAGCTGGAGAATGGAACCGTACTCCTTGGCGTTGGCAAAGGCGGTAAGCAGGTAGTTCAGCGTATCGCGGTGGTGGTTGTCTGCCAAAAAGTCTCCCATGGCGCGGCTGTCCTGGGTGCTGATGCCGTTGCTTTCCTTGATAGCATACACATGCGGGTTCAGGTGCCGCCGCAAAAAGCGGCTGTCGTACTGGCAGCCCTTCATCATCACCACAAAATAAGCCATCTGTGCAGCGCGGTCGTCAATGTCCAGACCGTAGAGGTTATGCTCCACAATGCTGGCGGCAGCATCCCGCTTGCTGTAGCCCGCGGCAGTGTAAATCTGCATCAGCACATCAAACAGATACGCCAGAATATGCCCGCTGCCCATGCAGGGGTCGATACACTTGAGAGTGGTCAGTGGGGAGTGTTCAGTGGATAGCGGGGAGTGGTCAGTGGTTAGTGGACAGTGGTCAGTCTGGTCACTGTCCACTGAACACTGACCACTAATCACTGAACACTGATCCCTGACCACTGAACTCTGCTCGGCTTCCGGCAGGTAATACTTCCACCCCATCTGCTCCGCAATCTCTTTTTCCTTCTCAATCCTCTCCTTCTCGTTCTCCTCTGACCACTGTCCACTGGCCCCTGACCACTGACTGCTGACCACTGACTCAACGTGCAGCCGCCCCAAACTATTCTCTACCATATACCGCACGATCCAGTCCGGCGTAAACAGCTGGGTGGCGGCGGGGATGTTCTCTTTGCTGATTTTGATGTTCTTTTTGAGATTTGCGAACACCTGCTCTTTCGGCTCGGTGTTGTAATACTGGTACAGCCAGCCCACGATCTGCACGGCGTTGTCAGTTTTATCTGCCCGCCAATTTTCTTCCTTAATGTCATGGGTCAGATGATATACCACACCATCAGCATCCGTAAAATTGATGCGCAGCAGCAATTCCAGATAGCCATCCTCATTGTCGAACAGTTTTGGTAACACTTCATTCAAGGCATAGCATTGTTTTAAGAACAACATGCGGAATAGCATATCCGCCACGCCATTCTTACCAATATTATATTGCCAGTCTTGGATTTGCTTTATTTCCTCCGGTGTATAATCCAAGATTGCTTCAGAAGGATTTTCTACAATCTGCGGCTCTTTTTTCCGTTCATCTGTTGCTGATAACACACGCGTATGGCTAGGGAGCAAATCATTAACTTCCATATAGCGCACAGCAATCATACGGTTAAACCATGTATAGGCTGCTCGCTCTATCAGCGAATCATATACAGCGCTATATTCCTTGTTTGCGCTCTCTCTTTTCAGCGACTCTACCAACGAACGATACTTTTTGATATTTGCCTTTCCCACCAGCTTGTACGGCTCTCCCGTGGGGCTATCAAAAAATAACGTTTCCTCTGTAGATTGCGGCAAAGGTGGAACAATTTTTTCTTTCGTAATACCAATCTGCTCTGCGCAATATTCTGCATCCTTCTTCAGCTTATTGCGCGCCCAGATAGCAAACTTTTTGATTGCAGGTTTGTCCATGGTATACATCTCCTATGGTTTAGGATGGGTTTTGTGGGGCGGGCGGCGGGAATGCACGGGGCGTCGTGGACGCCGCCCCTACGGTATGAGGCAATGCCTTAGAACTCCACATTCACAATCGTGTCGGGGTCAAGCTCGGATTCAAGGCGGCGGCGCAGGGCAGCGAGGTAGGTGTCAATGTCGGCATCGCTTTCAATGCGCCAGCTGCTGGTCTGTGCCAGGGTTTTAATGCTCACATTTTTGCGGCGCTTGGTGGGCTGAACCGGCAGCGGGGTAACGGTGGCGGGGGCATCCTTCCCCGTTTCGCTATTGGCACGGGCGGCGGCAGCGGCTTTGGCGGCAAGGTCTGCGTCACGCTTGTCCATCTCGTTCAGCAGGCGGATGCGCACGGCGTCGGCTTTATCACCATAGCTGCGCAGGGTAGTCACATTGTTGCACTGCTCCGCCTGGGTTTTCAGCTCGTCAAACTGGGCGGCGTACACACTGCTGTACTGTGCCTTGTAGGGCTTGGCGGCCAGTACTTCCAGCACACGCGCACGGTCGTCTGCAATGGTAGCCAGCACCGGCTTGGTGGCCGCTTCCAGCACTTCGACATAGGCTTCATTATACTGGTCCAGCAGCGCCGGAAGTTTGGGGATTGCGGGGTACGGCTTGGGGGAACGCAAAATGGCATAAATGGCGCTTACGGTATTTTCCACTTTATCGTTCACAATAAAGCTTTTGCTGTCCTCATAAATCTGCATCAGGTGCAGGGCTTTATCAAAAATCTTTTTCTGCTCGCCGTCAAAGAATGCTTTAACCGGCTCGTAATCCTCCGCAAAGTCCAAAAAGTCATCCTGCCGGGTGAACATCTGCTTGTAAAATTCCATCGGGGCGTTCCACTGCGCCACCGGGCGCAGTGTGGCAATGCCTTCTTCTACAATAGCCTTGCCGGGATAGGGCTTGACGTAATCGTACTGTTTGCGGGTGGCCAGCGTAGCGGCAAGGTCGGCGCAGGCTTTGCGGCAGGCGCACATCAGGCCGTCCTCGTCCTCGGTGGGGGCGTTGTTGCCAAACAGCTCGCGCATGATCTCGCGCACCATGCGCACCCATTCGGGCTTCGGGTGCTCCTTGCGGCTGGTCAGCAGCTTGTCAACATACTCGCGTTTGGTGATATAGCGGGCGATTTCATCGCCGTTGGCGGCGCTCAGGGTCAGCACTGCGCCGTTCAGCGTCAGGCTGATCTGCCCCTTTTTGAACAGGTGGGCAACGATCCACTCCACGTCATCATCCACAAAGCCGTAGGGCGCTTTGGTGAAGCGGTCCTTCAGGGATTTCATAGAGGTATTGGCGTGCAGGGCGGAGTTGTTGTCAATGTAGGCCAGCACATCGTCCTGCGCGGGGGCGTTCGGCTCGGCGGAGGTGACGGCGTTCAGGCTCATCTGGTGGTTGGGGCGGAACTCCTTGACGACATCGTCCTCGGTAAAGGCGGTGTCGATGTAGGTCAGCTTGTGGTAGACCGTGTCCACCAGGCGGCCTAGTGCTTCACTAATGCGGCCCTGCACATCCTTGGCGGAGAGCTGGGCAATGTCGCCGTTGACGTAGATCGTGGCGGACTTCAGTGCATCGACCAAGTAGATTTTGGCGTTGCTCAAGCGGGTGCGCATCTCTTTGCTCTTATTTGTACGGATGGCTTCGTACCGATCAATCTGCGCCCCTGCGTTGGTACGCAGGTATTTTTCAATCTTCATTGCCTGGCTGATCTCGTTCAAAAACTCGCGGTCATCCGGTAAAACCACCAGTACCTCCAGCCCCTGGCCAGACATCAGGCGCAGGCGCTGTTCATCGGTACCTTCGCTGTAATAAGGGGTCAGCACGCGGACACCGATGTCATTGTTCTGGTTGACCTTGAACGGCTGGTCATCCACCTGCTGGTTGTAACTGAACGTGTAGCGGCCATTGAACTTGGGGTATTTGTACTTGGATTCGGTCAGAATCTGGGTGTAGATCATATCCGCCGTGCGGTGGATGATGTCGGTCATTTCCACGTTCTGGCGGTTAATGTCGCGGCCGATTTCCTGCTCTTCCTCTGTCAGGAATACGTAGACATCACCGTTTTTCTGCACCAGCGTTTCATGAATCAGCACGTCCAGCGCGTCCTGCACCTTCTGGGTCAGGGCAAGGCGATCCTCGTCCATGTCGGAGATGAGCAGCGTCGTCAGGTTGGTGACGGTGGCTTTCTGGAACTCCTTGACATATTTGACGAGGAACAGGGCTTTCAGCACGCTGACGGCAAAGCAGTCGTCGCCGCCGTCCGGGTTGATGTTCTTGTTGTCCAGCGCCTGCATGATGACGCGGCGGTGGGCGGCATCGAGGAATTCATCCAGCGCGTCATAGAACAGGCTGAACGGTACGAGTGCGCCGTCAGACTTATTTTGCAACGCTTCAGCAGACTCTTTGAACAGTGCCAGCATCGAGCGTTCGCCCTCGGACAGATGCTTGCCGGATGCACCGTATTGGCGGATGGAGGTCAGCACGCTGCCCAGCAGCTTGAACTGGTAGGGGATGAACGGGTAGACATCCACGAAGTCGCGGGTGTCATCGTAGAGCTTCATCTCCGGCAGGTCTTCAAATTTCAGCTTGTTCTTCAGGGGCGTGGCTTTCTGCTCATACAGCACGCGCAGGGTCTGGTCGGCGGTGTCGGTCTTGGCAAGGATACGCTTTTTGGTGACCTCGTCCACGTTGGCGCTGGACAGTGACAGGCGGGTATCGAAGCGGCCCTGAATTTTAGAGAAGTCGTTGCCCTTGACCTGCGTGATGGAGTCCACGTCCTGCTGGCTGGTGACGATGACCCATGCTTTGCCCTTACACTCCTTGCCCAGTTCCTCACGGATGGTTTGCAGGTTGAGCATCAGGCGGGAATCGTCGCCGATGTACTGGCCGACCTCGTCCACGAGGAAGCAGACGTGGTGGTTGCGACCTTTTTTCTCAATGTACTCGCGCACCATGCGGGCGAAGTTTTCGATGCTGATCTGGTAAGGCTCGGCGGCCTTTTCGCACCAGTTGCGGGCGGCGGGCTCGCTCATGTAATCCATATCCACGAGGACGTCTACGATGTCGTCTTGGATGAAATCGAACTTGCGGCGGGAATCCTCCCAGCTTTTGCCGGTGACGGCGGCGAACTCCTGCTTGAACTCATTGTAGCGGCCATCCTCGGACAGTTGGCGTTCGAGGTCGGCCACATAGGGCATCGAGCCGTAGAAGCCCAGCATCTCGTTGAACACCTTTAGGAAAACCGTAACGATGGCATCCTTGGACTGCTTGCCAGTCTGCTCGCTCTTGGAGTCGATGTTGAACAGGACAACGTCAGTGGGAGTGTCGGCAGCCAGCTTCATGTCTGCCAGCACCATGGCATCCTCAATCTTATGATCGTCAATGAAATAGTCCACGGCGCGCTTGCCGCCGATGAGCTTTTGCCCGTCCAGCAAGTAGGAGAGGATTTTCAGGAAGTGCGATTTACCACTGCCGAAGAAGCCGGAGATCCAGACGCCGGTTTTGGTGGTCTCGCCCACGATGCCCTTTTTGTAGTTGTCGAAGAATTCGCGGAAGTGCTTGGACAGTTCGCGGGTGACAACGTATTCTTCCAGTTCCTGCTTGGCGTTGCTGTCCTCGCCTTCGCCGACAACGATAACGCCCTTGATGTCGCGGTCAATAGGCTTTTTGAACATATCTTTGATTAACACGGGAACTTCCTCCTTACGGTTTTACAAGTCGAAACGCGCGGTAGTAGTTGTCATCTTTCAGTTCATCAAATAGGATCAGGGATTGTTCATCATACGTGCCGGGGAAGAACAGCACCACCGGCACGCGGCCAAAGGATTGGCTGAGATTGTTCAGTACCTTGTGAGAGCGCAGCAGCGGGTAGCACTTGCCGATGCCGGTCAGGAACACGATGGCGTTTTCCGGGGTGTTTTCCTCGATATAGCGGACGATCAGGCTGTCGTCATCGTTGACGCAGAGCAGGTTGCCCACGGCTTTGACGATGCGGTCAATGCCGCGGCGATCCTCAAAACGGTAGCACTGGTCGAGGAAGCCTTCTTTCTCCAGCGTGTCGATGATGTAGTCGTATAAATCAAAGACGACGAGTTGGAAATCATCATTTCCGGCGGCATTCTTTTGCTGCATCCGTGCGATGCGGGCGCGGACTTCCAACTCTTTTTCGGGTGGGTAGTCGAACACCCAGTAGTTGACCTCATTGGCACGGCCACGGTTTTTGCGGAAAATCGGTTTGCGGATTTCCAGTTCCATAGCATCGAGGCGTTCTTCAAATGTCATATCAGTTTTCCCCCGTCAGCGCGGCATACATAGGCTGCAAGCCGTTGTCTTTCATCCAGTATTCCAGTTCCCGGTCAATGATGGGCTTGGCATAGCGGCGCTCGGTCTTTCCGTGGTCGGTAAGTCCGGCTTCATACAGCAGATTTTTGTAGTAGCTGCCAAGACGTTTGAGCGTGCAGTCCGTCCACTCGGCCACTTTTTCATCTTGTGACTGCTTATCCTTGAAGAAAAGGCGGATATCGGCATCCGAAAAGGCGTTGACACCCAGCTGGACTTTCTCGCGGATGACCTCATAGCAGAAATCGAAAAAGAGCGTATCGTTGCCCATGCAGCCCAGCAGACAAAATAGTTTTTGCGTAGCCGGATCTCCAAAGACGAACATCGGCAGGAAACTGTCCGGCAGGGTCTGCATCCGAGCTTCCACCGTGTTGCAAGTCATCTCGGCACGGGCGGATGAAGCTGCGGAAAAGAGGTTTTCCTTACGGCTGCGGGCACGGAGTTCTTCCCACGTTACGCCTTGTTCACGCAGGATGGTGGCTTTTTTAAATTCCAAAAACCAGAACGGATGCTTGACGCCACCTGCACTGTATTCTTTACGCATCATGGGTGGTTTCTCCTTTGTCATCCGGGATGATTTCCATAATGTCGCCCACGTCAGCGTCAAGTGCAAGGCAGATGCGTGCCAGCACATCTGTGGTAACATTATCGCCGTGGGTGAGTTTATTCATTGTGTAATGGCTAACCTGTGCAGCCTTTTCCAAATCACGCTTTTTCATGTCATGATCAATCAGCAGTTTCCAAAGTTTTTTATAACTCACAGCCATAGATTGGTCCTCCCTGTTGTGCAAGTTAATATTGTACCAAGTATAGCACATTTTTTCTGGAAATTAAACACAAATGTTTTCTTTCGCTAACATTATGTTTGCGCCTTTTCAGGTATTCTCTTCACAAATTTCATCCATAGATCAGCAAACATATCGACTATACGTTAATCTCCTTTATATTTCAAAATTCTTGCTTTTCCTTTCGTCAATCTGCACAACAAGCAATGAATATTTCTACGTGTTGAACACTGTTAAACAATCGCCTTTATTCACGTAAAAATTCACTTTCATACTTTCATTCTACATCTAAGCCTATACCATAATTGGTACTTCTTCAGCTTTCAATGAAAAATCGTCAGCTTGTCTAAATTTGATTCGGCGTAATTGTGCATCATGAACATCTTCTTTGCAAAGGCAGGGCCCCCGGCTTAGCCGAGTGTTTGAGGAAGCCCTAGAGGGGCATATTACAAACAACGCCCCTCAAGGGGCCTCGAACGGTTCGGTCAACTGCATTGCCGACTCGTGGCAGGCCCCTTAAGGGGCGTTTTACTTATGCTTTGGCATTCTTGCTACCCGTAAACGGGTCAATAAACTCTTTCAGGCTCATTTGATCCGCT
>ERZ1673699.1406-NODE-1406-length-19252-cov-47.595249_pt1 | contig 19252 bp, 10 predicted proteins | sample MGYA00580229_ERZ1673699 | MGnify/ENA primary metagenome ERZ1673699 (study PRJEB41218, sample SAMN15661785) | gut metagenome | host: Homo sapiens | place: Canada: London | collected 2015-08-20/2019-03-30 | study: EMG produced TPA metagenomics assembly of... | reverse complement strand
GGGTCAACGTAACAATCTGAGGGATTTTATATTTAAGCCTATAATTTAGCAAGTCTATATAAGAAAAAAGCTCTATCTCTTACTCCTCTGAACTGTGCTCTAAATGCTTTGATTTTAGCATTGAATGACTCAGCTTCGGCATTGGTTGCCCTCCTTTCAAAAAAATTGATTATATCCAGATAATGTGTTTGTATAGAACGTGCGACCCTTCCAAAGGTGAGGAACCCTGATTTATCTACTTCATCATACCACCTTGCCAGCCTTGTCAAAGCAATATCCTTAAACTTACACTGATGATAGATTAAGCCTAACCGCATAGACAGATAATATCCTTTCTTTATATCGGGATATTCCTTGAAAAGAATTTCAGCCCGTATTCTTTGAGACTGAGTCCATAAGGATTCCTTCTTGTAAAGCAGATAAATACTTCTCGCTAACAACTGCTTTCTTGTATCTCCATTAGCGAAAACAGGTGCATGATACATCTTTCCACAGGCCTTTGCATAAGCAATCTGAGTGGACTCTTCATCCAAAGCCTCCCAGCGAGCTTTTACCCGCATCTCCTGCACCGCTTCATAAGCTAACTTCTGTACGTGAAAGCGATCGGTAACACGTTTGGCCGCAGGAAAGCAGATGCGTGCAATCTGCTCCATGTTAGGAGCCATATCCAAAGTAATCTCGCGCACTTGGTAACGGCGGCGACGGGATAGCTTAAGCAGGACAGAAGTGACCGTATGAACGTCCGTACCTTTAATGATGGCAATCATACTACCTTTACCACCGTGAGCTTCTTTATTGGTCAGTACAGTATAGAGTTCTCCACGCGAGAGGGCTACTTCATCAATACAGATATAAGCACCGATATTCTTTTCGAATAGTAGCCAATCCTCTGCATGAACAAGTTGGTCCCAATGGAGATAACCACTTAGATGGTTACGGTATTGACGCTCCAATAAATCCCCGTCAACTCCAGATAAAACACCTAAGAGCTTGCAACTGATCGGATAGCTATCAATATAGTTCTTTTAAAAAAGACGCAAAATCTTGCGTCATACGAGTACCTTCAGCCACCATACGCCAGTTACGAGAGATATACTCATTATGCTTCTTTAAGAGCCAGCGACGACGACGAATATTAAGGAAGACCTTCTTGCCACGAAGAGGAAAATCCTGAACAATAACAGGATCATAAAAGCCTTTACTCTCAGTATCCTGATCTGTATACTTCTCAGGAACGATATTTTTCTCCTCAAGATAGATCACAACTTCATTTACGCTTTCCTTCACATCAACAAGATCAAAGTAATCTAAAGTGCCTTCAGGAAGAAGAAGGCGATAACCGTTTAACTCCATAAGCTATGAATTTGGAGACAAAGATAATAATTTATAAATTTACCCCTCAGGTTTTTACATTGACCCGGTATGCCCTCTTCAAGCGTATTGGGCGGTAGAGTAAAAGTAACTATCGAATCAACAGAAGACACTTCTGTTATCGAGGCAATGCTGAACAGCGCTTTCAAACCCGTAGAAGGTAAGATTATCTATAAGAAAACGGAGGAGGACGCCAAGATGAAGGAAATCCAGTTCAAGAACGCATATATCGTTCACTACTCGGAGACTCTTGACGCGAACAACGATGTGCCTATGACAATCACCATCACGTTCTCCGCTGAAGAAATCACTGTCGGCAGCGCAGCTCTTGACAACCGTTGGCCGAAGAAATAAATCGGCGTACATAGGTAAATCCTAAAATCAAAACATTTGTCAGGCCGTCCGACGGACTTCCGCCGGGCGGCTTTGGCAATTTGGATATAAACCGTCAAATATAATGCCGCCATGCTGGAACAAAAAAAAGTCACATTGGAAATAGCCGGCATCCCCATGCCGTCGTTTGTAAAACTGATGCTCAAACAGAGCATTAATGAGCACCACTATTTTGAGATAACGCTGGATATCCAGGCCGTAGAAATTTATGGTGTGGAAATACCGAATGTGTCAAAGGACTGGATTGGGAAAAAAGTAATCATGGACTTCGGCGGCACTATTTTCATCGGCATCGCCACCATGGTAGGACTTCATCGTGCCGGTGGGACACACGGAAATATAAAAGTGACGGGATATTCGTCAACATTCCTACTGGAGTCGGACCAGACTTGTGCCTCATGGTGCAACAAGTCCTTGTCTGACATCGTTAAGGAACTTACAGATAAGGCAGGAGTGCAAGCTCTTGTCAATCCGGAAACGAAATCGAAGCTGGAATACGAATGCCAGTACGAGGAAACCAACTTCGGATTCATACAACGGCTTGCCCGCCAATATCAGGAATGGCTCTATTACGATGGACAGAACCTTGTTTTCGGGAAGCCACAGCCCGGCTCAACGACCAAGCTGATATACGGCGAGGAACTATCCGTGCTCGATGTCTGCTCGCAGGCACTTGCCCGACCAATAAAGGGAAGTTCTTACCATTCGGTGAACGACCAGACCTATAACGGCCAGTCCCCTGATGCCGCAGCCGGACAGAACACATTGGGACAAGCGGCCTTTGACTCGTCATTGGCACTGTTTACCGCTCCCGCCGTACAACGTTCGGAACCACGCATCACCAACAAGGGTGAGCTTGACGCCTACTTCCAGCGCAAGCAGCAAGGCGACACCGCCGCATCCTGTTTTGTCACCGGAGAGAGCGACTGCTATACCCTCACGGTGGGCAGTATCATAGATGTCCACACCGCTATTCATTCCGGAATCAAAATATTCGTTAAGAACAGTATCGGCACCTATATCATTACGGAAATAACCCACGTAGCCGGTATGGGTGACAGCTACCAGAACTATTTCACCGCACTTCCGTCCTCTATTCCCACCCTTCCATGCCCGGATGTGCCTTTGCCTGTTGCGCATACACAGCAGGCCGTGGTTGTCAGCAACGAGGACCCGAAAAAGTTAGGCCGTGTCCAAGTCAAGATGAACTGGCAGACTGGTCCGATGCAAACCTCGTGGATACGGGTACTCACTCCTGACGCAGGCACAAGCGACAAGGTGGCCACAAACAGAGGATTTGTATTCATACCCGAAAAGGGAGACCAAGTCATGGTGGCATTCAGATATGATGACCCGAACCGTCCGTTTGTGCTTGGCAGCTTATTCCATGGAAAGTCAGGTACCGGTGGCGGCAGTTCAAACAAAACAAAAAGCCTGACTACCCGCAGCGGTTGTACCATAACGCTTGATGATGAAAAAGGAAGCGTTATGATGAAAGACAAGGAAGGCAACAGCTATACGGCAGACGGAGAAGGAAATATCACAATATCTGCCTCTAAAAGCATCACCTTGTGTGTTGGAGAAAACAGAATAATGATTGATAGCGAAGGCAATATATCATCTAATGCGGAAAAGGACATAACAGAGTCCGCCGGTGCCAATATTGCGCAGTCAGCAGAAAATATTGATTGTACAGCAAGCAGTAATTATAATATCTCCAGTACAGATTTTACAGCATCCGGCAGTAGCAGTGCTACAGTCAGCGGTACAACAAAGGCTACGATAGATTCTTCCGGAACCACAGCCGTAGCCGGAACAATTGTCAAATTGAATTAACAGCATATGAGCAATGCCATACAACAAATAGCAGATAAGATGCTCTACCAATGGGAAGATGCAGTCAGGAAACCGGTTAAGTTGATCCGTATCGTCATCAATCCGGGAGACGAAAGTATGCTTGATGCTTTCTATGACTATATGCTTGCCCTTGATAGCGAAGAGGAAGATATGGTGTTCGTCATAGAACTTCCGTTCAGTTCCAGAACCGATTTCTCAAAAGATGTTGTAGGGTATATTGCACAACAGGTAGAATATTGGAACAATTCAAAGAAACCCGAAGAAATTGTCTTTGAACGTGTTGATTGGATAGCTGATTATAAACCGGAAGTAGCGGAAAACGATGCCTCCGTCGCAGTTGCCAACTTCAACAAGCTGACAGAATCCCTTGTAAAAGGGACTGATATGAAATGCAGTTTTGTCTTTAACCTAAAGAACACATACGACTATGACGGATGTCGTGAATGGTTTGAAAAGGCTCTTGCCCTGCCATTCCACAAGCAAATGGTATGGGGTATATCCGACATAAAAGACCACGAACAGTTTGGCAAACTAATGGCCAAACATTCCAATGACGCGGTGTCTATTTATCCGCCAATAGATTTGGACGGAGCAATGGAGCAACTCGCGGAACAAGCGGCCAATGAGGATAAGAACGACCCGGCAGCCTCGAATTTCAGGCTGGCATTAATCAAACTGATGAACAGTGTGAAAAAAGGGAACGCAGCGCAAACAGAGGAATTTGCGAAGAAATGCCTCGACATTGCCCTCGCAAATGTGAAGAAAGACATTAACTGGATTAGCCAATTTGTAACCGTATATACAATTCTATATACCGACCAGATTTCCCATAAGGACTATAAGACAGCCATGTACTTTGCCGACAAAGCCGTGGAAGCCGCTGAAATCGGGGAAGAAAAATTAGACCCCTCTTTGGCCTGCCGATTACTCGGAAACACCTTATTGGGAAAGGCCTCCATCTATGTACGAGAGTCGCTTTGGAAAGAAGCGGCAGAAACGTACTATCGCGGTGCTGAAGCATACTCCAGATGCAACGATTACCTAATGCAAAGTGAAGCATTGAGACTGTGTGGCTGGTGCCGGGAAAATAATTATGAGAAATCGTTAGCTGCGGAATGTTATGTGGAAGGTTTCAGACTTTCAGACAAACTTTCCATAGACCTGATAAAGAACTCTTCTTATCCTCTCCTGCTATTAAGCCTGTTAAACAGTTCGGCACGCTCCAAGCTGGTCAGTGACGATGAAATAAATGAAGTTCTGACCAAAGTGTTAGGAGATGACTGGGAGAATTATTTGTATGAGTATAAAAGAAATTTAGGAAAATACAATGGAATGGCTGAACAACATATTGCGAAATCTTGAAGGGCTGTTCACTGATGCAACCGAATATGCCTATGCGAACCCCAAAGTGGGGTACTTAGTAGTAATCTTTCTGCTATTGGTTTGGCTTGTCGGACTGATATTCGACTGGAAATGGACATACGCCAGACCCGGAAGCTGGGGAGGAAACTTCTTTCTTGACTTATTGGGTCCAACCGGATTCCGATTTTGGCTCGGTGTAATCATTGTGATTGCCATTGTTGCATCTGCCTATTTGTATTTTCGAGTTAAATAACGATAAAGACTGACAGTTATGGCGGACACAGGTTATTTCGACAGCGTAAGTGCCAACCTAAAGACCGGCGTAGGCGCGCAGGTCAAGGGTATCTCGGAAGGCGTCAAGGCGAACTCCGAGGCCGGTGTGTCACCGTCCGTCAATGCCCTCGACACGGGCGTCAAGGCGGCAGCCGCCATCGGCGGCCTTGCCGACGGCCTGAGCGAGGCCGCGATGCTCCCCGTGCTGGGTGCCATGGGCATGAAGGGCATGGCCTGCCTGCCCATCTCCAAGCAGCTCGACCCGGTCATCGGCGTGGACATCCACCTCGTGACGATACCACCTTCCCCCGTCGTGCCCATGCCTCACCCTTATGTCGGGGTTCTCCTTCGTCCGCAGGACTTCATCGCGGCGGCGGTCTCTTCATTCATCCCCCCGCCTCCGACAGCGGAACAGACGGGCGACGCCGACAGTGCGAAGCTCGCCGAGGTGGGCCACACCGTGCTGACGATGGCTGTCGGGATGCTGGGTGCCACCGTCAAGATAGGCGGCTTCATCCCGCGCGCGGTTGCATCCACACCCACACGGAGCATCCCGCACATCCCCATGGGCGCAGGCTGGGCGGCCCCTTCAGCGGCGATACCCAAGAACAACGGCCACGCCTTCATGGGCAGCCTGACGGTGCTCGCCGACGGGATGCCCTTTTCGGGCGGCGGCGCGCACCTGCACCTCGACTGCAACGACGTGGGCATACCGAGCGTGCACAAGGTTCCGGGCATGTTCCTGCCCACGGGTGTCATCAACCCGATACCTCCCGCCAGGCAGATACTCACCAGCCCGGTTCCCGTCCCTCTCAACCCCATGGCGGCACTCGCCCGCAAGTGCACGGGGGCGTTCGGGCGTTTCTACAAGAAAAAGACCAAGAAGCTGGCGGACAAGCTGCACAGCAAGGTCAACAAGACGATAAAGAGCGAATCCATCAAGAACATGCTCCACAAGGCCATCTGTACGGTCACGGGCCACCCCGTGGACGTGGCCGGCGGCACGTTCTTCACCGACGAGGAGGACTTCTGGCTCGACGGCCCGGTGCCTCTGTCATGGGAGCGCACCTGGTACAGCCGCAGCGACTACCGGGGGCCTCTGGGCAACGGGTGGCACCACGCCTACGACATGGGCGTCGTCGCGGACACGGAAGAAGGTACCCTGACGCTCCGCATGAGTGACGGCATCCCGGTGGCCTTCCCGCTGCCGACAGCGGAGGAACCCTCGTTCATCCTCTCCGAGCGCAAGGAGGCCCGTCTGGAACAGGACGGCTGCTACTGCGTGTGGGACATGGCCGAGGACCTCTACTACCGCTTCACGCGCAAGGAGTACGATTCCGTGCGCCTGCTTGAGAGCGTGACCGACTGCAACGGTCTCGGCATCCGCTTCGAGTACACGAAAGAGGGGTTGCTGCACTCCATTACAGACAGTGCGGGCCGCCGTCTGAGGGTGGAGCACGACACGAGGAACGGACGCATCCTTGAGATATGCGGCCCGCATCCGGAAGATCCGGAGAAAGAGATTACCCTCGCCTCCTACGAGTACGACGCCGACGGCAACATGACCCTCCAGCGCAACGCTGCGGGCGATGTGATGACATACGAGTATGCCGGAAGGCTCATCGTGAAGGAGACATGGCGCAACGGCCTTGCGTGGTACTTCGAGTACGACGGTACGGGCGTGGGTTCGCGCTGCGTACACACGTGGGGCGACGGCGGCATATACGACCATAAGCTCACGTTCCGAGAGGGAGTGACCGAGGTGCTCGACAGCCATGGCGGGCTGACGGTGTACCACCACCGTGGCGGCCTTGTGTGGAAGAAGGTCGATGCCAACGGCGGGGAACACCTGTGGCGTTACGACGACAGCCGCCAGCTCCTCGCACAGACAGACCCGCTCGGTAATAGCACCCTGTACAAATATGACCGCTGGGGGAACTGCACCGACAGCTCCGACCCGTGCGGCGGCAGCGTGTCCGCCGTGTACCCCGGCAAGGGGGGGCTGCGCAACCGTCCCGTATCCGTTACCACGCCGGATGGCGGCACGTGGGAGTTCGGCTATGACCGCTCCGGCAATCTGGTGAGCCGCACCAACCCCGAAGGTGCCGTCACGAGGATGACCTACCGCGACGGTGCGGTGGCATCGGTGAAAGACCCCTACGGCGTAGTGACGAAGCTCGCCTATGACCGTTTCCGCAACCTCACGGAGGCATCCGACAGCCGGGGGAACACCTCGCTGTACGGCTACGACCTGCTGGGCAGGTGCGTGAGCGTCACCAACCCCAAGGGTGCGGTGCAGAAAAGGGAATACGACCCTGTGGGCCGCGTGGTGCACGTGCTCGACTTCGACGGCAACGACATACGCCTGTCCTACGACGGGATAGACAACCTCACCGAATACCGTGACAACGTCCAGCACGTGGAGTACGGCTACTCCGGCATGTGGAAGCTGACAAGGCGTCGCGACCACCGGGGCGTGGTGAACTTCCGCTATGACCGGGAGGAACGCCTGCGCCGTGTGACAAACGAGAAGCTCCAGAGCTACGAGTTCACCCTCGACGCTGTGGGGAATGTCACCGCAGAGAAAGGCTTCGACGGGGCCGTCCGTCATTACCTGCGTGACAGGGGCGGACGTGTCGTCAGGGAGACGCTGCCATCGGGGACGGAAAGGGAATACGGCTATGACGCCTGCTCGCGCGTGACGCGCGTCTCATACCCTACGGCTGGCGACCCCGACCAGACCTACGCCTACGGGCTGTCCGGCAGGCTGGTGCAGGCATCGAGGGGGGAAAGCACGGTGGAGTTCGCGTACAACTCCCTGGGACTTCCCGTCCGGGAGACGGCTGACGGCAACACCATACTCCGCACCTACGACCATACCGGCAGGATACTCACGCTCGACAGCACGACGGGGGCCTCGCTGCGCTACACCCGCAACGGTTACGGGGAGCTTGAGGGGTTCACGGCCACCGGCGGCGGCGACGCCGACGGCGCAGGCTCGTGGGAATCCTCACACCGCCACGACACGCTGGGCTTCGAGGTGGAGCGCATCCTTCCGGGAGGCGTCGTCCGCTCGTTCGCCTACGACGACATAGGCCGTCTGGTGGATACCCGCACACGCAAGGACTCGCGCACACGGCATATGCGCCGCTACCGCTGGGGAGTCGCCGACAGGCTGTTGTCCGTGGAGGACAGCAGGCGTGGCGAGACCCGCTACTCCTACACCCCGACGGGGCAGCTCGACAGGGCGGAATACCCCGACGGCAGGGAGCAGTGGAGAAAGAGCGACCCGGTGGGGAACCTGTATCCCGACCCGGACATGAAGCTGCGCCGCTACCTCAGTGGCGGACGGCTGGAGCAGGACGGTGAATGGCACTGCGAGTACGATGCTGACGGCAACCTGACGGAACGCTACCTCGGCACGGGAAAGTGGCTTGACGGCAAGAAGGACCGCTGGAGATACCGGTGGAACGCCGACGGCTCCCTGGCAAAGGTGGTGCGGCCCGACAAGAGGGAGGTGGAGTTCACATACGACGCGCTCGGACGCAGGCTCTCCAAGAGCTTCGGCACGACTGTGACGCGGTGGGTGTGGAACGGCAACGTGCCGCTGCACCAGTGGAAGCAGCGCAGGGAATACTCCGTCATGGAGGACAGGTGGAACACGGACACGGAACGCCGTGACATGACGGTATGGCTCTTCGACGAGGAGTCGTTCGTACCGATGGCAATGATAAAGGAAGGCAGGTCCTACTCGATACTGACAGACCAACTCGGAACGCCGACGGAGGCATACGATGCCGAGGGCAACGAGGTGTGGAGCCGGGTGCTTGACATGGACGGGAACGTCATCGAGGAGACAGGCAACAAGGGAATGGTACCGTTCCTGTTCCAGGGACAGTATTATGACTGTGAGACAGGACTGGCATATAACAGATTCAGGTACTACTCGCCGAAGATGGGCATGTATGTCTCGCAAGATCCGATTGGATTGGCTGGGGGAATACGTCTTTATGGATATGTTAAAGATACCAATACATGGATTGATTCTTTAGGATTGAAAGGTTGTTACCTTGAAGAAGTAAAAAATAATCCAGATTATAAATATATCTTAAGAATTTCGGAGGCTGAGTATCCAGAAACGACTCGTCATATTAAGCGTGCAATTCAAAAGGGGAAACCTGATGTTGTAACAATTGACAGAACTGGAGCCCCAAGTCAACGACAAAAATCTCTATTAGGAACTGAAAGTAAAAAAGGCTTGGATAGAGATGAATGGCCAATGGCGATGTTTGTAGAAGGAGGCGTGGGCGCAGATATAGAACATATTTCTCCAGGAGATAATCGAGGGGCTGGAGCGTCAATAGGTGCTGCTCTAAGACAATGTGATGAAGGAGATAAAGTAAAAATTATAATAATAAAATGATGGAACATGAATTTCAAATAATTATGCCTGAACTGGATGTTTCTGGCAATAAACGTCTTGAAAAAATCAAGCAGAAACTTATAAAAAAAATGAGTTTTAATTCATCAAAGGATTTGACTACGCTTAGGGATCTTTTTTATTGGATATATATTTATAATTATTCAGAAAAGTTCACTCAGCTTTATCCATTAGGATTGTCGTTAGAATTTAATGGCAATAGAAATCTTTGGACTCCATGTGAATTGATACTCTCTCTGATATATTATGCGTCTTGTCAAATGGCAAATCAGGAAAATTATGCGAAATTAGCTTTAGACAAGATATTTGCGACAGGCAAAGATATGGCCGTTATTAAAGAGCGATGCGACGGCCTATTTTTGATTAATCGGGAACGAAATGTTCAATTGGCATTAGAGGCTGATAACCATGTTGATTTAAGAGATGCATTATATTTGGAGTTGATGGAACTTGTCGCAGTTTATTCATTTGGAGGGAGCGAGAAATATTCTCTAAATAGAATAAAGAAGAGAGTTGATGAGATAAAAAGACAACTCCAAACGATGTAATATTTTAATTCATTCGGAATATCAATGGCGGACACAGGTTATTTCGACAGCGTGAGTGCTAACCTAAAGACCGGCGTAGGCGCGCAGGTCAAGGGTATCTCGGAAGGCGTCAAGGCGAACTCCGAGGCCGGTGTGTCACCGTCCGTCAATGCCCTCGACACGGGCGTCAAGGCGGCAGCCGCCATCGGCGGCCTTGCCGACGGCCTGAGCGAGGCCGCGATGCTCCCCGTGCTGGGTGCCATGGGCATGAAGGGCATGGCCTGCCTGCCCATCTCCAAGCAGCTCGACCCGGTCATCGGCGTGGACATCCACCTCGTGACGATACCACCTTCCCCCGTCGTGCCCATGCCTCACCCTTATGTCGGGGTTCTCCTTCGTCCGCAGGACTTCATCGCGGCGGCGGTCTCTTCATTCATCCCCCCGCCTCCGACAGCGGAACAGACGGGCGACGCCGACAGTGCGAAGCTCGCCGAGGTGGGCCACACCGTGCTGACGATGGCTGTCGGGATGCTGGGTGCCACCGTCAAGATAGGCGGCTTCATCCCGCGCGCGGTTGCATCCACACCCACACGGAGCATCCCGCACATCCCCATGGGCGCAGGCTGGGCGGCCCCTTCAGCGGCGATACCCAAGAACAACGGCCACGCCTTCATGGGCAGCCTGACGGTGCTCGCCGACGGGATGCCCTTTTCGGGCGGCGGCGCGCACCTGCACCTCGACTGCAACGACGTGGGCATACCGAGCGTGCACAAGGTTCCGGGCATGTTCCTGCCCACGGGTGTCATCAACCCGATACCTCCCGCCAGGCAGATACTCACCAGCCCGGTTCCCGTCCCTCTCAACCCCATGGCGGCACTCGCCCGCAAGTGCACGGGGGCGTTCGGGCGTTTCTACAAGAAAAAGACCAAGAAGCTGGCGGACAAGCTGCACAGCAAGGTCAACAAGACGATAAAGAGCGAATCCATCAAGAACATGCTCCACAAGGCCATCTGTACGGTCACGGGCCACCCCGTGGACGTGGCCGGCGGCACGTTCTTCACCGACGAGGAGGACTTCTGGCTCGACGGCCCGGTGCCTCTGTCATGGGAGCGCACCTGGTACAGCCGCAGCGACTACCGGGGGCCTCTGGGCAACGGGTGGCACCACGCCTACGACATGGGCGTCGTCGCGGACACGGAAGAAGGTACCCTGACGCTCCGCATGAGTGACGGCATCCCGGTGGCCTTCCCGCTGCCGACAGCGGAGGAACCCTCGTTCATCCTCTCCGAGCGCAAGGAGGCCCGTCTGGAACAGGACGGCTGCTACTGCGTGTGGGACATGGCCGAGGACCTCTACTACCGCTTCACGCGCAAGGAGTACGATTCCGTGCGCCTGCTTGAGAGCGTGACCGACTGCAACGGTCTCGGCATCCGCTTCGAGTACACGAAAGAGGGGTTGCTGCACTCCATTACAGACAGTGCGGGCCGCCGTCTGAGGGTGGAGCACGACACGAGGAACGGACGCATCCTTGAGATATGCGGCCCGCATCCGGAAGATCCGGAGAAAGAGATTACCCTCGCCTCCTACGAGTACGACGCCGACGGCAACATGACCCTCCAGCGCAACGCTGCGGGCGATGTGATGACATACGAGTATGCCGGAAGGCTCATCGTGAAGGAGACATGGCGCAACGGCCTTGCGTGGTACTTCGAGTACGACGGTACGGGCGTGGGTTCGCGCTGCGTACACACGTGGGGCGACGGCGGCATATACGACCATAAGCTCACGTTCCGAGAGGGAGTGACCGAGGTGCTCGACAGCCATGGCGGGCTGACGGTGTACCACCACCGTGGCGGCCTTGTGTGGAAGAAGGTCGATGCCAACGGCGGGGAACACCTGTGGCGTTACGACGACAGCCGCCAGCTCCTCGCACAGACAGACCCGCTCGGTAATAGCACCCTGTACAAATATGACCGCTGGGGGAACTGCACCGACAGCTCCGACCCGTGCGGCGGCAGCGTGTCCGCCGTGTACCCCGGCAAGGGGGGGCTGCGCAACCGTCCCGTATCCGTTACCACGCCGGATGGCGGCACGTGGGAGTTCGGCTATGACCGCTCCGGCAATCTGGTGAGCCGCACCAACCCCGAAGGTGCCGTCACGAGGATGACCTACCGCGACGGTGCGGTGGCATCGGTGAAAGACCCCTACGGCGTAGTGACGAAGCTCGCCTATGACCGTTTCCGCAACCTCACGGAGGCATCCGACAGCCGGGGGAACACCTCGCTGTACGGCTACGACCTGCTGGGCAGGTGCGTGAGCGTCACCAACCCCAAGGGTGCGGTGCAGAAAAGGGAATACGACCCTGTGGGCCGCGTGGTGCACGTGCTCGACTTCGACGGCAACGACATACGCCTGTCCTACGACGGGATAGACAACCTCACCGAATACCGTGACAACGTCCAGCACGTGGAGTACGGCTACTCCGGCATGTGGAAGCTGACAAGGCGTCGCGACCACCGGGGCGTGGTGAACTTCCGCTATGACCGGGAGGAACGCCTGCGCCGTGTGACAAACGAGAAGCTCCAGAGCTACGAGTTCACCCTCGACGCTGTGGGGAATGTCACCGCAGAGAAAGGCTTCGACGGGGCCGTCCGTCATTACCTGCGTGACAGGGGCGGACGTGTCGTCAGGGAGACGCTGCCATCGGGGACGGAAAGGGAATACGGCTATGACGCCTGCTCGCGCGTGACGCGCGTCTCATACCCTACGGCTGGCGACCCCGACCAGACCTACGCCTACGGGCTGTCCGGCAGGCTGGTGCAGGCATCGAGGGGGGAAAGCACGGTGGAGTTCGCGTACAACTCCCTGGGACTTCCCGTCCGGGAGACGGCTGACGGCAACACCATACTCCGCACCTACGACCATACCGGCAGGATACTCACGCTCGACAGCACGACGGGGGCCTCGCTGCGCTACACCCGCAACGGTTACGGGGAGCTTGAGGGGTTCACGGCCACCGGCGGCGGCGACGCCGACGGCGCAGGCTCGTGGGAATCCTCACACCGCCACGACACGCTGGGCTTCGAGGTGGAGCGCATCCTTCCGGGAGGCGTCGTCCGCTCGTTCGCCTACGACGACATAGGCCGTCTGGTGGATACCCGCACACGCAAGGACTCGCGCACACGGCATATGCGCCGCTACCGCTGGGGAGTCGCCGACAGGCTGTTGTCCGTGGAGGACAGCAGGCGTGGCGAGACCCGCTACTCCTACACCCCGACGGGGCAGCTCGACAGGGCGGAATACCCCGACGGCAGGGAGCAGTGGAGAAAGAGCGACCCGGTGGGGAACCTGTATCCCGACCCGGACATGAAGCTGCGCCGCTACCTCAGTGGCGGACGGCTGGAGCAGGACGGTGAATGGCACTGCGAGTACGATGCTGACGGCAACCTGACGGAACGCTACCTCGGCACGGGAAAGTGGCTTGACGGCAAGAAGGACCGCTGGAGATACCGGTGGAACGCCGACGGCTCCCTGGCAAAGGTGGTGCGGCCCGACAAGAGGGAGGTGGAGTTCACATACGACGCGCTCGGACGCAGGCTCTCCAAGAGCTTCGGCACGACTGTGACGCGGTGGGTGTGGAACGGCAACGTGCCGCTGCACCAGTGGAAGCAGCGCAGGGAATACTCCGTCATGGAGGACAGGTGGAACACGGACACGGAACGCCGTGACATGACGGTATGGCTCTTCGACGAGGAGTCGTTCGTACCGATGGCAATGATAAAGGAAGGCAGGTCCTACTCGATACTGACAGACCAACTCGGAACGCCGACGGAGGCATACGATGCCGAGGGCAACGAGGTGTGGAACCGGGTGCTCGACATGGACGGGAACGTCATCGAGGAGACGGGCAACAAGGGAATGGTACCGTTCCTGTTCCAGGGACAGTATTATGACCGGGAGACAGGGCTGGCATATAACAGGTTCAGGTATTACTCGCCGCAAATGGGCATGTATGTGTCACAAGATCCGATTGGACTTGACGGTGGAATACTAAACTTATATGGATATGTCGATGATACAAATGCGTGGATTGATAGTTTTGGTCTCAGTAAATCTGGATACAAAGAAAATAAAAATGCGGATAAAGGAAAAGACAATGAACAAAAAGTTAGATCTCCATATCCAATTGCCAAAAGGAAGTATTATCCATCAAGAAAGAAAGCTTATGAGGCTGCAAAGAAAGCTGGAAATGGAGCTGAGCCCGTATTGCATTACAATACCTCCAATCAGCCTCCTCACTTTCATCCTGGAGATGGTAATAATAAACCATTAAATCATGATCACTATAATTTTCCAAAAGGACGTTAATATGACATTTATTAATAAATTCATAGAGCAATTAGAAGCCAATAATCAAATATGGTTAGAGTCTATATTGAACCAAGATATCAATTTAAATCAGTATCTTGATTCAAATGGCAATAATTTACTAATTCTATCTGTTTATTATAAAAATTATTGGTTCTCTAAGAAAATAGTTAATGCTGGAATTAACATCACTCATACTAATAATCAGGGACTTTGCGCTTTGGAGTTAGCCATACAGTTAAATTGTTTACGAATTATAAAATTACTATTAAAAGAAAAAAATAGCATATTTTTTGATAGGGATGGATTTAATATTCTTCATGCAGTAGCGGCTAATGGAAATATTAAACTCATAAAAATGATAATGACTTTATTTGATTTTGATATAAATATCAGAGATAAGAATGGTTTTACTCCGTTACTATGGGCTGTACAAGAGAAAAGATGCAATGCTGCAGAATATTTATTATTAAAAGGAGCCGATATAAATAGCATTGATTCTGAAGGATTTGACGCTATTTATATTTCTGTTTCACAAGGGAATAAGAATATGTTTTATCTTTTAGTTTCTTATGGTGCGAAATTAACAAATTTGTATGATGGTGAAAATTTATTAGATATTGCAATTGCATGGAATCATTATGATATTGCTTTATACCTTGTAAAAAAAGGAATTGAACTTAGAACCGATTTAAAATTGCCCGTTTGAAATAAAAAGGTATTTTCTCTTCCCTCCCCTCAAAAATGATTATTTAGTTCCTAATCTTCAAAGTAATATTGACAGATACCAAATATCGTGGAGAAATACTGGAGAAGATTAAAAGTGCCTTTAGCTATATTCTTGAGATCGTTTTCAGTGGAGATAAGATAAAAAGCGTTAAACCAATAGGTAAAAGGTGGTGCAGAAAGAACCTTTTTCATGATTTGACAATTATAAAAGACTCTGTCTGAAAACCGTGGATATGAAAGGTATAACCAATCTCCAAGTAGTTCGACTCGATTATCAGTATCAATATTCACCTCGTGACAATACTTCATCTTCCGTTATTCTGCATGCCTCACTCTTATGTATAAGCATTCGGTCATAATTATTATGAGATGCAAGAGATTGTACCTGACGTAAGGTGTCTCAATTTCAAATTGTTAAGTTGTTATATAAGGACGAAAACATTAGTTGCAAGTTTATAATATAATCACATTTTATCAAATAGATCATTAAATATGGAAAATAAATTTACATGGCTACCATTCTATAAAGAACTATCCGACTGGCTACTTGGAAAACAGAATAGCCAACCGGAACTTATATCTAAGTTAAAAGAAATCGGTATTACCGGTTTTCGAGATGGTACAGAAAAAGGCAAAGAGATTACATTACAAGAAATAGATCCGTTCACATTCTTGTCGTATCTCAACAAGTTTCACTCCGATGAAAGGAGAGTCGAAATCCTACAGGACTTAAGGCATAAGCTACATTTTAGATGCCCAGAACCGACAGACGTATCCGGTATCCCGACAATACATCCGATGAAAGTGCATCTGTTTCCACATAAATCGACAAGGAATAAGTATGATATAAATGTATTATGGGAATTGTTCGGACAGGTAAAAGAAGGGAAAGTAGATGAACGACTTTTTCAAACGGCATTGAACATTAAGAGTGTCGGAAAGGGAAAGCTCAGCATTGTTCTGTTCTACGTTAATCCGGAAAAATATGTTCCTTTGGATTCCAACACTTCATCGTATCTAAGAAGCAAAAAACTGGGGTACACTTATGATAGCTTTGCATCATATAATGAGTTGTCAGAAAAAATAGTCAAGACTCTTGGAAAACGTCCGTGGGAGATTTCATGTGAGGCATATAATTATACTCCGGAGAGTGATTCATCAAGTATCGGTAGTATCAGGACTCTATTCGAAAAACTTGAAGACGAATTAGAGGACGATATGGATTACCACATCTTTTATCGAGGACAATCAGATAAGAGTTTCGGATTAATTCCCTCCATCTATCGAGAGAAACTTTTAATCCAGAATGAAAATAGAATTTTTAGAGATATTATCGCTCAAAGTCCGGCTGATTTCAAAGGATGCACATCTACTTTTGAAAAGTTGGTCAAGATGCAGCATTATTCCTTGCCGACACGCCTCTTGGATATTACTACAAATCCTTTGGTAGCTCTGTATTTTGCGTGCGAGAATGATGCCGTTGACGGAAAACTGTTCCGATTCGAAGTTCAAACGTCAGATATTAAATATTTTGATAGCGATGCTGTCAGTGTCGTTTCTAATATCGCCAAACGCCCAATAGATTTCAGTATTGAAGGTTTGAGAGAACTGGATAGGAATGATTTCAACTCCGAAGAGGAAATCCAATATCTGCTGCATGAAATTAAGTATGAGAAGCCCCATTTTCAGAATGTGATTGACTCAAAGGATATCGAGAGAGTCTTTTGTGTAAAACCGATGTTTGACAATCCTCGCATAATCCGGCAGTCCGGGGCATTCTTCCTTTATGGTATCAATGGCAATAAAAGCCAACCCGCATCACTCAACTTCAGCTACAAAGTGTACATCATCAATAAAGCGCAGAAGCAGAAGATCAGGAAGCAGCTTGAAGCCCTCGGCATAGACAAATCAACGTTGTTCCCGGAAGTAGAACACGTGGCCGAGCATATAAAGGACAAATATCATCTACCTAAATAACCTTTCCCTCATTTAAAAAACAAGCCGAGCTATTACGCGGATAGCTCGGCTTTCAACTTGAAAAGATTACATCAAGTCTTAATCTTGTGGTACATCTTGAACTTGCAGGCATTTCTCTACTTTGTATAAATAATACCTACATTTTATTGTTACAAATGTTACTATTATACGAGAAATTACTATATGCCCTATGAATAGAATGAGGGGAAAGAGCAATACAATCAGACTTATAACAACAAAAGGGAACTCAAATTCAGAGAAAAACTTATAAGTCCAATCAAAGCTAACAATTGCAACTACAAATAGCGTAATAAAAAATATAAATCTAATATTTGACCATAGATTTCTACTATATTTCCTACAATCTTCTTGATAAAGGTTATAGCCCGATATAAATAGCTCTATAGCTAAAACTATCTGAGAAGTTACTAAAATATAAGTTTTTACAAGTGCTTCATGTTGAGACCCAAACATCCCGATACAAAACAAGCATAAGAAACCGTATAATCCAGCATATAATCCGATGAAACCACAACCTTCCAAATCAAGTTGGTTTTCATCAGTCAGATATTTTAAACGGCGATATGCCTTATCTAAATAGGCACTATTTAATATACATTCATTATCCTCACTTTTTAGACTCTCTGTTCTAATATCATTAGCACGAGACAATACCTCCCGTACCGATAACTTCAAATCTTTCTGATATTTACGATAGATTTCAGTCAGCACATGCTTGTTATCAAGATAGTATAATCCAAAGTCAAAAGCAATTATAAATTGTATGAATGCAAGTAGATTAATACATTCTATTCCAGACATTTTTCTATTCAAGTTTTTTAGCTCTCCATTCTTCTCCGTTATGTTTTAATACATATTCAGCAACGTACTGTATTAAATCAACCGGATGGAAAGAATAACGCAAATTCCCTTTGCGATAAGTAACCGATAACATAAGTTCTTTCTTGTCTTTATAAAACCCAATAGCCTCATTATACTTGATTTCTAAATTCTTTTGGTTTTCTTCCAAAAAGATACTATTGGTTATCTTTTTCAAAGAGTCTATCAACTGCTCAATAGAGATTCCTACAGGAACTCTAAATAAGGTATGGCGCAACTTATAATCAAACTTCAACTCTTTGTTTTTAGAGTCATAGTATTCCTTATCAACAGCAATAACCACAAATTTTCCTTTCCCGATTAATTTTGCTGCATCGGTATCTACTTTTCTGCATAGTAATTTATCCCCATTAGAGATGTCTTCGGGTGACATAGAGGAGCCTTCAACAGTAAATATTAAGGGATTCTCAGATTGTTTATACTCAGAAATGTCTAACATTGAATTTTCACACGGAATCCTATCTGGTAACATTTCAAGACCTTTCAACGGAGTTACACTCAACGTAGGATCTCCAGCCGCCACACTCATAGTACCATCGGCATTCATACCGTTGGTATGCACTTCTCTCCCAAAGGCAAAGTGATAAAGATTAGATACTAACTGTTTCAATTTCAATATATTAATTAACAGTATGCGTCTAAGCGCATATTTGTGATTCGCAAAATTAGCGTTTTTTCTCATAACTCGCAAGTTTATAGGGGTTAAACATCAATAATGCCATCGCATAAGGCTCTTGCCTGAACTATAACAAGAGGATTACACAACAGCCTCACTCACTAATAAAACATTCTACCATAAGAACAAAAAGAATGCAATGAATGATTACGATTTAACCTCTTTTGTTCAAAAGCCGGTTTACTTTGCCTGTGATGAATTGAATAGCAGGACGAGAAAAGAGACCATGTAGGATAATATTTCAGAAGGGAGGATAGCCTGTAAACAGATTTTCTTCTATTTAGTCGGTTAATAAATTTAATTGATTGTTTGTTATGTTCAAGCACTAGTGTCCACTAAAAATTTTTTGGTCACTAGTCGGTTAAAAATTAAATAAAT
>ERZ1673699.1404-NODE-1404-length-19260-cov-6.007238_pt1 | contig 19260 bp, 17 predicted proteins | sample MGYA00580229_ERZ1673699 | MGnify/ENA primary metagenome ERZ1673699 (study PRJEB41218, sample SAMN15661785) | gut metagenome | host: Homo sapiens | place: Canada: London | collected 2015-08-20/2019-03-30 | study: EMG produced TPA metagenomics assembly of... | reverse complement strand
TACCGTGCGCCAGCTGACGCTTTTCTTCTCGACGTTCGTCTTCCTACAGTTCTGGAACATGTTCAACGCCAAGGGTTTCGAAACCCGCCATTCGGTGTTTACCTGCCTGAAGGGATGCCGCGAATTTTTCCTGATCCTGCTGGCCATCGGCGTGGGGCAGGTGCTGATCGTGGAGTTCGGCGGCGAGGTGTTCCGCACCGTGCCGCTCACGTGGGGCGAATGGGCCGAGGTGATCGGCTTCACCTCGCTGCTGGCCATCGGCGGCGAACTGATCCGTGCGATTCGCCGAAAAAAATAGTTTGTTGCGCTATAAATAAATGTTCAAACGTCTGACAGCCGCCTGTCTGCTCTCCTTTGTGGGCCTGGGAGCATGGGCGCAGTTACCGGACAGTGTCGATCTGAGCGCGGGCGGGGCATTCCGCCAGCGCATCGACCGCCACACTTCGACGAAAGCCTACCGTATGCTGTTCATCGGCACGCCGCTCATCGTGGGCGGAGTCGTCATGCAGGCCTATGATTCCGATTTCCGGCGGCTGCGCAACGGTTACAGCCGTTCGTTCCGCCACGACTACGACGATTATCTTCAGTACGCCCCGGCCGGGGTGATGGTCGGCATGAAAGCTTTCGGCGTCAAAGGGCGCAGTTCGTGGGGCCGCATGCTGGTCTCCGACGCCTTTTCGGCGGGCCTGATGGCCGTCGGCGTCAATTCGCTGAAATACTCCTGCCGCGTGATGCGTCCCGACGGCTCGTCGCGCAACTCCTTTCCCTCGGGACATACGGCCACGGCCTTCATGACCGCCACGATGCTCCACAAAGAGTACGGCCACCGCAGTCCGTGGTACAGCATCGGCGGCTATACCCTGGCCACGGTCACGGGGGTCACGCGCCAGCTGAACAACCGCCACTGGATGAGCGACATCATGGTCGGCGCCGGCATCGGCATCCTGGCCACGGAGCTGGGCTATTTCCTCGCCGACCTGATTTTCAAAGACAAAGGGCTGCTCGTCTCGGAAACCTGTTCGGTCTACGACCGCTACCGCCGCCCCTCGTTCCTGGGCTTCGGCCTCGGGCTGACGACCGTGCCGGGAACCTACGATCCGTATCCCGGTATGCGGGTGCAGTTTCTTGCAGGACCCTCCGTCCAGATTCAGGGAGCCTGGTTCGCTTCGCCCTATTGGGGCGTCGGAGGCCGCTTCTCGTGCACCAACCTGCGGGTGAAAGTCAACGGCGTGGCCCAGGACGACAACCTGGAGTGCGCCTCGGTCTATGCGGGGCCCTATTTCTCCTATCCTTTTTCGATGCGCTGGCTGGTCGGTGCGAAACTGCTTGCCGGCTGCGAGATTTACAAGTCCTGCGACACGGACGTCCGGAGGCTGGAGGGCCGCAGCGGGTTCTCGTTCGGAACGGGCGTCTCCTCGACCTACCTCGCCACCCGGAACCTCGGCGTGCGCTTCTCGACCGACTACGACGTTGCACCGCCCCTGACGGGCGCTTCGCGGCAGCGAATCCACCGTCTGACGTTCGGCATCGGCATCAGCGCGGCCTTCTGAAACAAAAACGCGGACCCCGTCGGGGTCCGCGCTCGTTTTCGCCGAAGCGTACCGGGTTTACAGGATGCCCTGCTCGACCATCGACTTGGCGACCTTCATGAATCCGGCGATGTTGGCGCCCTTCATGTAGTTGAGATAGCCGTCTTTCTCGGTGCCGTATTCCACACAGGCGTGGTGGATCGACGACATGATCTGGTGCAGCTTGGCATCGACCTCCTCGGCCGTCCAGTTGAGTTTCTGCGAGTTCTGCGTCATTTCGAGACCTGACGTAGCCACGCCGCCGGCATTCACGGCCTTGCCCGGTCCGTAGGGAATCTTCGCCGCGATAAAGGCGTCGATAGCCTCCGGGCGGCATCCCATGTTCGAAACCTCGGCCACGAGTTTCACGCCGTTGGCCAACAGTTTCTTGGCATCCTCGCCGTCGAGCTCGTTCTGCGTGGCGCAGGGCATGGCGATGTCCACTTTGACTTCCCACGGCTTCTTGCCGGCGAAGAACTTCGATCCCGGGAACTTCTTGGCGTAAGGCTCCACCACGTCGTTGTTCGACGCGCGCAGCTCCAGCATGTAGGCGATCTTCTCGGCGTCGAGGCCGTCGGGATCGTAGATATAGCCGTCGGGACCCGAAATGGTCACCACCTTGGCGCCCAGTTCGGTCGCTTTCGTCGCGGCGCCCCAGGCCACGTTGCCGAAGCCCGAGACGGCGATGGTCTGGCCTTTGATGTCCATGCCGGCCTTTTCGAGCATCTGGCGCAGGAAATAGACGGCGCCGAAGCCTGTGGCCTCGGGACGGATCAGCGATCCGCCGTAGGTCATGCCTTTGCCCGTCAGTACGCCCGTGTTCTCCTGGGCCAGCTTGCGGTACATGCCGTAAAGGAAGCCGATTTCACGGCCGCCGACGCCGATGTCGCCCGCCGGAACGTCCGTCTGGGGACCGATGTGGCGCCAGAGTTCGGTCATGAAAGCCTGGCAGAAACGCATCACCTCGCGGTCCGACTTGCCTTTGGGGTTGAAATCCGAACCGCCCTTTGCGCCGCCCATCGGCAGCGTCGTGAGTGCGTTTTTGAAAATCTGCTCGAAGCCGAGGAATTTCAGGATCGAGAGGTTCACCGAGGGGTGGAACCGCAGGCCGCCCTTGTAAGGGCCGATGGCGTTGTTGAACTGTACCCGGTAGCCGAGATTGACCTGCACGTCGCCCTTGTCGTCCGTCCAGACCACTTTGAACGTGAAGATGCGGTCGGGTTCCACGATGCGCTCCGCGATGCGGTTGGCTTCGAATTCCGGATGCTGGTTGTAACTCTCCTCGACGGTCATGAGGACTTCGCGCACGGCCTGCAGGTATTCGCTTTCACCGGGATGCCTGCGCTCGAGCTCGGTCATTAATTTGGTTACGTTCATATTGCTGAAGTTTTAGTTGGTTGGTTTTATCTTATTACAAATATAAAAATATTTCCGATAGATTGTAACCAGTTCGGTTAAAAATCTTTTAATTTTTAATTTTTCATTCTTCATTATTCATTTCTTCACGCACCATGCCCTTGTTCGAACGCCCGTCGATGCAGACCCACAGGGGTTTTTCGAAGCGCACCTGCCGCAGGTAAGCTCCTTCGAAAAGGGCCTGCCGGGCGTTGAGCTCCTGCTCGCGGAAAATGCCGTCGCCGCGGAACGGGTTGATCGTCAGGTATCCCACGCCCAGCGAGGTGACGTTCTGGAAGAAGTGCGTGCCCTGCGAGGGCTCGACGTCGAATTTCTCGATGCCGCATTCGACGATCACCTTCGCCTCGGAGATATGGTTCCATTTGACCGGCACCCCGAGGAACGGGTCCGAGGAGCCCCAGCGGCCGGGCCCAACGAGGATGTACGACCGGCCCTCGTCGCGCATGCGGTTGTTGAGCATCAGCAGTTCTTCGGCGATTTTCTCGGTCGAGAGCGAGTCGAAAACGTCGGATTTGATGTAGATGATGTCGGCGATGTCCGGCATCTGCCCGATGCCGAGGGCCTGCTCGCCGTAGATCAGCGCCCGGGAGGTCTCCTCCTCCGCCCAGTCGATGGAGCGGTTGTCCTGGTTGTCGATGATCGGGCGGATTTGCAGCAGGTTGAAAATCTGCTGCTGTCCCGGGGCGACGTCCATGTTGATCGCGAACTCCACCTCCACGGGGCAGCGCATCTCCTCGGCACCTATGCGGAGGATGTCGGTGACGATCTTCGCCAGCGGGAACGTGTTGTATTTTAAGATGTTGTTGAACGTGATGACCTTGCGCCCGCTGTCGAACGGGCTGTCGGAGATGCGTTCGTTCTCGCGGTCCCAGACCGAGCAGACGTATTTCGAGTTGCGGAACCGGGCGATATCCGTGAGGCTCAGGCGGTGGAGGTTCACCGCATCGTCGATCGACGTGCGGAACTCCTCGGGGCGCAGGCTCAGGGCCAGCACTTCGTTCTGCGTGTCGCTCAGCGCCAGCTCGGGGGTCGAGGTCTGGAGCACTTTCTGGGGGTAGCGGGGCGAGAACCGCAGCGTACGTCCGCCGTCCACGACCAGTTTCCCGAGTCCCATCGCCACGTTGCAAACCCCGTCCGCGGGCTGTTCGTCGCCGATGGGGTAGTAGTTGATCGACCGCGCCACGCCCGAGCAGGTAGGGAAGAAGAGCCCGTCCTGCTCCGTGCCGCACACCTCCTGGATGATGACGGCCATCTTCTCCTCCGAGATGAGGTTCTGCGATGACTGGATGTAAGCCCTCGACGCCGCGAAGTAGACCGAGGCATAGACGCTTTTGACGGCTTTGAACAGCAGGCGGAGCATCTGGTCCTCGTTGTCGACGTAGGGGATCATGTAGGTGGAGTAGATGCCGGCGAAGGGCTGGTAGTGGGAGTCCTCGAGTTTCGACGACGAGCGGATGGCCAGCGGCGTACGGACCGTGCGGATGTAGCCCTTCAGGGCTTCGCGCAGCCGGAACGGGAGCACCGAACTGACGAATTCCGAAAGGATCTCCTCGTCGGAAAAATCCTGCGAGATAATGTATTTCAACCCGTTGTTGCGGATGAAGTCGTCGAAATACTCCGTGGCGATCACCACCGACCGCGGGATCATGATGCGCACGTTCTCGTGCCTGTCGTACTGGCGGTATTTGATGAGCATCGAGTTCATGAAGGCCAGTCCGCGGGCCTTGCCGCCCAGCGAACCCTCGCCGATGCGGGCGAAAGCCACGGCGTCGGAGTAGGTCTCGGTGTCGAAGCGCGCCACGACGCCCTGCCCCAGCAGGGTGCGGTAGTCGCGGATCAGGTTCACCAGCGCCCGGCGGTGCTCCTCGACCGATGTGAAATGGCTCTTGTTGTATTGGCGGATCGAGGCCGCGAGCGGGAACAGGCCCCGCGAGTAGAGCCATTTCGAAAGGTGGTTCTGCGAGGTGTGGTATTCGAACGCCTTGTCGGGAATCGTGGCGATCATGTGCTGCATCTGCGTGAGGTCCTTGGCGCGGCCGATCTCGGCGCCCGTGTCGGGGTCTTTGAAGACGAAATCCCCGAAAGCGAACTCCTTGTCGATGTATTCGCTCAGCTGCGAAAGGAGCGTCTTGGAGTTCTTGGCGATGAATCCCGCACCGAGCTCCGCAGCCTGTTTGCCGAAAGCCACCTGCGATGACTGCAGCAACACCGGCATCAGCGGGTTGTCCTGTTTGATGCGGCGGCAGAGGTCGATCCCGGCGTCGAGCTTCTCGCTCTCGGGCGGATCGTCGCGGCGGAGGACGAATCCCACGTCGGAGATCACGCCCAGCAGGTTTTTCTTGTAGCGTTCGTACAGCTCTACGGCCTCCTCGTAACAGCGGGCCAGCAGGATTTTGGGGCGGGCGCGCTTGCGCAGCACCTGCTGCTGTTCGTTGAAAGCGTCCTTCAGGAACTCGGTGTTCTGCAGCAGGATCAGTTTGTATAACTCCGGCAGGTAGGTGGAATAGAACCGGATGGAGTCCTCGACCAGCAGGATGGCCTGCACGCCGCCCTCGAGGATGTCCTCGTCGGCGTTCATCTTGTCCTCGATGAGTTTGATGATCGCGACGATGAGGTCCGTGTTGCCGTGCCACGAAAAGATGTAGTCGAGTCCCGAGCGGTCCTGCTCCTCGATGCGGCGGTAGATGTCCTTTGAAAAGGAGGTCAGCAACCCGACGGGGGTGTTGGGATGGCGCTCTTTGACGATCCGGGCGAACGAGAAGACATCGGGTTCGCCGACGTTGTACATCGTGAGGATGAAGTCGAACGTGTCGTCCCCGGCCAGTTTCTCCAGCGCCTCGGCCGTCGAGCTGACGCGCGTCAGCGAGGGCGGGTTCGACATGTTGAGGTCGATGTACTCCTGGTTGATCTGCGATTCGATGTGCCCGTCCTCCTCGAGGATGTAGCCGTCGTAGCTGCAGCACACGAGCAGGATTTTGTGGATGCGGTATTTCATGAACCGGTAGGGGACTTTCCCGTCGGGCATGTATTGTTCCAGGCTTTTGTTCATTCGGATGCTAAATTTGTTCTACCAACAAAAATAAGGAAAAATTTGTTACCTTTGGAATCAGAAACGCTGAAATATGGAGAGACAGAACATGAACAAGGACAAATACGCTTTGCAGGAGGTTACGACGCCCGCCATGGAGCGCGAGTGGCTCGATCTCCCCAAAAAAATCTATAAGGGAAACCGCAACTGGGTCTGCCCGCTGGACATGGATGTCCTCGAGGTCTTCGACCCGGCGAAGAACGAACTTTTCGCCGACGGCGAGGCTATCCGCTGGGTGGTCCGCGACCGGCAGGGTGCGGTCGTGGGGCGCATCGCGGCGTTCTACAACCGCGAGAAGGCCGCCATCGAGGACCAGCCGACGGGCGGCTGCGGGTTCTTCGAGGCGATCGACGACCAGCAGGTCGCCGACATGATGTTCGAAGCCTCGCGCATGTGGCTCGCCAGCCGCGGCATGGAGGCCATGGACGGCCCGATCAATTTCGGGCAGCGGCGCGACTGGTGGGGACTGCTGGTCGAGGGCTACGAATTCCAGCCCCTGTACAAGAATCCCTACAACCCGCCCTATTACAAGGAACTGTTCGAGAATTACGGGTTCAAAAACTATTTCAACCAGCACAGCTTCATCTGGCGGGTGAACGATTCGGAGGCCAACAAGCAGATTTTCGCCCGTGCCGAGCGGCTCTACACCGTGCCGGGCTACCGGGTCGAGAATATCGACATGAACAACCTGGAGGATGCCGCCGAGAGCTTCCGCGTCATTTATAACAAGGCATGGGCCCTTTTCTCGGGCGTAAAGCCGATGACGCAGGAGGAGGCGCTGGAGATGGTCCATGAGATGAAACCGATCATCGACCCCAACATCATCTTCTTCGCCTATTTCAACGACGAGCCCATCGGGTTCTTCATCACCGTCCCCGACCTGAACCGCCTGATCGGCAAGTTCAACGGCAAATTCGGCCTCCGGCAGAAGCTGCGCCTGCTGTGGGACCTCAAAGTGCGCAAGTCGTGCGACCGCATCTTCGCCATCATCTTCGGCATCACGCCCGAGTTCCACGGCAAGGGCGTCGAGTCGGCCATCATGGTCAAATACTGGCAGTTCCTCGAACGGACGAAGAATCCCTACAAGTCGATGGAGCTGGCGTGGATCGGCGACTTCAACCCCGTGATGAACCGCATGATCGAGACCTACGTCTGCGCCACGCGCCACAAGGTGCATACCACCTACCGCTACCTGTTCGACCGCACGAAGGAGTTCCACCGCTGTCCGCGCCTGGGTGTGAAGCGCCGTGAGTAATCGCTGTCCGGCTGTCGGTTGCATCGGCGTCGGTGTGATGCGTGTCCGCTAAATTTTCTTCTTATGAGAAAGTCCGTCATATATGGTTTGCAAATCCTTTGTCTGCCGATTATGTTGATGTCGGCCGGACCGGGTTCTGCCGTTGCGCAAGAGACGGCGAAAAAAATCGTGGTGGTGCCTGACTCGATCCGTTCGGAGCGTCCTGTGCTGCTGTTTTTCACCGCATCGTGGTGCGGTCCCTGCCGGATGGTCAAAGGCGTGACATTCCGCAATGCCGAAGTCGCGGCGCTGCTTGGCCGGATTGACTTGCGGATGCTCGATATCGATACGCCGGCAGGTAAGGTTTATCAGCGGGCCTATGGTTCGGAACGCAGGGGTGTCCCTGAACTGGTGCTGTTCGACCGCACGGGCGTAAAGATTGCTTCACTCGAAGGCTACAACAAGGATCCGCAGCGCACGATCGAATTTCTCGGACAGGCTTTTCCGAAGGAGGACCCGGCTGCCGCAGCAGAAGTTCCGGCCGTAAAAAACCGCGATACCGATACGTTGAGGGTCAGCCTGCCGCCGGAAACCCGTTCGGAGGCATTCCGCCGCGAACGTCCCGGTTTCATGCTGCGGCTCGCCACTTCTCCGTGGACGCTGAACCTCGGTGGCGGCGTTCTGTTTTCCGACGTTGCTTCCTCCGGGTTCGATGCGATGCGTACGGGATTCTATGTTTCGGCGACGACCTCGCTGGTGATAAACCGCCGCTGGGAGGCGGAATCCGGCCTCGAATTCGCAGCCATGGGAGGCAAAAGCCCTTCGGAGGTGCTGCGAAGCTATTATATGGTGCTTCCTGCGGAAGTGCAGTATCGGATAGCGACGCTTTTCGGAATCAGGGTGTTCCTTTCGGGCGGCCTTTACGGCGCCTGCCGTGTGGGATATGCCGCTCCCGATGCGGTTGCGCCGGGACGCTGGGATGCGGGTGTGCGGGGACGGCTGATCTTTGAAGCGGGAACATTCCGTCTTTCGGGCGGTTATTCGCGGGGCCTGGTGCATTGCCTGGCGGACCGGGGATATAACCAGACGTTCGGTGTCGGGGTGACGATCTGTTTGGGAAAATGATTTTAAATAAATAATTCGGATGAAAATTACCGCATTTACCAAGTACCACATTGCCGCGGGCGCCAAGATGGCCGAATTCGCGGGATACAACATGCCCATCGAATTTACGGGCATCAACGACGAGCACATGGCCGTCCGCAACGGCGCCGGCGTCTTCGACGTGAGCCACATGGGCGAAATCTGGGTCAAAGGCCCCAAGGCGCTCGCCTTGTTGCAGCGCATCACGACCAACGACGTCGCGAAACTCGTCGACGGCAAGGTGCAGTACACCTGCATGCCCAACGGCCGCGGGGGCATCGTCGACGACATCCTCGTTTACCGGGTCGATGCCGAGACCTATATGCTCTGTGTCAATGCCGCCAATATCGACAAGGACTGGGCGCACATCTGCGCCGAGGGCCGGGCTTTCGGCATGGAGGCCGGTCACGGCAAGGAGCTCTACAACGCTTCGGAGGAGATTTGCCAGCTGGCCGTGCAGGGCCCCCTGGCCATGAAGATCGTGCAGAAGATGTGCGCGGAGCCGGTGGAGGAGATGGAATACTATACCTTTAAGAAAATGCCGGTCGCCGGATGCGACGCCATCCTTTCGATCACGGGTTACACCGGTTCGGGCGGCTGCGAGATTTATGTCGCCAACGAGGACGGGGACAAGCTCTGGAAAGCGCTGTGGGAGGCCGGCGAGGAGTTCGGGCTGAAGAACATCGGTCTCGGGGCCCGGGATACGCTGCGTCTGGAGAAGGGTTTCTGCCTCTACGGCAACGACATCGACGACACCACCTCGCCGATCGAGGCCGGACTGGGCTGGATCACCAAATTCGCCGACGGCAAGGATTTCATCGACCGCGCCGTGATGGAGAAACTCAAAGCCGGGGGCGTCGCCCGCAAACTCGTGGGGCTGAAAATGACCGAGCGCGGCATTCCGCGCCACGGCTATCCGATCGCGTCGCCCGAGGGCGCCGGGATCGGGCACGTCACTTCGGGCACGATGTCGCCCTGCCTGAAAGTCGGCGTGGCGCTGGGTTACGTCGAGACGGCCTATGCCAAGCCGGGCACGGAAATCGCGGTCGTCATCCGCGAGAAGCCCGTGAAGGCCGAGGTGGTGAAGATTCCGTTCGTTTAATGTTTAAAAGATAATTTTCCCCTATGAAAGCGAAATATCTCGGGCTGGAACTCGCAAGCCCCGTCGTGGTCAGCAGTTCCCCCTATACGGCAAACATGCACAACGTCGAACAGTGCGTCCGCAACGGCGCCGGCGCCGTGGTGCTGAAATCGATCTTCGAGGAGCAGATTTACCGTCAGGCCGCCTCGCTGGACAACATGGAGGGCTACGGCGATGCGGGCGAGTACCTCGAGCGCTATCTGGGCGACGCCTACAAGGCCGAACTGCTGAAACTCGTCACCGATGCCGCCAAGACGGGCATTCCCGTCATCGGGAGCATCAACTGCGTCGGTACGGGCGATGCGTGGATCGAGTATGCCTCGGCCATGCAGGCCGCAGGGGCTTCAGCGCTGGAGCTGAACATCTTCCTGCTTCCGACGGATCGTCGGCTGCCGGCGCAGGAGATAGAGAGCCACTATGCCGATATCGTGCGCAAGGTCGCCGCCGGGGTGACGATCCCCGTGTCGGTGAAGCTCCCGATGCGATTGACCAATGTGCTTTCGGTCGGCGATGCCCTGCTGGGCCGCGGCGCCCGGGGACTGGTGCTCTACAACCGCTTCTTCGAGCCCGACATCGACATCGAGAAGATGTGTTTCGTGAACGGCGATCCGTTCAGCGAACCGGCCGAACTGCGCAACGTGCTTCGCAGCACGGCGCTGTGCGCCCATGCGCTGCCGCAGCTGGACATCGCCGTCTCGACGGGCGTGCACGACGGAGCCGCCGCCGTCAAAGCCCTGCTCGCAGGCGCCGCCGTGGTGCAGGTCTGCACGGCCATCCACCGCCACGGCTACGAGGTGATCGGCACGATCAACCGCTTCATCGACGAGTGGGCCGCCCGGCAGGGCTTCGACTCGCTCGACGAGTTCTCCGGCCGTATGGACTACGGCTCCTCGGAGGGCGAGTTCTACCAGCGGGTGCAGTATATGAAATATTTCCCCCACGGCGAGGAGTAATCGCCGCCTGAAATGAAAACCCCCGGACGCTTCGAAAAGCTCCGGGGGTTTCTGTTATTTTGCGGCGGTCTCCGCGTCGAACGTTTCGTCGAAGAGCCTCCGCAGCTGCTGCGGGTCGCGGATGATCGCCCGGAGTTCCTCGAGCCGTCGGGCGTTGTCCGATTCGGCGATCCAGAGCCGCAGGTAGCCCCCTTTGGCATATTTCTCTTGCAGGTGGTCCAGACAGCGCGCATAATGCCCCTCGCGGTCGAGCGCGGGGTAGTTTGCCAACCCGTACTGCACCGTGCGGCGGATGATTGTCGCGGGGTCGATCACCCGGTCGGCCTCGGCCACGATGCGGCCGTAGATCGTGCGGGGCGCATGGTCCGACGAGGCGCGGTGGTCCTCGACGGCTTCGCGCATCACCCCGATCTGCTCCTCGGTGAACCGGCGGCGCATCTCCGCGTCTTCCGCCAGGATGCGCCCGGCGTCGATGTGGTGGCGTTCGCGTCCGTTCGCCAGCCCCGTGTCGTGGTAGGCGGCGACGGCGTAGACCATATTCATATCCACATCGTAATGCGCGGCCAGCGCGAGGCTCTGCGCAATGACCGTGCGGACGTGGTCCGTGCCGTGGGCGCGGTCGAAATGTTCGTAACGGGGGATGATCTCCCGTTCGATGTATTGTTCGAGTTCCTTGTCCATGCTGCAAAGGTACGAAAAAGCCGGATGGGTTCAAACCCGGATTGGGTGCGGTCCGGTAAGAGTTTCCGACGGATAAAAGTGTCGTAACGACACTAAAAAGTCCCTCCTTTGGAGAGGAGGGACCTGGGATCGTATCGTGTAAGATTATTTCGCGTAGGACACGGCGCGGGTTTCGCGGATAACGGTGATCTTCACCTGGCCCGGGTAGGTCATTTCGTCCTGGATCTTCTTGGCGATATCGTGCGACAGTCCCTCCGACTCCTGGTCCGAGAGCTTGTCGGCTCCGACGATCACGCGCAGTTCGCGTCCGGCCTGAATGGCGTAGGTCTTCACCACGCCGGGGTACGACAGGGCGATGTCCTCCATCTCCTTCAGGCGTTTGATGTAGCTCTCGACCACCTCGCGGCGTGCTCCGGGACGTGCGCCCGAAATGGCGTCGCAGACCTGGATGATCGGAGAGATGATCGAGGTCATCTCCACCTCGTCGTGGTGGGCGCCGATGGCGTTGCAAACCTCGGGTTTCTCTTTGAACTTCTCGGCGAGCTTCATGCCGATGATTGCGTGCGGCAGTTCCGGTTCGTCGTCGGGCACCTTGCCGATGTCGTGCAACAGGCCTGCGCGGCGGGCGGTCTTGGGGTTGAGGCCCAACTCGGCGGCCATGATGCCTGCGAGGTTGGCCGTTTCACGGGCGTGCTGCAGCAGGTTCTGGCCGTAGGACGAACGGTATTTCATCTTGCCGATCATGCGGATCAGCTCGGGGTGCAGTCCGTGGATGCCCAAATCGATCGTGGTGCGCTTGCCGACCTCGACGATCTCCTCCTCGATCTGTTTCTGGACCTTGGCCACCACCTCCTCGATGCGGGCGGGGTGGATGCGGCCGTCAGTGACCAGTTGGTGCAGGGCCAGGCGCGCGATCTCGCGGCGCACGGGGTCGAAGCCCGAAAGGATGATCGCCTCGGGGGTGTCGTCGACGATGATCTCGATGCCCGTCGCGGCCTCCAGGGCGCGGATGTTGCGGCCCTCGCGACCGATGATGCGGCCTTTCACCTCGTCGCTCTCGATGTTGAAGACCGTCACGGCGTTCTCGATGGCCGTCTCGGTCGCCACACGCTGGATCGACGCGACGATGATGCGCTTGGCCTCCTTCGTGGCGGTCAGCTTGGCCTCCTCGACGGTCTCGTTGACGTAGGCGGCGGCTTCGGCCTTGGCCTCGGCCTTCATGTTTTCGATCAGGATGTTCTTAGCGTCTTCCGAACTCATGCCCGAAATCTGCTCCAGGCGGGCGTTCTGTTCGCGCTGCATCTGGTCGACCTCCTCTTTCTTGTGTTCGAGGATTTGCAGCTGGTTCTGCATCTGCTCTTTGAGCCGGTCGTTGTCGCGGAGTTTGTTCTCCAGTTCGCGCTGCTGGTTCTGCAGGTTCTGCTCGATCTGCTTGGCGCGCTGTTCGCTCTGGGCGATCTTCTGGTTGCGTTCGTTGACCTGGCGGTCGTATTCGCTTTTGAGCTGTATGAACTTCTCTTTCGCCTGGAGGATGCGCTCCTTCTTAATCATCTCTCCTTCGGCCTCGGCCTCCTTCACGGCGGCTTCGCGGCGCTTGCGGATCGACGTTTTGACCACGAGGTTGGTGACAACCGCGTAGACCGCAACGGCGACCACAGCAGAGATGCAGGCAGTCAAAATGATGGTATACATTGACTCTTACGTGTTTTTAGTTGTTATTATTAGGGTTTCTTGTGTAGCCATAAAAAAACCGCATAGGATTCCTTAGTCTTGTTTGACGAATCTGCCGATCAGTCATGTGTGGGGGCTCCGACAATCGCAATCTTCCAACGGTACGCCGTAACGTACTCCCCCGAAGGGTGGTAAGGCCTGATTTTGAAGCGCCGTGAGTTGCCCCAATTTAATAAATGTTCAGTTTCGCAAAGCTTTAAGGAATCTATGCGGGTAGATTCTTGTATGTAAAAGAACGTTTTTCGTCGAATGCATATTGTCCGCGGCCGGCTCTCTCTCACCCCCCCCCTGCGGTACGCCCCGGGCGTTACTTTTTCGGGTCGTTGAGGTATGCATCTATTTCCGTGCCGATTTTTTCCAGCTGCCGGAGGTCTTCGTTGTCCACCTCGCGGCTCTGGCGCATTCCGACGTTCGCAATGGCGAATTTCAGTGCGGCCATCGACAGGTAATCCTGGTCGTTCCAGTTTTTTATATTCTGTTGTTTTATCTGTGCGAGGTAGTTGTTCACCTCCCGTTCGGCCAGCCGGTACACCTCTTCTTTTTCGCTCTCAATATTGAGTGAATAGCTTTTTCCCGCTATTTTGAGGGTTATCGACTGTTTTGCCATTTTTCGTGTTTTTGTTTCGTCCTCTTTTGCATCCTGTGCCGGCGCGGCCTTATTCGGCCTCCGGAGCCACCGGCGGCTGCCCCAGCAACGCGATGCACTTGTCCACCTCCCGCATAAGACGGTTGACGCGCGCCCGCGCTTTTTCCCGGTTCCGGCTCTCTCCCGCAAGGCCTTCGGTCAGCTGCATGCGCGCCAACTCGGCGTCCAACTCCCGGACACGCTCTTCCAGCGTGCGTTTTTCCGAGCGGAGCGTGTCCCGCTGTGCCGTCAGCTCCGTGCAGAGTTCCGACAGCCGTTTGTGGTCGTCGATAAGCTGCTTTACGCGGGCTTCGAGATTCGTTATCACGCTTTTGTCGGCCATGGTCTTGGGCAAAGGTCCCGGTTTACATTTCAAAGGTAGGAAAAAAATGGCAAAAAGCCAAAAATTATTTTGTGCGGACTTCGCCGTACAAGTCGTAATCCGCGGCCGAGGTGACGGTCACCTCGTAGAAATGCCCGCGCAGAAGCCGTTTTCCGCCGGCGGGGATCAGGATTTCCTGGTCCACCTCCGGGGAGTCGTACTGCGTGCGTCCGACGTAAAAGTCGCCCTGCCGCGAGTCGATTATGACCCGCTCGGTGCGTCCCACGCGGCGGCGGTTGTTGTCGAGCGAAATTTCGTTCTGCAGGGCCATGATGCGCTCCACACGCTCCTGCTTCACGGTCTCCGGCACGTCGTCGCGGAGCTTTTCGGCCGAATAAGTCCCCTCCTCCTCGGAGTAGGCGAAGACCCCGAGCCGTTCGAAACGCACTTCGCGCACGAACTCCGTCAGCTCCGCGAAATCGGCCTCCGTTTCGCCCGGATAACCTACGAGCAGCGTCGTGCGCAGCGCGAGGTCCGGAATGGCCGTGCGCAGGCGGCGGATCAGCTCCATCGCCTCGGCCTTGGTGTGGCGGCGGTGCATGGCCGCGAGCTGGGCGTCGGAGATGTGTTGGAAAGGAATGTCGAGGTATTTGCAGATTTTCGGCTCCGCGGCCATCACCCCGATCACCTCCTCGGGGAACCCCGTGGGGTAGGCGTAGTGGAGCCGGATCCATTCGATGCCGTCGATGCGGCACAGTCGGCGCAGCAGCTCGGCCAGCATCCGCCGTCCGTAGAGGTCGATGCCGTAATAGGTCGTGTCCTGCGCGATGACCATCAGTTCCCGGACGCCCTGCGCGGCGAGTTTGCGGGCCTCCTCCTCCAGTTCCTCCATCGGGACGGAGACGTGGCCGCCGCGGATGAGCGGAATGGCGCAGTAGCCGCATTTCCAGTTGCAGCCCTCCGAGATTTTCAGGTAGGCGTAGTGCTTGGGGGTGGTCAGCCGGCGTTCGGTGGCCAGCGCGGGGTCCTCCGAGGCCCCCAGTGCGCGGACGATGCCGTCCCACGTGCGGGCGCCGAAATATTCGTCCACCTCGGGGATTTCGGCCCGCAGTTCGTCGGCGTAGCGCTCCGAAAGGCACCCCACGACGAACAGTCGCGAAATTTTTCCGGCTTTCTTCGCCTCCGCGGCCCTGAGGATCATGTCGATCGACTCCTGCTTGGCGTCGCCGATGAACCCGCAGGTGTTGATTACCACCACTTTGGCGTCGGTGCGGTCGCTGTCGAAGAGGACTTCGTACCCGGCGGCCGCGAGCCGCGCCATCAGGTGCTCCGAATCGACGGTGTTCTTCGAACAGCCGAGCGTGATGACGTTAATTTTTTTCATCGCCGAACAGCGCGTTGACAAACTCCCGGCGGTCGAAGATGCGCAGCTGGTCGATGCCTTCGCCGATGCCGATGTAACGGACCGGAATGTGGAACTGGTCGCTGATGCCGATCACCACGCCGCCTTTGGCCGTGCCGTCCAACTTGGTGATGGTGAGCGACGTGACCTGCGTGGCCTGCGTGAACTGCTTCGCCTGCTCGAAAGCGTTCTGCCCCGTCGAGCCGTCCAGCACGAGCATCACCTCGTGCGGCGCCCCGGGAATGACCTTGGCCATGACGTTGCGGATCTTCGTCAGTTCGTTCATCAGGTTGATTTTGTTGTGCAGACGCCCGGCGGTGTCGATCAGCACCACGTCGGCGCCGTTGGATTTGGCCGAGGTGAGCGTGTCGAAAGCCACCGACGCGGGGTCGGAACCCATCTGCTGGCGGATCATCGTCGCCCCGGCGCGGTCGGCCCACACCTGCAGCTGGTCGATGGCCGCGGCGCGGAACGTGTCCGCTGCGCCGATCCAGACCTTGCGGCCCGCCTTGGTGAGCTGCGCGGCCAGTTTGCCGATGGTGGTGGTCTTGCCGGCGCCGTTGACGCCCACGACCATCACCACGTAGGGCTGGCCCTCGGTGGCGTCCAATCCGAAATGCTCCGACGAGCCGTGCGAATCTTCCAGCAGCGCCGTGATCTCTTCGCGCAGGAGCGACTGCAGCTCCGAGGCGCCCATGTATTTGTCTTTCGCCACGCGTTCCTCGATGCGGCGGATGATCTTCACGGTGGTCTCCACGCCCACGTCCGACGAAATGAGCACCTCCTCGAGGTCGTCCAGCACGTCGGCGTCGACCGTCGAGCGGCCCGCCACGGCGCGCGCCAGTTTCGAGAAGAGTCCCGTTTTGGTCTTTTCCAGCCCGGCGCTGAGTTCTTCCTGCTGTTTGCGCGCCTGCTCCCCGGAGGGCGGCGTATCTTGTTTCTTTTTGAAAATATCGAAAAATGCCATGTCTTTACGGTTAATTTCTGCAAAGATATGAATAAGCGAGGGCAATGTCAAATTTATTTGAACATTGCCGAGCGGGAGTATCTAAGGCGCAGCCAAAGATACGAAAAAGTCGGAAAGTTTCGCTGATCGCTACGGTCCGGCAGAACTTTCCGCTTATCTAAAAGTGCCGTTACGGCACCGACACCAAAGGTAAATAAGAATATTTGAAAAAAAACGTTATATTTGCCTAACATATATCTGTTCGACATGATGAAAAGAACCATTCTGCTGCTGTTTGCGGCGCTGTGCGGTGTTGTGACTGCCGCCGCGCAGGACCTGATCGTAAAGACCGACACCACGAAGATCGAGGCGAAAGTGATCGAAATCACGACCGAGGCGGTGCGCTACAAGCGTTTCTCGAATCCCGACGGCCCGACCTACGTGCTGCCTGTTAAGGATATCCACTATATCCAGTACGCCAACGGCGAAAAGGAGTATTATACCAAGGCCATCCCCGCGACGCCGCTGACCCCGGCCACTCCGGTCCAGCCGGCTCCGGCCGAAACGCCGGCTGCCGAACCTGCGCCGCAGGCGCCCTCGGGACGTTACGTGCTCAAACAGTACGAGATCGGCGAGTTGTATGACCAGGATGGCGTCCGGGGCGTGATCTGCCAGCTTTCGGACGACGGCATGCACGGACTCGTGGTGTCGCTCGACGAGATTTACCTCCATTGGAGCGAGTTTCGCAAGCCCGACCTGCGTGTGGTGGGGACCGACAGCCGGACCGACGGCGCGGAGAACATGGCGAAAGTGGCGCAGTACATCGCCGCCAACAACCTCTCGTGGGACGATTTCCCGGCGTTCAAATGGTGCCGGGACAAGGGCGAGGGATGGTACCTGCCCGCCATCGACGAGATGCTGACCATCGGCCACAACTACAACGGCGGAACGCGCGTACAGAACAACCGCCAGGCGCGCAACAAGTTCAACGATGCGCTCAAAGATGCCGGCGGCAAGCGCATGGACCGGCTGGTCTACTACTTCTCCTCGACCGAGATGGACGAGAAGAACGCCTATACGACCCACATGGGCATCGAGCCTCCCTATGTGATCGAGATTCCGAAATATAACAAGTTCCTCGTGCGCGCCGTGCATAAGTTCTGACGCCGGGACCACGGACGAAAACGCGGTGCACTCCTTTCGGGGTGCACCGCGTTTTTAGTTGCGCCGGACGCGTCAGAGGCTTTCGATCAGCTTCTGCAGTTTGGGGATGATTACGCTCCAGTCGTAATGTTCGCGCACGTACACGGGACCCTTTTCGCCCATCGTGCGGCGCAGTTCCGGATCGGAGAGCAGGCGGTGGAGCTTGTGGCGGAAATCCCGGCTGCTGTTGTACCAGAACGCCGCTCCGCTCGATTTGCAGTGGTCTTTCATCACGCGGCTCCGGCCGTTGACCAGCAGCGGCACGCGGTTCTGCATGGCTTCGAGCATCAGCAGCGAGAGGCTCTCCATGCGCGACGGATTGACCATCACCGTCGCATGGCGGATGATCGCGCTCTTTTCCTCGTCGGAGACGTAACCCGTGAAGATGATGTCGGGGGAGTCCGAGCGTTTGATGTCGAGCTCCGTGCCGCCCACCATCACCAGTTTGACCTCGCCGCCGTGCTCTTTCTTGTAGCGCAGGAAATCGGGGATCACCCGGGTGGTCTTCGACGGCGTGATGCGCCCCAGGTAGAGCACATACTGGTCGGGCAGCCCGTATTTGGCTTTGACTGTATCCCAATCCGCTTCCGGAGCCTCCTCGATGCCGCACCCTACCAGACTGCTGGGGGCCAGCGAAGCGCCGAATGCCCGGCTGCAGAGCTGCCGTTCGGCCGCGGTGTTGAAGGCGATGTGCCTTACGCGGGTGAACATCGGGGCGTTGATGCTGTAATAGAGCGGTTTGTCGGGATGCACCAACGGAATGAGGATCGTCTTTTCGGGGACGATCGTGCTGCCCAGCACCGGCTGGCTGAAGTAGAAGTTCATGAAAAGGAAAGCCGCATATTCGTCTTTGTGCTGTTCGATGAACTCCAGCATTTGGGGCGTATGGTCCTCCTGCGATTCGTAGTACCGTTTTTCGGCTTCGAGGCTCATGGTCCATTCGGGATGCAGCGAGGAGATCAGGCGCAGCAGCCCCATCCTTGCCAGTTGCAGGCGGATGCGGCGGGCCGTCTTGCACTTTTTGCGGTAGGCGCCGTGGCGCTCTCCGTCGATGGGGGCGGGTTTGAACCGGCGGACCGTGACGCCGTTGACGGTGCTGACCCCTTCGGGGTAGTCGCTGGCCGGGTCGCGGAAAACCTTGGTCGTTGTGGTAAGCACTTCCACGTCGTAGTAGGGTCGCAATCGTTCAGCCAGCATGCGGCAGTGAACTTCTGCGCCGCCGTTGACCTCGACTCCGTAGCGAATGATGATGAATGCTATTTTCTTCATGAAACACGTCATAATTTCCCGGACAGGGCCGACCGGATCGGCCCTGTCCGGAAATTTTCCGGATAAAAGTAACAAAAATATTTTATATCGCAGTGCTTTCCGCCCTGAAAACACAAAGGGCATCCCGAAAGATGCCCTTTGTATTTAAGAGTGCGACTCTTAAAATACTATTTCTTCTCGTCGAAGAACTCTTTGATATGGTCGTTGGGAACGATGCTCTCTTTGAACATGTATGCTCCGGTCTTGTCCGACTTGACCATTTTGATGCACTTGGTGAACTGCTTACCCGTGCCGGTTTTCAGTGTTGCGACTACTTTCTTTGCCATAAAGCTCTCTTAACTATTTGATTTCACGGTGAACGGTGACACGCTTGAGGAACGGATTGTACTTCTTGCGCTCCAGACGGTCGGGGGTGTTTTTCTTGTTCTTGGTGGTGATGTAACGGGACATTCCCGCAACGCCGCTCTCTCTTTGTTCGGTGCACTCGAGGATGACCTGAACTCTGTTGCCTTTCTTTGCCATTTGTTACTTCGGTGTT
>ERZ1673699.1403-NODE-1403-length-19261-cov-6.269864_pt1 | contig 19261 bp, 26 predicted proteins | sample MGYA00580229_ERZ1673699 | MGnify/ENA primary metagenome ERZ1673699 (study PRJEB41218, sample SAMN15661785) | gut metagenome | host: Homo sapiens | place: Canada: London | collected 2015-08-20/2019-03-30 | study: EMG produced TPA metagenomics assembly of... | reverse complement strand
CAACGTGTTGAAACCGATGAGCGACGTGTGGGATTCCCTAACCCAGACCGAAGTGCTGACGCTGATTAACTCCACTTACGGTACCGTCAAAGGCTACCGTCGCGGCTCGCTCGTCACGTTGCGCATCGACTGGAAGTTGTCGGCGTCCGGCTCGTGGAACACCGGCAATTTCGGAACCCTGCCTGAAAGCTGGCGTCCCCCGATGGACTTGAACTTCTCCTACGGCGGACGCGACGGGGCCAACCAGAAGACCATCAACGTAAACGCGAACGGAACCATGACCTACGCCAATCAGGGCGGCACGCAGGGCACGAACGCGTTCGGCATGACCGTCTCATACGCGCTATGACCCGTGGGGTCACTGCAAGACAGTGCAACCGCCTGAGCCAGTGTCCCGAAGCTATGCGGCGGGCATCGGGTCGGCGGTCCTCCATACGCCGGTGCATCCCGCGTACGCGCTGTTCGGATTGCCAAGCATCGTGACGGTGCCATTGGCCTCGCCGTAACAGATGAATGTCGTTTCACCACCGAAAACGGCCACGGGCGTATTGACGATGACGGGTCGATACCCTTCGGGGAGCTTCTCCTGAGCCTTCGTGTAATTGTTCTGCCCGCTACTGTTGAATTTTACGTTGCCACCCATGAAACAGATATCACCGATGCGCGTAAGCAAAACGCTGTTGCTGCTGTACGGTACTCGCCATGTCGTGGAACGCTGGGTTAGGGAATCCCACACGTCGCTCATCGGTTTCAACACGTTGAACAATGCGACTGGTGTGCCGATGGTGATGCCGTCCAGCGGGATGCGGTACAAGGGCATGTCGTAGGTGGTGCCCCCGTCCAACGGGCTGGTGGTGTTCACGGCGGGGTCGGTGGGCGTGCCCGTGGTGGGCGTGCCCCTGACCACCACCAGTTTCGCGCTCTCAACCGACTGCGAGCTCTTCGTGTAGCGGCATACGATGAGGTCGTTGCGTTTCTGCCCCTGTGAGCCGTTGGTGACGATCAGGTCCTCGGGCGTGCCTTGGCTGACGTGACGGCCCTGCATGACCAGCTCGCCCGTGCCGATGGTCACCTTGTTCGCGGAGACGACCGTGATTTTGAACTTGTCGTGCACGTCGAGCACGTAGTCGTCCAAGCCGAGGATGCCGGCGTTCAACCCGGCGGCCTGTTCCGCCGTGGCGTGCGCCTTTCCCGCGTGTCCGGTTACGAGTTCAACCATTGTTTCGGCCTCCGTTCTGCATCCAACTGTCGAAACTGTTATCAAAATCCTTGAGCTTGTTCACGTAATCCTTGTAATCCTGGTCGCAGAACAGGTAGTCGTGGACCGTGCCGGTGGAGTCCAGCCGGTTGACGTTGTACCACGTCTTGATATCCGGGTCATCCAAGTCCTTGTACCATTTGTTACTGCCGCACCGGTCGCATTGCATGACCGTCGCGTTATCGATACGCGCCATAGCGTGTCCTCCCTTGTTACTCGGCCTCGTAGTCAACGGACAGGACGCCGTCGGAGACCTTGACGATTTTCTTGCTGATAGTCGCGTTGACGGTGATGCCGGTGAGATTATCCCTTGCGGTCACGGTGTCGCCCACGTCGAACACCACGTTCGCGTCGTCACGGACGGTGACCTTCACGTCACCCTCGGATTGCAGGTCCTGCAATTTTTCTTTGGTCTTGTTGTTGAGTTCGGCGGTTTCGGCGTTGCTGTAGTCGTAGACCTGCGTTATCTCGTCCACGCCCTTGAGCGACTGGGTCTGGCTGACGTTGCCTTTCGCGTCCGCGTACCAGTGGACGACCACGCGGGCCGCCAAATCGCCCTTGCCCAGGCCGATGAGATGGTTCGGTTTGCGCCACGTGCGGGTCGCGTCGAAATCGATGAGGTCGCTGTCAATCGAGTCGCCGTAATGCGCGACAGGCTCGGCCCAGATGTTGACCTGGCCGGACGTATAGGCGAGCCTGAGTTTCAGTCCGTTGGCCTCGCACATCTTCCTCAAACCCGTATAGCAGTCCGTGTAGCGGTCGAACCGGTATTGTTTGATGGTCTGCGCGCCGGCAGTGGGCGAGTCCACCGCGTCGAACACGCCGTCAAGGCCGACGCGGCTGATGAGCGAGCCGATGACCGTGCTGGCCGTGCCGCTCACGGTGAGATAATCCTTGCCCTTATCAGGCTCCAAAATCTTGTTCGCCAACATGCCGTGCCACGTGCGACCGCCGTAGGTGAGGGTGCTGCGGCCGTCCTTCAGCGAGTCCTTCAGGGAGTCCACGACGCCCCCGCATTCGCCGCCGTCGAAATACACGTAGCTACCGGCATCGATGAGCCGGTCCACGGTCAGTTCGAAATCGTTCTCGTCCGCGCCCCACGCGGCGTCGAGCGTGAAGTCCTCAAGGCTGGCTTGGTCCACGTGGCTCGCATCGGTGACGATCAGTTCCGCCATGGTGGCTCGCTTTCCTCCTGATAGACGGTCAAATCGACGCCGAAGCCGCTCCACTGCACGATGGAATCGCCAGCCGGTATCGGCTGGAAGATGTATTCGCCCCCGTTGAGACCGGTTCCGCGCCGGCCCTTGTCGAACACGTTGGTCTCGTCGCCGTTCTCGGCGGTCATGACGATGGTGCGACGGCCTGCAATCGAGGTGACGGTCACGTAGGAGCCCGAGGGTATGTCCATGTCGAGCGCGTACGTGTTGCCGCCCAACGTGAGTTGCGGGTTCGACACCGGTCCGAATATCACCATCTGGAACGGCATGGCAGTGGGCATGGGATTCGAGGCCACCGCATTCCTCGTGGTCGCCAGATAATCATGCGGATAATCATGCGGATAGTCGAGGTCCAGTCCGGGCGTGAGCACGTCGCTCCAGAAGTGCTGCGATTCCCCGGCCTTACGCCAGATGCCGTCAAGCATGACCACGGTGAGCTTCTGCTGGATTATCACCGGCGTGATGGTCTGCGGCTCCGCCTTGACCACGTAGGCGCGAGTCGTCCAGCCGTCAGCATCAAACATGCCCGGCGTTCCTGCGGCAACGTCGGCATCGAACAGGCGGCGCGTCCAGTCCGCCTTCTCCGGGCACCGCAGGTAGGTGAGTCCCAGGTCGGTCTCCCTCGCGGTGCGGGTCACGCCGCTCAGGCTCCTATAGCCGAGGTCGTAGCTCCATGAGCGGCCTCGGATGCCTTCGGCGGTCTGCGCGAAGATGTCGGGGCCGCTCATGACGATCTCGTCGCCGGTCGACGCGCACACATATTTAAGCGTTTGCATACTTGCGTATCAGCCTTCCTACTTCGCGCCCGTCGACCTCGACACCTAATGCCTGCAGCATGGTCGGGATGTCCGCGTGCAGGGCGACCAGTGCGGCGAGCAGCTGTTCCAGCAAGGCGGTCTGCATGGAGGCCTGTTCATTGCCGTCGCGCAGCATGCCCGTGCCTCCGCCAATGGTTCCGATGGACGGCGAGCCGAACGAATGGTCGTCGAGCGTGAGTCCGGCGGCTATCCGGTCGAGGCTGCGGTTGACGATCCGCTGGCTCTGATCGATGCCCTCGGCCATGCCGCGGCCTATCATCACGCCGACCTGGTCCCTGAACACGCGGGACGGCGAATGGATGCCGAGCTTGTCCTTGACCCAGTTCAGAGCGTCCTTGGCGGCACCGACCGCCGCGTCGACGAGCTTGCCGGCGGCGGATGTGACGCCGGAGGCGATGCCGGTGATGATGTTCATGCCGACCTCGCCCCAGTTCACGCTTGTGAACCCGTTCCAGATGGAGCGCACGATGGCGGGGATCTTGCCGATCAGCTGCGGTATGGCGCTGGCCAGACCGTTGGCGAGGGTCACGAGGATCTTCACGCCCGTCTGCAGGATCTGTGGCAGGTTCGCGGCTATCGACTGCACGAGGTTGCCGATGATGGTGGGTGCCTGTGCGATGAGCTGCGGCAGCGCGTTCATCAAACCCTGCGCGAGGCCGAGCAGCAATTGCATGCCGCTGTTGAGCAGCTGGCCGGCGTTGGATGCCAATCCGTTGACGAGCGCCATGATCATGTCGAGAGCGGCCGGCAGCAGCGTGGGCAGTTGCGAGGCCAGCCCGTTGACCAACGTGGTGACGATGAGCACGGCGGTGGTCATCAGCTGGGGTGCGTTCGTGCTGATCGCGTTCATCAGCGCGGTGAGGATGGCCGCGCCCTGGGCGAGCATGGCCGGCAGGCTGGCGGTGATCTGCATGTTCAGCTGCTGCAGCAGTGTCGGCAGTTGCGCGGACAGCTGGCCTATCATCGCGAACAACTGCCCCTGCATGCTCTGGTCCAGCATGCCGAGGCCCGCGACCAATGCGGCGATGATGCCGGCGATGCCCATGTACTTCATGAAATTGCCGGGGCTGAAGAACGACCCGAACAGGGAGCCGATCTTGCCGAGCCCCGTCTGGACCTTTGGACCGACCATGTTGCCGATGCCGCCGAACACGTCGCCCAATCCTGAGACGATCGGCCCTGTGGCGGACTTCACCTTGCCGGCTATCGACGACAGGCCGGACACGAGGCCGCTGTCCGACACCTTGGAGAACACGCCGGAGAATCCTCCGCCGACCTTGGCGCCCAGCGTCTTGATGTTCGAGTCGAGGGAGCTGGTGATCTTGCCGAACTCGACGCCCAGCCCGTTGGCCATGCCCGAGACGGACCGGCCGATGTCCGTGGACGCGAGCTTCGCCCCCAGTTGCTTGAGTGGGCCGGCGAGTCGTTCGCCGCCCTGCTGGACGCGGTTGACCGCGTTCGCGAACGGGTCGCCGTCCACGGCGAGCGCGGCGCGCAGGTCCTTGTTGAAATACGATTTGAACTGTTGCAGGCCGGACAGTCCTGATTGCAGTTGGCCGGGCAGTTGCTTCACGCCCGTGGTGAGTTTGTCGAATCCGCCGTCGCCGATTTTGCCGAGCGTGTCGAACACGTTGGTGATCTTGTCCACGTTGCCGCCGACCCCGGCGAACAATGCGAACGCTCCGGCCAATTGGCCGAGACTGCCGGCGATGTCCTGAACGGTGATGCTGCCGTCCTGCAAGCCCTGGCTGAATTGCTCGATGAGCTTGACGGCCCTGTCCACATACGGGGTGAGCTTGCCGTTCAACTGCTCCACGAACGGTGTGAGCTGGCTTGAGAGCGCGTCCACGGCCGGAATGGCCGCGTTGAACGTCTTGCGCAACGATTCGAGCGCCAGCTTGCCGGGGCCTTCGCCCAACCGGCTGAGAGCGGCCTTCACGTTCGCCAAAGCGCCGCTGAAGGTGTCGCCGGCGGCCAATGCGGCTCCGCCGAGGCCTTCCTGCATGGAGTCGGCGAATGTTTGGAAGTCGATTTTGCCTTTGGACACCATGTCGGAGACCTCTTCCGAGGTTTTGCCGAGGTGTTTGGCGAGCAGTTGGAGGACGGGTACGCCGGAGCTCATGAGTTGGAGCATGTCGTCGCCCTGCAGTTTGCCTCGGGCGGCGACGCTGCTGAAGATGGTGCCGATGTCGGTGAGGCTGCGGCCTGATATCTGTGCGGTGTCGGCGACGGTTTTGAGGACGTTGGTCATCTGGTCGCCGGATTTGATGCCGGCGGCGCTCAGGGTCGCGGCCACGGTGGCCGCGTCGCCCAGGCCGAACGCGGTGCCTTTGACGCTGGCGAGCGCGTTGTTCATGATCTCGGCGATGCTTTTGGAGTCGTGGCCGAGGCCTTTGAGTTTGGCCTGCGCGTTTTCGATGTTCAGGGCGCGTTGGAAGCCGCCTTTGGCGGCGAGTGCGGTGATGCCTCCGGCGATGGTGCCGATGGCTCCGAGTCCGACTTTGCCGATTTTGCCGAATGCGCCGCCGAATTTGCCGAGGATGCTGGTGCCGCCGGTCTTTGCGGCGTTGTCGACGGCTTGGATGATGTCGCCTTCGAGTTTCTTGCCGAAGTCCTTGCCGCTTGGTGCGACTTCGATGTAGACGACGCCGATGCTGCTTTCTGCCATCGGGGCTTCTCCTGTGTGGTTGGGAGGCCCCGATGGCGGTCGGGGTCATTCGATGTGGTAGTGGTCGTTGAGGCGTTTGCGGCGGGCCATGCGCGCCTCATAATCGGCGTGGGTTTCCGTGTTCGCCCGGCGGAACATGTCGGTTCTCCGGTCGGCCCATGGCCGGTATCCCTTGCGTTTGAGTCGGCCTTCGAGTTCCATCTGGTCCCAGAGCGCGATTTCCGCGCCGGTGGGCGTGTATGACCATCCGGCGAGCGCGGCGAAGCTGTTGGAGGTGTGGTCGCGCAGGATTTCGCGGGTGAGCGCCCATGCGCTCTCGTAGTCGAGGTTGCCGGATGGTTTGCGGCCGGCTGGCGCGTCGAGCCATGCGTTGAGGTGGCATGGCTTCCAGACGCGCCGGTAGCGGGTCAGCCAGTCGGTGGTCAGCGCCGAGTGATGCTGTTGGTGGAGGATGAGGAGGTAAACGATTTTGGGTCGAGGCCCGATCCTTCGGCCCAGCCTTTGACGATGGCGCTGATCCAGCCGAGCGGGTTGCCGGCCTTCCGCAGCTTGTTCCACAGGGTCGGCTGCATTTCCTGCAGGTAGGCGAGAAACACGGCGGTGGCGTGGAACGTCTCCTCCTCGCTCAGGACGACCTTGCTTTTGACGATGAGCACGACGTTGACCAGTTCGATGGGCAGGTCGGCGGAGTTGAGGTTGGGGAGTGTGACTTCGGTGTCGAGTCCCTTGAGGCTGAGGCATACGTCGGGCTGCTGTTCGGCGTCGGTGTTGATGTCGGGTTCGATTTCGATGGGCTTGTTTTCTTCGCTCATGGCGGTCTCCTAAAAAATATTGGTTGCGGCGGTCGATGCGTGGAGGGTTCCCCGTCCGCAGGGACCGCCATCGGTGTGGGCGGGGAAGAATGTCAGGGTCAGGCGGTGACGGTGACGGGCACGGTCACGTTCTTGCCGCCGGCGGTGGCGGTGATGGTGACGGGTTTGCCGGTTTCGGTGGCGCTTTTGCCGGTCACGGTGACGGTGGCCTTCGCGGTGTCGCCGCTTGTGGCGGTGATGGTCCAGCCCATGGCGTTCTCCGGGGAGACGGTCACGTTGAACGTCGCGGTGTGGCCGGCGGCGACGGTCAGCGTGTTCGGGGTGGCGGCCAGCGAGTCGACCTTGGTGGCCAGTCCGGCCTTCTCGGCCGCGAGCAGACCATAGACGTGGAACATGTAGCCGTCCGAGGCCTTGAACATCTTGAACGTGACGTTGAAGGTCACGACCTCCGTGGATACGAGGGTCATGTCGTCGCGGTCGGAGACCTTGCATTTGCCGATGGGCAGCACGATCGGGTTGCCGTACTGGTCGAGGCATGCGAGCACGGCCATGTATTCGATGTTCGTGGCCGCGTCCCTGACATGGAAGTTGCCGTCGGTGTCGGCCTTGACGCCGAAGTAGGCTTCGGCGATGTCCTGACGGCATTCGATGCCGGGTATCTGCAGGGTCCAGTAGCCGGGCTCCTGTTCGGAGACCACGATGTCGCCGTTGTGGCCCTTGATCTCGGTCTCGTCGCCCGGCTCGGGGTGCAGTACCGCGCCGTCCTCCGAGTTGTAGCCGACCGGATTCTTGCCCTCCGGCGGCATCCAGGTTTCGGAGTCGGGCATCGCGGGGATGTTCGGATCGTCGAGCTTCCACAGGAAGAGCGCGTAGTCCTTGATGAGTTTGACCAGGTCGGAGCGGTTGCCGCTGGTGATGTACGAAGTGTCTGTGGCCATTTGCCATACGCCTTTCGATGATTATGCTTGGTTGGTTTCGACGGTGAGCAGGAGCGTGAGGTACGCCATGAGGCAGCCGTTCTCGTCGCTCATGCGGATCGGCCCCGACTCGTGGTCGATGGTGACGACCGGCCGTGGCGGATACAGGCCGGTCAGATACAGTTCGATGTCGGCGGCGAGGTTCTGCGCGGCGTCGATGTCGCCGGTCCCGTCGTCGCGACGCACCCACACGGAGATGCGAAGGCGCGTCTGCTGGCTGACGGGCGTGGCCTTCCGGCCGGGCACGGCGACCAGCACGCATTCCCTGGGCGGATTACCCCGGTTGCGGACGGTGCCGAACCGCACGTCGGGAAACCGGTCGCGCAGACGTTCGAGCAGCACGGGTTCCACCCGGTTCGGGCGGACGGGTGGCCGGATGACGCTCATACGACCACCATGCCCAGCATCTGGCTCAGCACTCCGTGGGCCTGTTCGAACGCGGCCGGAGCGGTGGCGACAACGTTGGTGCGGTCGGTGTCCTCGTTGCGGTACACCTTGATCGCCGGATCCACGGCCGCCATGTCCTCCACCTGTTCCTGCACGTCGTCCATGACCGGTTTGACGGCGCGTTTGAGCACTTCGTCGCTGAAATTCGTGCGGTCGAGCACGACCTTGACCTTGCTCCGGGCCATCTACCCCTCCTTCAGTCTGACGTTGACGACGTCGCCGACGTGCGTGCCGTCGGGTTTCTCCCACACGCACACCACGCCGTCGACGGGCACCCGCCTGCCGCGCACGCCGATCAGGTCGGTGTCGCGGATGCCGGTGGGGGTCTTGGAACGGATGTAGATGGCGTGGTCCCAGGTCACGCCATGCGAATCGTCCGAGGACGTTTCCGGCGTATTCACCGGGGCCACGAGCCCGTCGAAGCTCATGACGAGTTCCAGCGGGCCCTGCACCGGGTTCCCGTCGGCATCCATTTCGGCCGCGCCACGATACACGTCAACACGTTCCATCAGACCACCTCCCCGGATGCCATGTCGATGCTGAAGGCGCGCTGGCCACCCAAGCCGAGCACGGTGAGGTAGTCGTTGTTCCATCGCAGGTAGCCGTCCGGCGAAGCCCACGAGTAGGAGTTGGAGAAGGGGCCGGTGGTCTCGGTGTTCTGCGTGACGCCCGTGGGCACGCCGGACACCTGCTGCTCCATCGCGGTGCGCACCATCTGGCAGCACACAATCTCGAGGCCGCGCCGATGCGCCGTCCACCACGATTCCTCATGGGTCTCGGGGTAGACGGACACGTGGTTGCGGATGCTCTCGCTCGCATCGAGCAGCAGCTCGTCCGCCTGCGCCTGTTCGTCGGGGGTGAGCGTGTGCCAGCGTTTCTCCAGATCCTCGTACGTGGCGAACGGATTCGGCTGTTCGTCGGCCATGATGGAGCTCCTTTAGCCGATGACGCCGGCGGTCCTGAGCGAGCCGATGAGCGTGTTCAGCTGCCGTTTCGTCTCGTTCAGTTCGGCCACCACGGTGTCGAACTCGGCCTTGGTTGGCGCGGCGCCGGCCGAGACGGTTGCGTCGGCGGCGGCCACGTCGGCGACGGGCGTGCCCTTCTTCACGCCTCCGAAAGCGGTGAACGGCGTGCCGTCCGGGTTCCACAGGCGCGCGGGCACGTCCATGGCACCGGTCTTGTGTTTCTTCCTGCCTGCCGGCTGGATGATGAAGTCCTGGGTGAACGCGCTCATCAGGCACCTTCTTCCGTGGAGGTCTTGAGCACGGCGAACGCCTTAGGTTCGATGACCGCGTAGGAGAACATGGCCTCGGTGCGGTAGGCGATCTGGTTGTGGGCTTTGAGGTCGACGCCGGTCTGGTCGGGGTCGCCGTAGGGGATGATCTCGGACGTGATGTCGCGCACCATGCCCCATTTGATGAGGCTGAAATCGCCCATGATGGCGAGCACGTGGGTGGGTGTCTTGGCCTTGGCCCCGTTGACGGTGGCGCTGGTGGCGGCCTTGATGCCGTCGAGGGTGCCGACCTGCAGGTTGAGCGGGATCTCCGGGTAGTAGCGCATGCCGGTGGCGGGTACGCGGATCTTGCGCAGGCGGGAGGCCCACGTGCGGCTGATGGCGATGCCGTTGATGTCGTAGGTCTCGTTGAGCTGGTCGGCCAGGTTGTCGACGTTGGTGATGTCGTCGTCTCCGGCGGTGACCTGCATGGCGCGGGCCGTGAGCGCGTCGAATCCGGTGAGGGGTTCGCCGGTCTTGGGGTTGATGGCGTGGTAGACGACGTAGTCGAGGGCGCGGCCGATGGCCTCGGCCTGGTCGGCCTGGATGGACTGGATGATCTGGAAGCGGTTGTCCTCGTCGGCCCATTTGAGCTCGCTGGTGACTCGTGTGGTGGTCTGCACCTTGAACGTCTTGCCGCTCACGTAGTTCAGGTCTTGCTCGTAGGAGCTCTTGGTCTGGCCTTCGGCGGTCACGTCGGCCTCGGCGGCGCCGTTGAAGATCATGTATTCCTTGTCGGTGAAGATCTGCGGGCTGCTCGGGGACAGGGCCGCGATGGTCGATGTCTCCTTGACCTTGTTGACGACGGCCGTGGCGACGGTCTTGGGCAGGTGGAGTTTGCTGGTGTCCATTGCCATGATGTTGTTCCTTTCTGGGGGATGATTGCGTTTAGAGGTTGGAGAACAGGTCGTCGGCCCATGCGCGTTCGTCGGCTCCTGCGGCCTTGCCGTCGGGGGTCTTGCCCTGGTTGGGCATGCCCTTGGGCTTGGGGTGCGCGTACTGGTCGATGGCCTTCGCGTTCGCGGTCATGGCCTCGAGCGTGTCGCCGTGCAGCAGCGAGGCTGGCACTCCGGTCTCCTTGGAGACCTGCGCCTTCCACTCGTTTCGTTGTTTCTCCGCCTCGTAGGCGGCGTTGGCGGCTTCGAGTTCCTTGATGCGTTTGGCGGCCTTCTCGGCTTCGGACAGCTGCGAGTCCTTGAACTGTTGCAGTTCCTCGGCGGCCTTGCTGTTGTCCTTGGCGCGCTGCTCCCATTTGCGCGAGTGGGCGCGCTGTTCCTCGAACTTCGCCTTCCAGTCGATGTCCTCGCCGGTGTCGGCCGGGTCTCCCGTTGCGGGGTCGCCGGAGCCGCCTTCGTCCGCGCCGGAATCGATGAGACGAAGGTTGTTGCGGAATCGGTGCCAGTGCGGCATGTCGTGCATGATGGTTCTCCTTTGTGGTTGATGGGGCCCGTTCCGGGCGTAAAAACCACCCGTGCGGGTGGTGTGGAGTGGCGGGTGCAGGATTCGAACCTGCGTGGCGTGATGCAGCCGATTTACAGTCGGCCCCGATCGGCCTCTCTGGCAACCCGCCGTATGGTAGAATCGAGGTAACGGGGATCCCACGTAACCGGCTCTTGAGACCGGCACATAATCCGGGGGGTTATCCCCGTTTTTCTATTTCAATACGATTTGGTGGAATCCTTCCGAGTCGAACACCCACAGCTCTTTGATGTGGGATTCATGACGGGCGTTGTACAGCGACAGTTGGTTGACGAACTTGTCGGGCAGTTTCGTGCTTCCGAAGTCCAGTACGAACACGTCCTTGACAACGCCCTGTTCGACGCCGCCGACGACGGCGTCGTTGATGCGTTGGGCCACGTTCCTGTATTTCAGGCTTGCCGGTGATTTCAGTTCGGCGTCGCATTCGTGGCTCAGCCAGTGGAAGTCGTTGCTGGGCTTGCCATCATGGCTTTTCGGTATCCACTCGTATTCCTCGCCCAGCTTCTGGAACTTCTCGAGGAACACGATCTCGTGCCGTTCGAGGATTTCCCTGCTCGGGTCGACGCCGACGGCGAGCTGGCGCCGGTACCAGGATTCCGCAGTGCCTTTTGGCTCTCCCTTCATTGACAGGAGTCTGACGGACTGCTCCCACGGCATGGTCGGCGTCGGGTAGACGCCGTCCGTGAACGCCATGGGATTGTCCCGGCGCATGCGCTTGAGCTTCTCCCGGTAGTCGCCACCTCCCTTGCTGGCTTCCTGCCACATGGCGGTGAGCCGTTCGGGGTTGTATCCGGCGAGTGTCTGGCGGCCCCAGCTGGGGACGATCTGGCAGTCGCAGTCCCGGTGGTATTGCATCTCCAAGCCTGCCGAGTCCTCGCTCAGGTAGGTGAAGCCCCGTGATGCGAGCATGGTGCAGAACGCGCATGTCCTTGCTCCACGCGGCACTCTTGCCCATCGTGGTTTCGACGGGTCGATGCGCATGTTGCGTTGGGTGGTCAGGCGTGCGGCGGCGTTGACCATGTCGGCGACGAACTGCATCGCGTCATCCGGGTTGCCCAGATCGGGCCACAGGTCGTCGATCGTGAGTCCCGCGCGCGACTGCCCGTTCTTGACCTGCGTGTAGGTCAGGCCGTTGTAGTCGGTGTTGTTGAAGCCGCCCTGCACCTGCCAGAGGGCGCGGTCGGGGTCGATGAGCCGCGTGTGGTCGAAGTCGTCGAGCCGGACGCCCGCGTATTCGCTCCACAGGCCGCGCACGGTGTCGTAGTATTCGTTCGCCAGCTGGGAGGCGTCTCGGGAGAAGTCGCGGATCGCGTCCTTGACGTTCAAAGGGTCGCGGTCGACCATGTTCTCGATGACGTCGGCCGCGCTCTCCCTGAGGTTGTCAAGGTCGGTCTGGTAGTCCCTGTACGCCCTGTCCAACAGCCGTTGCAGTTCCGGAGGGGCTTTCGGATTCGCTGCCATCGGCTGCCTCCGTGTCCTGCGGGTTCATCCGCTGCTGTCTGAGCTGGTCGATGTTCCGTTGGGCCTTCATCCGCTGCTGGTAGGCGCGGAACGATTGGAGCTCGCCGGCCGTGAGTCCGAGCTTGGCCAGTCCCACGTCGGAATCCGCCCAGTCGCCGTTCACGCCGGCGACCTTCGTGTAGTAGTCGGCTCTTGCCGCGTCGCTCACCTCGCGGGTCGGCGCCCACAGGGGGCGGATGCCGGTCAGGTCTGGCGGCTGCGGGCTGTTGTCGCGCAATTGCACGGCCATGCCCATGGCGTTGAGGAGCTGGCGGGAGAACATGCGGTTCTGCCGGTTCGCGGTGCGCGTCAGCTGGTTCTCGGCGGCGGCGAGCGCTTCGGCGCTGGTGGGGTTGGCCAGTCGTATGCCGAGTTGTTCGGGTGGGATGTCGGTTTCGGCCGAGGCGAGCATGGCTATGGTTTCGAGCATGTCGCCGTGGGGTTGCATCGATGCCTGGGAGACCTGTTTGAGTTCGGGGATGTCGCCGTTGATGTCGCGGCTGATCGCGTTGATGCTGCTGACGAGCGCGCTCCACGTGTCCTGTTGGAAGGATTCGCGGCTCAGGCCGAGGAACCATATTTTTGGGACCGAGTAGAATTCGGCGGACGCTTCCATGCGGACCATGGTGCGCATGGCCATGTCGGTCAGGTTCATGAGGGCGCGGTTGATGCGTGAGCGGCCGAAGGGGCGGTCCATCTGCTTGTCGTAGACGATGGGCACCACGGCCACGCGGTCGAGCCGGTTGTATTGGGGTTCCGCTTCCCACCCGTATCCGGTTTTCATGCAGGCGTAGTTGCGGCCGGGCAGCCATGCGTTGAATGCGGTGATGTTGCCCCATTTGTCGCTGTCGGTGATGGTCAGCGCGGCTTTGATGCGTCGGCGTTCGTTGTCCCATAGTGCGGCGGACCAGTCGGCCGAGCGCGGGGTGATGAGGATGCGCTCGTTGTCGTCCGGGTCGTAGTCGATGGTCAGGAAGCTGCAGGAGTGCTTGTAGCAGCTGATGACGGCCTCGCTCATGTCGGTTTCGAGCTCGTTCATGCGCATGATCTCGTCGATGCCGTGGTTGTCGGCTCCGGCGGCGGTCTCGAATCCCTCGAACACGCTCTTGTCGGCGAGCGCGCGCACGCTTTTCTGTGGCCAGCCGACCACGACGCCGGCTTTCTGGGCGACGATGTTCGGGATGCTGATGCCGAGGTTGTTGAATCGTTGTTTGGCGTCGTAGAACGCGGAGCGTAGCAGGTTGCGCGGGTATTTGTTGCGCCAGAGTTCCAGTAGGCGGGTGATGTCCGTCATGTCGTTGTCGGGCACGTTGGCGATGTGTGTCATGAACGAGGAGCCTGTGGACAGGTAGGGGTTGCCGAAGCTGATGGATTGTTCGCTCATCCGATCATGACCTCCTGTACTCGGTCCGGGTCTCGTTTGGTTATGGTGGTGCCGTAGAGGGCGAGCGTGCATGCCACGAGCGGGCTTATGTCGATGTCGCTGCCCATCGGGTTCCATCCGACGGCGCCGGATTTGCCGATGCTGCGTGTGGTGGCGTTGGCCACGGCCGTGGCGAGCGCCGGTGCTTTGTCGTCCGGCAGGTGGGTGAGTTTGCCGTCTCTGAGCATGTCGAGGAATTTGCCGCAGGCGCGGCCCATGTCGCTGTAGTTGGTGACGATGACTTTCACGTGCCGGGCTTTGAGGTCGGCCAGCAGGCTCATGGCGGGTGATTGCGAGTCGATGGCCACGCTTGCTGTGCGCGGCCAGTGGTCGGCGATGTAGTCGACCGCCCATTGGGTGCCTTTGGATTGGGTGGACTCGAAGCGGCGCAGTTCGATGTGCGCGGTGCCGTCCCTGTGGTTGACGGCTCCGCCGATGGCCAGCGAGCTGCGGTCGGGTTTCATGTCGAGCGCGTATCCGATCAGTCCTTTGATGTTGGGTGTGCCGGTGGCGGCTTTCGTCCATTGTTCGGGGTTGATGGCCCGATTGGTGGCGGTTTCGTCCCAGATGCCCAGTGCCTCGCGGCGGAAGCTGTCCTTGCCGAGCTGGCGTTGCATGCGCAGCATGCTGGTTTCGCTGGTGCGGCGCGGGAAGCTCGGGTTGGCTTTCCTCCATTGGGCGCGGTCGTCGCTGTCGGCGTCGCGGTCGGCGGAGAATTCCACGTAGAGCATGTCGTCCTCGCCGGCGAGCGCCTGGCGGCGGCGTTCCGTGAACGCTTCGCCGGGGTCGGCGGGGCGCGGTGGGGTGCCGATGTAGAGGACGAGCGCGTTGGGGCTGGTGTTGGTGGCGGGCACCATGTCGCTGATGGCCTGTTCGGTCAGGATCTGTGCTTCGTCGAACACGATGATGTCTACGGCGTCGTTGCCTCGGGCGAAGCCCTGGGCTCGTGCGCCGAACAGTATCTTGCTGCCGTTGGCGAAGGTGATTTCCTGCATGCCGTTGCCGCCGCGCACGCCGTCGGTGCGGCCGGAGTGGTCGAGGTATCCGATGAGCGCGGGGTTGCGTACCAGGGTGCGCACGTGGTCGAACGTGTTGCTGTTGGTGCGGTTGTGGTGCGCGGTCCAGATGACGGTCAGGTTCGGGATGAGCGTGCACAGGATGACCACGAGGCTGGAGACGGTGAAGGTCTTGCCGGTCTGGCGGCAGATGCTCAACACCACGCCGCCGACGGAGGCGGCGAACGTGCCGTCGGTCCTTCGGCCGAGGATGAGCGTCAGCAGTCCCTGCTGCCAGCGGTCGTAGCGGATGCCGCATGCTTTGGCCCTTTTGTTGACCTTGGGGAACATGCTGGTGACGATGCCGGAGGGCATGACGATGTGGCGTGCGACCTCAGATAGCTTCGGGTCGGAATTCTCCGTCATCGTCGTCGTCCTCCGGATCTTCTTGCGTCGTCATGCCTTGTGCGGGGTTGCCTTCGAGCCGTTCGATTTCGCGGGTCAGGGCGAGCAGCTGCTTGCTGATGCCGGTCAGGCTGCCCGGCGGGGTGCCGGCGCTGAACATGGCTTCCTTGAGCCGGGCCTGCGTGCGTTTGAGCACGCTCACGTAGTCCTCGGGCCCGTCGTTCATCATCGCCTCGAAATCGGCGGCGGTGAGGGCGTCCATCGCCTCTGGCTCATGTTCCGCGTCACCGGCCGGGGCGGGAGGGGTGGTGACGCGGCTCATGCGCTTGGCCTTGCGGTAGGCGCGCTGCTTGCATTTGGCCGAACAGTATTTCGCTTTCTTTCCACGGCCGGACGGGGTGAACGGCTGGCCGCATTCCTCGCAGATCACCGCGCTCACCTCCAAAAAAACGTAACGGGATAACGTAACGGCCGGCCAAGGCGTTACGTTTTGACATGCCGGGGAGATATCGGCCCTGCGCCCGAGGGGGCTTCGACCGGGGCGGACGGGGTCTCCTCCCCACGTCACCAGTCGCCGCTCGTGGTCAACGGCATCGAGGTGGCTCTCAGGTCGGCCGTGTGCCCCTGTTCGAATGTTTGTTTGATGTGTTCGCGCGCCCATTCGACGCTGTGGTTGGAGCGGATGCGGTTGCACCAGCGGTGCGCGAGCCGGCAGTTGGAGAACAGGTAGGGCGAGCCGCCCTTGCTGACCGGGATGATCTCGTCCACCTCGGGCGAGCCCGGCAATCCCGGCGGCAATGATTTGTCCACGGGCCGGCCGCACAGGTGGCACGTGTCGTAGGCCGCCAGCACGCGGGCCACGACCTGCTGGCGTCGCCAGCCATTGGCATGACGGGTGTTGCCCCGGCGGCCGCTCATAACCCGGCCTTGTCGCACGACCGCTGCCAGGCGTCCACGAACGCCTGCACGGCCCGGCGCATGACCGGTTCGAAGGGGTCGACCACGAGATGGCCGGACGGGGTGACGCTCACGGGCACGGGCAGGGCGTCGATGTCGCCGAGGGTGTTCCCCTTGCACGTGATCCGCAGGCTGATGGTCGGCATGCCCGGCATTGTCATGGCGTCATCGCCTCACAATCAAATGAAAAGAGTGGCGGGGCGAACATCACCGGCGCTTTGGACGTGCCGGCGGAGTACTCTCGCCCCATGCAATGCGGTCAGATACGCGAAAACCCAGCCACGTGAGCTGGGTTTTTCGACACTTCTGCCACTGCAATCATCGGTTACAGTGACAATTTTGTCAAGCCGCTCCGCCGATCACGAGTCGGTACACGTCGCAATAGGCGAGGCCCTGAGGGCTGGAGGGCAGCTTGCCTCGGTTGACCCACACGTTGAGCGTACCCCTACGCACCGGTATCCCTGCATCCGTGAACGCCTTGGCTATCTCAGCCGCAGACCCGCGCCTGGAATCATCCCAACACAACGTCTTGAGCCTACGCAGTTTAACCGTCTGCGCTCGCTGTTCCCTCCCGCAGACCGGGCATGTCACCCACTGGTCTGCTGCCCCAGCGGTGAGCATGGTCTCGCATAGTTCGCAGGTTCCTATCTCGCGGCGTTGCTCCGGCGGGTCCAGCGCAGTATCGACTTTGCGTGCGATGCCGTCAACGACGTGCATGTAGAAGCCCGCGTCGGCGAACGTGGCGAGCCTGGGGTGGCCTGCGCATGCGATGAGCGTGGCCTTCAGATCCTCGTTGCGTTTGTCTTTGCGCCAGTCCAAGGCGTCGATGCCGTCGAGGCAACGCCATAGTTCACGGGCCGTGGCGTCGAGCATGTCGATCAGGTCGAGCACGTCGAGCCTGATTGGAGTCGGGGGAGTGGCGGTCTGGATTCGCGTGGGCGAATGCCCTCCCGGATGCAGGGTCGCGTCCAACGAGTCATGCAACGGCGTGACGTCGCGCGCCAGTCGCAGGAACGTGCCGGCGAAACGCAGTTCGCACGTCTCGCACAGTGAATATCCCCCTTCGGTTATCGTTTTGCAGTTCTGGCAGTTCACGTTGGCCCCTTCCGGCTGGTCGGCTAGAATAGTGTTTACTTCTCGCCCTGGCCGACCTTGTTGGCTGGGGTTTTCTCATGCTTGAGCTGGCTGTATGGCATGTTCCATATGCGTTTGAATTCGGCTATCTCCTGCTTCGACAGTCTCGGCCCGCCCCACGGTTTGCCCGGCGGACGGTCTCTTTTCGGCGGCGTGAACGGTTTGACGCTCACCCGAGCCAAATGGCATGTATGCCCGGCGAGGTATTGGCCATCCGGCCTGATGCCCGCGCTCCCGCTCACGCTGCGCAACAACGGATAGCCGACTGATGGCAGCCATGTGACGCGCGTCAACGGGCGGCCGAGGATTATCGCCACGGTCAGGTCGTCACCCTCCACACACCCGTAATCCCACGACTCCCACACACTCTCCCGATCCTCGATCACGTACAATCCGCACCCCTCGCAGACCGTGACCACGAGAGGACTTGATTTCGGAATGAACGCGCGAAGCCATGCGGGCTTGCGTTCACGGGCGCGTGGCCTGCTCACTCCTCCATTGCCTTTCTTCTTGCCGCGTCGAACGCGATTCTGATGACGTTCTCCAACCACGCGCCGGGGAGCGTGATGAACTTTCTGGTTTCGTCCATGGCGGCGGCAATCTCCTCTTCGGTGATTCCGCGTGACGCTCCGGCCTTGTATCCTTGTCCCCACGCCCACTGCAGGCCACTGTCGATGTACGACGGGTCACGCTGCTTCTGTGCCTCGATTTCACTGCTGATGATGCTCATTCGTTTCCTCCGTTTCGTTGTTGATTGCCGTTTCGATTCGTATGCACAGGTCGAGCGCTTCCCGCCAGCCAGCCTGGTAGCCGAGCACATACGCCTCTGCCGGCGACTCGCTGCCCAATCCCGCTGAGGCCAGTGCGCTGAGCGCCCGTTGAATCACGTCAATCGGTTCGGCCATGGGTCAGTCCTCCCATTTGATGTCCTGGATTTCATGCAGCACCGCTTCGCAGGCGGTGATGAGTACGCTGAGCATACGGCGGCCGTGATGTCCTCTCCGGTCAAGGTTGAACAGGACGGGATGGCCTTGACTCCACTGGTCGATGCCGATGGAGACGATTGGGATGGTTTCGACCAGATTGGTGTCAGCATCCTCACAGCGGTATTGGATGGTGACGGATTCTTTCATGCTTCCTCGCTTTCAGTCGTGTAACAGTTCGCGTCGAGCCAGTCGGCGATGGTTCGAAAGTCCTTGGCCCACTGAATCCGCGTCTGGCGTTCCCGCTCGTCCTTGGGGATTGGCTTCGGAATGTCAAAATCGAGTACCGAGTATTCGGATTGTTTTAGGAAATGGCTGCGGGCTGGTCTGCCTCGATGCTGAGGGACTTGCCTGTAGTTGACGATTTGGAGGATGTGCAGCATCTCCAATGCCTTGGCCGGGTCGAAGTTCGGAGTGTCGGGATTGTCGTCGAACCGCTGACGCAGCTCGGGCACTGTGCCTTCGCCGTTGCCGAGTTCCCATGCGGTCTCTTCGATTTGCTCTCTGAATGTGAGTGACATTTTGGGCTCCTTTGGTTTGGGAAAATCTAGTGTCGTTGAGGGGTGTTTTTGGTCTTTCCGGAGGGGCGAGCCGTAGTTTTTCCCACACCCGGACACACACGTAGTGTGTCCGGGGAGTGTGGGGAAAAACTAGACTCGATGGCTCAGTTTTTCCGGGAAAAACTCGGAAAAACTGGGAAAAACGGGAAAAACTAGATTTCGAGGTGGTTTTCGTCATCCAATTCACTCGCCTCCTCCCTGCTCATACGGTCCACATAGGCGTCGGATTTCGGGTCGTCTATCTGCCGGTACGGTCGGACGGATTTGAATATCGAACGATTGTTGCGTCCAGAGCGGTTCGAGACGAAACCCTCCTGCAGGAGCAGGCTCACGGCTTTGCTCATGACGGCGGTAC
>ERZ1673699.1400-NODE-1400-length-19308-cov-6.444139_pt1 | contig 19308 bp, 13 predicted proteins | sample MGYA00580229_ERZ1673699 | MGnify/ENA primary metagenome ERZ1673699 (study PRJEB41218, sample SAMN15661785) | gut metagenome | host: Homo sapiens | place: Canada: London | collected 2015-08-20/2019-03-30 | study: EMG produced TPA metagenomics assembly of... | reverse complement strand
GCGGTGATACCGTCCTTGGTGCCCGTCACTTTGAAGTCCATGTCGCCCAGGTGGTCCTCATCGCCCAGGATGTCCGACAGCACGGCCCACTTGCCGGTTGCGGAGTCCGAGATCAGGCCCATGGCGATACCCGATACGGGTTTTTTGATCTTCACGCCGGCGTCCATCAGCGCGAGGGTTCCGGCGCAGACCGTGGCCATCGACGACGAGCCGTTCGACTCGAGGATGTCCGATACGATGCGCACGGCGTAGGGGTTCTCCTCGCCCAGCGGAATCATCGGCTTCAGGGCGCGCCATGCCAGGTGGCCATGGCCGATCTCGCGGCGCGAGAGGCCGCGGGCGGCTCTGGGGTCGCCCGTCGAGAACGGCGGGAAGTTGTAGTGGAGCACGAACTGCTCGGTGCCCTGCACGAGCACCTCGTCTTTGACTTTCTCGTCGAGTTTCGTACCGAGCGTCACGGTGGTCAGCGACTGCGTTTCACCGCGGGTGAAGATCGCCGAGCCGTGGGCTGCGGGCAGGTAGCCCACCTCGCACCAGATCGGGCGGATCTCGTCGGTCTTGCGGCCGTCGAGGCGCACACCCTCGTCGAGGACCATGTTGCGCATGGCCATCTTCTGCACGTCGTCGTGGAAATATTTGTGGATCAACTGTCCCTTTTCGGCCAGTTCCTCCTCGGAGAATTTGGCTGCGAATTCGGCTTCGAGGGCGTCGAACATATCTCCGCGCTCGTGCTTCATCGTGCCGCTCGTGGCGATGGCGTAAGCCTTGTCGTAGAGCTCCCTGATGATCTCCTGGCGGAGTTCCTCGTCGTTGACCTCGTGGCAGTAGGTGCGTTTCACGTCCTTGCCCAGTTCCTTCGAGAGTTCGAGCTGTACGGCGCAGTGCTTTTTGATCTCCTCGTGCGCGAATTTGATGGCGCCGAGCATGACCTCTTCCGAAACCTCCTTCATCTCGCCCTCGACCATCAGGATGTTGTCGATCGTACCTGCGACCATGATGTCGAGGTCGACCTTCTCCATCTCCGAGTAGTTGGGGTTGATGACATACTGTCCGTCGATGCGGGCAACGCGGACCTCCGAGATGGGGCCGCCGAACGGAATGTCCGACACGGCCAGTGCGGCCGATGCGGCCAGTCCGGCCAGCGCGTCGGGCTGGATGTCCTTGTCGGCCGAGATGAGGTTGACCGTCACGTAGACTTCGGCGTGATAGTCCGCGGGGAACAGCGGGCGGAGTGCGCGGTCGATCAGGCGGGCAACGAGGATCTCGCTGTCGTTAGCGCGGCCTTCGCGCTTCATGAAACCGCCGGGATAGCGGCCTACGGAGGCGTACTTCTCTTTGTACTCCACCTGCAGGGGCATGAAATCGGTGTCGGGTTTTGCATCCTTGGCGGCCACCACGGTGCCGAGCAGCATCGTGTCGCCCATTTTGACGACGACCGAGCCGTCGGCCTGTTTGGCCAGTTTGCCCGTTTCGATCTCGATCTGGCGTCCGTCGGCCAGGGTGATCGTTTTACGGACTGCGTTGTACAGCTTCTTTTCTTCCATAAAAAATTTAAACCTATGAGTGTTTTTGATTGTTTTCGCAACGAAAATGAAGGCAACCCCTCTCGGGAATTGCCTTCATTTCTTCCTCGGGATTACTTGCGGAGATTGAGCGTTTTGACAATTGCGCGGTAGCGCTCGATGTCGACCTCCTTCAGGTACTCCAGCAACGCGCGGCGCTTGCCGACCAGGCGCAGCAGTGCGCGCTGGGTTCCGAAGTCGTGCTTGTTGCTTTTGAGGTGGTTCGTAAGGTGGCTGATACGGTAGGAAAACAACGCGATCTGACTTTCGGGCGAACCCGTGTCGGTGTTAGACTTGCCGTACTGGCCGAAAAGCTCCTGCTTTTTCTCAGCTGTTAAATAAGCCATTGTGTAAAATTCGTTTACGTTCCACTCTACGACGCATCCCCCTTACCGTGGATAACGCCAGAGCGTTCCGCAAAGGTACTAATAAATTAAGAATTAAGCATTGAAAATGAAAAATTATTTGTCTTTTCGGCCGGAAAACTTACAATATACTCCGGAAAATCGTATTTTTGCGGCTAAACAAGTGGAAATTATGCTGAAAAAGGGGATCTGCGGGGCTTTGGCCGTGCTTGTGGCGGCCGCTTTCTGGGGCTGCGGGCGCCGTCCCGCTTACGTCTCGGTCGACGGGGTGATGCTGGGCACGACGCTGCACGTGGTGGCCGACGTGCGGGACGTCTCGCCGCAGGAACTTTACGCCGCCGTCATGGAGCTCGACCGCCAGGCCAAGGCGTCGATGTCGATCTACGACTCCACGTCGCTGCTGAGCCGCCTGAACCGCAACGAAACGGACTCCGTCGACCGCCATGTCGCGTTCAACCTCCGCCTCGCGGACAGCATCGGGTCGCTGAGCGACGGGCGTTACGACGTGACCGTCAAACCGCTGGTCGAGGCGTGGGGATTCGCCGGGAAGGAGCGCACCGAAAATCCGAACGTCGATTCGATCCTCGAATTCGTGGGGCGCGAAAAGGTGCGCATCGAGGACGGCCGTCTGGTGAAGGACGATCCCCGCGTGCAGCTCGATTTCAATTCGATAGCCAAGGGATATACGGTCGACCTGCTGGCCGCCCTGGTCGAAAAATACGGCGCCGAAAATTACATCGTCGACATCGGCGGCGAGGTCCGCTGCCGGGGCGTCAACCGCCAGGGCAATCCGTGGCGCATCGGCATCGAGACCCCTTTCGACGGCAATATGTCGAACGGCGAATACCTCCAGAAGCGGGTCCGGCTGCACGACGGCGGACTGGCGACTTCGGGCAACTACCGCCGTTTCTACCTCGACAAAGCGGGCAATAAAGTCGCCCACACCATCGACCCGCGCACGGGCCGCAGCGCCGTTTCGCGCCTGCTGTCGGTGACGGTCGCGGCCCCGACCTGCGCCGAGGCCGACGCCCTGGGGACCATGTTCCTGGCCATGGGCGCCGACGATGCGCTGGCTGCGGCGGCGTCCATGCCCGGGATGAAGGTCTATTTCATCCTCGCGGACGGCGGCGACGGCTACGAAGAGTATGTTTCACCGGCCATGGAGGCTTTGATCCTGCAATAACGAAACTATGAAACAGGCTGTATTCCTTTATAATACGCAGTCGGGCAAAGGCAAAGTGGCCCGCAACGTCGAGGCCATCTGCACCGTCTTCCGGGCTTACGGCTACGAGATCGCGCCCCAACTGATCGATTTCTGTGCAAATCCCTTCGACGGCAACGAGGCCATCGACCTGATGGTCGTGGCGGGCGGCGACGGCACGGTCAACTACGTGGTCAACGCCATGAAACGCAAGGGGCTGGACATTCCCGTCGGGGTGATCCCCGCGGGTACGGCCAACGATTTCGCCCGGGCGCTGGGCATGTCGTGCGAACCGCTCGAGGCGGCGCGGCAGATCGCCTCGGGAAGCATCGACCGGGTCGATGTGGGGTGTGTGAACGGGCTCTGGTTCGTCAACATCTTCTCGTTCGGCATCTTCACGACCACCTCGCAGCGCACGCCCGACAAGCGCAAGCACCGGATCGGCAAGCTGGCCTACATCATCGAGGGGGTTAAGGAGTTCCGCTCGATGCACGCCGTGCCGCTCGAGATCGAGGCCGACGGCGAGCGCTTCGACCTGCGGTCGCTGATGGTGCTGATTTTCAACGGCGAGACGGCCGGCGGTTTCCACCTGGCGCGCCGTTCGTCGATCAAAGACGGCCTTTTCGACTGCATCCTGCTGGAGAAGAAGAATTTTTTCCGTTCGACGCTGGCCATGTGCCGTTACCTGGCGGGCGGGCAGCCGAAGATCGTCCGCCACCTGCAGGCGCGGACGATCGACATCCGCTCGACGGTCAACGAGCCGACGGATGTCGACGGACAGAAGGGCGCTGAATTTCCGCTGCACATCGAGTGCATCGCCGGAGGTTTGCGCATCATGTGCGAAAAACAGCAATAAGGAACCGCTGCGGGCGGAGGGTTCGGAGAGGGCTTTGTGAAATATTTTCCGACTCTTTTTTGGGGGCCGGTATTGCGATTTCGGACCGTTTTTGTTACTTTTGTCGGAAAAACTGCGACGATATGGCGGATAGTGGCAAGGCGACGCGCGGCAGCGGACGCGAAAACCTGCGGAAAGTTTCCATCTCCCGGCTCAAAAAGGAGATGAGCGATGTCTTTTACCTTTCGGACGATCTGGTCATCTCCACACTCACGGCCGATAAGAACACCACGGCCGACTATCCGACCTCGATCGACGGTTTTACGGCCATTATTATGATGGCGGGCGAGGCCACAGTGTCGATCGACATGCAGAATTACAGCATCAAACCTAACACCATCGTCTTTTTCAACCCCGATTCGATCATCCGCACGGTCAAATGTTCGTCGAATGCCGCGGCCTACCTGCTGGCTTTCTCGAAATCGTTCGTCAATGAGATCCAGATCGACCTCTCGACCTCGCTGCCGGTCTACATGCGCTTCGGCAAGGCCCCGGTGCTGGAGGTGACGCCGCAGGACGTGGACGAAATCCGCCAGCTGTTCCAGCTCATCAAAACCATGCTGCGCAGCGACAAGGAGCGCTACCGCCACGAGATCATCCGCACGCTTTTCACCACGGCGTTCTACATCATCACCGAGATCAACCAGCGCGAGCAGCCCGGCGAGATCAAACAGGGCCGCTGCGAGGTGCTGTTCGACGAATTTATGTCGCTCCTGCAGGAGCACAACAAGCGGGAACGCAACGTGAGTTTCTACGCCAAGCAACTCAATATCACGCCCAAATATCTCTCGTCGGTGGTGAAGGAGGTGAGCGGCAAGACCGCCGCGCGGTGGATCGACGAATCGGTGATCCTCGAGGCCAAGGCCCTGCTGAAATATTCGGGCATGAGCATTCAGGAGATCGCCTATCACCTGAATTTCTCGACCCAGTCCTTCTTCGGCAAGTATTTCAAACAGCATACGGGCACCTCGCCCTCGCGTTACAAACGGAAAGGCTGACGCCCCATGAAACGACTGTTCCTGCTCTGTTGCTGCCTCGCGGCGGCCGTGCCCCTTTCGGCCCGAACCGGAACCCTCGAACGCGACATCCGCGCTGTGACCGACTCGGTGCGGGCGACGGTGGGGGTCGCGGTTGTGTTCGAAGAAGGCGATACGCTCGTGGTGAACAACGCCGCCGTCATCGCCCGGATTTCGCGGCTTGTCTACGATTACTATTCCGGGAAATAACTGAAAATCCCCGGCTCCACGGAGCCGGGGATTGCGTTTCGAAGCTATTTCAGCGCCTCGACTACCTGTCGGATCATCGCCGGGATGGCATGCTCCTCCTGCGCGGTGTAGAAATTGCCGTCGATTTCGAACGGGGCGTCCGTCGCCACGGGGCCCGTCACGGCGGCTTTGGCCAGCGGATGCACGGCGACCCTCCGTCCGGCGGCGACGCCCGCGAATCCGAACATCATTCCTGCGGCGCAGTGGCCGATCATCAGTTTGCCCTTCTCCCCGAAGGTTTTCAGCACCTCCATCAGATCTTTGTTCCAGGGCTCGCCGGCATGCTGCGCAAAGACCGGCACGGCGTCGCCGCAGGCGAATACGAGGGCGTCGTACTCGTCCTCATGCCCTTTGAGGTTGGCGATCACATCGTCGACCACCAGCCCGATGCCCGAATTGGTGCGGATTTCGCGGCTGTCGGCCACGGCGAACACGGTGCAGGGAATCTTGTTTTCGAAAAATGTTTCCAGATACTGGAACAGGCCCATCCCGTTCACGGGATTCACGGCCACGACGGCTACTTTTTTTGCCATGATTGCGATTCGTTTAATGGAACAATGGTTATTTTCAGTAAGTTTATTACCTTTGCGTACAAATATAGGGCAAACCGCCCGCAAAAACAAGAACGCACTTAAAGATGAGCTGGTTACGTCGAAGTAACCATTGCTGAATACCAAATGGATGGAATCGGAAAAAAGTTTGCAGAATTTTACACCCACGGGTAGCTGCCCGATCCGGGACATCCTGAACCGGCTGGGGGACAAATGGTCGATGCTGGTGCTGCTGACGCTCGACGCCAACGGCGTGATGCGCTTCAGCGAGATTCACCGCACGCTGGGCGACATTTCGCACCGCATGCTGACCGTCACGCTGCGGATGCTCGAAACCGACGGAATGGTCCGCCGCGAGGTCTATGCCGAGGTGCCCCCGCGGGTGGAATATAGCCTTACGGAACGCGGCGGGAGCCTGCTGCCGCACATCTTCGGGCTGGTGGAGTGGGCCGAGGCCAACAAAGAGGCTATTCTGGGCGCCCGCCGGAAATCCTGAGCGACGGCGTTCCGGATCAGGACTTCCTGCCGGGCGGCTGCTTGTCGAACAGTTTGTAGATGATGAAGAACAGCCCCGTGATTATCGCCAGATAGATGGCGAGGCGGATGTAAGGCTGCCGGATAAGCTGGCTCGAGTATTGGTCGAGGTTGAACAGATCGGCTATCACGCTGATGAACGTCAGGGCGGTGATGCCCACGACGAACCGGCTGATGCGCAGTTCGCGGTATTTCTCCTCGGTGAGACTGCGCAGGTCGGATTCATGCTGCAACTGCCGCTGGATGTCGGAGAGGACCTGAACCGACCGGGTGATCGAATTATGGAATGCTTCGATGTTTCCCGACGCGTCCATTCGTTCGAAGATCGCCTTGAACTCTCCGTTCTGGGTCGTGACCCCCAGGCTTGTATTATTCACGACGATGTTGCCTATGGTCTGAAGCAGGATCGCCTGGCGCATCGTGAGTCGCTTGTGGTACATGGATTCGGAAATCAGCCCCGTGAGCAGTTTTTCGCAGCTCTCGGCCGCTCCGTAATAGAGCGTATAGAGTTTGAGCGTGCTGACGAGCATCTCCCGGTTCTCCCGGTCGACGGTGTTGCAACCCCAAATGTACCATGAGCAGACGACGGACTTTTCGTTGAAGCTGATTTCGTCCGTTATATTTTCGTGGGTGTGGCAGTAGTGGCGCACCTCCCCGAGAAACGAAGCCCGTTCGTTGAAGAAAACCAGCGTAAAGGAGGGGATGATCTCTCCGGACGCCCGTTCCGTTTCCGCCGTGTGCCGTGTGATGGTATGAATCGGATGTTGTTCCTGCGGGATGCATTTGTCCAAAGCCTCCCGGGCCGCCGCCAGCAGCCGGGTCTGAAAACCAGTCCGCGAATCGTAAAAGTCGTATGCGGCGTATTCAAAAAACTGCATGAAGCGGATGATATCCGCTCCCGGAATCGCCTCGTCGACAGCGTCGGCGGAAAATTCCAGGATGACGATGCCGCAGCTGTGAAGCGTCAGCTTCAAATCGTAGTCTGGTCCGTCTTCGAAAAGTCTGCAAAGCCTCCGTTCCGCATGTTCGTCGAAAGGGAACTGTTCGCGGTATTTTCCCGATTCCAGCACGCGCCGCGCGCCGTTTATCCACTCCGTGAGCAGGGCATCCCGGTCGGGAAGCGTCAGCAGGATTCCGTCGCCCAGCCGGTTTGTGCCCTGGAAACAGCTGTCCCGGGGCAGGAAAGCGCCCGGGAATGAACCGGGACCGATCAACCGGAACGGCGTATCGTCATAGCCGACTGCGTAACCGATGTCGAAATAACCGATGGCTGTGGCTTTCATGGAAGTAAGTTTGGGTGGACAGACGGGAACCGGTCCCGAAAGGCCGGTTCCCGTTTATTCGGCCTGTTTTCAGGCCCGCTTTTTGACCGCTTTGGCCTCCACGGCCTTGTCCAGTTCGATGCTGAAATCCGAGAGGACGTTCATGTAGTTGATGAAGGCGTCGTAAGCCGAATCGTAGGGGTTGAAATAGGAGTGCACGTCGCCGTCCGACAGCCACTTGGTGGCCATGTAGTAGAAGTGGTCGGAGGTCTGCATGAAGCTCCACACATAGTCGAAATCGGGATTCTTCAGCGCCGTGACCTTCTCTTTCAGGGCGTAGAGTTTCGAGAACGCCTCGTTCTGCAGCTCGTTGCCCAGCCATGCTGTCACGTCGCGCTCCTCGTCGGCCCACGACATCACGTGCGGGCAGTGAAGCACGGCTACCGGCTGGTATTTCTTCGCCGCTTCGGTCACCGTGGCGAACTCCAGTCCGTTTTTCTTGGCCAGGACCGCCTTGGGAAGCGCGCGCATGAATTCGAAAATGCCCGTGTCGGCGTTCTGGTGCTCGCCGAACGTCTCGTAGTCCATGAACAGGTTCACCACCTCGCCCGGCGTCTCGTCCGAAGCCAGCCATTGCACGTATTTGTCCACCGTCAGCGGCCACTCGCCCCAGCTCTTGTTCGAGAAGCGGAACGCGATGTCGTCCGAGAGCTTGTAGTTGCGCAGCAGCAGGCGCAGCTTCTGGTCGATGGCGTTGGCGTAGACGTAGTTGGGCGATTTCCAGCCCAGCACGTGCTTGGCGCCTTCGGCCAGCATCGTGCGGAAGCCCATGCCGGCCACCATCTCGCCGATCTCGTCCGAATAGATCAGTTCCGTGTTGCGGAACGCCGTGGGCTTCATGCCGAACTCCTTTTTGATGAGGCTCGTGTGCAGCTTCACCTGCTCCTGGAAATCCTCTTTCGAAGCCAGCGAGGCCAGCGAGTGGGAATAGGTCTCGGCCAGGAACTCCACGCATCCCGTCGCCGCCAGCTCTTTGAACGAGTCGAGGACTTCGGGAGCGAACGCACGGAATTGCTCGATGGCGATGCCCGTGATCGAGAACGAGCAGCGGAATTTGCCTTTGTTCTCTTTGATGAGTTTCAACAGCAGGGCGTTCATCGGCAGGTAGCACTGGCGGGCCACCTTCTGCATGATCGAGCGGTTCAGGAGGTCATCCAGATAATTATGGTCTTTGCCCATGTTGAAGAAACGGTATTTCTTCAGACGCCAGGGCTGATGTACCTGAAAATAGATGCAAACGGTTTTCATGGTGATGGCTATTTTGATTGTTTCTTATTCTCTTCGATCACGGCCTCGTAAACCGTTTTGATCTTTGCCGCAGCGTCGTTCCATTTGAGGTTGGTGACCTCCTCGAGCCCCTTCGAAGCGAACATGCCCGAGAGGGCGGGGTATTTGATAAGTCCGTAGATGGCGTCAGCAAGGGCGTCCACGTCCCAGTAGTCGACTTTCACGGCGAAGTCCAGCACTTCGGCCACGCCGCTCTGTTTCGAGATGATGACCGGCACGTTCGAACGCATCGCCTCGAGGGGCGAGATGCCGAACGGCTCCGACACCGAGGGCATCACGTAGACGTCCGACAGCTGGAACATCTTGTGCACGTCCTCCCCGCGCAGGAATCCCGTGAAGTGGAACCGGTCGGCGATGCCGAGCCGCGCCACGCGGCGGATGACGTGGTTCATCATGTCGCCCGAACCCGCCATCACGAAGCGCACGTCGGGCACACGCTTCAGCACCTTGGCGGCGGCCTCCACGAAGTAGTCGGGGCCTTTCTGGTAGGTGATGCGGCCCAGGAAGGTCACGATCTTGTCCTCGACGCCCCGTTCGGGGACTTTGGCGCTGTTCTCGGCGAAACGCACGGCGTTGTGCACCGTGACGACCCGGTCGGCCGGAACCCCGTAGCGGTTGATGACGATGTTGCGCGTGAGGTTCGACACGGCGATCACCCGGTCGGCGGCGTGCATGCCGGCGCGCTCGATGGCGTAGACCTGCGTGTTGACGTTTTCGCCCGAGCGGTCGTACTCCGTGGCGTGCATGTGCACCACGAGCGGTTTTCCGGAGACGCGTTTGGCGGCGATCCCCGCGTAGTAAGTGAGCCAGTCGTGGGCGTGGATCACGTCGAACTGTCCTTCGAGCTCCTTGGCCACCTGCGCGGCGACCACGGCATAGCGGGCGACCTCCTCCATGAGGTTGGCGCCGTACTTGCCCGAGAAAGTGTAGCGCTGTTTCCAGACGTCGGTCGTCGACCAGGTCCGCTCACCCGATTTGACATATTTCTCGTGATAGGCTTCGTACTCCTCCGGCGAGATGTAGGGAACCATGTTCGAGTCGATATGGATGAACGACATCTTCTCCAGAATATCATCCGCGCCGCTGCCCGTCGAGCCGTACATGGCCTCGACGTCGCTGGCATTCATCACGTGGGTAAATCGCTGATCCTCGTCGCCGTAGGCGTGCGGGACGACGAACGTGACGTTGACGCCGTTGCGCGCCAGTCCGCGGGTCATTCCGTAGCAGGCCGTTCCCAGTCCGCCCGCAATATGGGGCGGAAACTCCCATCCGAACATTAATACTCTCATACCGTTATTCCTTGTTTTTACTTATTTTCATCGTTTCCACGCATCCCGAGGTTTCCGGCTCACGGCCTGCGGCCGTGTTTATAAGTCTGACCCACCCCTAAATCCCCGCCTCGGCGGGGACTTCCCTTCGGCACAACTCTGTTTTATTTCTTGGCAATCGCTTTTTTCGTCGTTTTTTCGGAGGGTTTGGTCGTTTTGGCTTTAGCGGCAACCCCTTCCTTACTAACGTTTTTGGGGGCCTTCGCAGTCTTCGCTGCCGACTTTTTCACGACTTTCTCCGCCTTCCGGGGCTTTTCTTCCGGTTTGCGGCGCCGGATCATGTCGTAGATGTCCAGCACGGCCGCCACGCTCCACGCCTGCGAAATGGCTCCGCGGGGTGCGAACGGGGGATCGGCGTCGAACAGCTCCCCGATCGAGCCGATGCCGTAGGTCTGGATGTCCTCTTCGAAGTTGGCCAGTATCTCCTCGGCCTGCGGCAGGAACGAGTCTCCGTCGATGTCGAAGCAGGCCTGCACGTAGAACGACAGCAGCCACGGCCATACCGAACCGTTTTTGGCGGCGAAATCGCGCTCCGCGGGCGTACCCATTTGCGAACCCTTGTAGAGCGGGTTGCGGGGCGAGAGCGTCCGCAGTCCCTTGGGGGTCACGAGGTGCTGGCGCACGGTGCGGATCACTTCCAGCTGGGCCTGCTCGTCGAGCATCTTGTAGGGAAGCCCGCAGGCGAGGATCATGTTCGGACGGATGTCCGTCGAAGCGCCCTCGCAGCCGATGTAGTCGGCCAGGTAGCCTTCCGGCAGGCGGAACAGTTCGTTGAACGCCGCGGCGGTCCTTTCGGGCAGCGCCTCCCAGGCCTTTACGAATTTCTTGTCGCCGTGCTCGCCCGCCAGACGCAGCGTGTAGCGGACGGCATTGTACCACAGGGCGTTGACCTCGACCTGATACCCGTTGCGCGGGGTGACCGGCTGTCCGTCGATCACCGAGTTCATCCACGTCAGGGGCACGTGCTCCGACGAGGCCCACACGAGGCCGTTCTCGTTGAGCAGGACCCGTCCCGCGACGCCTTGCTTATAGGCTTCCAGCACTTGTTTCATCGCTTCGCCGTAGCGTTCCCAGACGGCTTTGGCGCCGATCTGCGCCTCGAGCCGCTGCAGCGTCCAGAAGAACCACAGCGGAGCGTCCGCGGCCACGGCCGCCGAGGCGTTCCCGGCGAACATGCCGTCCTGCATGGCGCGCACCTCGTAGTCGAGGGCGTCGATGCAGTCCTCCTTGTGGTCCTGCTCCAGGGTGATGCCCGGCAGCGAGACGAAGGTCTGGCGGCCCGAAACCCCGTGCCACGGATAGCCCGAGATCACCTCCGTGCGGTTGCCCGGACGGCGGATCAGGAACTGCCGCGCCGAGTGCTCGAGACAGCTGATGAAGTCGATCTTGTGCGTACGGCGGGCGATGGAGCCGTCGAAGAGCTCTTCGATGGTCTTCGTCGAGCCCATCTCGTCGAGCGACGCCGAGAAGACGATGCTCTCGCCCTTTTTGAGTTCGGTCTCGAAATAGCCCGTCGTCAGCAGGTCCTCGTGCCCCGCGTAGCCGCGGGCGATGTCCTGCTGGTATTCGAAATTGTAATACCAGTCGGGCGCCGGCACGAACTCCGTCCCGGGCTTGCTCGTCTGGAGGTAGAGCCACGGGAACGACCCGTAGAGGCGGCATTTCACGCCGTTGACCGCCGGATAGGAATGCCCGTCGGCGGCCATATTGGCGCGGGTCAGCGCGTGTTTGTCGCGGAAAGCCAGGAACGGGCGCAGCCTCAGGCGCGTTTCGGAGTGGGCGTCCACGAGCGTGTAGCGGATCATCAGCTGCGTGCGCTTGTGAATCCAGAGCATCTCCTTTTTGAGGATGACGCCGCCCACGCGGTAGGTGATCGTGGGGGTCGGCGTGTACTCGAAATCGGTGATGTACTTGTGCCCGCGGGGTTCGTAAACCCCCGGGAAGCGGTGCAGGGCCAGGTTGAACGTCTGGTCGTGCTGGATCACCGTCTCGTCGAGCGACGAGAGCAGGACGTAGGTCCGGCCGCTGTCGTCGATCGGCGCCACCATCAGTCCGTGGTAGCGGCGGGTGTTGCAGCAGACGATGGTCGTGCTCATGTAGCCGCCGATGCGGTCCGTTGCGAGCATCTCGCGCTGGAGCGAGTACTCCAGGTTGCCCAATTCGCTTTTGTCGAAAGTAAGTGCTGACATATCGCTTTAAAATGCTGTTCGTCCTTTAAAGATATTAAAATTTTCAGAATATTGCAATCCTGCAACTGAAAATTGACATCTTTTTAATCCTTGTTTCACCCAAAGGGCTTATGCCCATTTCACCAATGCAAAATCCATGCGATGTGGAAGATGCGGGTTGCTGGGGAAGATGCGCAGCGCCACGTCGAACGTCCCGGCCTCGTTGGGCGTGTAGTCCAACGCATAGGTTACCAGGTTGTTGTCCGTGCGGGCATGCTCGAGCCGGATCGTGCGGGTGACGTTGACGCCCTGTCCGCCGACGATCTGCCGGGCGATGACCATCTCCACGCCGATGTCCTCCGGGCGGAGGTTGGCGATGTCCACCGTCACCGAGAAGCGGTACTTCTCGCCGACGCAGACGGCCTCCTTGTCGATCTTCACGCGCTCCACGTCCACCACGCGGACCTGGTCCCAGGCTGCCGAGACCTTGCGTTTCCAGGCCGCGATCTCGCGGGCCAGGAGGTACGCGTCGGCGCTCAGTTCGCGCTTGCGGGCCGCCAGCTTCTTGTAGAAGCGGTCCTCGTAGTCGATCAGCATGCGGTTGGTCGTGAAGTTCGAGGCGATGTCCGCCACGCATTTTTTGACCGAGGCCACCCACTCGCGGGGGATGTTGTCCGTGCCGCGGGCGTAATATTTCGGGGCGATCTGCTCCTCGATGGTGTTGTAGATCATCTCGGCGTCGAGTTCGTCCTGGAAGTGCTGGTCGGTGAACGTGCGCTCCATGGGCAGCATCCACCCGGCGCCCTCCTTGTAGCCTTCGACCCACCAGCCGTCGAGCACCGAGAACTGCATCACGCCGTTCATCACGCACTTTTCGCCCGATGTTCCCGAAGCCTCCAGCGGCCGCGTCGGGGTGTTCAGCCACACGTCGACGCCCTGCACCATGCGGCGCGCCAGCTCCATGTCGTAATTCTGCAGGAAGATGATCTTGCCCACGAACTGCGGCATGGCGGCCACCTCGACGATGCGTTTGATGAGGTCCTGCCCCGGCTTGTCGTTGGGGTGGGCCTTGCCGGCGAAGATGAACTGCACGGGGCGCTCCTTGTTGTTGACGATGGAGGCCAGCCGGTCGAGGTTCGTGAACAGCAGGTAGGCGCGCTTGTAGGTGGCGAAGCGGCGTGCGAAACCGATGGTCAGCACGTCGGGTTTGATGCCTTCGATGACTTGCAACATCTGGCGGGGCGAGTCGAGGCGCACCTGCGCGGGGTCGCTGTAACGACGGCGGATGTGTTTGATGAGCTTGTTTTTGAGTTTCATACGCTCCTCCCACAGCTCGCCGTCGGGGATGTTGTGCACCTTCTGCCAGGCCGGGATGTCGTAGACATGGCCTTCGAACCCGTCGGCGAAGTAACGGGCGTAGAGGCGCCGCAGCGACGAGGCGATCCACGTCGGGAAGTGTACGCCGTTGGTGACGTAGCCGATGTGGAGCTCGTTTTTGAAGTAGCCCGGCCACATGTTGCCCAGGATTTCCTTCGAGACCTCGCCGTGGAGCCACGACACGCCGTTGACCTCCTGCGAGAGGTTGCAGGCCAGCACCGACATCGAGAATTTCTCGTTGGGGTCGTTGGGGTTGGTCTTGCCCAGGTTGATATACTGCTCCCAGGTGATGCCCAGCACGTCGGGGTAGTGCGACATGTACTGGCGGATCATCGATTCGGGGAATGCGTCGTGGCCGGCCGGTACGGGGGTGTGGGTCGTGAAGAGCGACGACGAGCGCACCACCTCCAGCGCCTCGGAGAACGAGAGTTTGCGGTGGTTCACCAGGTCGCGGATGCGCTCCACGCCGATAAAGGCGGCATGGCCCTCGTTGCAGTGGAACACCTCGTGTTTGACGCCCACTTTGCGCAGGGCGCGGATGCCGCCGATGCCCAGCAGGATCTCCTGTTTGAGGCGGTTCTCCCAGTCGCCTCCGTAGAGGTGGTGGGTGATCTGGCGGTCCTCCTCGAGGTTGTCCTCGATGTCGGCGTCGAGCAGGTAGAGGTCCGTGCGGCCCACCTGGCATTTCCAGATGCGCGCCGAAAGCGTGCGGCCCGGGAAGGCGATGGTGACCGTCATCCAGTTGCCGGCCTCGTCGCGCACGGGCGAGATGGGCAGTTTATAGAAGTTCTGCGCCTCGTAGGTCGCCTCCTGCGCGCCCTGCGCCGAAAGGCGCTGCGTGAAGTAGCCGTAGCGGTACAAAAGGCCCACGGCGGCCATCGGGACGTTCTTGTCCGAAGCCTCTTTGAGGTAGTCGCCGGCCAGGATGCCCAGGCCGCCCGAGTAGATTTTCAGCGACGAGTGCAGGCCGTACTCCATCGAGAAGTAGGAGATCGTCGTGGTCTTCGGGTCGGGTTTCTCGTTCATGTAGTCGCGGAACTGCGTGTGCACGGCATCGAGCATGGCGAGGAAATTCGTATCTTTCTCGAGCTCTTTCAGGCGCTCGACGCTCAGCATGTCGAGGAAAGCGATCGGGTTGCGTCCGCTCTCGGCCCACACCACGGGATCGATCCCTTCGAACAGGTCGCGGGCGCCGGGGTTCCAGCACCACCAGAGGTTGCGCGAAAGCTCCTCGAGGGCGTGCAGCCGTCGGGGCAGCGTCTTGTCGACCATCATGCGGCTCCAGACGGGCTTTTCGACGAAGAGCTGCTGACGCACGAAGTTGATCTGCTCGGTCTTGGCGCCGCCGTCGTCCAGCACGGCGCGGTTGGTGCGCACGACCGAACTCTCGACCGCTTCGGAATAGGCCTGTTCGTAGGCGGCGAAGAGGTGCTCCCAGAGTGCCGTCGTCGAAATCTCATAGGCCGAGGTGCGCATTTCGTTCACGTGCTTCTCGTCCAGCAGGCTGAACCGCAGCAGCGTCTCGGCAACTTTCTGTTCGACCTCCCGGTCGTTGTAGTCGTCGCGGCGGACGACCTCCACGCCGGCGTGTTCGCGGTGCTTGTCCACCCAGAGGCCGAATCCGGCCAGCGTCGTGGTGACGGTCGGCACCGAGAAGGCCACCGACTCCAGCGGGGTGTAGCCCCACGGCTCGTAGTAGGAGGGGAAGACCGTGAGGTCCATGCCCACCAGCAGTTCGTAATAGTCCTTGTTGAAGATGCCGTCGGCCTTGTTGAGGTACGTCGGTACGAAGATCACTTTCACTTTCGATTCGGGCCGGGTCAGGATCGAGTCTTTGAGGGCGTTCACGATCGGGTCCCAGGCCGGATTGTCGAGGTAGTGGGTCGTGTATTTGTACTGGCTCCCGTCGATGGGCTTCGACGCATCGGCCAGATGGGCCTGCAGGTCGACGCGCGGGCCGCGGTTGCCCGCAGGTACGGTGATGTAGGCCAGCACCTCGCGCCGGAGCTTGTCCGAGGCTGCGAGCTGTTTGAGCGACTCGATGAAGACGTCGATGCCTTTGTTGCGGAACTCGTAGCGGCCGCTGGTGCCGACGATCAGCGGGTCGCCCGAGAACTTCTCGCCCAGGCAGGCTTCGGCCACCGTAATCATCGCCTTGCGGGCCTCGTCGCGCTTGGCGTAGTACTCCTCGCCGGTCCACACGAAGTCGTTCTCGAAGCCGTTGGGCGTCACGCCGTCCGGCTCGCGGCCCAGCAGGTATTTGCACTCGTTGGCCGTGATGTCGCTCACCGTGAGGAAAGCGTCGTGATAGGCTGCGGCCATCTTCTCGATCGAATGTTTGGCCGTGACGTTGAACCGCCGGGCCAGTTCGTCGGCGTTGAATTTCGTGAGGTCGTTGTAGAGCGGCAGGCTGTTGCCGGCGATGCAGCGGCCCATGACCGTGGCGTGGGTGGTGAACACCGTGGCCACATAGGGGGAGTGGTTGCGCAGGTAGAGGCCGCCCGCGGCGGTCTGCCACTCGTGGAAATGCGCGGCGACTTTCTCGGCCGGCTGGCAGAAAGTCTCGACGTAGGAGGCGATCACCACGCCCGCGGCCCAGCCGAAGAGCACCGGTTCGATGTAGTCCCACTGGCCCGAGATCGAGTCCACGTGGTACGATTCCCAGAGGCTTTTGAGGATTTCGTCCTTGCGGGGGATCAGCGACGAGCAGTCGACCAGCACCGCCGTCGGTTCGCCTTTGATCTTCCAGCGGCCGACGCGGATGCGGATACCCTCGTTGTAGAGCTTCTGGCGCCATGCCTTCAGCAGCGTGGGGTCCTCCTCGAACTCGGGGTTCACGCCCTCGTGCGAGAGGTCGGGACCGAGCAGGATATAGCGGTCTGCGAATTTGCGGGTTACGGTCTGTGCTTTGGTCGAGATGACGGTATGAATGCCGCCGACCTTGTTGCATACCTCCCAACTTACCTCGAACAGGAAGTCGGGGGAGTGTTTTGCATTACTCATATATATTATGCTTGTTTGTAATTTTTCAGGGACGGAGTCGGATTTGAAATCCGGGTGCAAAGGTAATACTTATATTTCTATAAAACAATCTGAAGTCATATTTACTAAAAAAATTTAAGAATAACTTAACATTTCAGTTTCATTTGGTTGCGGGTCCGTTACGTTTCGAAGAGGGCTTCGATCACCGCGTCGGAAACCAGCATTCGCGACGCCGGGACGGCCATTTTGCCGCCCTCGGCCGTAAGCATTCCGGCCTGTATCCAGGGCTCTGCACCGCGCCGAATCCGTGCCGTGCGTTCCGTTCCGAAAAGGGCTTCCGCCTCCGCGAGGTCGATGCCTTCCGCCGTGCGCAGCCGCGTCATCACATACTCGTTGAAGCGGTCGCGGTCGGTCAGTGTTTCGGCCCCTGCGGGGGCTCCCGCGAGGTAATCCTCCACGGAATCGACGTTCCAGCGGCGCTCCCGCCCGTCGAACGAGTGGGCCGCGGGGCCGATGCCGAGGTACTTCACGCCGTGCCAGTACGAGGCGTTGTGGCGGGCCCGGAACCCCGGCAGGGCGTAGTTCGAGACCTCGTAATGGTCGAATCCGGCCCCGGTGAGCGTCTCGTGCACGAGGGCGTACTCCGCTTCGCTGACCGCCTCGTCCACGGGGGCGAACTCCCCGCGGGCCGCGCGCCGCCCGAAAGCCGTATCGGGTTCTATGGTCAAATGGTATGCCGAAATATGCTGTACGTTCAGTCCGAGTGCCTGATCGAGCGTACGGCGCAGCGAGTCGCCGCCGAATCCCGGCACCCCGAAGATCAGGTCCGCGGTGATGTTTTCGAACCCTTCGCCTTGTGCATCTCGCACGGCCTGAATAGCTTGTGCCGCATTGTGGCGGCGGTTCATCAGTTTCAGGCACGCATCGTCGAACGACTGGATGCCGATCGAAAGGCGGTCGACGCCCGCCCGGCGCAGCGCCGCGAGGTAGCGAGGCGTCAGGTCGTCGGGGTTGGCTTCGAGGGTGGTCTCCTCCGCTGCGGAACAATCGAACAGCTTTCCCGCATGGTCCAACAGCCCGGCGATGGTTTCGGGCGAACAGAGCGACGGGGTTCCGCCCCCGAAGTAGCGGGTGCGGACGGCCTCGCCGCCGAGGTATTCCCGCCGGGCCTCCAGCTCGCGGTGCATGGCGGCCACGAGCTCCTCCATGCGTCCCAGCCCGACGCTTTTGTAGAAATCGCAGTAGGCGCAGATACGCCTGCAAAAAGGTATATGGAAATAGAGTCCCGCCATAGTAACCAAAGATACGAAAAAGAACGAACGAATCCAAAACCGGATTACGTTCGGTCCCCGGATAACCGACCGACTCCTAAAAGGGGCGTTACGCCCCCAAAGATACGAAAAAAATCGGGATGTCGTCCGGGCCCCGTCCGGGAATTTGTTCCGCGGCCCTGCGCGGCGAATTTCGGCAGCCTGTTTGCAGGGGTTGGTTTACGGTGCGGAAGCCGCTTCCGGCGGGTTTCTGCAAACCGGGATACACTGTTATAAATGAAGCGTATAGCATGATCGGAAAAAATAATAAAATTTTTTTGTAATTTCGGCTGTTAATTTTTTCACAATTCTGAAAGTTTTTCTACCTTTGTGCCGTTGAAGTCCGGACCGTCCGGACGGAAACTTAGGTTAAGAAGAGGATTTTAATCAAAATAATTACAACTATGGACAAAATGGATTTGAAAAAGTACGGGATCACCGGTGTCACCGAGATCGTGTACAATCCCTCCTACGACGAGTTGTTCCGTGAGGAGACCAAGAAAGGCCTGCGCGGCTATGAGAAGGGTCAGCTGACCGAGACCGGTGCCGTGAACGTGATGACCGGCGTCTACACCGGCCGTTCGCCCAAGGACAAATTCTTCGTAATGGACGAGACCACCAAGGATACGATCTGGTGGACTTCCGACGAGTATAAGAACGACAACAAGCCCGTTACGAAGGCTGCCTGGAAAGAGCTGAAGAAGCTGGCTGTCAACGAGCTGTCGGGTAAGAAACTCTACGTTGTCGACACGTTCTGCGGCGCCAACGAGAACTCCCGCCTGAAGATTCGCTTCATCATGGAGGTGGCCTGGCAGGCTCACTTCGTGAAGAACATGTTCATCCGTCCGACGGACGCCGAACTGGAGAAGTACGGCGAGCCCGATTTCGTGGTGCTGAACGCTTCGAAAGCCAAGGTCAAAAACTACAAGAAACTGGGCCTGAACTCGGAGACGGCCGTCGTCTTCAACCTCACCGAGAAGATGCAGGTCATCCTCAACACCTGGTACGGCGGTGAGATGAAGAAGGGTATGTTCTCCTACATGAACTACCTGCTGCCGCTGAAGGGCATGGCTTCGATGCACTGCTCGGCCAACACCAATGCCAAGGGCGAGACGGCTATCTTCTTCGGTCTGTCGGGAACCGGCAAGACCACGCTTTCGA
>ERZ1673699.1399-NODE-1399-length-19343-cov-10.220448_pt1 | contig 19343 bp, 22 predicted proteins | sample MGYA00580229_ERZ1673699 | MGnify/ENA primary metagenome ERZ1673699 (study PRJEB41218, sample SAMN15661785) | gut metagenome | host: Homo sapiens | place: Canada: London | collected 2015-08-20/2019-03-30 | study: EMG produced TPA metagenomics assembly of... | reverse complement strand
TATTTTTTACTTTTTGATATTGATTCAATAAATTTCAGTGATTTTTTAACACTTAAATTAGGTACCAACATTGTCTGTTCATCTTGATATAAACTATCTAAACTATACTGAAATGATTCAATGCATTGATAATTGCATAATTTAACAACATCACATTGATTTAATATTATTTTAGTAGAAAAATTAACTTTAATATTATTTTCTTCTAAGTAATCTAAAATTTGAAAAAAATCACTTCTCATTAACGGATCTCCACCAGTAAAATCAATACTTTTTACCCCTATATATTTACAATAATCAATTATACTCTTAATATCAGAGAACGAAAGTGTTTTATTTATTCTATTATTGTATGCATAACAATACTTACAATCATACATGCATTTATTTGTAAGTGATATAACTATTTTATTCGGAGTAAAATTCCTTACTTTGTCCAAATAAATTTTCTTAAACTTAAATTCTAAATCATTAATATCTATTTTTAGATCATCATATCTATCTATAATAAATCTAAACTTTTCGTATATAAAATTTCTATAATGAGTAGACTTTTCTCCTGTTATATTAAAATATTGTTTAAAGTAATCACTAATTTGACTGTCTGGAATATTTTTATAATACATAATTAATAGAAAGAGCTGTAAATTATCGATTTTCCCTAAAAAAGTCAATTCGTTTTCATCTTTTACTATTAATTCGTTGTTTATAGTTTCTATTATCGCATTCAATATTATTTCTCCTAATAACTAATTAAAAATACTATTAAATATGAACGTTTGCGTTTGATATTAAGTATTCTTAATTATTTCTTACAAATTTTAAATAAAATTATTGATTTACCTTCTCTTCGTACTTTGCTTTTCCTCCACCATGACTTGCACAGCAACATGCACATTCGCCTCTCATTGAAATCCCTTGCATTTCAAGTTCCTTGATTTCTTTTTTCTTTTCCACTAAATCATTCATTACATGTTCTAAATCAAAATTCTTTATACTATCCAATTTTTTACTCCTTTTAGCGTTTATATTAGTAATTTATATTTATCAAACGCAAACATCCTTCATTTATATTTTAATTCTTTATTTTCTATTAGTCAATTGTTTTCCTATAAAAACTTATTTTTTAGATAAAGTTTTCTTTTCACCAACTAGTTTAGTCATATTAGTTGGATACAAAATTCCTGTCATCATTTTAATCGTAGTAGTCTTGCCAGCTCCATTAAGCCCAATGAGTCCGACCCTTTCTCCATCTTCAATTTTAAAAGAAATATTCTTCACTGCATTAACGATAGTTCTTTCTTTGTTTAATAAACTTTTTCTCTTAATTATTTCATAATCTTTTTTCAAGTTGTTTATCTCTATCATAATTCGCCCCATAATTATACTCTCAAATATAATTATAGAGCATATCCTAAAAAAACAATTTCCTTAAACATATGTACAAGAAAAAAGCGCGAAATTATGAACTGACCTCCAAAAGTTAGACCAAAAAACTGACCTCCTCTAAGTTGGTTTTGGGTCCAACTTTTTGGGGTCAGCTCAAACTTTGGAGTTAAAGTGGCTTATTTTTCGATTTATATATGAAAAGGAGAGAAATTTTTCCTTATACTCTATTTAACATTTTCCTTTTTCTTTAATGCAAAAGAACTTAATATTAAAACTGATCCTACTGCTAAGAAGATCAAAGCTCCTTTTGTTCCTGTGTTTGGTGTGCTTTCAGGCACATTATAGTTAGTTCTTTTTACTTTTTTAACTATATCTTCTTTACCATTTTCAGTTTGATTTAAATCAACTATAACATTTTCTCTATCTATCATATATCCATTAGATGCTTGAATTTCCTTTAAGATATATTTATTATCTTTCGAATTTGTTACTAGCAATTTCTCAAACTTAGTAACTCCATTTCCTGTTGTTTTTTCTATAATAGGAGTATATCCATTAATTTGTGGATATTTAGAAGTGTCATTTATATTCTTATCGGTGAAATATGTTTTTTGTAGCTCAGTATCAGATTTGTATTTTTCTAGAATTGTGTTTGGTACATATAATACATATTTCGCATCTTTTAAGAAATTACCTTTTGAATCTACTTTAGATAATTCAATCGATCCCATTAGATGATTATTAGTTACTGTGACTTTATAATCTGAGTTTGAATCTATTTTAACTTGATTGTTTGCTATAGTTATTTTTTTGTAGAATTCTGGAGAGTTTTTTTCATATAATTCATAATCTCCATATGGTAAATACTTTGAAATTGCTCTACCATTGGCATCTGTTACCAATGTTTCTACTAATTCTTTACCTTTTCTAATTTCAAAAACTGCATTTTTTAACTTTTTACCATTTGTGCTGACTTTATCAATAATTATTCTGCCTTCTGCTTTGCTGTTAGATATAGTCATTTCTTTTAATGCAATATTTAAAGTTTCATCAAACGAAGTTTTATTTATTACAAATTTTATTACTTTATTAGATTTTAAATAACCTTGTGGTGCTTTTATTTCTTTAAGATAATATTGTTTTTCTAAAGTTAAATTTCTAGCTTCCCCTTCACCACTAGAGTTTATATATAATGTTTTTACTGGAGTAGTTGAGCTTTCACTTTCATAAATTCCAAATATAGCACCTGTCAATTTTTGTTTGGTTTTAGCATCAACTTTTTTTATTTTTAAAACTCCTGAATCTGGTATAATATCTTTTTCATTTTCAATTACTACAGGAATAGGTTCTGTTTTCCCTCTTATTGCAGTAAATTCTACAGGTTTTATCGCCTTATATCCTTCTGGCGTTTCAACTTCTATAGCTCTATATTTACCTTCCGCTAATTCTAATTTTATTTCACCATTATCATCGGTGTAAAATATCCTATCAAAGTTATTAGTTATTCCTTGAATTCTAAATTTTACATTCTTTAACGGTAATCTAGTTCTAGCATCTATTTTCTTTAATTTTACTTCTATTTTTTGTTCTGGTATATTTTTAGTTTGTCCTGTTAATTTAAATGTTTGAGGGATTAAATAAAATGCTACACCTTCCGTTTTAATTACTGTTTGATTTTGTGCTTTTGCTGAACGATAAATTCCTACATAAGCGTGTGTTCCGCTCCATTTATTGTTAAATTGTTTTACTGGATGTCTATCGTTCATTACTAATAATCCTAAATCTTCTGTTCCTCTTAATGGATCATTTTGATTATATAAAGCTAATTGTAATCTTGTGTTATGTGTATATTTAACCTTACTATTTGAATTGAACAAAGACCATTGGCTAAAGTTGGTATTTGAATTGCTATTTACAACTTCTACTGGAGATGTATCTGATGGCAATTGTACATTTGTGTTTATTTTTAATAAATATTTAGATGATGCTGTTTTATAGTCTGTTACAAAATACTTACTTTCAAATTGACTTAATTTAGATCCAGGGTATGCATAATAATTTGCAACAGATTCTACTATTTGTGATCTCCATTTTTCGTAATATTGTTGTGTCGGAGTGTCTTCAAAATATAATTCTGATATTCTTTCTCCTATTGTGTTCTTATATGGAATACCTATAGCTTTCCCATATTGTGCACACAAATCCCAAACTAACATTTGTGTAAATGCATAGTTTATTTCACTTGAATGTGTATATGATCCATTTCTAGCAAAATGTATTGATAGTGACAATATTGTCTTTAAGTCATTTTCTCTTGTTGTATCCAATTGTGCTAACCAACTCTTTGTAGCATCTTTACACAATGGATTTGAACTATCAGCTACAGGACCATAATCAACACAAAATATATCTTTACCATCTGCTTTAGAATATAGAAAATATACTGGATATTTTGATTTACTAGTAGTTGATCCATAAGGAACATATCTAACATCGTACTTCTCAGGATTACTTACTTTCTTAAAACCAATATATCCAATACAATCTGGTCCTGTATTTTCTGTTGGTTTGATTGGCTCAGCACCTGATACTTGAGGTATAAACGTTGTTATTAATATCGCTACTAATGAAAATATCGCAAATACTTTTTTAAATATTTTATTTTTTAGCATTGTTTTGTCTCCTTTTTATAATACTCACTATTGCTCCAGCTATCACTCCTGATGCTATTGAAAGTGCTATCATAAGTTTCTTATCCATTCCAGTTTTATATGGAGTATCCTTTGGATTTGGTGTAGTTTTTTCTTTTTCCATTACTTTTGGATATATTTCAAACACATCTCCTTTATTTTTTACACTTATAGGTGTTTTAAATTCCAAAATTTTAGAATCTTTTATATATCCTTGTGGTGCTTTTGTTTGATATAGTTGATAGTCTCCTTTTTCTAATTCTTTAATAAATTCATTTGTTGAATTAGTAATTGAAAATTTAGCAACTACTTTATCAGTTTTTTTGTCCTTTACTTCCCATTCTCCGTCTTTAAGTCTTTCTCCACTTGGTGTTTTTGCTATAAATTTTATGGTATTTGTTTTATATATTAGCTTCCCTTCTCTTTCATCTTTGTATGTGTTATTCATTTCTACTTTTTCTATATCTTGCTTTTTAGTTTCATCTTGTTTTTTTGTTTCATCTTGTTTTTCAGACTGTTCGATTTTAATATTATTTTTTTCTTCAATCTGAATATCTCCATTTGAGATATTTGTGAAAAGCAATGTAGATAATACACACAAAGTTAGTATTTTTTTAATCTTCATTTTGTCTCCTTTTATGAATTTTAGATACTATTATTTTAATAATAAAGGCTAAAATCACTGATGTTATTGCGACATTTATCGGGTTTAATAGTTTTATATTTTCTGATACTGTATTGTTTGGCACGTTATTTAAAAGTTTAGTATCTGTAGTATCTGTTTGTTTTACTAAACCTGCTTTTATTATTAATCTATGACTATTAACTAGAAATGGTGTACAAGTTACTAATGTTAATTTATTAAAGTTTTCGTTTTTTTCGTCTTTGTAAATCAAATTACCATCTTCGGGATTTATGACAAACTTTTTATATACTTTATATACAAGTAACTTATCTCCATTGTCTATAAATATTAAGTCATCTTTTTTTAATTTATCTAAGTTTTTAAAGATATTTAAATTAGTTTTTAATGTTCCTCTATGTCCCGTTAATACAATGTTTTTATTTTTATGAGGGTATAAATTAAGTTTAGTTTCTTCTTCTTTTTTTATATTTTCTTTTAAGATTTTGTTATCTACTAAAGAGGCTCTAGATATTAAGACTACTCCTTTGTCTAATAAATAATCAAGCTTTCCTTCTTGATCTTTATAGATAGGAATTTCTTCGTTTATACTAGGAATATTTAATATTCCTAGTATATTATCTTCTTTTTTGTTTTCTATATAATCATAGTGATTTTTTGTTTCTTTTGTTTTTGATTTTTGTTCTGTTTTTTGTTGTTCTCTAAAGCTTTCTATAGTGACTTTATTATTGTATTTGTTATAAATGTTAAGACAAAGAGGAACTAATAAAACCAATATTCCACAGAATAATATTATTTTAGAAATATATTTTCTTTTCTTGTTGTTTTTTTCCATTTATGCATATTTCTAGTAATCTATTTTTCTAGTTTTGCAATAGCTTTCTTTTTGTAAACAAATGAAGTTGTTATTAATGCTGTACCTATTGCTAAGAAGATTAAAGCTCCTTTAGTTCCTGTTCCTGGTACATATTCTTCTTCTAAATAGTTCTTAACAGCAGATAGTTTAACTTCTTCTGTTTTTTCATTTATTGTTACTGCTATTGAATCATTCTTTACGTTATATCCTTGTGGTGCTTTTACTTCCCATATTTCATAAACATCGTATGGTAAATTTTTAAATTCAACTTTTCCATCTGCTTTTGTTGTTACAATTTCGTATGGTTTTCCTGTTACAGGATTAACTACAGCCGATTTTTCTTGTGCTTCTTTAACACTCTTTACTGCACCTTTTTTGAAGATCTTAAATTGTGCATCTTTTAATGGTGTTGTTCCGTTTGATTGCGTTTTTATAAATTCAACTTTTCCATAATGTGGAGATACACATGTTGTGTTTGATTCTTTCTTATGTTCTAAATCAGGATTGTGTCCTTTACCATTGTTATAGATTAAATCGTATGCGTTTGGGATACATACTTTTTCTAATACTTTACCTTTTATTTTTGCATTTACTGTTACAATGATTTCTTGATTAGCTGTTAACTCTTTGATTACGTCTTTAAAGTCTACTGTTAATTTGTTTCCGTTGATTTTTACTAAGTTATCTTTATTAAATGTTTTTGATCCTTGTGTAATAGATTCTACAGATAATAATGTTAAATTATCATTTAGTGTATCTTCCATTCTAAACTTTGTATATTCTCTAATATCTGTTGGTGCTTTCACTTTTAAAAGATATTGGAATGGTGTTTCAACATTTAATTCATATTCATCAACTTGTTCTTTTTTATCATTTAATATTTTCTTTTCAGGATTTGGTGATTTATAGTTTACTAATTTATTGAATTCTGTTATTGTAGAATTTTTCATAACAGGTTTATTTTTTTCTTGTGTGATAGTAAATGTATTTTCGTTTTTATTTACTTCATATCCTTCTTCTGTTACAGTTTCAATAATTTGATATTTACCTTCTGCCAAATCTTTATATATTACTTTACCATCGGCTTTTGTTGTATATGTTTTTTTATTTTTATCTTGTTCTTGTTTTGAGATTTCTTCCCATTCTTTAACTGAGTTATCGTCAGCAATTGTTTTTGGTCTATGCGTTTGACGAAGTTCGAATGTTACGTGTTCAAGAGGTGATATTTTATCATCTCCATATTTGATAAATTCAGCTGTATATTGAATTGGTCGATCTTTTGTTGTTATTTTATATAGCTGATTACTAGATACTTTACCATCTTTTAATAATGGAAATTGAACTTGTGCTGTTTTTCCATCTGTTCTATAATCTAATAGATATCCTGGAGCTCTTTTTATATTTTTTACCTGATATACTCCATCTTCTTTTATGTTTATAGAACTTTTCCCATCTTTTAATGTTACTTTCCCTACTTCTCTATGAGATATTGTTTGAAGTTTACCACTTTTTAATAAATCTTGTGTTTTAATTACTGAGTAAACTGCTCCATTTGTTTTTGATCCTACTCCTGAATTAACTTCGAGGGTATAGTTGTTTCGGGCATGTGTAACTGTAGATCCCAATAGTATAGCTCCCACTCCTAATAAAGCTACTGTTCTTTTAGCTTTTGATACTATTTTTTTTAAGTCCATTTTGTCTCCTTTTTATTAGATTTGATCGTCATTAAAATATTTGTAATTTACATTTGATATACTCTGAGGCTGATAACAAATTAATACCGATCTAACATTATCATCTAACCACGTAGATGAATGACATGTAGATAATAGCATATATCTTCCTGTTCCATATTTTAAGTTTTTGAAGTTATCATCTACATATTTAGAGTTATCAATTATAACTTTTTTCCAATTTTGAAATTTTTCTACAGAATTAAAATCAACATCAACGTAATTGAATGTATCTAGTTTATTTAAGTCAAATTCCATATATGCAACTACTATATACTTATTACCTAGTTGTGATTTTTCTGTAAAATATACGTTTCTATGATTGTTATAAAAGTTTACATCACTATACTTTGTGATGTCATGGAAAGCATCTTTTCTTCCATATCCAAGATTATGACCGTATATTACAAAGGCATTTTTTGATAAATCATAATCTTTAATAAATGGTGTTCCTGCTAAAGAATACTTCCCTTTTAAGTCTTTCCTAAAATATCTATCTCCTAATACTACCGATGTGTCAATGTTTGAATTGTCTATTTTTAACCATCCAAGATAATTTGAATTTAATTTTAAAAGCTCTGTTTTATTTATAATCGATATCTCACTTTTTTTGTTGCTTTTTGTTTTGTTTCTATTGACACTATTTAAATTTTTAACATAATTTGTTTTTAGACTTTCAGATATATACTCATCATATTTGTAATATCCAAATAGCAGTGTAATGAATATAGCTAATGTGATTAATAATATGATAAGTATTTTTTTAAGATTTTTTCTTAACATTTTCAAAACTTCTTCTTGCTTTTACTAATAGTACAGTTATAGATGAAGATATAATTGCAAGGAATGTCATAAAACCTTTATCTATTCCTGTATTATATGGCGTTTTTCCATTTGTTGTACTATTAGCACTATTACTATTTATATTGCCTAAAACATCATTTTCTGAATTTTCAGTTAATTTATCTTTTTGGGACTGTAAGTCTAGCAAATTATTTTCAAGATTTTCAACTTCTTTTTGATATTTTTCTTTATTGCCTTTGGAATCTTGAATTTTGTTTTTTAATTCTTCAATGTCTTTTCTTATTTGTTCTGTTTTCTGTTGTTTTTCTTCTTGTTGTTGAATTTCTAGATTTGTTTTTTCTTCGGATGTTCCTTGATCCTCTGGTGTAGCAGAATCATTTGGTTTTATTTGATTCTCTGTTTGTTCTTTATCTTCCTGCTTTTCTTGATCCTTTGAATTATCTTCGTTTTCTGATTCCTCTTGTTCTTTTTTATCGTCTGGTCGTTCTTGTTCTTCATTCTCTTTTGTTACGTTTTCATTTGTTTCTCCCTCCTTGTTCCAAAAACCTTGATTGGTTTCTTGAGCTATTTTTTGTTTTTCTAAAAATAGTTCTGAATATTTAATATTAGGTGGTATTGTCATTACTTTTGCATATCCTTTTTCTAAAAGTTCTAAATTGTACATTTTAGATTCATTCCATACATAAGCAAGAATTCTACCATACTTATCATTTTTTTGAACATCATATTCTAGTCCTACTTTTTTACCTTGTAATTTTTCTTTCGTATAATCAGATGCTTCTTTACCTACTTCTGTGTTCTTGTTTTTATCAGGATGTACTGACTCTGGTGTATCAACACCTATTAGCCTAACTTTTTGAGTTTTTCCATTTATTACACATTCAAAAGTATCTCCATCAATTACACGAGTTACTTCTACTTCTTCTAGTTTTAGCTTATTATTCAAATCTTTTTCTTCTTTATTTTTTTGAAATAACACAGTATTGAATGTTGAATCATTGCTCTTGTATTTATCAATCTCAAAATTATTTGAATTTGAAGTTGATAATAAAGATGCTAAAACTACAGTTGACAAAAATATTCTATTTATTTTTTATCCCTCCCACACTAAAAATAGTAAGTATTCCACTGCTTTTCTTCATCTATCAGATCTAAAGCCGTATCAAATGCAAAAGAAGACGTTTTAAATATTTCTTCAAGCTTTTCTTGTGAGACTCCAACTAGTGTTGATCTTGCTACACATGTGCTTCTGAAAATTACATCTGTGCAATTTGCGAAGTTCATAAAAACTGAAAAAACTTGGCAACTACTAAACACTAAACTTTCAACTTTATAAAAAACGTCACTAAAATCAAAATCAAATAAAGTTGAGTATAGAATATTAGATTTTTTAATTTCTGACTCTGATCCAAAAAGATTTGAAACTTTACACTCAGAAAAAAGACAGGAATCAAAAACACAATCCTTTAAAGATACTTCATCGATTTTACAGTCGATAAATACACAACTTACGAATTTAATTTTGGTCAAGTCAACTTTTTTAAAATTACAACCAACAAAAGTCATTATTTCTAGTGTTTTTTCACAATAACTTTTATTTATGAACTTTTCATAATAAATATTTTTTAACTTTTCTTCCACTTTTTTACCTTCTCCTTTTGCCACACTAATTTTAGCATATTCAATTACTTATTACAATACGTTTTTATTATTTTATTAGATATTTTATATTTAAGAGGTCTTCACTTTCGCATTAAAATTTTATGCAAATGCATATATAATACTTGAATTTTTCTCTCTCTTAGCTAATCTTTCAAAAATGTCATCTTTGTCCACTTTCTTAATTTTTTCTTTTTTCGCCAAAAAGCTTTTCTTTTTGAAAAAATCATCTATAACTTCTGAATACACAGAATCTCGACTCAGTAATTTTACATTCGGCATTTTTTCTTTGCAGATCAATCCAACTTTGTCGATCGAGCTGTACAAAAGGCTTAGTATGTACGACTGGAAATTTACAATTCGGTCGATATTTCTAAAATAGCAGGTTAAAGCATACTCAAAGTGTGCTTTTTCTAATAGCTTGAATTTTTCAAAGTACTTTGAAAAAGGCACAGAAATTCCTGAAACAACGATATCGCTTTTTGTTGATAAAGTATTTCTTATTATTTTTAACATTTCTTCGTATGCTTTTTTATATGGATCCTCATAAAAACTAATTTCAAGATTAAATCTATCAATCAATCTATTAGTGTCATCTAGATTTTTATTGATTGATTTTTTATTATAAATATTTATATAATTAGTCTTACTAATATCAGTCTTAGTTGTGGACACTTCTTGTACTTCTGGAGTATAATTTTTAAAATTCTGGATTTCATGTTCTGAATTTCTAGAATTTAAACTTTGATTATCCGTTAAATTTTTAAAATTATTTTCACTGCTTTCGATTTTTTCTTTAAATTCGTTTTCTTTTTCCGCTAATATCTTTGCGAAGTTTTTAACATAAATTAAATTTGGTAATCCTAGTCCACGAACTCTTTTTTCTATCAGACCGATTTTTTCTAAATTTTTCATATACTTCACAGTAGACCCTTTTGAAAAGCCAAAATAATCTTCGATTTCTGCATTTGTATAAATTATATAGACTTTTCCTTCTTTATCAATCCAAGAATTTTTTTGCGATAGTGAAATTCGATCAAGAAATGCTGAGTAAAGAATCTTTTCTTCCACGCCCAGTGACTTAAAAATATCTTTAGTAAAAAGAGCTTTCGGCACTCTAAAGAAATTGAAACTTTCCATGTCTTGTTTTTTAAAATAATCAAAATTAAAATCCATATTGTCTACTCATATATATTTATGCTTTTATATCTTTCTATAAATCTATTTTTATGTTTTTGTACTTTTATATCTTTGCATTTCTCTTTACATGTATGAAAGCTTTGTAAAGCATAAAATCTAAATTCTTCAGCTCTTAAAAAATTTTCTTCTTGCTTTTTATCATAATCTTTAAAACAATTAAATTTATTTTCCAATTTTATTTCCTCAATTTTAAAATGGTAGTTCTGGCTCATCAGTTTTTAAATTATTGTTGAAATTATCTTCGTTTTTAGAGTTATTTTTTGATGATTCAACAAAATCAAGTTGATCAACAATTACATCAGTTGTATAAATTCTTTGTCCTTGTTGGTTTTCATAAGATCCAGTTTGAATGTGACCTGTAATTGCAATTCTATTTCCCTTACGGAAATATTGTCCAATAACTTCTGCAGTTCTTCCAAAAGCTACGCAATTGATAAAATCTGCAGTTGGTTGATTGTTATTTTCAGCTTCCATTCTTTTTTCTTTAGATAACTTTCTATCTACAGCAATACTAAATCTAGCATTTGCTAATTGAGTATTCGCTGAATATCTCACTTCAGGATCTTTTGTCAATCTACCCATCAAACTTACATTATTCATACTTTTTTCCCTCCTCTGTTTTTGTTATACCCACAAATTTGGTCATTTTGAAAAATATGGGAAATTTTTTCAAATGATTTTAGAGTTCATCCGTTCTGAACTTTTGTTCTTTTTATTTGTAAATATAGTTTAATTTGTTTTATTTAAAATGTCAACAGAAATTTATTAAATTTATCTTCAGTTCTGTGATTTAAGCAAATTTATCCCGCTTAATGATATAATTAATTTTGTATACTCATAACAATATAAAAAATTAATAAGGTTTGAGCAAAGGCTATTAAATCATAGTGAAGTAAATTTTAAATTACAAACAAGACGTATAGGTCACTTTTAATATATCGTGGCTTTTCCGTCATGCCAATTAGAAAAGATGGTGTTTTATGAATTTTCAAGAAAGACTAAAATATTTGCAAAAAAACAATATTACTAAAAAATCTATCGCTGATACTATTGGAATAAGTGTTAGAAATTATTATAGATATGAAAGAGGTGAGCAAAATCCAACATTACCAATATTGATATTGCTTGCAGATTATTTCGATTTTTCTATTGATTACTTGGTAGGAAGAACGGATAATCCTAATATTAACTATTAATGCTACTAAAATTATTTAGACACATTAATCTATATTTATATTAATGTAATTTTGTATTAGTGTATTTTTATATATATAGAATATAGTTAAATTTACACATCAAAAAAACCTCCCCATGGGGAGGTTTTAACATTTTAATTTAAAACAGGATTTTCTAATTTTTTATATAAAAAGCTTATTTGTTCTCTTGTAGCAAATATCATATCATACTTATTAGTACTTCTTGGATCACTATCATAAACACCATCTGAATTAGTTAAATCAAAATATAACCATTCGTTATTTATTTTAACCACATTAAGAGCATGATCATATTGATCAACGCTAAATAAAGATGCTTCTATTTTTTTATTAGGTATATCAGCATATCCACAAATATATCTGAACAAATCTGCGTACACGTTACAAACTCCTCTGCCTATTTTCCTATTATTCTTAACCCAATCTCTATACCATTCTAATGGATATCCATTAAAGTTTCCACCTTCATAAACTCTTTTGTCATATTCAGTATGATTATGAATCCATTTTATTATATACTCTACAGTCTTTTTATCATCCCCATTACCAAATGCAACTGCATCTTTAGCAATACCTTTTAATTCTATAATTATATCTTTCCATCCTTCATTACCTGGTAATTCTGAATCAATTATAACTCCATCTATATCTGGCTTATATTCTTTTTTCCCCTGTTCATTAGGCTTTGTTTGTTCTTCTTGCTTATCTTTATCTTCCTTCTTTTCTTGATCCTTTGGATTGTTTTTATCTTCTGATTCCTCTTGTTTTTTTTGTTCTTCTGGTTCTTTTTTATCATCTGGCTTTAGTGAATCTTTTTTTAATAATTTTAATATTTCATTAGGAACTGATTTTTCTCCACCTACTATTGTAAAGTCTTTGTTTTTGATTAAACTTTTCAGATTGTTAGATATTGATTTTGATGATGTTAATACAATTGTTGAGTTATTAGTATAAGAATAAGGAATCGCTACTAGGTTATCTGCAAAGTTTTCTCCACTTACAACTGTATACTTATCATTTCCTATTTCTTTTGCTAATTTCAATGATGTATCATATCTATCTCTTCCACTTATTCTGTGAACTTTTGCTACTGTGTAGAATTGTTGTTCTATATTTTTTGATATTGATTTTTCTCCACCTACTATATATACGTTATTAACTTTTGCTCTTTGTTTCTTATTTGTATTAAAGAATTCATTTTTTATTGTTTCATCTATTTTATTGTGAGGTGTAATTATAATCTTACAATTTAGTTTTTTTGCTAATGATGTAGCTATTAAACTATCAGCAAAGTTTTCTCCACTTACTAATATTATATTTTCGGCTTGGTAGTTTGTAGATCCTCTTAATAGTTGATTAACTGTATCGTATCTATCTCTTCCTGCTGAGCTTCTACTAACTTTAATTCCATGATTTTTTAGTTGTTGAATTACTTTATTTGATACAGATTTTTCTCCACCAAATATCACTACTTCTTTGTATTTTTTTGTTTTTAAATGATTTAATGTTTTTGCATCTAATTGGTTTGATTTTGTGTAATATATTGGTATATGTTTCCCGTGGTTATCTTTGATGTAGTTTGACGATGCTATTGCATCAGGATATGCTAGATAATTAATCAGATAGCATGTATCTGAGTTTTCATACTCTTTTGATATGTTGACTGCTACATCAAATCTGTCATGTCCACCAATTCTTGATTCTTTGTATGCAAGTCCATTTGTTGGAATCGTTAGCATTGTTGCTAGTGATAGTGCAACTGTACATTTAACTAAGTTTTTCTTTAAGTTCATAATTTCCTCCATTAAATATTATTTAATTCTAGTATATCATCATTTGTTAACTATACAACTATATGCTTTGTTTATGATATACTTTTAATTACAACCATATTATACACGTTGTGTATATTTTGTCAATAGGTTTTTTAATTAATATTTTTTGGAACTGAGTAATTTATTATGAACTGCTATATTTCAATTTCTCATAAAAAAATAACAGATAATTGTATATCTGTTATTACTTGTCTAGATAATGTGATCCACATTGAATTATAAATAAATTATTTTCGTTGATTTTAAAAACAATTCTATTTTTCTTATCTATTCGAACGCTCCAATAATCTACTAAGTTACCTGTTAATTTTTCAGGTTTACCTATACAATCATAGCCATTTCTTGCTATACTTTTGATTAAATTGTTTATTTTTTTTAATGTTTTTTTGTCATTTTGAAAAGATAAATATTCTTCCCATGCTAATTTGTGCCAAGATATATTCATAACTAAAACTCTATTAAATCATGATTTTCGTACTTTCCGTTTTCAATATCTTTTGATCTTTTTTCAAGTATATCTATATTTTTTGGACTATAAAATGGATCTGATTCTATTGTAAATGGAATTTTCCAATCGTTAATAACTTTTTTTATAAATGTATTTATTGCTACCGATGTATTTAAACCTACAGAATTACAGAAATTTTCGAAGTTTTTTTTATCTTCTTCACTAACTCTAACGCTTAAATTAGAATACTTATTTTTTTGCATTTTAATTCCTCACTTTCTTAAATATATTATAACACGTTATGCGTAATATGTCTTATTTTGTGTTATAATGTAATATATTTTTTTATGTTATTGTTTAATTAAAAATATATTAAACCTAATTGTACTTCAAAATCAATCAACTATAACATGTAAAGTTGCAAAATCAACCGATTAGATATATAATTAGTGTACATAAGAGATCTATATCTCTTAATAAAAAATAAAATTAAGATTAAGTCGATGTTCCATGAGAATATCAAAAAAAAAGAGTAGTTGCAGCTACTCTTTTTTATTTTTGTCAGAGAATTTCAATAAGATTATTTTTATTAATTCAACTAACAAAGGACAAATCAATTGACCTAATATAACTAAAATTAAGTCTTTTTTCTCCATGAAAATATCACCTCCATTTCTTATGGAGATAATTTATATGTTATCTTTTTATCTACTATGAGTCAAACAATTCACTATTACATATCTACACACAATTTTTATTATGATTTAATAAATCAATTCTATCTCAGTTGAAAAAAAATAGTAATAGGTATATAATAGCAATGTAAAGAGAAATAGATGATTTCTTTCAAAAATGAAAAATTAGAACTAAGTCGATATTCCATGCGGATATCAAAAAAAGAGTAGCGGTAACTACTCTTTTTTATTTTTGTTGATTAACTTATCAAATAAATATTTTAATAAGTCTTTCAACAAAGGGCAGATTAATTGCCCTATTATAATCAGAACTAGGTCTTTTTTCTCCATGCAGATATCACCTCCTTCTGGAGATAATTTAATGATATATTTTTATCCAATGCAAGTCAAGCAATTCGCTGTTATATATCTACAACCAATTTTTATTATGATTTAATAAATCAATGCTATCTCAGTTGAAAAAAAATAGTAATAGGTATATAATAGCAATGTAAAGAGAAATAGATGATCTCTTTAAAGGTAAGATTATTAATAATTCGATATTCTATGCGGGTATCAAAAAAGAGTAGCTAGAACTACTCTTTTTTATTTTTGTTAGTAATCTTCAATAAAATTATTTTTATTAATTCAACTAGCAAAGGACAAACCACTTGCCCTAAAATAATCATTAATAATTCTTTTCTCTCCATGCAGGTATCACCTCCTTCTGGAGATAATTTATATTGATATATTTTCTTACGATATGAGTCAAACAAATCCATGTTATTTTTCTATATTTGTATGTATATTGATGTATTATTGTGTTTATATATTTTTCTACTTTTCTATATTGCTATTTTTACATTTATATGTTACTATGTAGATATAGCAATATAGAATAATATAGTTTTATAGTTTTATAGTTCTATATTCTTATATTAATAGAGTTATAGTTCTATAATAATTTAACAAATTTATAGAGATGAAAGGAGAACAAAATGAAGTTAAAATGTAAAAAATGTGGAAACGAAGAATCTTTTTATATAAGACAAAAGTTTTCAGGAATAGCAGAATCTATAGTTGATAAAAATGGCGATTTAACATTCGACAATACAAGGGCTTTAGATGATGCTACTTATAAATTAATTAGCAAATATTATTTTTGTGAAGAGTTTGATAGTAAAGTAGCGAAAATACCAGAAGGTAAAAAATATTAAAATAGATAATACAAATTGAAAAATTGACTATAATATAATACGTAAGTGCTAATATAAAAAACAATTATTATAATCCATTTATATTTTTTTCTATTTGTGGTTTATTATACTTTTCTATTTTTGTACTTATGTGTTATTATATAAATATAGCAATATAGAAACATATAGTTCTATGGTTATATATTTTTATAGTATTATATTAGTGTGCTTGTATATTTATAGAAAGGAATAAAAATGGAAAAGAATAAAATTATAACAATAGGTAACAACAAAGGTGGGGTAGGGAAGAGTACATTATCTTTACTTTTTTCTTACTTGCTACAAAAGGACAATAAGGTATTATGTATTGATATGGATCAACAATCTAATTTATCTTCAAGTTTAGAACTTACTTTTAAAGTTAATTTAGATAAGGATAAAAACGTATATAACGCTTTAATTAATAATGAGAGTGATAACGTAGAAAAATATATTCAGAGCATAAATGATAATCTTGATATTCTTTGTGGATCTTCTGATATGAGTCATTTTGCTTTTGATATGCAAAAAAAGTATAAATCAGATTCTATGATGTATCTTTTAAGATATCTTTTAAAGGATGTAAAAAAATATTATGACTATATAATCATTGATACTGCTCCTAGTACAGATATTGCTACTCAAAATGCAATTGTTGCTAGTGACTATGTAGTAATAGCTACTCAAACCGTTCCTTTGGCTTATAATAGCACGTACGCTTATTTTAAGTTCCTTTTGGATATAAATAGTCGCTACAACGAAAACTTTGAGCTATTGGGTGTTGTAATGTATTTAGTGGGTACTTCTAAAACTGACAAGATATTCTTAGAAAAATATAATGAAGAATTTGAAGATGATTGTTATAATAATTCAATTAAAGCATCTGATAGAGTAAAGTCTTGGTCAGTAGAGGGTATTACTGAAAACAAGGCTTATGACAAACAAACTTTAAGTATGTATAAAAAAGTATTAGATGAAACATTAGATAGAATAGAAAAATATAGTAAATAGGAGGCATTATTATGAAGAAGAGAGATTATATGATAGATAAGGAAGAAATTAAAGAAATAGATAAAGACAACATTGATGATTTACATTTAGTGTCAAAAGATTTTTTTGATAAAACTACTAGGACTTTTAAGAGTATGAGGGTTAGTAAAAATGCTCATAAATACCTTTCAGCAAAGGCAACTATAGAAAATAAATATATAGTTGACATACTAGATGAGTTAGTTTTTGAAGATATGAAAAAAGATAAAAACAAGTTAACAGTAGATTTATATAATAAACTTTCATAATGTTAAAAATAAACTGAAATAATAAAGATATTGTTTCAGTTTATTTTTTATATGATTGCAAAGTAAAAATGTGGATGACTTTCTAATTGGATGATAAAAATAATAATATTTTATCTCTTATTGTTATTATTGTTGTATATATAGTTGTATATATAGTTGTAAATAGTTGTAGGTCGGCTGTGGGCATTGAAAATACTATATTACAAGCGTGTAAGTGACGACTTTTTGCTGAGGTAAGAACGACTTTTCGCTGAAAGAGTGACGACTTTTCGCTAGGTAAGAACGACATTTCGCTGAATGAGTGACGACTTTTCGCTGACTAAGAACGACTTTTCGCTGAATGAGTGACGACTTTTCGCTGACTAAGAACGACTTTTCGCTGACTAAGAACGACTTTTCGTTGACTAAGAACGACTTTTCGCTGAATGAGTGACGACTTTTTGCTGAGCAAGAACGACTTTTCGCTGAGCCGTTAGAACTTATCAAGTGGAAAGTGAATTTTGTGATAAAATATAAGATAATAGACTGGAGGGAAACATGGAAGAATATAATAATATAAAAAGTTCTGTTAAGTTTAATAATGAATTTAACAAAATACCTCTTCGAAATTTTAATGCTGTAGAATTGAATTTTTTAATGTACTTATGTTCTAAACTAAAAGAAAAAAGAGATACAATTATGGAGATTTCTTTTAAAGATGTAAAAGAGATGACTAAGTATAAAAGAAATAATAAAAATAGATTTATAAAAGATTTACAATCTATGAATAGAAAACTTTTAGATTGCAAATTTTCTGTTGAAACTTCACATGAATTAATTGACTTTGTTTTGTTTACAACTTTTAAAATAAATCCTGAAGAGGGAATATTAACAGTAAGAGTAAATGAAGATTTTGTTTTTATGTTAAATGAGTTAGAAAAATTTACAAAATTTGAACTAAGTGAATTTGTAGATATCAAAAGTAGTTACGTAAAAGAATGTTATAGGAGATTAAAGCAATTCAAAGATACGGGTTGGTGGTTAGTAACAATAGAGGACTTTAGATATCTATTAGATATTCCAGACTCATATAGAATGTGTGACATTGACAGAAGGGTTTTAGTTCCAATTTATGATGAGCTATCTACTTGTTTTAATAATTTTGAAATTGAAAAAATAAAAGAAGGAAATAAAATTACTAAGTTAAAATTTAAATTTGATAAGCAAATTAAATCTGTAATGCAGGATGAAGATAATATAGATACAATACTAAATTTTGAAAATGGAAACGAAGAAGAAAATTTAAAGTCTAATTTTTTTGAAAGAAATAAAAAAGATATAGAAAAAAATAAAAAGGAAATATCAAACAAATTAGAAAATGAAACAGAAGAGGAATTCTTTAAAAGATTAAGAAAAGAGAGAATAAAATAAAGTGAATTACTCTATATAATTGTTGAAATTAGAAGAACAATACGAAAGAACTATTACTAAAAAATAATAGTTCTTTTTTATTTCTTAGGAAAAAAGAATGAAAAAAACTGTGAGTTATATTTTTAACTATTAAAAAAAGAAAATAATTTAAGCGAAATGTCGTTACAGAATAATAAAAAATCATGACCACCCGTAAATGAACTGACCCCAAAAAGTTGGACCCAAAACCAACTTGAGGAGGTCAGTTTTTTC